>Ga0209713_10000302_pt1 | contig 27437 bp, 49 predicted proteins | sample ArcOceMetagenome_3_FD_187444 | JGI IMG/M metagenome (GOLD analysis project Ga0209713, IMG submission 187444) | Marine eukaryotic phytoplankton communities from Arctic Ocean - Arctic Ocean- Svalbard ARC20M Metagenome (SPAdes) (version 2) | ecosystem: Environmental > Aquatic > Marine > Oceanic...
CTTTATTTGTTAACGGTAAATCGGAGTTTGACGGTAAAGTGATCGTGCCTAACTCTACTGCTGACAATGAAGCTGTTAATGGTGCAGACATTAAAGCTAATCAGAAGATTTATCAATTTGATTTAGTAGGCGGTGTTGCTAAGGTTATTTCAACACCTACTACTATTGACCTTGATAAGGTGATTTGGCACGTAGTTGATAACTATACTGACGTTAATCTAAGTGTTGTACTTGATGACAGCCAAAAAGAAATCACAGTAACGGCAGTTGGCGGTAACTTGTCAGATGTTAAGTTATTAATGCAAGAGCTAAGTTGTGACGTTGAAAACGTTTAACTAGCATAAAAGTCATGACCCTAATCTTATGTAGGGTTTTTAAATGGCTTACTTGCGGGCGATAAACTTAGCGTATGGGTAGCTAGTGAGAAATATGCTACTATAACCGTTTATGATGCAAACCTAGGCTTGAATTTACGTACAAAAGATTAAGGGAGGATTTACTGCATGGACGCGCACATGACTGAGGCAGAAATTCATTATGAATTGATACAAGATTTTATACAAAATAAAAGTAGCTCAACCTTTGAAATGGAGCACTTTCTCTATGTATTAGAAAATTTAAAAGATTGCTTGATACGTTGTTCTTAACTTCTATTATTTTGGCTGGGTTGGTATTGCTTTTCCCTTGGTGGCTTGGGTTGTCTTTTTCAGACATGAGAAAAAACAAGTTTAAGTCATAACCCTACTCTTATGTAGGGTTTTTTTTGCTTTCTTTTTAATCTCCAATCTATGTGTTAAACTAAATAAAATTATAGAGGTTTTTATCATGGCGTTAATAGTAGAAGATGGAACTATTGTTCCCAGTGCGGATTCATTTTTAAGTTTGGTCGATGCTAGGTTGTTAGCGGTTAACTATGGGCTTAATTTGCCTATTGATGATACTGAGGCAGAAATTACGTTACGCAATGGCTACCTGCTTTTATTGACAGAGGAAAGAAACTTACAAGGCTCAAGAGTTAATGAGGCGCAAACGGGTATTTTTCCACGTAAAAACGTATTGCAAAATTGCTTTGGCTTGCCTAGTGATATTATCCCGCAAGAGGTCAGAATGGCTCAACTATACGCTGCTGACGCTATTAATTCAGGCGCAACAACTAATAACATAGATGACGGTCAAAGACTTAAAAGCTTTAATGTTGATGGTGTTTACTCTGAAACATATCAAGACGGTTCAAGCGCATCAACTAACGCAAGCATCCAAGGCGTTGACAATCAATTATTTCCATTTACTAAAGCTGGTTTGTCTGCTGCTAATTGTGGCGGGGTTGGTGGCTTCGGTCAACTTAACGCTAATAACTTCGGATATTTAGGTTAATGAAAACGTTAACGCTGAGTGTTGATATTAGAAACACTAGACCAGTTGAGCAACTACTGAATATGCTTGATGAATATAGTGACTGTATAGAAGACCCACTACGCACAAAGTTAATTATATGGGCTGATAATAACAACGAGAAAGATGACTAATGAGCAGTTTAAATATACAAAACAAAATTAAAGCAGGACTAGCAAAAGCCATTAACAAAACAGGCTCGGCTAGTATTGATAAAGTTTATTTAATGCTTAAAGTGTCTACGGGTGGTAATACTCCACTAGACACACCAACAGTTACTAATACTCCTGTTTTACTTTTTAACGCTATCTTTAAGAGCTACGATAAAGAAATGATAGGCGGCAATATTGTTGCAGGTGATAGAGAGCTTGTAAGTAATAACGATATTGAAATAAAAACAGGTGACATTATCAAGCAAGGTGATGACGAGTTTATTGTTATTAGTGTAGACGTTAAAGCGCCGACCAGTGACGTATTGGTATACATTGCACAGGTAAGGCAGCAGTAATGCCATTAAAGGGGTTGAAAGGCGTTAAGCTCGCCATCGACCAACTAGAGCAGAGCGCTAACGATAACGTGCGTGGGGTTTACCTTGCAGGTCTTAAAGACATTGTACAAGAAACGCCAGCCGACAAAGGCAGGGCTAGGAATAATTGGTTTTTATCAGTTACTGCGCCATCAAGCAAAACAACAACTAGTGCTAGTATTGGTGGTGGTGCCTCATTGAGCCAAGCTAGTAAAATGCCCAAACGTGTTTTAGGTAAAAAAATATACTTTACTAATAATTTGCCTTATATTGGTATTCTTGAATATGGGGGATTCCCTAAACCAGTAAAAAAAGGCTCTTACATTAAAAGGTCTGGTGAATACGAGAAGTTATCAGAAAACGGCTATAGTAAGCAGCTAAAGGGCGCGAAAGGCTGGGTTAGAATAAACCTTAAACGAATGCAGAGTAAGATAAAAAAACTATGAGCCAATTAAATACAAAACAAGCTTTTTTAAGTCACTTAATAAATAACTTACCTGCGGGGCTAACGACAGCAGATGTTGCATTTGAAAATAAAAAGTTTAAGCCTAAAAATAAAGATTTATGGTTAGCTGTTTATTACATACCGGCAACTAGTGACATGATGGGAAAGTCTACAACCGACAGAGACGAAGAGCGCGGATTGTATCAAGTCAGTGTTTTTGTGTCGCTCAACAACGACAATTACGACAATACACAACTACAAGCAATTGATGAACTTAAAAGCGCATTTAGCTATAATACTGAGTTAGTGTATAATGACCAAGTGATAAGCATTTTAGACAGTGAAACCAACGCAGGCGTAGAAAGTGAAGCTTGGTTTCAGCGTGACCTAACAATTAATTTTTTAACATTTACAAACAGAGGATAAAAACATGGCAGGCGAAATTAACGGTACTAATATTTTAATCCAGAAAGGCGCTTCACCGACTGATATTTTTGGTCAAATGGAAGCTACATTAACAATGAATGGTACGCCGATCGACATCAGCAATAAAAGCAATGGTGATTTTGTAACTATGCTTGATGCCGAAGTCTCAAGTCAGCAAATCGTTTTAACAGGTACTATGATTTATAATGTATCTGATAACTACGAAGCAATCAAAGCCGAAGCATTTACAGGTACTCAAGACGATTACGTTGTCACGTTTACTGGTGGCGAATCATATTCGGGTAAGTTTGTTCCTAGTGGCATTAGCGATGCTATCCCGCATGGTGACAAGGTATCGACTAGCTTTACATTGTCTAGTTCTGGCGAAGTAACACGTACTCCGCAAACATAATGGAGTTTAAGCTAGCTTACAAATCTTATAAATACGGTTGGTCTTTATCTAATTTCAAGCGTTTTTTTGACGCTACGGGTTTGGATTTATCAACCGTATTACAAGATTACATACAAGCGTATGCGTCGGATGTTGAGCAGTCAAAAGTTGCTAAACACGTAGAGCTAAGTAAGTTGTATAGTCGTGATATTGCGTCAAATATATTTTACTGCATTACTGATAAAGATCTAAACATACCGCTTGATGAATTTGATGATGCAACATTTAGAACATCATGGTTTCAAACAGAAAGCATTGATGGTTTTAGTGAAGAGTATCCAATGGTATTACTATCTATTGCTTTAGCGTTTAACGATTATATACAAGCAAATATACATGTAAAAAAAAAGGATACAGAGGCTTAGTAAATAGGCCGTACAAATCAGATCCTTTTGATTACTGGCACTGGTTCAAACATGCTGTACATAATCTAAAGCTACAACCGTCAGAAGCTTGGGCGCTTGATTTTGTTGAGTTGATGTATTTGTCAGACCAAGAAAACAAGGAAGGCTCTGACTTATCTGTAATGCTTAACGCTGAGAGAAAAATTAACGGAGCTAGTCAAGAATGGCTAAAAGGTGTAAATAATGGCTAGTGAAAAATTAACAATTGAACTTCAAGCGAAAACAAATCAGTTAGACGCTAAACTAAAAAGCGCGAAAACTGAACTTAACGAGCTAGGCGATTCAGCCGACAATACAGATACTAAATTTAAAAAAATGAGTAATTCAGCGGGCACGTTTGGCAAAGCTCTAGGTGTTGCTAGTGTTGCTGTCACCGCTTTAACCGTTGGCACTGTTGCCCTAATAAAACAAACGACAGCATACGGTAGAGAGTTAAAAATAGCATCTAATATTTCAGGTGTGTCTACTGAAAGACTTCAAAGTATGGCTTTTGCCACATCTACGGTGGGTATTGGCCTTGAAAAACTGGGTGACATTTCAAAAGATACCCGCGAAAAGATAGGTGACTTCTTGAACACTGGTGGCGGTGGCTTTATGGATTTTGTTGACGCCATGAAGTTAACAAAAGAAGAAGCAACAGCAGTAGCCAAAGAATTCTCAACCATGGCTGGCCCTGACATACTTCAAGAAATGGTAAACAGAATGGAAGATGCGGAAGTGTCAACTGTCCAAATGTCGCACGCTTTAGAAGGTATGGCATCAGATACCACCAATTTAATACCACTGATGACTGAGGGCGGCAAAAAAGCAAAAGAATTAGCCGATGGCATGTCAGGCGTAACAGTCCCATTAACTGCCGAAGATTTGAAAAAGCTTGAAGATATGGATGTGGCTTTAAATTTAGCAGGCGAAGCGGCAACAAATCTAGCAACAAAAAGCCTTGTTAAATTATCAGACTGGTTTGTTAACGCGGCTAATGCCGCCTCTTTTTTCTTTGCTTCATTAAACGAAGGAACAAGGGCCGACTTACAAACCGACTTACTGCCTATACTTGAGAGCATACAAGAGGTTGAGCAAAAGCTACAAACAGCAGGCGGGGCAGAAGAGAACAGACTCAATAGGCTGCTAGAAAAGCTAAAAGCAGAGCGCGAGGAAATAAGACTAGCGTTAGACGCCTTAAATAATACCGCAGAAGCACCAGCGCTAGTTAGTACCGAAATTAATGGCATTGAAAATAGCAGCTTTGTCGAAGATGAGATAAACAAAAAGAAAGCTGAGTTAAGAGAGCAAAACCAGCAGTCTATAATTGATAGCTTTAAAACAGAAGAGGATTTGCTACATGAAAAATATGAGCGAGAGCTTGAAATTCTAGGTGAGCATCATGAGCTAGCTAAAGAGTTGGAAGAGCGTTATCTTGATGACTTAATCGCTATGGATGATGAGAAAAACAAAAAGATTGAAGAGAACAATAAAAAACTAAGGGATGACGAGAACAAAGCCAAAGCCGCACAAGAAAAGTTAAACAATAAGCAAAATAAAACAGAAGAAAAAGGCGAAAAAGACAAAAGTAAAATGATGGAAAGTAACGCTCGTTCAGCAATGGACTTAGCGGCTTTTGTTTTTGAGGACAATAAAGCGATAAGTGCAGGTATCGCGGTAATTAATACAGCAGAGGGTATATCAGCCGCACTAGCAAAGCAAAACTACGCAGGTGCAGCATTAACAGCGGCTATGGGTGCTGCTCAAATATCAAGCATACTGAGCGCTTCAAAAGGCGGAGGTTCTGTTGCTCCGGTTCAATCTTCTGTAGCACCTACAGGGCCAGATTTCGTACAAGATACAGATACATTGCAATTAACAGATAGCAGCGCTAGTGGCTCGGCTTCTAATGAAATACGCTTTGCGACTGACAGCGGTGACGAATTAATTGATGCGCTAGCCAGTGCGCTAAATAAAGGTCAAGTAGAGGGGCGTTTTTAAGATGGGTTTATCAATATCATACACAAATGTTTTAATCGACCAAGTGCCGACAATAACCGACCCCGGTACAGATGAAATCCCCGCTAATTTATCAGACCCCGACCATTCGCTAAACTATACGTGTGGAGCTAACGTATCTGATTTCTCTATAGATTATGGGGCGCAAACCAGTATTAGTTATGTTGCTGTATCTGGTCATAACGGAACTAATGAGGGGGATATTATGGTCGCTATTTATGATGGATTAGATTTTGTTCAGTTCGTTTTACCGTTAAAGCGAAATAACAACTTGATGTTTACGTTTGAAGAGCGAGACTTTACAAATTTAATAATAAAGTTTTTACCTCTGCCAAGTAGCGCCCCATTAACAAATGAAATAACAGTAAGCTATGTCGCTGCCGGCAAACATTTAAACATAGAAACAGGCGAGCAAGCAGGCTATAAAAGGTTGTGGCTTATGCGTCAATTGCAGCAACGCACAACGACTAACATGCAAGCAGCGCCCGTTAGCTCATTACAAAAACCAAAAGCCTTAAAGGGGAGTTTAACGCTACCTAATACCGACCTAGATTTTACCATGGATGAGTGGCAAGACTTTATAGATTTTACTTTTGAACAACCTTTTTTTATTAAAGAGCGAGTGAATGACCCGCAAAGCAGTTATATTTGTTTTGATGCCAAACACGATATAGCGGCGCATCCGCAAACAAGAAAGCTAAACGCTGTCAAACTATCTTTTAATGCTTTTAACGGGTTATAAAATGGCTACATTTGAACAAACAAAAGACATGAGAAGTCAACAGCACTTTGAAGTTCTAGAAATTGACTTACCAGTGATAACAGGCGCTTGCACAATTGGTGGCGCTAGTGGTTACGGTACGCCTTTGACTTGTGATGAAGCATGGACGGGCGAATATAAAACGTATAAATTCACCAATCAAAACGCACCATTAATTAAAGGCTCTCCTTTTAGATGTATTAAATCAATAGGCGAGACTGCTACCTCAATAATGCCAGGCAAAGGCTTGGCGGGGCGTGGCTCATTAAATATAACTTTTGATGATTTTACAGGACAAGACCCCAACCCAGAAGCGCCAGCAGTCACTAACACAGTTAAAAAGCAAGGTACATTTTTCGGTAAGCTTGCAGCAAGACAGATATTTGATAACAAGCTGGTAAGGCTAAAACTTTATCGTGTAGAGTCTGACGGCTCGATTGATTTAGTTAACGGTGCAGAAACTCGGCACTATGTAGCGGAATCTTTTAACGCAGGTAGTAAAGGAACATGGAAGCTAAACTGTAAAGACGTTATGTCTTTGGCTAATTTAGATGAGAAAGAGTGGCCTATTGCTACTAATAGTTTTTTACGTCAAGACACAACAGACACACAGCAAATATTACAGGTCGATAATGATACTGTTTACACGATAGGTATGGTTATCCGTATTGGTGACGAGTTTACAAGGGTGACAGGTGTTGACACTTCAAATCCTAGTGACCATAAAATACAAGTTACTACTAGGGGGCTGTCTATTGTCGGTACGCAATCGGGCGAATTACTAACGCTAACAGAAAAAGACGAGCATAGCGCAGGTGATGAGATATTTATATGTGATGAGTCAGACGATGAAACTATTGATAGCTTAATTACTAGGGTATTAATTGATTCTGATTTTGATCCCGCATTGATACCATCGGCTGAATGGGCCGCAGAGGTTAACGAATGGCATGCAACAACAAGAATAAATACATTACACATTGAATCTAGAAGCGTTAACGATGTACTAAAAAGTGTTCTCAACGGGTTTTTAATGGATTTGTGGTTTAGCACTACAGAGAACAAAGCGAAATTATCAGCTATAAGCGTATGGAAACAAAGTAGCACAACAATTACAGAGGGCAAGGAAGTTAACGCATATGCTATCAGTAAAAAGCCAAAGGAAAGCATAAGAGCGTCAAGGGCGCTAGTGTTGTATAACAAAGCCAATCTAGCAGATGATGACAGCACCACCAGTTATAAAAAAGGCGCTCAATTTGCCGACAACACAATAATAGTGCCTGAATTATATGGCGAGCATAAAGACAAGCGCTTTGAAAACAATGTAATGCTAAATAAAGATAGCGCAGAGTTATTAGTTCAGCGTTACGTAAGTCGTTTTAAATTTACGCCGTATTTAAGAACGTTCACAGCAAATGAAAGATACATTAACTATAAAACTGGGGACGTAGTTAATATTAACAGCGAGGTAGACCAAGGTTTTGACGGTGCAAACTCTAACAACATAAGAGCACAGATTTTAAAAATAAATCCTAGCTACACTAAAGAAGGGCGGCAATATAAAGTAGATGCCATGACCTATGAAGCAGCATTTGAGGATAACAGCGAGATTGTTTTAGACGGCGCATTAGGCGAAGTGAATCTTTATGTTTTAGCTGGCGCTCCTTCTCAAGCTGTTACAATAACATTTGTATTAGCCGCTTACTCATTTGGTCAAACTTCTATAAGGGCGGGTTCTTTTGCTGCAGACTCAAAAATAATATTGGTACTTGTTAACGGTTTTGAGGGTAAAGCAAACGGTGGTAACGGCGGCGATGGTGCTGCTGGCGCTGTGTATAGTGTATTGCCCCCAGCTAACGTACCAGATGACGGGCAAAACGGTGGCACTGTTTACGATGCGCAAGGCGTAGATACTGATATTTATTTTAGCGGCCCAACTCCTTCGGCAGCATACCCAACAGCAGACGGTTATATTTTTGCTCCTAATGGCGGTGACGGCGGATTCAATTATCTTCAAGTAGGGCCTAATGTTTTTTTAGGTGGTAGTGGCGGCGATGGTGGTAACGGTAGATTACCCGGCACTGGCGGATCTGTTGGCCCTGTTGGCGATGTTGCTTACGCAAATAACGGAGCTAACGGCTCTATAAACGATACTGGAATAGGATGGGGGCAAGATGGTGTTGATAATGACGCATCCAAAGGTTTAGCGGGTAGCGGCATAATCGACAGCGGAGCAGTAAACGTGGTATTATTTGGAGCAACAGCGGCTAGATATGTGAACGGGAATGGTGACCACTAATGACTAACGAAAAGATAATTTTAAAAATTCAAGAAATTAAAGCACATGTAGAAATGCTAAGTCGAAAAATTGACGAGCATAGACCACAAGAGGCTAAAAAAGTTGTTGTTGATGTTGATGCTATTGTTGAGCAATCAGTCGTTGAATGTAAAAAACTTATTGCCCCATTAGAAGCGCAAAATAATAAATTAAAAAACGATAACGCTATTGCTGTAGACGGGTTGACAAAAAAAATTGATACCTTAATCAAAGAGAACAAGCAAATTAAAAAAAGCGTTGAAGGTTTGCGGCAAAGTATGGAAAAAGAAATTTTAAAAACAACTAAAAATATAAATACTGTAAACTCTAATCTAAACGACTGTATCGACTTTTTGAGTGAGAGCTTAAAAAGTAATATAAAAATTAATGATAAAAAACAACGTGCCAAGCTAGTTGATTTACAATTAACTATAGACTCTAACACTAGCCTATTAGATAAAAAGATTTCAGTTGCTAACAATGAAATAAAAAAGAGCTTTAAAGATGTGGTTACTATTGGCCTATTAGATAAAAAGATTTCAGTTGCTAACAATGAAGCAGCGAAACAATTTAGAGAAAACATAGAACAAGCGATAAGCAAAAAAGTAAATATTAATTTTGTAAACAATTTATATAGGACTAAATAATGAGCAGCATAAATCTAATAGGTAATTTACTCGACCCGAATGGCTTGTTTTCTGTTGGTGATAAAGTAAAGTTTACGCATCAAACAACCACCGGCGAAACTATAAAAAGCGCAGTATCAATTATAATTATCCCCCCCGATGGCAGCTATAATCTAAATTTGCAATACGGATTGATCAAAGTCGAATATAGGGACGTTTTAACAGGTGTCTATAAAACCGTTGGCGTAGTAACTGTCAACGGAGATAGTGTGGCAACAACTTTGCCGCAACTTCTTAGCGCTATTACACCGCCAACCCCTCCACCTGGGGCAGTTACAGAAGCGCCCGTTAACGGTAAAACTTACGGGCGCATGGATGCAGGCTGGATCGAAATAATATCAGGGTCAAGCGGGGTGGAAGAAGCTCCTATAAATGGAAATCAATACGTTCGAAAAGATGGTGGGTGGCAATCTAACACACCGATAGAAGTAGTCACAGAATTCCCTGCTAGCCCTAATACTAATACTTTGTATATAAAGGTGGTTTAGTATGAGTACAGCATTAACTTTTGATAACATAGGTGACCAAATTCTTTTCGCTCAAGATAGTGAAGGAAATGAGATTAATACTTGGCAAACTAATAGTACAGACGAGTGGAGTATAGAAGGCTCTTTTCTTTATAAAAGGGGCAGCTTTGTTTTTGTTGGGGAAGGGGATGGCAGTCAATCTAATTCATATATATCAAATTATTTAAGGTGTAGTAATGATGGAGGTCTTGAAGCTAAGGTAAAAATTGCTTCAACAGAGATAACTCCTGCTATGGTTGGACAGGGAGATGGTACTGGATTTATAGAAGATGAATTAATAACCTTTAAATTGTATAAGGATAATAACGCAGTATATCTTGTTTTTAACCCTGTGACTGGAAATTTTGAAGAAGAAACTGGACAAGCTATCAGGTTTGATGTTAATGGAATATCTACCACTAAACCTCTCATTAATAATGATTTTAGTTTTATAGGGTTTAATGTTAAATACGCTTACAATGATGGTCTTGAGTACACTGGTCAATTGCGAGGTATTTGGACTTTTAGTGGGGGAGGTCAACCAACACGGACATATAACTTAGATACTCAAGATACTAGTGCAGGTAATGTTACATTAGTTGACCAGACTTCTGGTTTTAATCTAACTAGTACAAATATGCCTACTGATGGAAGTGCTTGGGTTGAATACACTATTCCAGACCCAGAACCTGAACCTGAACCTGAACCAACTGACGGTAAGTGGGCGTTAGAGTTTGATGGAATCAATGACTATTTATCTATGTCATCCATTCTTATAAACGCACTTGTAGGGTTTTCAGTAAGCGGTAAATTTATTTTTAAACCAAATGTAGTTTTACTTTCATCAACTGTAAGACCAGATTGCTTTTTGTGGACAACCTCAACTTCTATAGTATTGTATACTCAGGGATTGAGTTTTTTCTCAATAGGCCCATTTGAAGAGGGGGAGTTGATAGACCTGAAAATAGAAAGACCAATAAGCAGCAATCCATTAATTAATATGGTAGGCAATGAAAAAGAAGCTTCTATTGATGCAGGGACTTCTTCTTTTGAATTCAATCGTATTGGTCGCCCAAGCCCTAGTACCTCTAAAGGGTATTACAACGGGCAATTATCAGGAGAATGGCTTTTTAACGTAATAGGAGAGCCAGACAGAATTTATGATTTCAACCTTTCTGGTAACTCAAAGACTGGATCTGGGCAACCAGTAGTTATTGATACTATATCGGGAGAAAATGCAGTAGGTGTAAACATGAGCACCGAGGATAGTAATTGGGTGGAGTTGCAGCCTGATCAGTCAGGCGTTAATCTAATACAATATAATGGGCAAGACATACTAGATGTTAAGTATTCAGATTCAAATAGTGTGTTGCAAAATGTTGAAATGAATCTAGGAAGTGTGCCTGTCTGGGGTGGTACTCCTGCACCTGAACAAGAATGGGGGCTGCAATTTGATGGGAACAATGATTATGTGACTTACCCTACACTTGAAATTGAACCTTCACAAGATTTTTCAATAAAATTAACAGCAGAGTTCAAAGCAGATACGATGCTTCTAGGGAATGATAGTGATATTTTATCATATATATATTGCACCAGTATTGGAGGGGGAAAGGTAACTGCGAAAATAGAAGATGGCAGTGTTAACTCAAGTCAAGTTTCTTCTGAAGGAGGCATCCAAGACGGTCAGGTGATAGAAATAGAGTTAAAAAGGCTTAACAATACTTTATATATATACGTAGATGGCGTATTAGGAAATTCCGCTCCTAATGGTAACGCTTCAAACTTTAATACGATAGGCTCATGGGGGAACTCAGCCTCACAACCTCTTTTTTACTCAGGTATGTTCAAAGGAAAACTTGAATTTCTACTGGGGCCAGGTTTTAACACTACTTTTTATGTAGCAAGGTCATATGATTTCAACCTTTCTGGAAACTCAAAAACAGGCTCTGGTCAGCCAGTGCTTATTGATACTATATCAGGAGAAAATGCAGTGGGTGTAAACATGAATACCGATGATAGTAATTGGGTAGAGCTTACCCCTGCACCTGAACAAGAATGGGGGCTGTATTTTAATACAGGTGAAGATCTAGCAATTCCAGAGTGGACTGCTGGTAGTTTTGAGATAAGGGTTTCCTTTAGATTCCCTGAAAATAGTTCAGGTATCCTAACAGACAGTGCAGGTAGTTACATATCGGCTTTTGTTAGAGAGGGTGAGTCAAACGTCATAGCTGTTTCAATAGACGATAATGACCGAAGAGAGTTGCCAGTAAATTACTCTACGGGAGACATAGTACACTTGGTTGTTCGTACATCAGGCACTAGCCTTTTTATATCTACTCAAGATGTCAGCGAAGTGGGATTCTCAAATGTAGGGGGACTTCTTAGACTAACAAAAGCTACGCCTAACGATTCTATGTTATTGGGTACTATGTCATTTGACGGTCGGGATAATCTCGCATCGCCTGATAGGTCATATGATTTCAACCTTTCTGGAAACTCAAAAACAGGCTCAGGACAGCCTATAGTTATTGATACTATATCAGGAGAAAATGCAGTAGGTGTAAACATGAACACTGACGATAGCAATTGGGTAGAGCTGATAGCTCCTTAAGTATTCAGCTAAAAAACCTAACAAAGCAGTGGTATAAAGCCGCTGCTTTCCTCATTAAAACAGTATCTATAATATTCTTCTCGTTCTTGTTCAGTCACTCTACTTCCCTAGTTCGATTATTTCAGCTTCAACTCGTGGATTGTCTCTATCAATGCCGCCATAGTATTCACTATTACAAGTTATAAAATTCACGTTGTCATCTTCAATTAATCCGCTCTCAACTAGCGCATCCTGAAAAAACTTCTTTACAGTTCCGACAAAATTATCAAGGTCCGGCGAATTATTTGCTTTTGCATAATACTTATATTTAATCTTTATCGGTGTTTGTATTTTGTCGAACATATCGAGCTGCGATTGTATTTGTTTTTTAAATTCTATTTTTGCCTTGTTGCTCGTCTGATAGTGGGCGTTCCTATACCAATTAACGGCAATAGCGCCCTTCTTGGTTACACCATACAAAGGCAATGTAAACTTAATCATGCGCTTGTCATCCTTATAGCTTCACATACATCAGCAGGTGGTAATTCATAGCCACAGTCGCGCATATCCTCAACCATAGATAAAAATAAATCTCTTTGATTGCCAAAGCGCTTAACAAATGCTTTTTTTCTATGTGTTACATTTTCAGGATGGTTACTACTAACATCATGCAATTCAAAAGGTACTGGCAATATAAACCAGTGGCCTATCTTTACTTTGTTGTGTTTAGCGCTGCGGCCTAATACGTGATGTCTTTGTATATTAGCGTTAAAGTAACTTACACCGTAAACTAGCTGTATATTATCTTGCGCCCATTCCGTAATGTCATTCATCCACTGTTTTTGCTTTGCGTTTGCTTGTTTCATTAATAACCCCTACATAATTGAATAACACTATAAGCGTTAATACTCATTAGGGTAGTTATTACTGCTACGTAGTAAAGGCCCTTTAAACTGTCTTGATATAAATGTCGCATTATTTACCCCTTATTTATATTGTTAGTTATTTTGCTTTTCTAGTACGTCTCTGTACTCGCATTTCGCTGGTATTCTTATCGCACACCCTAAGTTGTTACATAGGTCAAGCATCTTAGTTATATAGTCGCAAGCCTCACCTACATCTAGCTTTGAGCTACTTCTTAAAACCTGTCTAATTGTAATCTCACCAGTAACCATATCTGTACACTCTGCATCAACCCAGCCTAAAAAGTTATTTTTCATTTCAAACTTTGTTTTTTTCTCAGTCCAGTCAGTGCGACCCTTGCTAATTAGGTACTTCGAAAGCTCATCGTAAATTACATGCTGAAAGTTATTCTGACTAAGACTACGAGACTCACGCCAAAGCTTTATACTAACCCTAAATGATTTATTAGGGCTAGTGGTCACAATCTTTGTTAACTCTGCAACTAGATAACCTAGTGAGCTCATGGTTAACTTAAAGTCTTTCATTAACTCGAAACATAAAAAGTTGATGAAGGTTTAGGGCCAGCACTGGTTATTGGTGGGCCTTTTTTTAACTGGCTATTAATAACCATCTTTTTTGTTATACCCGATATTGTTGTTCGTGAGACTTCCAATTCCTTAGCGATTTGCTTATTAGTCATCAAGCCTTTTTCCTCTAACAATACTTTTATATTTTTTTGATAAATCTCACTTATTTGCACAAAAGATTTATTTGTTATTGGGCCGCCCGCTTCATAGAAGTCTATAGCGTCAATAGGCTTTATTAGTCTAAATGCTTTAATGTCTAATCTCATTTTTCATACTCATTATAATAGTTGTTTTGTGTTTGATTGATGGTTGATACTACCGCTTCATACGCGCCGCCAGTTGTAGCTTTTATAACATTACGACAAGCATTGTATAAAATCTTATCCTTGGTTCTATCACGTATTATTTTGCAACATTTAGCTATTTTCATAGCTCGCTGTTTATCAGTTAAAAACTTGTGAACTTGATTGCATAGTAATATCGTTAACGTGTCGCTTTTTATTTGTTCTGCATTCATTGTGTTATACCCTTAAAAATATGCTTGATAACTTCCATAGTCCATGCGTTACCTGTCATTTTGTAAAGTTGTGTGTTACTAATGCCGGCGCTTAAAAGTGTATCAATATGATGTTCTGGTACTGTTTGAAGTCTCATGCATTCGCGCGGTGTTAGTTTGCGGTAGTGGAGTCTATCGTCTTTATCAATATATTTGCCTTTAAACTTTTCTGCTGTTTCTTTGTTTGTCATTAACGGAACGTTACCACCACCAATGCCCATTGACGCCGTAATAGTTGGCGATTTGCCGTTGTATGTATGCTCTGCGTTTTTCTGTACTGTAGCTCTGACTACAAAGTTTCCATTCCAGCTTGCGTACTGCCTCGCTGTCATAGTTATCGCTTTATCTGTCGAGCCATCATTACATATTGCAGAGTATTTTTTTCTTAACTGAAAATCTTGCTTTTCACTCCACCACTTGTGCCATCCGTCAGAATTAACATCATTGCAGTCCTGCTCAATAATATCTTTTAATAAAATACCTCTATCTTCTGGCTGTTCAACCGCAAAGCTAGTCCAGTAATATCTGTTACGGTTTTGAGCAGATACCAGGGCGCTATTGATTAGTATTTTATGTACGTGACCTAAAGCGTTTTCGGTATGGGTTGTAATATACTGCTCAAACTCTTTTTTCATCTTTACGTTTTCAATCATAAAGTGCGCTTTCGGGTTGTGGTATTTAACATGCTTCATAATATCCAGCATTGTCCAGAACAACATACCTCGTTCGTCTTTATCGCCTAACTGCTTACCAGCCATTGACCAAGCTTGACAAGGAAAGCCGCCGGTAACTAAATCAATACTTGACCAATCAATATCCCATTCTCGCCATTCAGTTACACTACCTAGCTGTACAGTGTTAGGGTATAATGCTTGAGTTGCTTGTGTTGCGTACTTGTCAATTTCACTTGAGTAATACGTGCCTACATCAACATTAAGCGCTTCTAGCGCCATTCTGCCGACACTCATACCATTAAATAAGCTTAATACATTCATTACTTACCCACCCATGTAAATTCATGGCCAAAACTATTATCTTTAAAATCAATAAAGCCCTCTTCTCTAAGTTTTCTAGCATGTTTTAACACTGCTTTTTTACCAATGCCTGCGAAATCTTTTATTTGGGCGCTGTTAGTAACCATAAATAATTTAATAATATACTTTACTTGCTCAAGTTCAGTTAGGCTATCTAACGGCCTTTTATCGCGTTTAGAGTTAATTGTTAATCGCCTTGGTTTACGTGGCACTATTGGCGCTACATTCACTTTACCGCCGTTACTTTCAAACTGCGCTACAACGTCTAGACACCTAGCATGCTCTTCATTAGCCTTTTCTTTTGTTAAGTTCATTGTTTATTATCCTTGTTGATTTCATCAATGTAGTCTTGCTTGTTTTCGCATGTTTGTTTGAAGTATCTGTCAAGCCAATAATCAGCGGCAGCATAATCAATAGCAGCAGTATTAGCAGCAGCATAAGCACAAGCACAAGCATTAGCATTAGCAGCATAAAAATCATCAGCAACAAAGGCAGCATCAGCATCATTAGCATCGTAAGCAGCATCAGCATTCTGCTTTAACTGCTCTTGCGTGTACTTATCAGGGTTTAGCTGATTGTCTATTACCATTAATATGTGTTTGTTCATTGTTTATTATCCTTGTTGATTAAATTTCAAAAGCCATTTGTATAGATGTTTTATCAGTATCTTCATTGTAAATTAAAGAGCTTGCAGAGTTCACTGATTCAATATTGTTTTTCATTACATACGCCCTAACTTCTTTTGATTTTGGTTGGTAGTTACCTTTTGACCAATTTTTATCTATACCTATATTCCGGGCAATATTTGTGCTGTCAGCTGACGCAAAAGGAAGATTTTTAAAAATACTTTTATTTAAACCCCTTAACATATGTAACTTAGTTATTGGATACCCATTATCATCAACAACATGGCGAATAACATCTTTTAACTTGCTTACAGATGACGCTGGCTTGCTTACATCATATTCACCACAAGAGCCTATAGCTACTCGATCATAATCATTGCACAGCCTTATAAACCTTTCATCTGACTCGTTCATGTGCCACACAGGAACACCAGCACCGCAGCGATTTAAATCCCATTCACTCAATAAGATGTCATTTTCAACTTCACCACCATCAATAACATCTGGAATAATACAAAAGTCATACCTTGGATGATTTTTTATTGATTCAATAAAGCTATAATAATCATCCCAATCAATTTTTTTTGTTTTTTTCCAAAATGTAAAAGCACCGTTGTCAATGCCAACGCCTTGGCTTATATCTAAAGCAAGATGCAATTGGCTTGTATGCGCCCAACTAACAAAAGCAAAGCCATTCTTCCAAGCTTTCATAGCGCAACTGGCTGGTGTTATAGGCCCACCGTGATAATGTTTCATATTTTCTGACTTTTAATAATGTAATGGTTTGGTATTAATGTTTTTATTGGTGCTTTCAAATAAAAGTTACCGTTTATTTTTTTGCATAAAAGCTTCTGTTTTAATGTGGTGATTAACCATAGGTTAATCATAGAGTTAGCACACAATGTTTCCCATTTATTCATTATTTATTATCCTTACTATCAAACATTTGTTTATAGTTTAAATACTCGCGCATGTGATACTCGGCCGCTTTTTCTTTATTGCTATCAACTGATAGCTGATATTCTTTAAAATGAAAGTTCATTTTGTTTTCATAGTAGTTTTTCATTGTTCAACCTCTAAAAGTCATGTAGTTTTTAGCCTTGTATAAATCCCACTCGCTAAATCCGCACATTTTTAAATCTTTAATGATATTGGCAACGCTATCAGAAAACCAAGCCGAAATGTTAGCGCCCGTTATTGGCAACTCCATATCGCTAGTAATATTGTCTTCATAAGAACGAGTGTAAGAAAACCCCGTATCAGTTGCCTTGATTGCATAATGTAATTTATCAGTATTAAGTTTTAACATCTGCTCAATTCCTTGTTTGCGTTAAGTTGGGGTAAATTTTATTGCAATGTAAAGTCAATTCTGTAATAGCCTTCACCGATTGGATAAACATAGGCCGTATTCATATCGACAAAATGTTCAAAGTTCCATCTAACTTTAAAACTAGGACTATGAGAAATTGAGCTAATTATTTTTTTTGAATCGCCTTTCGGGCTGTTTTCCTGTAATACAGCTTTTAATGCTGCTATCCCACTAACTGCGCCCATAATATAACTATTTATAATTTTCATATGTTCAATTCCTTGTTTGCGTTAAGTGAGCGCCACGTTAGCAGCGCTATGGTTGGTTATTTAAACCAAGCGTTTTCTATTTCAAGAGCAACATCAGAACTACACTCTACTAATGATTTTTCAATACCACCCTCATGAACTGAGTATTCACAATGAACAGAAAAAGCTTTTTTAGCTGCATCAGATAGCTTAGATTTAAATTCTGATATAAATGCAAAGAATTCATGATCAGAGCTTGCAACATCGACTTGGTCGATAACTTGATTCCCAGCATATAAGTAATGTTCAGTAGCCATAATATCCCACTTGTTAATTGAGTTGTTTGCGTTAAGTGAGGTAACTTTAGCAATTAGTATTTGACCTGTCAACACTTTTGCGTTATTGTTTACAAAGATTAATTAATGAGGACGTTAGAAATGCAGCAAAAAGAACTTAAAGAGTTAAACGAGCAAGGTAAAATAAAGTCGGTTATGGCAGTAGATAAAGGCGTTAACTGGAATATTGCAGTTGATACCGAAGATGACGGCTTTGCAGTGATAAGGGCATCAAGAGGCGGTAAGCGTGATTTTAAAACTTTAGATGCTGTTAAGGCAATGTTAGAAGAAGTTGATATAAAATCTTTTACGGTTTGCTAAGAATAAAAAAACCGCTTTGCGTAGCGGCTTAATTAACTAGGATAAGGTAATTATACATGACTAATAAAAAGAAGTCATTTCTGTTGCACATAGATAGCTTAGATATACTTGATGACTTAACAAATGGTCAAGCAGGTGTTTTGTTTAAAGCTATAAAAGCATATCAACATGGTGAGGATTTTCCGCTTGATAGCATAGTGAAAGTGGCCTTTTCACCGTTCAAAAATCAGTTTTTAAGGGATGATGAAAAGTATATAAAAACGTGTGAAAGGCGCGCTATTGCTGGCTCTAAAGGAGGCAAGCAAAAGGTAGCAAATGCTAGCAAGAGCAAGCAAACAGTAGCAAACGTAGCAGATACAAAGAATAAGAATAAGAATAAAACAAATAATAAGAGTGATAATTATAGTAAAGACATATATCAGCAAGTAGCTGATGCCTACAATGAAGTTTTCCCGCATTTGCCTCAAGTGGTTAAAGTTAGCCAGAAAAGAAAATCACACATAGCAGCAAGCATTAACGAGTTTAAAAAAGACTTTGGATTTGATAATGCTGACAACTGGAAAAGCTTATTTTATCATGCAGCAAAAAGTGATTTCTTAACTGGAAGGAAAACGGATTGGTCTATGGACTTTGACTTTGTAATAAACAAAACTAACCTATTAAAAATAATTGAGGGTAATTACGACAATGTTTAAAGAGCCACCACATAATCAGAATGCAGAAAAAGCGATATTAGGCGCATTACTAACAGATAGTAATAACCAATCATGTAGGCAAACACTTGATATGATGGATTCATCAGCGTTTTACCTGCAAAGCAACAGGGTCATCTTTGATACGATCAAGAGAATGTCACAAGATGATTTACATATTGACACGATAACAGTTACAGAAAAGTTAAAAGCAGATGGCAACGAAAATATATCAGGTGGTTATTTTTATATTTCAGAACTACCAAGAGCCGTTACAAGTTTAGCGCTAACAACTGTACACGTTAACTTAGTAAACAAAATAGCTACAACAAGGGAAATAATAACAACAGCACAACAGGCGATTGAACATTCTGAAAACCTTGATCCAAACGAATTAATCGAAATGATAGAAAACAATTTAAGAGCTATCACTTCAAAAGATACAGGTAAGGAAGTTAGCCACATTTCAGACTTTGGCGAGTGTTGGGTTAAGAAACTAGAAGACCGTGTAAACAGTGGGGACGCTATAAGCGGATTGGAGACGGGTATTGCTCAACTCGATGAAAGACTATCGGGATTTGATTTAGAGGGCTTAATTGTGCTTGCTGGGCGCCCTAGCATGGGTAAAACGTTAATGGCTCAGACAATAATGGCTTTTGTGGGCGGTAAAGCGCAAAAAAACTGTTTATTCTTCTCAATGGAAATGAGCGACAAGCAGGTCTATGAAAGATTTATTTCCAAATCATCAGGTGTATGCCCTAAAAAAATAAGAAGTGGTAAAGGGCTTGATGATGAAGATTGGGGTAGATTAACTGCTGGTATGGGTCGCGTTAACAGCAGTAAAATATTTGTTGATACTGATGCGAAATTATCAGTGGCACAAATTAGAGCCAGAGTACGCAGACACGCATCAAAAAACGGCAACATAGGTTTAATAGTTATTGATTACCTTGGTCTCATGGCTATGCCTAAAGCAGCCAGCTTAACAATATCAATAGGCGAAGTTACATCAGCACTAAAAAGCTTAGCTAAGGAAATGAAAACACCAATCTTATTGCTTGTGCAAGGTAGCAGAGCAATGGACAAAGGCGGCCGCCCGGTAATGAGTGACTTAAAAGATTCAAGCTCAATTGAAGCTGATGCCGATGTTGTTTTATTTGTTCACCGTCAAGAAGTATTAGACCCTGACACAGAATTAAAAGGCGTAACAGAATTAATAATCGCAAAAGATAGACACAACGATGGTAACGGAACAATACATTTAACAAAATGCTCTGGTGGCTTTATGGAGATAAGCGAGCAGGAAGTTGCTGAAATGGTACACAGAGAAGAAACCAAGAACCAGCCACCGCAAAGAGGTTATGCAAGAAGATGATAATACAAGCTAATATGCAAGCGCAGAAAGATTTTAAAAATAACATGGGATTCAGTATTGCTGATGCAGAAATAAAACTAAGAAGTACGAAGGAAAACACAGAAGAGTTATGGGCGCTAAGATGTACTATCAATGGTTTTTGCTCAAAAACAAATGAAAAAATAAAATTATCTGATGATGATAAAAAAGCAATACAACAAAGAATAGATGAATTAATTAAATAGGAGTTATAAACATGAGTAATGAATACGGCTTTGACTTTGGTAGTATGTCAGTGACTAGAACATGTCAAGATGACAGGTCATCAGTTATCAGTATAAAAACCAAGAAAACTAGTTTTAGTGTTCGCACTACTAATAACGGCTCAGTAAGGTTTTTTGATGGTCAAGGGAACGAGTGCGAGCTAATCAATAAAGAACACAATAGAGGTAAATAGTATGAAACTTAATATTCACAATACTCACGTTATTATGAGTGATGGCGGTCGAAAGAAAATCTTTCATAATAAGAAAGATGGCTCTTACATCAATGTTAATGGAAGTAAGGTAAATATAGCCAACTTATTCCTTGATGGCTCCCTTATGTGGAGTAAACAAAACAATAGAGGTTAATAGAATGAGTAAGGTAGTAGGAATAACCAAACAAACAAAAATACCAGGTAAAACAATAAGCGAACTTTATTACGGGCTTTTATATTTAGTTGAAGGTAAGTATAAAGACGAAACAAGGCATGAGACAGCCAAAAGATTAATAATAGAAGCGCAAACAACAGAAGAGCAAACAACAGAAGAGGATTGTAATAATGGGTAATGTAACTAGTGTAAATTTTAGCAATAAATTTTCAGTGCAAGAGGATTTAGAAAGAGATATGGCAAAGTTAATAGAAAAATACGATGGTCAAATGTCTTTGGCTCAATTTTGCGGGGTTCTTGATATTGTAAAATTTAGCTTATTAACTGGTCACTCCGAATAATTGAACACAATAGAGGTTAATAGACATAAAAAAGCCCCTGACTGGGGCTAATCATTATATGCTGGTATGAAATATAAAATAATATCTAGTAGTAAATCAGTCATCATCACCAAGCCTTATAAATTCCCATACTTTATAATTTAGCGCTTCTGCTAGCTCTTGCAATTTAGCAACTGACAAGCGACCGTCTTTGGTTACTTGCGTGATGTATGATGGTGTTACTTTCATTTGTGCTGCTAAGTCTTTTTTCTTCATGTCACGACTGGCTAGAGCCATATTAAAAGATTTTTCTAAGTTCATTGTAGTATCCGTTAGTTAATAAAGTTAACGTCAATATAAGCTATTACGGTGCTTAAATCAAATTGTAAATTAATTTAATTAAGCGCTTGACTTAATTCGTAGTTAGTATAATATTAACGGCATAGGAGTTAAGCAACCCCGCTGGTGGTATCCCGTCAACTTCTACGAACAAAATGACTAAGCCAATACCAGCAACTAATTATTAATGAGAGATTTTAATTATGAACGTACATAATATCCCACAAGATAAAATGCAAGCCGAACATAGTTTAACATTGGTTAAATTAGAGCTTTTAGAGATTGCCGAAGAAATCGCAGGTAATAACACCACTGTTAATAACATTAACGGCTCTGTCTGGAATAGAATAGAAGTTATAGATGAGTATTTGGAGGGTGCAGAATAATGAGTAATGATATTTTTAAGGTATTAAATAATGTTGATGTAATGCCGTTAACAAAAGAGAAGGGTAAGTTTAGATATCTTTCATGGTCTAACGCAGTAAGAGAAGCTACAAAGCTATTCCCTGAGATGTCTTGGCAGATGACAAAGTGGGATAACTTACCATATTTAAAAACAGAATTAGGGTATTTTGTTGAGTGTACTGTAACCATTAACGGTATATCAAAAATACAGATGATGCCTGTTTTAGACTTTAAGAACCAAACAGCAACAGCACCAAAAGCAAATGATATAAATAAAAGCCAGATGCGAGCACTGACCAAAGCAATAGCTTTGCATGGTTTAGGTATTGATTTGTGGGCAGGTGAAGATATAAACGGGGAGTATGAAGGGGACGGATCTACAAAAGTTGAATTAACTATTGATGTTGAAAAAGTTGATACTTTAGTTCCTTTGCTTTGTAATGAATCAGGGCATTACACAGAGAAGGGCAACAAAATACGAAACGGATATAAGTTTAATAACATCAATGAAATACTCGAAAAAGATTATAAAAAAATATTAAAGGCTGCTTCATGAAAATTATAGAAACTTGCGAACAAGGTAGTGCTGAATGGTTAACAATGCGACTCGGAAAAGTAACCGCCTCAAGAGTAGGCGACGTATTATCAAAAGGGCGTGGAACTTCACCAAGTCAAAAAGCAAAATCTTACATGATGGAGTTAATAGCAGAGACTTTAACAGGGCAATCAAAGCCGTTCTTCGAGAATGATGCTATGCGCTGGGGTACAGAAACAGAGCCACAAGCCCGTTCAATGTATGAAATAAACAACGACTTTGTGACAGTTAAAGAAGTTGCTTTTATTGAATTTAACGAGTTTATAGGCGTATCACCTGATGGTTTAGTCGGTGAAAATGGTTTACTTGAAATAAAATGCCCCACAACAACAACGCAAATAAATCGCGCGCTATCTGATGATTACAGTTCAGACTATAAAGCACAGATACAAATGCAGCTTTGGATTAGCGGGCGTGATTGGTGTGATTTTGTTAGCTTTGACCCAAGGCTAGATTGTGAGGCAAGTTATTTGCAACAGCGCGTTATGCGTGACGAAGAATATATAAAAGAAATGCAAGATAAAGTATTTGCTTTTGTAGAGAAGAAAAACGAATTAATAAAACAATTAACTAAATAGGAAAGATATAAATGCATATTATACATGGCGAACTACGAAAAGCACCATACGTTAAAACTGGAATGGGGCAAGACGGGCAGACCACAATGTTTATAATTGAATTGTCAGAAATGATAAAAGACCGTCAAACAGGAGAAAAGAATTACACTAATTACAGCGCTGCTATTTTTGCCAAGTCTCAAGCTCAAATTGATTATTATAATACTTCATTAGTAGAGGGTAATTACGTTGTAGTTAATTGTGAGAAATTAAAAGTTGATGTTAGTGAAAGCAACGGCAAACAGTATATTAAACTACAGATGGAAAACGCAAGGCTAGAAGGTGCAAAATACATTGAAGCTAAACAAGGCGGATTCCAGCAAGCACCAGCGCAGCAACAATACCAGCAGCCACAGCAACAGCCACAATCGCAAGGATTACCACCTAATCAGCAAGGGTGGGGGCAGCCGCAACAGCAGCAAGCACCTAACTTCCCACAGGATAATAAAGCGCCCTTTTAAACAATAACTAAATAGCCTGTATAAAGCATACAGGCTAAATAAGAGGTAATAATGCTGATAGCCAAAACTCACACATCAAGACATTGCAGATTATGTAAGATTGAATTGTATATAGGTGCTGGCTATTATGACTTAGGTAAGGGTAAGTATGTTTGCGAGCATTGCGTTAATTTAATAATGAACTATTTAATAACGTGCTACGCAATACAAAACAATAAGGTAAATTAATTATGAATAGGCCGACAGATGAGCAGATATTTAATTACATGAAGCCTGATGATTATTCTTGCCTAGTATGTAACGAAGAAACAAAAGAGTTAGACTGTGGTTACTATGTTACTCGCCAGTGCTTGAGTTGCGGCTATACACCAGAGCCACAAGAAGAGTGATGAATTTAACAGTAATAAGGTAATTAATTACTTTGACCGAAATAAAAACAATTATATTCCCGTATGGGTTGGAGCATTTAAAAATGTATAAATTGAGCAGTAAATCAAAGGGGCGTTTGCAGGGTATTGACCCACGTTTAATAAGTATTATTAACGAAGCGTTGAAAATTAGCGTTATAGATTTTGGAATACCTGGTGACGGTGGGTTAAGAACCGCAGAACGCCAAAAAGAATTATTTGATAAAAAAGTCAGTGAATGCGATGGCACTATAAACAAATCGTATCATCAAACCGGCAAAGCTTTTGATGTTTATGCGTATGTTGATGGTACGGCTAGCTGGGATAGATATCATTTAACACAAGTTGCTGCGGCAATATTACAAGCTGCGGCTATGCTTGGTTATCAATTACGATGGGGTGGCCTTTTTAAGAGCTTTGTTGATATGCCTCATTTCGAGATTAGGGATTAATATGTTCATACAGGTAACTAAAAAAATTAATAGCTACTCACAACTATGTGTAATTAACGTAAATAATATTAATTATATGTACGCTAATATGTACGCCGACAGAAATGAAACAGTAATCGAGTTTAGTAACGAAAGTATTCGTGTACGTGAAAGTATTGAAGAAATTCTGGGGTTAATATCAAATAAACCTTGTGTTACATGTAACAGTGTATTATAGTTACTTCAACAGCAACGAAACAACGGATTAAATAAAATGTTCAAACCCACTAAATTCTATCCAGCAAATATTATTAATAACGGTAAGCCTTCTTTATGGACCAATCACTTTGACACTGCTCATGCGGCTAAAAATTCCGTTCAGAAGTTGATTGATAATAATGATTTCGGCACAAAAAATCATGTTTTAGCTGGTTACGCTTACTTTAATAAAGATAATGAAATTGTTTATGCCTTCCCTAAAAAAGAAGACATGATTAAAGCCTTAGTTTCAATTAAAAAAATGGTTAGCACTGGCGGAACAAGACAATACGCCAAGTTAAGAATGTTAAAAAATTCAGCTATATCTACTCTTAATAAACTAAATAATAAAGAGCTAGCAGACAAGGTTATAAAAGTAAATACGTTTAAAGAGTTGGGGTTGCTACTTGATGAGTAAAGAAAGAGTTAAACAATACCGACTTAGGCAAAAAGAGCTAGGTCGGTTAAAACGTGAAATGTATTTAACTGATAGTGAGTATGAGACTTTGAAGTTTTATTTAGAGCAGTTAAGGGCTAACAATGAGTGAAGAACAAAAACCGTCCAACTTAATTTTAGTTGCGGCGGCGAGTGCTGCTATTAGTGGCGGTGGTACTCACATAGTTACATCAAGCGATGATGTAACTAGTGCTGGCATTGAAGATTGTCGTTCATTCTCAGAACATGCTAGAGAGCATGAGCGCGCTAATTGTGAGATAGAGAAAAATAGAATTTTATTGGAGTGTAAATGATTAACTTAATTCAAGGTGATTGCTTAGAGCGAATGAAAGAGATTGAAAGCGGTTCAGTTGATATGATTTTGACAGATCCGCCTTATGGCACTACAGCGTGTAAATGGGATTCAATCATTCCGCTAGAACCAATGTGGGAGCAGTTGAAGCGTATTATTAAGCCTAATGGGGCTATTGTAATGACAGCAAGCCAACCTTTTACAAGTGTATTGACCTGCAGTAATTTAAAAATGTTTAAGTATTCTATGGTTTGGAAGAAGTCACAAAGCACGGGGCATTTAAATGCTTGGCGTATGCCTATGAGAGCGCATGAGGATTTAGTTGTTTTTTATAGTAAGCCGCCAACGTATAACCCAGAATTAAAAGACAAGCCGGCAGCTAACATTAGACCAATAACAAGCAGAACAAAGAAAACAGATTGTTATGGTGATCACAAGCTTGATGCTCGGAAATGCCCGCCAAATAAAACAATGCCAAACAGTGTACTGCAGTTCAATAACGCACAAGGCACAGTGCACCCAACACAAAAGCCAGTTGCATTAATGGAGTGCCTAATTAAAACCTACACCAACGAAAACGAAACGGTTTTAGATTTCACAATGGGCAGTGGCACTACTGGCGTAGCAGCTAAAAACCTAAACCGTAGCTTTATCGGTATTGAGTTAGACGAGAATTATTTTAACATTGCACAAGAAAGAATTGGAGTGTAAACCATGACTGATTTAGAAATATGCAAACGTATTGCAGAGATTGAGGGTTACAGGGTATCAACTGACGTAAGACCAAGTTGTGGAAGTGCTTATGCAAACATATATCCTGACAACTGTTACGGGAACTACAACCCACTAACAGACAAGGCTTTATGTTTTGATTTGATGGTTAAGCACAAGGTAGATACAGAGTGGTGGGGCGATGAATTAGGTGTTTATATACCTGTCAACGATGGTGAGATACACGACAAAAACCCACAAAAAGCTATATGTTTAGCGATAATTGAAGCACACAAGGGGTAAACCATGAGCTGGTTCGGACTATTTGATAAGACTGTTGATTTGGTATCAGAGGCTATTGAAGACCCTGATAAACTAAATCAAATTAAAGGCAACATTGAGCGATTAAAGCAGGAGCGCTACACGCTAGAGTTGCAAACTAAAACGATTCCCTGGGTTGATGCTTTGCACAAGATGGGTAGACAAATAACTGGTTATGTGGGGTACGGTTTAGCGTTTTACATGGTTAGTCACGGTTATGACCCCATGGCAGCAATGGCAGCAGTAGCACCAGGCGGTATTTACGCAGCATTTAAAAACAAGGGTAAGTAATGGATAAACCAATCGACCACAAAGGAACAAAACCAAATCACAGGCGTATTGTGCCTAAGAAACAATACTGTTAATATACAAGGACTTTTAACAAGATGGATTTATTTCAATGGCTTCTACAAGAAAGCGAAAGCGCTCTAGCGGTAGTAAACAGTCAAAGTAAAAATACTGAATTATTTTTACTCTACGCTATTGTATCAATATGTATAAAAAAGCCGCAGCTATTGTCGGCTTTTTTTATGAGTTGTTTATTATTTGAATGCAGCTTTTTTGACAGCTTTACCGAGGGGCAGTTATATTTAATAACATTTATAATTTACAGTTATGTAATGTTTTGTAATGGATTTAACGCAGATACTAGGGCAGCTTGTGTCATAATGTGCTTATTATGTGTTGTACTAGCGTATGAT
>Ga0209713_10000305_pt1 | contig 27150 bp, 17 predicted proteins | sample ArcOceMetagenome_3_FD_187444 | JGI IMG/M metagenome (GOLD analysis project Ga0209713, IMG submission 187444) | Marine eukaryotic phytoplankton communities from Arctic Ocean - Arctic Ocean- Svalbard ARC20M Metagenome (SPAdes) (version 2) | ecosystem: Environmental > Aquatic > Marine > Oceanic...
GCAGCAGTGTGGCGGCAGCGACGGCGGCGGCAGCGGCGGCCGGCGGAGCACGACCGACCGTGGCGACGCCCCAAGCCAGCAGCAGCCACGTCAGCTCTGAGAATAGTTGCCAGTTGAGCAGCGCGACGCAGGGGAGAGCAGCGAGAAGCGCGAGGCGACGGCGCTGGGAGCGTCGCGCCATATTCTATGCGCACAATCCCTATCGTAATCGCCAACAAGCCCGCAAACTTCTGCATGAAACTAGAATAATACCGGGAGACATGACGTTGGAGGAAGAGGACGAGACACAGACGCCGAGCAGCCGCGACGACGAGCGACGCCCTGCCACCGGCCATGCCGCGTGAAGATCCATTGTTGCGTAACTAAGTAAATCTATGGAATAATCATTTAGAGCTGCCCGCGCGCCAGTTGCCGATGAGCTCGCTCGTGAAGAGCGCGCGCGTGTAGTAGCGCGCCTTGCGCAGCGCCGTGGCCGCCGACATGGAGGCCACGCCGGTGCCGATGTCCGCGAGCCTCGGGTCGAATATGCCGAAGCCGTGCGGCCACGCGTCGCCCGCGCCAACGGCCGCGCCCCACGGGCCGCCGTCGCACAGCTTGCCGTCGACGACCCACAGGATCATCTTGGGCCCGCCGTCGACGACCACCCCCACGTGGTGCGTCCCCGCCGACGCGAGGCGCGCCGAGCAGATCGGGTCGGTCCTCCAGCTCGCGTTGAGGCCGCGCGCGTCCCTCATCTCGAGGGCGTGCGTGCCGTTGCCGTACGCGGAGACGCGCAGCCCGCGCCACGCGCCCCCCTCCTCCGCACCACCGCCACCGCCCACGCCGTCCGCGCCACCGTCGGAGCCGCTGGGCACGGAGACGCTGGCGTCGAGGAGCCTCGTCAGCGGCGCCTTCGAGGGCAGCGGCGAGAGAAGGTAGTCGAGCGTCAGCCCAAAGCGCGCGTGGCGGTACTCGGCAAAGTTGGGCAGCGCCGACGACGCGGCCGCGATGCTCGCAGAGCCGCCGCCCTCGAGCACGGCCGCCCACCCCTTGGCCGCGTGCGCCGCCGTCGGCTGCGCGAGGAGCGCGGCGATCAGCTCGGGCGCGACGGCGTGCGTCTTGGCCTCGGCGTGCGGGACGTACTTGTACGCCTCGGTGACGAAGACGGCGCCGGTCGCGCCGTCGGTGATCACGTCGGGGTAGCCGTGGCCCCGCTTGCGCTCGCGGTCGTAGAGCAGCAGCTCGGGCTGAGACCACAGCACCGTCCCATTCTCCTCGTAGCCGGCGGCGAGCCACATGTTGTTGCGGTCGGAGAGCGCGAGGTCCTGCGCGGAGAAGGCGCCAAGCGGCGCCGTGTTGTAGTAGGTCATCAGCCAGACGTCCCCGCCGCCCATGCCGCGCGGCTGCCTCTTGGGCGAGATCGGGCCGCGGCAGTTCTTGACGAAGCTCGCGTTGGGTACGGCGTCCGCCCACGTGGCGCCGTACCGCGCGAAGGCCGACGGCTGCCACGGCGCGCCAAAGCCGCCGTCGCCCTGCGACTGCGCCGAGCCCAGGTAGCCCTGCGAGGTGCGGAAGACGACGTACAGCGACGAGTCGTTGTGGATCGGCATGACGTGCGGCTCCTCGGCCACCACGTCTGCCGGCGGCACACCACCGAAGGCCGCACCGACGGCGGGGACGCCATGCGGGCCGTCGGGCCACATTGTCCACGTGACAAGAGTCGGGTCGGGCTCGGTGAGCAAATTGGGCGACGCCAGGACAAAGATCTCCTCGGGGGGCGCCACCGCGTACGTTCCGATCTTGGTGAAGGCGAAGAGCGCCGTCGTGGTGCCGTCGCGCACCTGCAGCGTCTTGACGTGGTCGACCTGCCACATGACCTGCGTCGTGCCGTCGCCGCCCTTGGCTTTGGAGAAGGAGTTGACGCTCTCGATGTAGCCAGACGGCACCGGGATCCTGTAGTGCCGTGGCGACCACGTCGCGCCGCCGTCGTCGGAAAACTTCCACACGAACTCGCCGAGCATGTCGGCGCGGAAGCCGCTCGAGGGCGGCTGGCCGGGCAGGTGCGAGACGTTGTGCACGTTCTGGATCCACAAGGCGAAGACGCGCGAGCCGTCGCCACGCGCCAGGACGGAGCCGTAGGCCGAGACCTGGCCCGTACTGACGTTGGAGTAGGGCTCGATGGCGACAAAGTCGCTCCACGTCTGTCCGTGGTCGCTCGTGCGCATCGACACCATGTGCTCGCCGGGCGAGCCCTCCGCCCAGACGCCGTCGTGGATCCTCGTCATCACGCAGCTCCATGCACCACTCGGCAGCACGGCGCAGTAGGGCTGGCACAGGTAGCCGCCGCTGTGGATGGGAGCGCCGTTGGGGATCCACCGCGGGTCGAGCTTGGGGTCGGCCGCCTCGGGCGGCGGCGGGCCGACCGTCGTCGGGACGAAGACCCAGAGCCGCAGGCTACCACCGCACGTCTCGGACGCGTTGCCGGTGCAGGGGGAGGAGCAGTCGGAGGTGGGCGCCTGCGCCGTGGCGTCGGTGAGCGCGTTTCCGCAGCAGCACTGGTGTCCCGCCTCCACTCCCGCGAGCGAGAAGTTGGCCTTGCGGCACTCGGCGGCGCACCATTCGACGGACAGGAGCGCGCAGCCACCGGTGACCTCGCAGACCTGATGAGGCAGCTGCCGCGAGGTCACGTTGTCGACGACGCAGCGTGGCAGCGTCAATGTGGCAGGGGAGGACGGGGCGATTCGACGAGCGTGACGGGATGATGATCACCACCTCAATCACCACCGGCGGCAGCGCGCTGGGCGTGGCGGCGGGCGCTCGGTGTGTAGTGCTGCATGATGCTGTACGCAAAGCTCGACGCCATCCGCAGGTACCCCGCCGAGATCGGATGCACCTTCCCGGCCGCGCACAGCCCGGCCTCGGCGTCGCCGCCGGCCGCGCAGAGCCTCGTCTCCTCCGCCATCGGCACGTACGTGATGGCGTGGCCGCGAGCAGGGACGCGCGCGACATGGTGATGGTGGAAGCTCCTGGAGATCCTTTCTTGTGTATGGCGTCCGGCTTGCGCTTCCAGACAGGTCGGACGCGCCGACGAGCTGCATAGCTATGCATTGAGCGATTGACCGGCTTTTGAGACCATGCGTGAGTTGAATCTGGGCGTCGATGCGAGGCTTATCGGAAGCTAGAAATAAAATAAGCTGCACGAACTCCTAAAATACGTCGGGCGCGGGAGATCGATTCGAACGCAGCTAGTCTAGCAAGTCTACAGTACGTCGGGGCTATGAGCGGAGCATGCTCCCGTAAAACAGCGGCTTTCCAAACTTGCAGCACGCGAGCTCATCAAGCGAGAGTTTTCCTACTGGCGGTGGCGGCGCGCCACCCAACCGCTCGCCATGAACGGCACCTGCGACGCGAGCACCAATAGCACGTGCTACCCGGCGTGCTTTCTCAAAATTGTCAGCACCGCCGCGCTCTGCCTCGACGAGGCGCAGACGTTCGTCTCGCCGCTGCACGAGGAGGCCGACAAGGCGCAGCAGCAGATCTACCACATCACGCAGATCATGTCGTGGTGGCAGCTCGCCGGCGCGGGGCTCGCGCTGCTGTACGCCGTCCACAGCTTTGGCGGCGTGGTCGTCTACGCGTGGGCCGCGGTGATCGGGATGTTCTTCTCGGCGCTCATGCTGCCGTACCAGATCGCCATGATCCTGCTGTCGGCGGTGATGCTCACCTTCTTCCACAACGTCGCGCGGCTCTACCGGTGGTACCGGGCGCTCACGGTGTGGGTCCTCGGCCGCGGCCGGCGCAAGCGGCTGCAGCTCCACCGGCAGATGTCGCGGGCGACGTCGTGGGACGACTGGAGGACGGCCGCCGAGACGCTCGACGGCCTCAACGGCAAGGAGGCGTGGAAGGCGGCGGAGTCGGACGACGCGTTCAACCACGCGGCGATTATCGCGACCACCGCCCGGCTGCGCGACGCGCGCGTGCGCGGCGACGCGCGCGGTCTCGTCGAGCTGCTGACGCCGCTGATCGAGCGCAACCACCGCGGCGTCGACGCGACGCGGCTGCACGTCGAGTGCCTCGCGGGGACGAAGCGCGCGGTGGGCAGCTACATGGACGAGGTGCGCGCGAGCCTGCGGTGGGTGCGCGACTGCTCGACCGACGCGCTGCCGCTCGGCGAGAAGATCGAGTTCTTCGAGCGCTCGTCGCTGTGCCTCGGCCACACGGCGCTCGGCCTCTCCGGCGGCGGCGCGCTGTGCATGTACCACCTCGGCGTGGTCAAGGCGATGATCGAGGCCAACTGCCTGCCGCCGATCGTCTCGGGCGCGTCGGCCGGCTCGTTCATCGCGGCGATCATGGCGGTGTACACCGACGAGGAGCTCGCGCGCTGGGTCATCGAGGACGGCTGTCTCGAGAAGCACTACCCGCACATCCCCTTCCCGCCGGCGCGCGTCCAGCTGACCAGCTACGTGCGCGACGGCTGCCTGGTGCCGCACGACTCGTTCTCGGACTGCGTCAAGGCGTACTTCGGCGACACGACCTTCATGGAGGCGTACGAGAAGACGCAGCGCACCGTCAACATCAACGTGTCGTCGTCCTCCGGCGCGGGGCAGCGGCGCGGCGCGCTGCTGCTCAACCACCTCACGACGCCGCACGTGCTCATCCGCTCGGCGGTGCACGCGTCGTGCTGCCTGCCGACGATCATGCACCCGACCGAGCTGCTCAAGAAGGAGGCCGACGGCACCATCGCGCCGTTCATGCGCATGTCGGACTCGGACGGGAGGGGGTCGACCACCAAGACCGAGTGGATGGACGGCTCGTACACCGCCGACGTGCCGCGCAAGCGGATGGCCGAGCTCTTCCACGTGACGCAGATCGTCGTCTCGCAGGTCAACCCGCACGTGGTGGCGATGATGAACGCGCACGAGGGCGAGAGCTACACGCTCTTCCGCCGCGTCACGTCGTGGCTCGAGACGGACCTCTTCTCGCGGCTGCAGACGCTGGCGGCGCTCAACCTGCTGCCGAAGCTCTACGGCGCCGACATCAAGGCGATCGCGCTGCGGCAGATTGCAGCATGGTCAAAGTGGCCGTCTTGGCGAGGCCATAGCTGGTCACCACGGGCGCATCAGTCTGCCTCTGAAGGCTTGGGGCTGCCCTCTGCACTCGTGAGGAGAGGCCCAAGGTCTCAGATGACACAGAGAGGCCGTGGCCTTCCCGCCAGAGGCCGCCCAAGCTGACGATTTCGCCGCGTTTGACCCTCCAGGCAGAAGTTCACGGGCGACCTCAACATCCTGCCGCGGCTCAAGTGGCCGCTCTGCGTGCCGCGGATGGTGCAGACGCCCAACCGGCAGCAGATGGGCGGCTACATCCACGAGGGGATGCAGGCGACGTTCAAGAAGATGGCGCACCTCAAGCACCTCATGATCATCGAGAACGAGCTGCGCGACGGCCTCGCCGAGATCCTCGCCTCGGTCTACGCCGACCCGGCGGCACGCCTCGCCTTCGCGGGGAGCGGCGACGGTGCCGACCCGATGCGCGCGCGGCCGGCGCCGATGTCGCGCGCGCCGAGCGAGCTGCACCGCAAGCTCGCGCAGTCGGCCGTCTCGCCCCAGCCCGCGAGGCGCAAGCAGCCGCAGCAGCAGCAGGGCCAGTTTCCCGACGAGACGCACGGCAGCTCGTCGAGCCTCAGCTCGTCGGTCTCGGTGGCGGGCGGCGTCGACCTGGGAGGTGCCTTGTCGCAGTATGCCACGGTCAGCGGAGATGGAGGAGGTGGCGCGGGTGGCGTCGAGGGCGGCGGCGGCGGGAGGGGCGCCGGTGGTGGCGCGAACGGCAAGGAGGGCGAGGCGGCGCAGAGCCTGCGCCGGATCTCGTCGCTGGCGCTCGCGCAGGTGTCGGCCGCGCTCACGGGGCGCTCGAGGAAGGACGAGGCGCGCGCCGGCGCCGACGAGGAGCCCGACGGGGCGTCGATCATCGACGCGCTGAGCGGCTTTGGCGGCGGCGGCGGCGAGGCGGCGAGCGTGGGGGGCGACGCCCTTGCCACGCGCCGCCAGAGGCCCGAGACGCCGCCGGCGGGTGGGCGCGAGCTGGTGGCGGTGGCACCGGGCGGCGGCGGCGGCGGCGGCGGCGGCGGCGGCGGCGGCGGCGGTGGCACGCTGGCGCTGCCGCCGGGCACGCTGGCGAAGCTCGTGCACGAGAAGCAGGTGCTGCAGGAGCGGCTGTCGGTGGCGGAGGCGAAGAACGAGCGGCTCGAGGCGACGCTCCACCACATGCAGGAGGTCATCTACCACGCGGTGGGCGGCGCGACCGGGCTGCCCGTGCAGAGGAGCAGCTCGCGCGGCCGTGGGCTGGCGGGCCTCGGCTGAGCGACGGCTGATGACTCATACGGTGGGGGTGGTGGGGCTGGGACGAGAGGTGGGCTGGGCCTGGGGTGACCGGGTGAGAGAGATTGCAACGAGGGGAGCGTGGCGCGCGGCGAAGGCGCGTTGGTTGTAGAGTATGCAAATCGAAGTTCTCTTCATCCAAACAACCCCGCCGCGGGCGCCGCCGCTTTCTAAGCGGCGCAGCCCCCGGGACCGGAGCAGATGAAAGAAAAGCACACCAGACTCTAGAGATTGGCAAAGGCTAGAGGGTGTAAGGGCAGAGATGCAGGGAGGGTACCTAGACATAAGAAAAGCTCCGCACTTTAGCACTCTTTAGCAATTTTTCTCCCGGCCTAGCGGCCGGCCACTTTAGCAATTCTGCTCAGCCGCCGAGGCCTTGAGTGCGGAGGCCCCTCTACACAAAAGTCACGTTTTGTCGACAAATTGTATACAAATTGTATACAAATTGTCGACAAATCTTGCTTTAGCAGAAATGCAGCCTGCACAGTCCGGGCTCGCGACTTTAGCAGAACTGGTGGACACCTAGGGATATCCCTACTTTAGCAGAAGTGCTCCAACAAGGCCCAAACTTTAGTCAAGGTACCCCCCCGGCAGAGATGTAAGAAACCTTCTATGCACGCGCGAATCGACAAAAGCGCTCGTCACGAACAAAGGTGTTTGATCTAGAGCGATGCCGCGCTTCGCGGCGTCGCTGGCCGCCTCGGCCTCGCAGCAGCCGGCCGAGTCCGCGCCCAACGAGCCGATGTCCTTCTTCGAGTTTTGCCAGCAGCAAGATGCGTTGTTGGCCAGGGCGCCTCTGCCGTCTGCTGCGCGGCCACCGCCACCACGTCAGCCGCCGCCGCCGCGTCAGCCACCGCCGCCACGCCAGCCACCGCCGCCTGCCATTCACTACAGCCAGGAGAGTCAGCAGCCCGAGAGCCAGCAGGTCGGTGCATCGCAGTCGGACAAGCCCGTCGCGTCGTACGCTGAGCTGCACCGCCGGCTGCAGTGGATCAACGTGATGAACGAACGCACCCTCAACGGCACCTACTCAAAGCAGGAGATGCTGGCGATGCTGCGGCGTCACTCGATCCACTTGAGCGCAGGCCGCAAGAAGGACGAGCTCGCCATCGAGCTGATGCGCCTCATGCGTGCGGGCGGCCTCATCCAGCCTGTGTCGGCGTCCACCGAGCCGGAGCAGCCCAAGGACACGCATCGAATCGCAGACCGCTTCGGCATGAGCGCTGAGGAGTTTGCTCAGATGCTGCATCAGTCCGACGACGACGCTGGCGAGGACATGGTCGAGGACGACGACGACGACGACGAGACGCAGCCGCCGTCGCAGGAGGAGCTCTCGCAGACGCAGCCGCCGAGCGCGTCGCAGCAGCGGGCTTGGTGGTCTCAGCCGAGGCGGCAGCCCGGGGCGGAGCCGCCCACGCCGCCGACCATTGGCCGAGGGGCCGCCGTGGGCGCAGCGACGCCAGCCCCACGCGCGGCGCAGGCAGTCGTCGTCACGCCCGCTCCCGCGCCTGCAGCCTCTGTCAGACGCCCCGAGCAGCAAGCCGCAGCCGCAGCCCGAGCGCCAGCATCGGCCGAGGCGGCATCGCCGGAGCCGCCGACGCCAGCGTCAACGCCCGCGCTGATGACGCTGAGCGACGAGGAGGAGCGGCTGCTGCGGCGGCTCAAGACGCGCGCACGGGCGCCCGCGTGGCCCGCCGGCTGCCTCGCTGCCCTCCACCTCGACCTTGCCAAGCTGCCACGGGCCGCCTCGCCGTCATCCACCGGCGCGCCCGCCACCTCCGCCGCCTTTGCCGCGCCGAGCTGCCCACCACCCGCGGCGGTCGCAGCCACCCGCGCCGCGCCGCGGTCGGCACCTGTCACCGCACCCCGACCGCCGCCGCCGCAGCCTCGCGCTGCGCCGCCACCGCCGGCTGCCGGCACGCCTCGTTCGGCCGCTGCCACCGCCGCCGCGGCTGCCGGCCCGCCGCCCGCGCCGCAGCGCGCGTCGCTCGACGCGATGGTGGCCAAGGCGGTCAAGCTCGTGCGCAGCGCCACCGCTGAGCAGGCGCGCGCCGCGCTGCAGGCCTCGGCCGTCGGCCGCGCGGGCGGCGCGCCCGACTTTGGCGCCGCGGTCGCCGCGCTGCGCCGCGCCGCGCCGCTGCTGCCGAGCGCGACGCCACGCCCGCCGCACCCGCCGTCGCCGTCGCCGCCGCGCGCGCGGCCGCCGCCGCCTCCCTCCTCGCACCCGCCGCGCGCGGCGTCAGACGAGTTCGACGACCACGGTAGCGGCAGCAGCGGGGCGGCGGCGGGGCGCAGCGGCACGCCGCCGCTCTCGATGCACGACTACTCGATGCACGAGCAGCAGCTCGCCGACGACTCGTACGTCGAGGAGGAGGAGGAGGGGGAGGAGGAGGAGGAGAACGACGACGACGAGGCGGAGGAGGAGGAGGAGGATGACTGCGACGACGATGGCGACGACGACGACGACGACGAGCAGGTGTTGCCGCCGCCGGCTGGGCTGCCGCGCGCCTCGTCATTCGGCGACGCGAGCAGCGGGTCGGAGACTGAGATGGAGGTCGACGGCAACGACGAGGAGGAGCTGGGTTCGAGCGCCGCCAGGGGCTCGTGGATGCAGCGCGAGCTCTCCCGTCTCTCGTGAGCGAACGCCCCGGCCGGGGGCCGGATTGAACCCTGCGCGCATGTACCGGATGCAGGCTCCTGATACGAGGTAAACGTCTGTACTACTGTGAAAGAGATAGTGAACTGCCGTCTGCCGCGGCGCCCGGCCCAGCCGGCCGCAGGATCGGGGGGGGGGGTAAACCACCGCAGCCCGGCGCCGAGAAGCGCGCGCGCGCGCGCGCGCAAGCTCGCGTCTCGGTTAGCCCGCGCCCGCGCCGGCTGCGACAGGCCCGTCACGACTCATGTTCGCGGGCATGCAGCTCGCCGACGAGCCCAACGGGCAGCCCACGCCAGAGCCTCCGGCCCTCACACCCACCGACGACACGCTGGCCGCGTTTCTGCAGCCACACGTGGAGCCGGCGGCACCCGAGGCTGGCTCGTGCTTCTCCTTCCTGAATAGCGCGCCACCAGCGTCGGAGCCGCCGCCGCCGCTAGTCCCCTCGCTCTCTAGTGGCGACGACTCCGCCTTCTCCTTCCTCAACGGGGCGGCGCCGCCTCCAGCGCAGCCCACTGTGCCTGCCGCGCCTCCGCCGCGGCCCGCCTGCGCCGTCCAGCAGCAGCTCGCGGCTGGCGAGCCCGCCCAGGCCACACGCAAGAAGAAGACGAGCAAGGCGCGGCGGCCAGGCTGGGCCTCCAACGGCGAGCCCGTGGCCGACCCGACGCCGGAGGCGGCCTCGCCAAAGAAGGCGCCGGCCGCCGCCGCGACCGTCGAGCAGCCGCGAAGCTCGCTGAAGCTTACGCACCACACGGTCGCGGATCCGGCGTGCGACCTGGTGCCGGCGCGCAATCCAGGCGCACCCTCCCTCGCCAGCTTTGGTGTGGCGCCGACGAGCTGCTGCGGCAACAACGGCACTGCGCCGGCGCAGCCGCCACCGAGCATGCTGCAGACGCAGCACTCGAGCGGCGACGTGGTGCTCGCCGACGCCGGCGGCGCCGCGAGCTGGGGCCTGCCCGCCCGCACGGCGGCGATGCCGCCACCCACGCGAGGCCACCCGCCCGCACCCACCAGCCACGCGCCGCCGGAGGCGCCGTCGCCGCCCGTGCGCGTGGCGCCTGCGACGTCGACGATGATGGGCGGCGGCGGCTACGGCGTCAGCGCGTCTGGCATGCTGGGGAGCGAGTTCGCCGTGATGACAGGCACGCCCACCACGCCGCAACAGGGCGCGTCGGCGACGACGCCCAACGGCGGCTCCACCCCGCACGTCTACCAGCAGGCCGCGCGCTCCAAGGCGTCCGCGGCGGCGGCGGCGGCAGAGGCGCGGCTGCTCGCGGCTCCCGCCAACAGCCCCGCGCCGCCCGCCGCCTACAGCACGCCGCCGCCCGCGACGCCGAGCCCAGGCATGCCGCCTGGCGTCGTCGGTCGCACCATCGGCGCCCTGCCCCCAGACTCCTTCGGTCGACCCGCCACACCGTCGCAGCTGCAGCCGCAGCCGCTACCGACCACCGAGCCGAGCCCCGCGCGTGGCGTCGATGGCGGCGGAGTGCCACCGGTAGCAGCGGCGCCGCTGGCGGCGGAGGCGCTGCAGTCGCCGGCCGGCCCGGCGGGGGGCGCCTCGGCCACGACTGCCGACGGCTCGTTTGGCGCGAGCCCGCTCGTGCAGGGCCTCTCGACGGGCCTCTCGACGGGCCTCTCGTCGCTGCTGTCGGGGCTCACGCTGCGTTCGCCACGCCCCGCGCCGTCGCCCGGCGGTGGAGGCGCACCCGGCGGCGCCGGTGCGAGCGGCGGCGCACCGACCGCGGCGGCGTCGGGTTCGGCGGCGCCGGGGCATGCGCATGCGCCGGTGGCGGCCTCGCCTCACGCAACGGCGCCGCCAGCCGCGGCTTCAGCGTCGGCGGCGGGCGCCCACGCGTCGCCACGCAAGCCATCGGCGGAGGCGACTCCGGCGTCCGCACCCACCGCCAAGCCCGCCGGCCGCGCCGCCGCCGCCGCCGCCGCCGCCAGCAGCAGCTCCGCCAACGCCAACGCCGCCGCCGCCGCCGCCGCCGCTCCGCCGCCCTCGACGCCGCCGCCGCCGGCCACGAGGCCGCCGCCGCCGGCCTCGGCCGACGCGCGCGCGTCGCGCCGCGCAACGTTGCGCCGGCTGCTCTCGGACCGCGCGGCAGCGGCGGCGGGCGTCGAGGGCTGCCGCGCCGAGCTGAGCCGCACCGAGGCCGCGCAGCAGGCCGCCTCCAACGCCGAGGACTTCGAGCGCGCCGAGGCGATGGAGGCCGAGCTGCAGGCGTGCCGGCGGCGGCGCGACGGCGCGGTGGCGGCGCTCGCGGCGGCCGAGGCGGCGCTGCTCGCCCACGAGGAGCGGCGCGCCGCCGCGTGCGCGCGCGAGCTCGTCGAGCAGCGGGCGGCGCTGCTGGCGCTGCTGGCGGCGCGCGATAACGAGGTGGGCGCGATGCGCGCGGCGCGCGCGCGCGCGTCCGAGCGCGCCTCGGCCGAGGCGGAGCGCGTCGGCGTCGACGCGGAGCGGCAGCTGCTCGAGGCGAGCCGCCTCGCCGCCGACGCGCGCGCGCTCGACGCGGCCGCGGCGGAGATCGACGCCGAGATCGCCGCCGAGGCGCGCGGCGAGGTGGAGGCGCGCGCGCAGTGGGCGGCGCGCGCCGACGCCGCGCACGCGCGCGTGGCGGAGCTGCGCGACGCGCTCGCGGCGGCGGAGGCGGCGGCGGCCGAGTGCGACGCGGCGGTGGCGGCGCGCGACGGCGAGATCGCGCGCGTGCGCGAGCGCTTCGACAAGTCGCTCACGCGGCTCTCGCTGCGGCGCGAGACGCTCGGCGACGCGCGCTCCAAGTGGGGCGAGCAGCAGGCGGCGCTCGCGGCGCGCGCCGCGGCGCTGCGCGACACGCAGGGCGACGCGGCCGCCGAGCGGCGGCGGCGGCGCGCGGCGGTGGCGGCGGTGCGCTCGGCGCACGCCGAGGGCGTCGCGCGGTGGCGGCGGCGCCGCCTCGAGCTCGAGCGGCTGCGGCGGTCGGCGGCGGCCAGGGCGGAGTGGCGCGCGGCGCTCGAGGCGGCCGAGGCGACGCTGGCGCGGCTGCGTTCCGAGGCGGAGGCGCTCGGCGCGGCGCTCAAGGAGCGCGGCGGCGCGGCGCTCGCGCTGCAGAGCGAGCGGTCGGGGCTGCGCCACGCGCTGGGCGCGGCGGCGACGCGGCAGCCCGAGCTCGTCGAGCAGAAGAAGCTGGCGGTGGCGGCGCGCTCCTTCAAGGAGGCGGCGCGGCTCGCCGCCGAGCTCAAGGCGCTCGTCGCCGACGAGGCGGAGCAGCGGCGGCGCGAGGAGGAGCTCAGCGCGTCGCTCGACGCCAACCGCGTCGCGCTCGAGGTGCTCGCGGCGGCGCGCGCCGAGGTCGAGGCCGAGGCGGCGGCGCACGAGGCGGCGGCCGACACGACGATGCACGCGCTGCTGCTGCGCATGCTGCGCCGCGCCTCCGCCGAGCTCGCGCAGGCCGAGCAGCACGCCGTGCGCGAGCAGCAGCAGCAGCAGCAGCAACAGCAGCGAGGCGGCGGGGGTGGTGGTGACGACGGTGACGACGGTGACGACGAGGAGGGCAAGGCTGCTGATGATGAGGCGGGCGCGGAGGCGGGCGGTGTGGGGGCGGCCGGCACGGAGGCGGCCGAGGAGGCGGAGGAGCTGCTGACGATGCTGCAGGCGCAGCAGGCGTCGCTGAGGCAGCAGGCGGTGGCGTTGCGAGCCAAGCTGCGCGCGCAGGGCGCCGAGGTGGCGCTGAAGCCTTCGGAGCGGAGGCTGCTGTTGGGCGCAGAGGGAGCAGAGGGAGAAGAGTTGGAAGAGGCGGGCGCTGCGGACGGCGGCGAGGACGACGACGGCGGGAAGGGAGCGGGCGCGGAGGGCGGCGAGGGTGAGGGCGGCGATGAGGAGGGCGAGGCGGACGCCGAGGTGGGCGATGGTGGCGAGACAACGTCGGCGGAGGTGGAGGCGCAGATGGAGGAGGAGCTCCGTGAGCTCCTCGGCGGTGGCGGCGGCGACGGCTGCGAGGAGGGCGGCGAGGGCGGCGAGGGCGGCGCGTGGGGCGACTACGACGAGGAGGCATCCGACGAGGCGGACGAGCTGAAGCTGCCTGCGATCGCAGCCTCGCTCGAGGAGGCGGAGGCGATGAGCAGACCAGACGCCGCCACCGACGCCGACGCCGCCGCCGATCCCGCCGCCGCCGCGGACGCCACCGACGCCGCGGGCGCCTCAGACGAGTCGGACGTCGCGCAGCCGCCAGAGGCGGCAAAGGACGCCGAGGAGGCGGAGGACGGTGCGGAGGAGGGTGCGGAGGCGGAGGAAGTTGCCGACGCGCCTGCGCCTTCAGCCGAGGAGGACTACGAGCTGGAGGAGGCGGCCGAAGCCGCCGAGTCCGAGGCGGCGTCCGCATCGGAGGCGGCGGCGACGGGAGAGGACAGGGAGCCGGAGTGGCTGACTGAGGCGGCACAGAAGCTGCACACGCCGCAGTCGTATTCTCCCTCCGGCTCCCCGTCGGCTGCAGCTGCCACCCCGGCGCACTCCGACGCGCCAGAGGCCGACTCCGCCGAGGACGCGCCGGCTGCCAACGGCCCGCCAGCAGAGGAGGCGGCGGAGGAGGAGGCTCCAGAGCCGGAGGCAGCGGAGGCCTCAGAGGTAGCAGCGGAGGCAGCGGAGGCAGCGGAGGCAGCGGAGGCGGTGTCGGTGGGCGACGACGACGACGAGGCGGCGGCGGCGCCGTCGGCCGACGCGGCGCTCGTGGCGGAGCTGCGCGCGCGGCGCGACGAGCTCGACGCGATGATCGACGCGGCGTGCGCCGAGGAGGACTTCGAGGCGGCGGACACGCTCGAGACGGAGCGGGTCGCGCTCGAGGAGAAGCTCGCGGCGCTCGGCGACAGCTGAGGGACGCCGTGAGAGCGCCGGCTCAGCTGGTGAACGGACCGCAGGCCACACACGCGAAGAGTAGTTTGTCGCTCAAGAGTTTTGCTACATCTTGAAATGAGCTAGCTGGAAATGCTGAAGAACGGCACAAACACACCGTGGCACCGCGGACCATCGAATCGCAGCGTTGTGATCCTCAACATACAACATCATCACGCGAGCCCCGCCGAGCGAATCAGTCCGAAGACGACGCCGGCGTTCTCCTCCTCAATCTCGCGCTCCTTCTCCTCGCGCCGCGCCAGGATGCTCTGCTCGAGCAGCGCCTGCCACTGCGCCGCCTCGGGCCCGAGCACCGCCGCCGCCCCCGCCGCCGACGTCGAGAGCATCGCGAGCTCGCGCCTCAGCTGCGCGAGCTGCGCCTCCTTCATGGCGTCCATCTGCTGCAGCTGCTGCAGCTGCGCCGACGGCGCGCCGCCACGCCCGCTCCCGCCGCCGCCGCCGCCGCGCTGCGACAGCTGCTGCTGCTGCTGCGCGGCGGCGGTCGCCTCCGCCGCCGCGCTGCGCAGCTTCCGCTGCCACTTCGCGCGCTCGCGCGCCTTGCGGAACTGCGCGTAGTCCTCGCGCCCCTTTTGGTAGGCCTGCAGCATCGCGTCGCGCGCGAGGCGCCGCTGCCGTTGCGCGATGTAAAAGTGGGTGAGCCGCGAGACGAGCGCGGGCGTCACGGCGGCGCTCGCGCGGAACCAGTGGCGTCGCAGCACCACCCACGCCGCCGCGTCGGTGCCGTCGCACACGACGTCGACGATGGCGTCGGCCGTCGGCCGCCGCACCTCGGCCGCGAGGTCGGCGCGCGCGCCAAAGAGGAGCGTGCCCTCGGTGTCGTCGGCAATGTAGTAGCCGCCGCCCGGCAACAGCGTGACGCAGCCGATCGAGCCCTTCTTCGCGTGCACGCGCCGGATGCGCGCCTGCAGCGCCGCGTCCACGCGCTCGCTGCCGCAGAAGCCGTTGTGGCCCTGCAGGAGTAGCCAGCGGCCGCCGTCGCCAAACTCGACGTGAAGCCGCTCCTGCAGCTCGCCCGTCCACTCGCGCAGCTGCCGCGACGCGGCAAAGGCTTTGTCCCACCACGAGTACGCGCCCGTGCCGTCGCGATCCACGCCGTGGACGAACCACTCGCCACCCGGGCCCAGCGAAACCTCGCGCACAAACTGGTTTGCCGCCTGCAGCCTGTTGAGCTGGGCGGAGAGGCCGGCAGGGACCCAGTCGCTCGATGTGCGCGTCTGCCACTCGACGTTGCCATCATCCTCGTCCAGAAGCAGGAGGTAGTCTGCGCCCGTCGCTCCCAGCTGCAGCCGGATGCGACCGCCCTCCGGACCAGCGACCGGGCGCGGAGGTTGGCCGTCCGGGCGAAACGCTGGCGCAGTCGCGCGCGGGGCAGGAGCCGTGGGGCTCGGGTCGTGGCGGTTCATGCTCACGTGCGAAGGAGCAGCCATTGTGCTTGGAACTATTCTAAAAAAAACCTTTTCGCATGCATAGTTTAGCATTACATACGCATTCCGCGTTACACGCGCTGCCTTTTCCCCTGGGGCTCGCTCGCTGCTGGCGTCGTGCCCCGGTTGAGCATCCGCAGGGTCTCGGCCTGCGCGGCGAGCTCCTTCGTGTACTGCGCAACGTAGCCGAGCGCGCGCGCCTCCTCCCACGAGCGCTCGACCTTGGGCAGCTGCCGGTCCTTGGTCGGCATGAAGCGGAGGACCCAGTCGCGCGCGTCGACCGCGACGGCGTTGGAGCGCGCGAGCGTGCGCTGCGCGTTCGGCAGCGGCGTGTCGAGGGCGTACTTGTGGCGGACGCGGCCGACGGACGCGGGGCTCGCGCCGCCCGTCATCGAGAGCGCGAGGTACGTCAGCTTCTTGAAGACGCGGCCGTACGGCACGCCGTCCTCGACGATCGCGATCAGCTTGCCCACGCCGACGTCGGTGATGCGCGTGTTCGAGAGCTCGAGCCACTCGAGGTCGGGCACGCCGCGGCCGCCCGGCGTGCCCGCCGCCGCGCCCGCCTCGGGGAAGCGCGTGTAGTACGTCAGGTAGTCGAGCGCGGCGTCGCCGATGCCGGTGGAGCACAGCGCGAGCCGCCGCAGCCGCGTCAGCCCGAGCAGCGCCGCGACCCCCTCGTCGGTCACGTCGGCGAGGCCGGTCAGGTTGAGCGACGTCAGCCCGGCGCAGCGCGCCACCGACGCCTTGAGGCCGGCGTCGCTGACCTGCGACCACGAGACGTCGAGCGTCTCGAGCCGCGGCAGCGCGGCGAGCGGCGCCAGGCCCTCGTTGCTCACAAACTTGCACGCGGTCAGCCGGACGGAGCGGAGCGACGGCAGGTAGGCGAGCGCCTGCAGAGACGTGTCGACCAGCCACCGCCCGCTGTCGGAGAGGTCGAGCGCCTCGATCTGCCAGCAGCAGCGGACGAGCGGGTACATGGCCGAGCACGGCACCGGCGTGATGCCTCTACGCGCGTGCGAGTCCTTGACCTGCGTCCACAGCTGCTTGGCGAGCTCGGGCGGCAGCCCGTCGAGCGCCAGCGCCGGGTGCCACGCGCGGCAGATGGCCGACAGCGCGAGGTGCCCGAGCGGGGGCGCGCTGCTCGAACCAGCGCGAGCGACCGGCGGCGGCGCGCTGCTCGCGCCAGTGTGCGGCGTGGTATCAGGCGTCGACGACGAAGGGTTGGTCATCTTGCCTTGGCGAGGCCGATGCGAACGTCCTTGTCGGTCGGCTTGCTCGACTCGGCGTCGGGCTTGGCGGTCTCCTTCTTGTGGGCGAAGTACTCCTCGCGGTCCTCGGGCTTGAGCTCGATGCGCGTGGGCTTGCGCTTCAGCATATGAGAGCTCTCGCGCGCGTAGTCGCTGGGCTGCGCAAGAAGCTGCGGCACGTGCTGCGGCGCGCTCTCGCACGCGCGCGCGCGCGCGCGCGCGCGCTCGCGCTTGCCCTTCTTTTCAACTGAGAGGTGCGCCACAACGCAAGATAGATCTGCCGCAACGCAAGCTGACAGCGAGAAGGAATGGCGCGGAGCATCAAGGCGATGGTCTGTCGCCACCCAAGCGAAGTCTAGCTTCTATGAATTTTGATTTGACTTCGCCGGTGTCTTGTGGCTGCGTGGTTCACCCCCTTCTGCATGTTTCATGCACCAATGGCCGAGCCAGCCAGTTCACCACCGATCTACGCGCCGCGTGGCTACGCGACCGGCACAGCTGCCGACGACCAGCCCGCGTTGGCAGCTGTCGGCGGGCTTTCTCTTTATCCATCGCTCGACAGCGCCACTGACGGCGAGGAGGAAGAGGAGGGCCCACGCCTCGTGGAGGCGTCGGCGGCCCCTGTCCTCTACCGACCACGCGGCCACGCGGCCCTGCCAAACAGCGACGCAGAGCCGGCCATCTCTGCTGCGAATTATCCGTCGCTGCTGCCGTCCATCCTACCCAGTGAAGCGGAGCCGGCCTCGGTGACGCCTCCCAATGAAGTGGAGCCGGCTTCGGTGCCGCTAAACGAAGCGGAACCGACCTCACCGTTCCAGTACGCTCCGCGAGGGCACGCGGCCGTCGGCGAGCCATCGGCAAGCGACGCCGCGACCATCAACACAGACAACTATCCGTCGCTCCTGCCGACAGAGGTGGACGAGCCTCCCAACGAGGCGCCCGCGCAAGCACCGACCGTGGAGATCGCGACGACGACGCTGACGACGCGAAGGCACATCCTCGGCAGTCAGTTTGCACGCTGGCTCTCGCGCTTCAAGCGACGGCGGTGACCATGGACGGCGAAGGAGTGCAGACAGATGGGTCAGTGAGCCTACACGAGTGGTACGTAGGCCACCGTGTTTCTCGTGGTACCGTAGTCTTGTGCAGAGTGCTTTGCGTCACGGTATTTGCGTCTCACGTTTGGTGCAGTATCTCAAGCCATCTTGCCACTAGCATAGTCCTACCAGCATGCTAAACGAATCGTGTACGAGATCTCGGCGCGCTATCGGTACACGCGCAAACGCACGCCAGAAGTGCGGCCCGGCCCAGGGGCCCAGGGCCGAGCGCGCGCCTCGCCGCCTCCTCTCGCCGCCGCCCTCGGCGCGGCGTCACCACTTCATGCCCTCCGCTTTGATCTCGCTCAGGTCGAGCTCGCCCTTGTCCTGCAGGTGGAGCAGGTAGTCGGTGTGCATCGGCGTCGGGTCGGGCATCTCGATCTTGCGACCGTCGGGCAGCGTGCGCTTGCCCTCGAGCAGCGAGTAGCGGTAGAACCAGCCGTTGCGCCACTTGAGCTCCTTGACGGCCGTCGGGAAGAACTCGACCTGCTCCGAGTAGGCGCACAGCCGCTCGGGCATCTCGGGCTTGAACGAGACGGAGACGGTCGTGCGGATCATCCCGGCGAGCTCGACGACCATCTCCTCCACCTGGATGGTCAAGCGCAGTGAAATTGGCCGCTTGGGTGGCCTCCGTCTGAAAGGCCACGACCTCTCGGTGGGATCTGACCTGCTGGGCCTCTCCCCACGAGTGCGAAGGGCAGCCCCAAGCCTTCAGATGCAGTCTGTGGAGCCCGTGGTGGCCAGCCATGGCGCCACCAAGACGGCCACTTTGACCATCTCCTCCACCTCGGGGAAGTGCTTCTTCGCCACCTCGCCCACCGTGATCCCGCCGTGCACCTGCCCGATCAGCATGAACGACTGCGCACACGCGGCGTCGGCGGGGCGTGCGGGCGCGTGAGCAGCAACCAACCCAGGACGGGAGCACGGCCGAAGTCTGCGGCAGCGGCAGGCTTGAGGGTTCTGCGCTGCCATCTGGCGTTTACCGAGATCCACACGAGCTTCTCGAGCATGTTGCGCCGGTAGTCGCGGTCCTTCACGACGTTGCACGTGAGGTCGGCGGTGCCCAGCCGCATCTTGAGCGCCTCCGCCCACTTGCCCGTCGCCGTCGTCAGTCCGTCGGGCGCCATGCTCGAGATGCCGTCCACCGGCTTGCCGCCCTGCCGGAGGAGCGCAAGCCACAGCATCGCCTGCGTCTGATCGTAGAGGCCGTACCTCTGGCGGAAGGGCTCGAGGTTGCCGTTCTGCAGGAAGACGAGGTCGGCCAGCTTCTCCTCGGGACACGCCGCGACGACGGCTGCGAGGTCGTCGTTGCGGGTGCACACGTAGATCGGGCCTGGGTGGTCGGCTGGAATCGGATCGCCGCGCTTTATGATGACATCGTCGTACGAGCGACGCTCGCCCAGCTCTCTCAGCAGCCCGCCGATGCGGCCTCCGCCCACGATGATCGAAGGGCAGTCCTCCTTTTCCTCGAGCTGGTTACGGCCGAGCAGGTAGTCGAAATATTCCGCCGTCACTCTTGAGTCGGAGTTGATCTGAAGAACGGGCGGTGAGAGCCGCGGCCTAACAAAGTGATGCCGAGCCGTGGGACCGCCACCGCTCCAACTGAAGGTCGCGATATTGAGCATCGTCTGAAGAGTACGCGAGGTTGAAGTACACGTACTCTTCTTCTGAGAACGCGAGGTTGAGTAGAGTCAAACTCCAGCTCACCGAGCTCAACCAGGACTTGTGCATGCAGCATGCGCGGTAATTTGCTATGCTGGTTGGCGCCATGCAGAGGCTGACTCGTATATGATTCGATCAGCCAGTCATAGTTGGTCGTGTTCAACCGGACTGGGCCGTGTCGATGGCCGCGGCAGCACGCAAGCAGCACTCTGCGTGAGACTGAGGGTTTGCTCGCGGCGCTTCCCCGGCTTTGGCGCGCGCACAAAACCACCGCAGGCCAGCTCTGTGAATCACAGCGCCTTGGGGACAAGCCCGAGCCGCGTTTTGCCAGAGGTCGTCATGAGCATGATGGCTCCTGAGATGGAGCACCGCGTCGCAGAGCTGCTGACGCACCTGGCGGGCGGCCTGACCGAGCCCATCCAGGCGACGTTGCAAGGGCCCACCCACGCGATCCGCTACGAGGCGTGCACCGAGAACAATGCGCTTGGGTATGCCGACCGCCAGGGCTTTGAGGGGTTCTCGATTCAGTACGCGCAGGAGACCAAGGGAATGCACGAGCTCGAGGAGGCGGACGTCCGTGGAGCCGAGCTCGTCTCGATGCTCTACACCTACCGCTCCATCGCGAGCGCGCTGCCCACCGTGACGGGAAGCGATGACCACAAGAAGGCCATGTACCAAGCGTCGTTCGAGGTGCTCCATCCGTGCGCGTTCGAGTTGCAATAGTCAGCCACCCAGACATCTGGCCGCGCCGAGCCAGGAATTCGCGCCTCCCCGGAGCCGCTCACGTCATCTTCGCGCCCCCACCCTGCCCAATTCGCGTCCCACGTTTCGTCTCAGGTACATTGACCGCCTGAAGAAGCTGATGTACTTCAAGGATGACATGGTCGGAATGTTCGGCTCCAATCTGGAACAACTGGTGCGTGTCGAGTCGAAGAAGAAGTCAGAGGTCGGCGCCATCCCGTGCGAGGGCCTCATGATGCAAATGCTCAAGGCGCTCGACGTGCTGGTCGTGCTCGACTCGCTCAAGGACACCAAGGCGTGCCTCAACAACGACTTTGCGACGTACAAGCGTGCCTTCCAGCATTGCCGCAGCGACATTCCCAACGCCGAGCAGATTACGCAGGAGAACAATCTGTTGCAGCCGTTCCTGGCAAACAAGGAGGCCCTGATCACGTCGCTGAAGATCACGGTGAGCAAGGTGCCTGACGGAGCGACGGTGCTCGCCGCGATGGGCAACCTGTGCATCGAGTGCCTCGAGCAGGAGTGGTACCTGATGCCCGCCGAGAAGTACCGGCTGCTGCGTGGTGCCGCGTACATCATCTGGCTGATGGACGTCAAAGGCGGGCCTAACGCGTTCAAGCACAAGGCCGTGAAGCGCGAGCGCTTCGCCAAGTACTTCAAACGCCACCCGGTGGTTCCGCTGTACGGCGACATGCACGCCAACCTCGCGCACGTGCTGCAGCGCTGTCCAAACTTTGGCAGCGTCGATGCCGGAGACTGGCTCTCGGTCTCAAAGAAGGACCTCGAACGCGTGCAGGAGGTCTACGACATCATCAAGCATCTTCCGCGCCTCCGCGTGCTCGTGGCTGAGTACATTGGTTCGCTCAACGAGCTGCTGCACCGTGTCAGCGCGATGGGTGGTGGCGAGCGATGCCGACTGCCGCGTGACAAGCACACGGAGCTCGCAATGCGCCTCACGTGGTGCGTGCTGCGTGGCTGCCGTCTCATGTCGCTGGCCAACGCGCAGCTCATGGAGTTCGTCGCATGGAAGTGCGCCAACCAGGTCAGCCCGGAAAAGCTCCAGAAGCGCGCCGGTGCCAAGCAGGACGAGGCGACCGAGTACGAGCGCGCGCTGCGATTCAACCTCTCCGACGCGGAGCGTTCGGCAATGGTTGAACTGATTGCGCTGGTCAAGGGGCTGCACTCTGCACTCCACCAGGCTGAGGGTGACCCAGAAATCATGATTCGGCGCGCGCTGCATGAGCAGACGCAGCATTTTGTGCACTCCGTGATGGGACCGCCGACGCGCAAGGCCGTGAAGTACCAGCGTGCGGTGCTCAAGCAGCAGCTCATGCAGCTGCGCAATATGGTCGCCGATTGGTCTGACGGTATCGCCATCATGAACGAGGACGTCATGGTGGGCAAGGAGTTCAAGTATAAGGAGCACTCGCGCGATTACCCGGCGCGCTCGGTGCCGCCCAGCGACACGCAGCTCTGGCTGCTGCGTGCGATGGTCCGCTCCTTGTACGACGACCAGTCGCCCTACATTAAGTCGCAAGGTATCGGCAAGGACCCCGATATTTCGAAGGACACGATAAAGGAGATGCGCTCCTTCTACTCGAGCACCGCGCTCTTCCCGTATCTGCTGCGGCTGCCACAGACGCTCTCGACCCTGTCGAACGTCTCTTATATCTGGATGCGCGAGTTCTACCTCGAGCTGTGCAAGCGCACGCAGTTCCCCATCTCGATGTCGCTGCCCTGGATCCTGACGGAGCATGTGCTCAATCAGCGCAACCGGCCGCTGATGCCGCTCATCTTTGCTTCGATGGATGCGTACAATGACGCCGCGACCGACGCGCTGCGCGTGCATAAGCAGCAGTTCCTCTTCGTCGAGATCGAGGCGGAGGTCAATCTGTGCTTTGACCAGATCCTCTTCAGCTTATCGGAGCAGATCTTCACGCACTACAAGACGCGCGCCTCGCTGATGATGAACTCCGACATGCGCACTCCGGCCGAACTCGAGGCGGGTGGCGACAAGCAGGCTGCGCGCGCGCTGGGTAAATCGTGGTACGAGACGCTGCTGTCGCAGCGTTCCATCAACCTGCTCGGTCGGTCCGTTGATCTGGCGCACCTGCTAGGGCAGCGTTTGAACACGATGCTCCGCCAGTCGATCGAGACGGCGATCGCACGCTTCGAGTCCAAGGATCTCACGGCGGTGGTCGAGCTCGCAACGCTGCTGCGCGCCGCGAAGCTCACCCACGCGCTGCTCGAGCGCACGCTGCCCGACATTGACTCCTTCGACCAGGCCTACCAGGAGACCAACGAGATGGTCACCTTCCTCTCGTTCTCGTCGCGCGTGGTCAACCACGCGACCAAGGAGGTCCTCCAGGACCTCCTGCCGAAGTTCGCCTACCGCGTCGACGGCCACCTCTTCCAGCGGCCGCCCAAGACCGAGTTCACGGAGGCTCTCGAGCGCGACCCACCGCCAAAGATCACCCAGCAATCGCTGCTCTTTGGCACGCGACAGCTCAATGCCGAATTTGCGATGTCGCAAGCGATGATGCAGGGCAACTTCAGCTGCACTCATGCCGAGGCGCTTGTCGAGGTTCTGGGCGAGGGCGGTATGCAGCAGCTGCTGCAGCGCCTCTCGAAGCACATGGAGGACCTCCTCACGTATGCGATCTCGTCGTACGTGACGGCAATGCAGGAGGCGATGCCACCCAACACCAAGTTCCCATCGCACCAGTATGGCACGCTTGGCTGCTATGGCTTCTTCGAGGCCAAGCTGAATGACCTGCGCGCGTACGAGGAGCTGCACTCAGGCGTGCTGCACAACTGCCGTTGTCTGGGCAATGCGTTTGCGCTGCTTCAGATGCTCGAGGGCGCGACGCAGGTGGTCTCGATGAAGACGCTGCTGCAGCTACCGCCGACGGGCACTACCTCTGCCGAGCCGCTCTCTGAGGCGGCCACCGGCGTCTCCACTGCTTGGGGGCAGGAGGCGGAGGAGTCGGACATGGTGCTCATGGCGCAGCAGCTGTCGGCGCTTTGCACGCCGCTCTCGACGAAGGCGTCGCTGCTCAACGGCGTGATGTCACGCCTCGCAACCGCGCTGGCACCACAGAAGGAGCAGTGGCTTGCTGGTGACACGCCCGAAACCGACATGTCCAACTACGAGACGACCAACGCCTTCCATCGCGTGTGGTCGGCGGTGCAGTTCCTCTTTTGCACCGCCAACTTTGAGACGCAGATGGGCAACCTCGACAACATCACCCTCTTTGGCGAGGGCGTGCCGATGGCGGGCACCCTCATCCTGCACATGCTCGGCCTGCGCCACCGCTTTGAGCTCTTCGACTTTTGCTCCCACATCTTTGCGGTTCACATGTCGGACGTCTCAGGCGCGCCTCCTGATGATCATCTGGCCATCTTTTTGCAGCGCGTCTCGCTCCTCAAGCGATCCAACGAGCGAATGTTCACGCTGTTGCACGCGCTCGACGTGCCGACCGTGTACAACGTCTGGCGTCGTGGCGCGATGTGAGGCTGCGCCCGCGTGACTTTGGGCTGCTTGGCAGTGGCTGGAGTGAGACTGCTTGCTCGTTCGCTTCCATGTCGTTCGTTCTGTGTAGAGTGTCTGTGTCGGTCTGGTGGTTTTGGGCAGGGGCAACATGAGGCTACGAGTATTGAGGCTGAAAGCAATGCCCTGTTTGTACGTGCATGCAGCCGCAAAGGAATGCATGTACTGTACAGCTTGACACGTGGCAAGAATCTGAGCCGATGATGCCGGAGACACTGCCGCGTCAGGTCTGGGCGTTCTGGTTCGGGCCACAAATGCAAGGCAATCGGCGCCAGTCATACGATAACCTCAACAAGCGAATTGGCGTACCGCTGGTCCTCGTCGACGACCAGAACCTAGCCAACTACACGCTGCCTGACCACCCAATCCACCCGGCGTTCCAATACCTCACTCCTGTACACAAATCCGTGAGCCATTGCCCAATTCAATCTCATCTGCGCGACCCGGCCTGAGAGATTTCGCTCTGCGACGCACGCAGGACTACCTGTGGGCCTATTTCGGCCACCACTACGGCGGCGGCTTCCACGACATCAAGGCGCCCTCCGGCTCGTGGGCGCCGTTCTTCGACAAAATGCAGAAAGGTATGGCAGACGCGTGGATCTATGGTACCTCGGAGCCTGTGCGCGACGGCATTGCATGTCGTGAGTCTGCTGCGGTCGAAGACCCGGCCTGCTTGTCGCTTCGTGCGACGCGTGGCGAGAATGCCACAATCTTCCGGTCGGTGTTCCGCGAGTTTCCGAACGCGTGGGTCAACGGCGTCATTGACGACTGGGATCGGACGCGTGGTGCCTGCTGTGAGCGCGTGCGAGACATGTACCGCTCTGGTTTACAGGTGCAGCACCTCATCGTGAGGCCGCGCACGCCGCTCACCGCCGACTACCTGCGTCTGGCGCACGCGTCCCTCGATCACAAGGCGGAGCGATTGCGCCTGCACCCAGCACCCAAGAGTACCTCGCGCTGCTGCTTCAATCATGAGGGGGGCTACCCTGTGAACTGGGCGGAGCTCAAGGGCGAGATCTGCCACCCTCTCTATGTGAAGTACGCCAGCCACGTCAAGGGCGGCATGCCGATGAAGCCTGGCATCGCCTATCGCGACAGGTCGGAGGACGGCACCAAGTTGCCACCTGGGGCCGTGAGCAGGCACGTCGTCTCATCCGGGTTGCCGCGCCCATGGACCGGGACGGCAGTCGGCAGCCATCGATCCCCGCGTCAGCCCGCCCTCGCAGCGCGCAGCTCTAGCCCGACCAAGGGGCAGAGCAAGCCCAGCTCCCAGCGATCGTTTTTCGCATCGCTCGGCTAGTCGCGCGAGTCTCTGCCTAGCCCCGTATACGCGCGTTCAGGGACCGGGCTCTGGCGTGTTGTTGAAAACAGAGAAGAAACAGAGAAACAGACGTCCCGAACCCACACTGGCCGTCCGCGATGCAGACGGCCTACGTACGACTGTGGAGTGTGGTGGGACGGTGGGACCGCGGGCCCCTAGGTTACGATTTCGGACGACGACGACGACGACGACGACGACGACGCAGTCGAGCCGTCTGCCGCCCCCTGAGGGTCGGCTTGCCCGTCGCTTTGGTCAGCACTGCTCACGGTAGCCTGCTGCTGCTGCGCGTGCCTTCGGACGTACGCCTCGGTCGCCTCGGCCGCGCTGTCGCGGTGCTTCGAGAGGATCTCATGCAGCCTGCCTTGCAGCGTGGCGCCCGGCCGTGAGACGTTGTTGACGCCGCCCGCGCCGCCCGCGCTGCCGACGCCGCCCGCGTAGCCGTCGCCGCGCGCCTGCGCCTCGGCGAGCTGCTCCACGTCGGTGGCGGCGAGGTGGCGCCGCTTGAAGCGGAGCCAGCGCATGTACATGCGGTCGGCCCGCGAGAGCATCGCGCCCCACACGGGCGAGCGGCGGAAGTGCCTGACGTGCGGCTTGTCCTCGCCCGCCGGGAAGGCCTTGGCCCAGCCCGAGTTGGCGTGGTGCGTCTCGTGCGCGAGCTCGGCCAGCTCGAGCCGCGCCGCCGCCGAGCAGCCGTCCGGCTCCTTGGCGCAGAACTCGTCGATGTGCCGGTTGAGCGCCTTGGCGTAGCCGAGCTGCCGCGGGTAGCCCGACGCGCCGACGAGCTCGAGCAGCGCCTCGGTCTCGTCCTGGAGCGAGAAGAAGTCCTTGTGCGCGTCGCCCACCATGTAGCCGTTCATGTTGCACTCGACGAGCACGGCGTTGCCGCTCGTGTCGAAGACGAGGTCGGGCTGCAGCAGCGCGACGCGCTTGAAGCGCCGCCCCGCCTCCTTGAGCGGCCGCTCCTGCTCGAGGATGCGCCGCCGCGCCAGCAGCAGCACCTCGACGATCCGCCACTCGGCCGACGGCCACACCTTGCCCCACCAGCACGCCGCGTCGCACGCCCTGCCGTCGACGCGCCCCAGCCGCGATAAGAACTCGGCGCGGTCCGTCTTCGGCGGGTACGGCGAGATGCGCTGCGCGCGGCTCGACGCGAAGCACTCGGCGGTGCCCGGCAGCAGCACGTGCATGCACTGCTCCTTGGTCTGGTCGGCGGCGGACGAGTAGACCCACTGCGAGATCTTGGGGACGCCGGCGCGCAGCACGTAGACGCGCAGCGGCTCGAGCGACGTCACGAGCGCCCACAGCCGCACGTCGAACTTGTGGCCGCGGAAGGTGAGCGGGTTCATCACGTACTCCTGAAGCACCCACTCGCCGTCGGGCACGTGCTTGTCGAGCCACGTCGTCGTCGCCTCCGCCGACGCGCCGTCGCGGCCGTTGTCGTAGTTGAACATGTGGATGCCCACCTGGTTGAAGCCGCCGACGGGCTTGAGGATCCAGATGTTGTGGCTCTCGCCGTTGCGCTGCTGCGGCGTCGTCGCCAGGTTGTACGCGCGGAACTTCGGGTGCGCAAAGCCGCGGATCCGATGGGTCTCGTTGTCGCGATGCACCGGCCAGCCGCGCCCCGTGAAGCGGCAGTCCGGCGACCCCGCCGGCAGCGGCGCGAGCGCCGAGTAGCCGTGGTCCTCGAAGCACTGCACCTGCAGCCGCGCGAGCGACGGCTTGTCGCCGAGCGCGTGGTAGAGGCCGGGGATCACGTTGATGATGCCGCCGTCGGGCACGTACTCCTTGAGGAAGCGCTCGGGCACCCAGAACTTGGGCAGGCTCCACCAGAGGTGCCACGCGTAGGCGTGCTCGCCGCGCGACTTGGCCTCGCACATGCCGAGCGCCTGCGCCGCCGGCTTGATCGAGTTGACAAAGTCGGCGCGCGCGCCAATCTTGAACCAGCGCCGGCACGCCGGCCCCGGCAGCACCGGGCGCAGCTCGGGAGGGCCGGGCGGCGGCGGCGGCGGCGGCCGGTGCAAGAGGCGCTGCACCCTCCGCTCCTTTGCCGAGAGCGCCGAGCCGTTGACCCCTCCGTCCACCTCCATCATGTCCTCCTCGTCGAGCCTCTTCTGCTCCTCCTGGTACTTGCGCAGCATCGCCGAGTAGGTGGGCGGCTCATCGGCGTTCGCGACGCGCAGCCGATGCAGCAGCGACGCCTTGCCGCCCTCGGTCGAC
>Ga0209713_10000306_pt1 | contig 27139 bp, 28 predicted proteins | sample ArcOceMetagenome_3_FD_187444 | JGI IMG/M metagenome (GOLD analysis project Ga0209713, IMG submission 187444) | Marine eukaryotic phytoplankton communities from Arctic Ocean - Arctic Ocean- Svalbard ARC20M Metagenome (SPAdes) (version 2) | ecosystem: Environmental > Aquatic > Marine > Oceanic...
GTTATGGATATTATGGTGGTACTCCAGATAGTCCTCTTAACTGGGCTATAGAAGAATCAAGAATTAGAGGTGGTTACAATAATACATCTGTTTCTTTTGGTGCTAAAGCTTACTTAGTAGAAGATGAACCTCAAGGAAGTATAAGAGGTAATGCCATGATATACTCTGGGATATTTAATTCTAGAACAGGTATAAATCAAACGAATCAATTCTCGGTAGCAAACGATATAACAAAAGGAACTGACCCAGCTAATGGTAGTATACAAAGACTATATGCTGAAGACAGTAATTTAATAATACTTTCTGAGAAAAAAATAAGTAGAGCTTTAATAGACAAAGACGCAATATACACGGCGGAGGGCGGTGGTGTACCTGTCAGCCAGTTAAATCTAGTGATAGGCCAAATAACACCTTACGCTGGCAACTTTGGTATTTCAAATAACCCAGAAAGCTTTGCTGTATATGGATATAGAAAGTACTTTGTAGACAAGGATAGAAATGCTGTTTTAAGACTGTCTAGAGACGGTGTAACAGAGATTTCAAACTATGGTATGATTGATTACTTTAGAGATAATCTAAGCACCCTAGGTTCGATTGGATTTGGGCCTGGTAAGATAGTAGGTGGTTGGGATATATATACAAAGCAATATACACTTTCTTTACAGAAAAATCAAAGTAATCCAGTTTCAAACAGTTTGTATAGTACGCTTCAGTTCGACGAAGCAGTACTAGGCTGGCCATCATTTTACAGCTTTAAACCATCTTGGATGTTTAGCTTGGGTGGTAGGTTCTATAGTGTAGCTAAAGGCTCCGGAACTAGCGATCTTTTATGGTTACACAATAGTTCTAGCTCTGACAGAGCAGAGTTCTATGGTGTTAAAAATAAGTCAAATATAACATTTTTAGTTAACCCAGATGTTAGCAGAAGCAAGGTGTTTAAAACCGTCAACTACGAAGGTAGTAATGGTTGGGAGGTTGTATCATTTGTATCTGATATAACTGGTGTTGACAGCATAGAGGTTAATGCCTCTAATGTACCTGTGTGGTTGTTACCACCAGAAACCAGAGATACAACAAACGGTATATACAGTTATTACGAAGGTGAATATATAATAGATCCTAGATCAGCTGCTACTACTTTTAACACAGCTGTTTACAGAGCAGACTATGTAAGTGTATTTGGAACTGACGATCCACCTTACAATAGATATTATGCTGGGTTTACAAGAAAAGAAAACAAATACTACGCAAACTTGGTTAACGACTCAGAGGCTACGGCAGCTGAGGTTAGGTTTGGTAATCAAATGACTGGTATAAAAGGTTATTACTGTACAGTGGTAATAGAAAACGATGACTACACTAATCCTGGAGGAGCAAAAGAATTATTTGCAGTTAACTCAAGTTTTAGTATAAGTAGTTAAATTAAATTAAATCAAATGGAATTACAAGTTAGAAAGCTAGAGGAAACCGATTGGGAAACTCTAGTTAAATGGTGGGATAGTTGGCCTGAATGGGTTAATCCAACTAAAGGTTTTTTACCAGATAATGGTACTGGCGGTTTGATGGTGTACAAAGAAAGCACACCTATCGTGGCTGGCTTTTTATATTTCACTAATTCAGACGGAGTGTTACTAGAATGGATTATATCTAGTCCAGAGTACAGGGAAAAAGACCGTAAGAAAGCTTTAGAATTATTAATATCTACAGCTGAAGAAACTTGTAAGTTAGCAGGTAAGAAACATATGTTTAGTATAGGTAGAAATAAACACCTAATAGAAACACATAAAAAATTAGGATGGACTGTGGATAAAAGCCCATCATATGAATTAATAAAAAATATATAAATTATGGCAGCAGTAACCGCGGCAATAGTAGGAGCAGCAGCAATAGGGATTGGTGGAGCAATTCAGTCTGGTAAAGAGCATAAGAACATGCGTCGAGCTAGAGGTGAAAAAGCTATGGCCTCTGCTAAGATTGAGTCTCTTCAAAACAGTAGACAGACTATAACTAACCCTTATGGAGGTGTAACATCGCTAGCTAATTTAGCGTCAGATTTATCTGGTCAAATGTCTAATCCTTATGCTAGCTTAGGCGTTGCTACTCAAGCTGCAGAAATACAAATGGAGCAAGCTGATATAGCTTTAGCTAATTCACTTGACGCTATGATGGCCACAGGTGCTAGCGCAGGTGGTGCAACTGCTTTAGCTCAAGCTGCTTTAAGAAGCAAAAAAGGTGTGACTGCTGGTATAGAACAACAAGAGGCTCAGAATGAAAAACTTAAAGCTCAAGGAGAACAGAACCTACAGCAGAGACAAACTCAAGAACAACAACGACTGCAACAAATAGCTATATCTGAAGGAGCAAGAGAGCAACAAGCTGATGCGGCTGGAAACATATTTATGTTTAATGCCGAAGAAGATAGAACGAACGCCGATATATCTTACAACATTGCTAAGGAAACTGGAGCTGCTCAAAGGCAAGCGCAGGCTAGCGCTAATAGAGATGCTTCAACCGCGGGTATATTTACCGGTTTAGGTAGTGTAGTTAGTGGAGGTCTTGCAGGAGGAGCTTTTGATTAAATAAAAATAAAACATGGGATACACTATACCGTCTGGAGATTATTCATTACCACCATTACAAGTAAATGTAGGGGCTGAGCTAGGTAAAAGCTTTGGAGCTGGTCTCGCAGCTTATGGAGCTAGAAGAGACAAAGAAAGAAAAGAGGCAAAAGATTTACTAGACACTCAGAACGCTATGAGAAATACCATAGCTATTAATCAAGCTGAATTAAAAACAAAATTTAATGCTAATTTAAAAAAGTCTGGTGTAGAAGCTGGTAGTAGTTTATTTGATCAATACCAAGAAGTTGTAAAGCGGAAAGGCCAAGAAGCAATGGAAGCTCAGATGAATATGAATTTTGGTACTGATATTACAGATGAGCAAAGAGCTATGTATGCTGGTTCAGTAAGTTCTTTTCAAGCATATGCTACATCTAGTTTGAATCAAATGGGTATGCTTACAGCTGACGTTGACCTTTTAGATAATAAAGATTACATGGTTGTTGGCAACGCTAAAGACGGTGAGCAATTAGTAAACAGAATAGCCTTAGGCGCTATAGGTAGTGTTAACGAAGAGGTTTATGGTCCAGGTGTTTTAGTTGACAAAAAGCTAACAGAAGAAAATGGTAGTAATATAATAAATTCTACTGTTAAAATACCTACGAATAGTAAGTTTTTTAAGCAGGTTGCCGACAGCGGTGGAAGAGGTATTTACGATCAATTGCAGGCTGGTGTTTCAAGTGGTAAGATTGTAGAAAAAGATGGTTTTTACGTTTTTTCTAATAGCATTGACGTAAGTAATTATGAATCCCGTGGTGGTATGGATTTGCTTCAAGAAAAAATATCTGGAATTGAGCCTAATAAGTTTTTGCAGGAAGCTAAAGTGTTAGATGAGGAAGCTGCTTTTGCAAACCTATCTGAACCAACAAGAACGTCTGGAGATGAAATCGATAGCAATGGTAAAAAAACAGGTTACTTTAGAGTAGGTGAAACGCAGATAGTAAACCTAGCGGCTTCAACTAATAGCAAAGAATTTAGAGATCAACTAGAAGGAGAATATGCTAGAGTCTTTAAATCAGGAAGATCTGTTTCTCAAATTCAAGATTACTTATACGGAATAGGTGTCTCAGCTGGAGAGGAGTTTTTAAAACTAGAGCCAAGCAAGCAAAAGGAAATATTCAACAATGCTTTAACAAACCACTTGTTTGAAGGCCGTTTTGATGAAAGAGTAGAACTTAGTGAAACAGTAAATCAATTAGCTGTAAAACTAATAAAAGGTGACGAACGAAGCGAACAGTTATTAGCCGCAGCCAACGATGCAGGAATAGTAAATCCTTTTAGAGCAAACGCGGATCCAGACGGGCAAGGATATAGATACGGTGATACTATTTATGTGAGAGAAAAACTAAAGTCACGCGATAAGCGCGCAGATGAAGATAATACTCAAGTGATAGGTTTATACAAGTTGTTGCAAGACAAAGGCAAGGGCGATGTTAAAAAACAACTAGTCAATGTACCTATAGCTATTAAAGGTAGAGGTAAGTTCTTGGTTGATAGCTCAGGACAGTTTAGACTTGTCTCAGGTACTGATCCTAGATTATATCCAATTGTATCAGATGATAATTTCTTTGAAGCTTTAAACGACGCAGTTAAAACTGAATAAATTAAATATAATTATATGTATACTTACAACGGAGAAAATTACACTTTAGATGAAATGAAAATGGTCTTAGGTGTTGAGGAAATAACTGACGCTATTATGTCTCAGTATGGTATAACACTAGCTGAAGAAAAAGCTACACAAACACCTGATGAGTCAAAAACTGTTATAGAAAACGAAGGCTTATTTGGTGATGATTTTCAAGAAGTTGCTGTAACGAAGGGTGTACCTGCAGTGACGGAAAAAGAAAACACACCCAGAAAAGAGGATCCAGACTGGGCACAGATTCAGGAAGTAAACGGGGAGTTAGTGGACACCTCTGTAATATCTACCAAAAGTGGGCGGTACACTGCAGAAGAGGTGGTTTCAGGATTGGAATTACAATTGGAAGATGCTTTATCGGTTTTAAATGGGATTGAAGACGGTGGTATATTTGGTAAAAATTACCGAAAAAAATCAGCCGCAAAAATCAAGGTAGATAACATTAAAAGCAGGCTTGCAGACATTGGACAAAATGCTGAAATGGACATCGATAATCCATACACTATAATCAATAAAGGGGAAGGAGAAGCACAAGCTTTTTTAACCGAACAATACCCAGGACTTGTAGTTGGAAAGACAGGTGTTAGAAATGCTTTGAACATATATTTTCCAGGTTCAGATAAACCTACAGAACTAGACTTACAGCCCATAGATATAGCTAGTAGAGATGGTGAAGATGAGGCTGTTCGTATTTTAAAAGCTTTAGATAAGGCCTATAAAACGCAAGATGAAAAAGCTTTAGTTGAAAATGGAATGATAGGTCTTGTTAATCTAGCTGAAGAAACAAATAGCACTAAGACCCTAAACACAGCCTTAGAAGGAACAGGTTATAACGTAGAGCTTAATGACGATTCTGGAACCTTAATGGCTGATGATGGTGGTATACTATCTGGGTTTGGTAACATGTATGATATATACAAAGATGGTGTTCTTGTAAAAGACGTTAACCCTGCTGAACTAAGACAATTTATTGCTAATGAATTACCTGAAGAAGTTCAAGGTATTATTGCCGAGAATTCTTACAAGGCTAATTCTGATTATCTAGAAGCTAAAACTATAGCTATAGAGAAAGAAAAAAAGGCTATACAATCTGATAGCTCATTAGATCTTAAGTACTTTAAAGAAAGCTTTAATGAAGACTTAATAAAAATATTAGGTGATAAGTTAACTGAAGAAGAAAAACAACAAATAAGAGAATACAACGGGGTTAAAGGCGAGAGAGAAACGTATATGTCCAAGGGCGGAGAGTATAGGGAGGTAGCCGCTTCTCTCGATACTCGTCTGCAAGAGATGAAAAATCTATCTGGTCTACCTGAAAGCATTGGGCTTAAGATAATGCAAGCAGGAGGTAATCAGCTTATTAAAGAAATTAGAAACAGGGGTATACAAGAATTAAAAGGAGAAGAATTAACAAATAGATCTAGAACAATATCACAGCAAGTAATGGCGGCTAGAGATAAAGATCTTGTTAGTTTTGCTCAGGGGCTTGCTGGTGTTGAGAAAAATATATTTGAAGCTGACATAAAAAAAGAAGTAGAGGTTTTCACTCAAGTACAAAAAGAATTTCAAAGTAGCTTTGACGCCGAGTTTAAGAGACAAGCAAATGACTCGCCTGCAGGTACAACTATAAGTCTTGAATTTACACCTTCTGGTCAATCTATAATTGACATATCAAATGATAGAGATGATCTAACCAAAGAAGAAAAAGAGCAATTAAAACGATTAGATTCTAACATGTTTAGAATTCAAACCGATTACTCTAATCTACAGGTAGATAGATCTATTACTATAAATGACATGCAACAAAGAGTAGCTGAGTTTCAGGCTAATAATCCCGCTGACGAGCAAGTGCTTAGAACCTCGATGGTAGAATACGGTTTAGGTGCTTTGATTAGGAAGGATGTTAATGATTCTTTTGCAGGGCTATTACTTGCTATACCTACACTTGCTAATGCTGATTGGGCTGTAGATGAGCAAAGAAGACTAGAAGCTAAGAATGACTATTATGAAACCATGGGTTCATATAATGACGGTGATTTCCTTACATATGCTCTTAGAAGTGTAAGCCAACAATCAGGTAATATAACTTTAGCAATAGCAACTGGTGGTGCTGGTAGCGCTATGGGACTGTCTTCGGCTATGACAGCGAATGCTATTGGTGGCGTCTTTGGACTTTCCTCTGGTACACAGACTTATCGTGATTTAAAAACTAGACAACAAATAAAAGGTACTGCAGACAAGCAGGCTAAGATAGCTTTAGAAGCGTATGAGTCAGGAACTATTGATCTTGCTCGTTATACTAGAGCCATGAAAGACATAAACCAGGCTAAAGCTATGTATGAGCTATCTGATGACCAGATACTAAATGCTTCTTTAGCTAACGGTATAATAGAAGGAACTGTTACCAGGTTTTTAGGTACCGCACCAAACACTATAAAACTTTTAAAAGATTTTAAATCTCCAACAAATGTTACATCTATTGCTAGAAACCTTTATAAAAATGGTTATGAAAAAGTAGCGGACCTAATAGGTAAACCTTTATTGCTTCGTGGTAGTGGAGAGATCTTAGAGGAAGAATTGATATATGGTGGCCAGCAGTTTATAACTGAATATGGTATACTTGGCAGAGACTTAGATCTAAGCGCTTGGGACGATACAGCTATGGCAACCGTTCTTACATTAGGCGTATCGCAAACTCCAGGTGTTGCTTATTCTGGCATGGTAAACTATAACGCTACAAAGAAATTTGAGCAAGAAATAAACAAACTTAGATTATCTAATAATGAGTTAAGTACTTTAATACAAAGCTCTAAAATTTCTGAATCACAAAAAAAGCTACTAATAAATGATATAACTAAAAACCTTGAAGAGCAGGGGCTTGAAGTAGATAAGTTAGGGGTGCATATACTTGGTTTACAATCTGATGACGTAAAGAGATTGATTGCCACAGAAACTTTAAAAAGAGACGTGTTGCTTCAGGCTGGAGTTGTACCAGGTATGAACGACGTAGATAGATCAGAAGCTATAAACCTACACAAAGAATCTTTAAGTAAAGAGGAAGCAAAGCTTTTTGATACTCAGTTAAGTGTTCTTGACAAGCAGATAAAAGATTTAAAAGACAAGCCAACAAGCACTAAGAAAGCTAAAGAAAGCTTAGGATCTTTGTGGACTAACAACGACAAGTACTTATCTAAAACAAACAAAGACGGTTACAACGAAAAGACTACTGAGGAAAAATTAGTAGCTGTTATAAATCAGGTTAGAGAAAGTGTTGGTAGAGCTAGCAAGAAAGCTGCTAAAGCAAATCCAGAAATTGTAGCTATTGTAGAGGGTGAAACAATAAATGGTAAACCCTTAAACAAGAAGCAACAAGAGATAAGGTACAGGGAGCTTGGTGATCAAATGGCTTTAGATAGGTCAAGAGCTATATCTGTAGCAGCTGGAGTAAACACTAGGGCAGCTGATATATTTCAAGACTTAGATAGTGTAAACATCGTAGAATATACAACAGAAGACGAGCTAAGAGAGGCATTAGAGGCTAATGGCGTAGAAACAAATACACCTGAGTTTACTGAGGCTGTTGAAAAGTTTAATAACAATGGAACGTATGGAGCTGTTATAGGTAACACTATAATAACACAAAACGCTGAACAAACAAGAGCGGATATCGACAGCGGTCAAGTGCAAGCAGGTACAGTTATATTCCACGAGTTTTCTCACATTGCAGATGACGCTAGAATAAAACCTGAGAATAGAAAGATGTATGCTGAAAATCTAGCAGCAGCGGCTAGTCAAACTAAAAATAAAGCCATACAAGCCGTAGACGCCGGTGTAAGAAAAATGCTCAACAGTCTATACGCGGAAGATAAATTAACTTTTGAAAACAGTGAAAAGTATAGAGATGAGTACACTAAAGTTATGCAAGAGCATTTATATGCTTATGAAGACGAGGTTAAAATAGAGAAAGAAGATAACTTGATGACTAGGGTTTTTAACAATACAGATCCTAATAATCTAAACACGCCGGAAAAAGCTTTAGAATACTTAGCAGCAAACAACGCCGCATTTAGATCTGGTAAGATAAGTAAGAAAACTAAAAAAGCACTAAAAGACTTTAAAGGAAAAGACGTTAAGTTCTCAGATAAAACAACTGTGAATAAGTTAGCGATAGACTTTAAAAAAGACCCTAAAGCTTTTATGGCAGGTAATGATTACGGTAACCTGTTTATGCAGTTTCAATCTGTAGCGCTAGATGCCATGGGTTACAACGTTGGTAAAGGAGACATAGCAGCTGCTGACGCTATGGGCTTTGTTGCGACTGAGTTTGAAAGTATCATGAAAAACTACAAGCCTGTAGTAGATGGTAAAAATATAGCATTTACAACCTACGTTACTAACGTTTTTAAAATGGGTAGAGGTAACAAGTTCTACAAGCAAGAGCTAGGGTCTAAGGAAGGTAGAGTAACTATAACTGATGCTGGTGAAAATAGATTATTATCAACTGATACCGCTGAGTCTGGACTAGAGCTAGAAGAAAGAAAAGCAAAAGAAGCTAAGTCAAGAAAAAAACTAATCAACCCTTTATCTGCTAAAGAAGTAAACTCAAACAAAAAAAATATAGAAGATGCGGTTGTTATAACGCCAGCCATGGCACCTATCGCTGATTTTAAGAGCATATCTAAGGATTATGGAGGAAAGATTGCCAGCATAATATTCAACGTCCCAGAGACTAAGATTGATGACGGTGCTAAAAACCTAACTTACGCTAAAAAAATAGTTGATGGGGTACCTGAACCTTCTGAAGCTGGTAACATACAGGGATTATATTCAGATACACAGGTTCTTGCTAGAGATATTAGATTACTTCCTGATACAAATGTTACATCGGAGGAATCTAGAGTTGGTGAGCAAGGTGAAAAAGTTCCTGTCACTAGAGATGTACAAGGTAGATCGCTAGGATTACCTAATAGAATTATAAAGTATTTCTACGAAGACACAGGCAAGAGATCTAAGGGTACAACTTCGCAGACAAAGGTGTACAAAAAGAAAGCTAAGTTTGATAATCCAACTCCTCAAGTATTAAAAGAGGTTCAACGGGAAATGGGTATAACTCCAGCAGGACAGTTAAACCAATACAATAGAACAATAGGACAGTTCTTAAAAGGATTTGCTAAAGTAAAAGGATCCGTGGTAGCTGTTGCTGTTGCTAAAAATAAAATAGCAACACTAGATACAAAAACATCTAAAGGCGCTAAGCAAATAGAAGCAGATATAGGTGCTGGTAGATCTAAGGTTCAGCTTAGTGAAAAAACCAAACAAATATTTGCTAACCCTTTATTTAAACTAGAAACAAAGGGTGTTGATGGGTTATTAAAATCTTATGGCATAGATGGTACGTTTAATTTAAAAACAAGAGAAGACGTAGATGCTTATGTCGCTAACATAAAAAAGAACTTATTACCTTTGATGCCTAAAGAGTTTTGGTTTGGTAAGACTGGTGGTACTCAATTTACACCTTCAAACAAGGTTTTAGGTAAGAATGAAAAAGCTCTGTACAAAGAATATTACAGGCCTGAAATGAAAAAGCTAGCGCTTGATGAAAGTCAAAAGTACGGCGATCCAATTTTAGTAGATGGCAAACCTGTAGACTTTTCTAAACCATCGTATGACTCTTTATTTAAAACAAAAGAAATTATACAAGCTAAAATAAAGTCTGGATCAATAAAAGCTTTTAATAATAAAGTAGGTAAGATACATCAGGAGATGTGGTATAGGTTTAATGACGCTATACGAAAAGACAAAAACAACGCTAAGGTAATAGGTAACTATTTGAAAATGACAGGTAGTGACACTAGTCATTGGCACAAGATGGGCGCTCAGTTTGTAGGTTATTCTAATGAGATAACTGGTAATAGGTTTGAATATGAGCATGCGATGCCTGCTACAGCCGCTTATCTATATCTATTAGATGTGTCATTATCAAAAACCGCTTTTGAAAGAGCTTATGATTTTGTTATTGATAACTACAAACTTATCTCTTTAGATAAAGCTATGGATCAAAAGCTTACAGCTGTAGGCTTAAGAAGTTCTATGCCTTCAGGCTGGAACTTATTAGATAATAAATGGTACGATAGATACTTCAGCGAGTTAGTTGCCACTCAAGATGGAGGTATAGACCCAACAGGGCTTATCGGTCTTGATGGAAAAAACTTTCAAGAAATATATGGCGTAAACAATTATGGTAATACGTATGTAAAAGGTTTCAAGTCGGATGCTAAGTCAGAAATAACAAAGGATAACGCAGCTGACAAAGCTATGGCTAATGCTAGAAATAGTGTTAAGTATTCTGAGAAACCTAAAAAAGCTAGGGTATTTGATTTTGACGATACACTTGCTCAGTCTAATAGTATGGTTATAGTTAATAAGCCAAACCCAGAAGGAGGCTTTAGTGAAGGCACAACAAAACTTAAAGCTATATTTATGGTTGGTGGACCTGGTGCAGGTAAAACAAATGTAGGTAAAGGATTACAGTTAGGCAGACGTGGTTATAAAGTTGTTAATCAAGATATAGCATTAGAAGCAATGAAGTCTGAAGCTAATCTACCCGGTGATGAGTCTGGTTACACAGCAGAACAAAGATCAACTAGATCTAAGCTAGGATTTGCCGCTAGAAAAGCCGCTACAGCTAAGTTTGATAAATATGCAGACGCTGGAAACGGGATGGTTATAGATGGCACAGGTGCTTCGTACAATGCTACTACTAAAAAAATAAAAGAATTACAAGACAAAGGTTTTGAAGTGCATATGGTTGTAGCTAACACTCCGTTAGAGACGGCGTTAGAAAGAAATAAAGCTAGAAAAGAAAGATCATTACCTGATTTTGTAGTAAGAAAAACTTATGACCAAGTACAAGAGAGCTTAGAAAAATACAGGCAAGATTTTGGTGGTAAGCTATATGAAATAAATACAGAAAATATAGAATACGGTAAGCCACTACCCACCAACTTCTTAGATCAAGTTTATGCTGGAATAAACTCTACTAAAGTAGAAAGAATAAACGCAACACAGTTTGCCTTAGAAGCTGGTAACCTAGAACAACAAGGCGCTACATTTAATTTCTCAGAGTTCAGTCAGGTTATTGATGGCAAGAAAGGACCTTTATTTGATGTAGCTAAATTCATAAGCGAGGCTGAAGGACAAAGAGACATGTTTGTTTTAACCGCTAGACCAGCAAACTCTGCGCCAGCTATAAAAGAATTTTTAGATGGACTTGGCTTAAACATACCTATAGAAAATATAGTAGGTTTAGGTGATGGCAAAGCTCAGGCAAAAGCAGATTGGTTTACAAAAAAATATAGTGAAGGATACAATGATTTTTACTTTGCAGATGATGCACTTAAAAATGTTAAAGCGGTTAAAGATATATTTAATGTACTAGATGTCAAGTCACAGGTACAACAAGCTAGAGTTAAGTTCAGTGAGAAAATGAGCAATGAGTTTAACGACATGATAGAGCGTAACAAAGGTATTAAGTCTCAAGCCACTTTCTCTGATGTTCAAGCTAGACGAAGAGGTACTAAGCAAAAGAAATATACATTCTTTATACCTCCATCGGCAGATGATTTTAGAGGTTTAACTATGTATACGTTTGCTGGTAAAGGTAAACAAGGTGAAGCTGATCAAGAGTTTTTTGATAAAGCTTTAATAAAACCTTATCAAGCAGGTGTTGCCGCTATCAACAGAGCTAAGTTTAGAATTAGAACTGATTACGGTGCTCTAGTAAAGAATAACAAAAGAATAGCTAAAAGATTAGGTAACACGGTTGCTGGAACTAATCACACTCTAGATGAAGCAATAAGAGTTTACTTGTGGAATAAAGAAGGGTATGATATACCTGGTATGTCTAAGAGAGATGTAGATGCTTTAGTAAGCCACGTTGAAAGTGGTATGAATGGTGAGTTGATTGCTTATGCAGAGGGTGTTAAGCTTGTTACTAGAAAGGACGCGTTCCCACCACCTACAGAATTCTGGGACGGATCAACAATACTAGGTGATCTAAACGGTGTAGCAACCGACACTAACAGAGCTGAGTTCTTAAAAGAATTTATAGATAATTCTAAAGTAATATTTTCACCTGAAAATTTAAACAAGGTAGAAGCTGTATATGGTTTTAGAGTTAGAGAGTCTATTGAGAATATTTTGTTTAGAATGGAGACAGGGCAAAACAAAGCTAAAGGTTCTGGTAGAATAGTTAACAGTTGGAATGACTGGGTCAACAACTCTGTTGGGGCTATAATGTTTTTTAACAGACGATCTGCCTTGATGCAAACATTGTCCACGGTAAACTTTGTAAACTGGAGTGATAATAATCCTATAAAAGCTGCTGCAGCGTTTGCTAATCAGCCTCAATACTGGAAAGATTTTGTTACACTGTGGAGTTCACCTAAGCTAGTTGCTAGGCGTTCAGGTTTAGAAAGTGATATACAAGAAGCAGAGATTGCTAGAGCTGCTAAGAAAGGTGGTGCTAAAGGAGTTATATCTTATTTATTAAAAATAGGTTTTACACCAACACAGCTAGCGGATAGCTTTGCTATAGCTTCTGGTGGCGCTACATTCTATAGAAATAGAGTTAAGTCTTACTTAAAAGAACAAGCTCCAGATAAAGAGTTGACTAAGCAAAACAGAAAAATGACGTATGGTCCTAAGTATACTAAGGAACAAGCTGAACAAAAAGCATTTGAAGACTTTAGCTCTATAGCTGAAGAGACTCAACAGTCAGGTGATCCAATGCTAGTATCACAGCAACAAGCTAGTGTGTTGGGTAGATTAGTGTTAGCTTTCCAAAATACACCGATGCAGTATACTCGTCTTATAAAGAAGTCTGGTCAAGATCTTATTAACAGAAGAGGTAATCCAATGACCCATGTGAGTAAGATAGTTTATTATGGTTTTGTTCAGAATTTAATATTCTCTACTTTGCAAAATGCAATGTTTGCTTTGATACCAGGATTTGACGATGATGAAGAGGATTTTAAAACAGATAAAGAAAGAGAAAAATATCTTGAAAAGCAACAAAGAAAAGAAGACGGTAAAGTGGTTCGTGTTGCTAACAGTATGATTGATACCTTGTTACGTGGATCTGGTTTAGCAGGAGCTGTTATATCTACTATAAAGAATATTATAATGGCGTATCAAAAGTATGATGAAGCTCCAATGATACAAAAAGAAAATGCTGATATAATTTTAGCTGCACTAAATATATCGCCACCAATAGGGTCTAAGGCTAGAAAAATAAATAATGTTTTACAGACCATGCAGTTTGAAAAAGACGTGTTAGCTGAGAGAGGTTTTAGTGTTATGATAGATGGTCACTTCCAGTTAAGCCCTGCTTACGATATGCTAGGCGACCTTACATCTGCTACTTTAAACTTACCCTTAGATAGAGTTGCTGATGAGGTCAATGCTATAACAGAAGCTTTAGATACTAGAAATACTCAATGGCAAAGAATAGCATTAGCATTAGGCTGGAGACAATGGGACGTAGGTGCTCGTGCTGAAGAGCATGACCTTATAAAAACAGAAGCTAAAGCTAAACGTAAAGTTGAAGGTAAAGAAAAAGCTAAAGAGACTAGAGCAAAGAATAAAGAATTAAAAATACAAAATGGTATTTTGTACGATAAAGTTTTAAGCGAACTACCGGGAAACATTGGTAAAGAGCTGCAAGATAAAGTAATATCGACACGTCAAGTACCGCCTGTCTTTATTTTAAAGGAACTAGCAGAAAAATATAACATTGATATAAGTGATTATGAGTAAGGTAGATAAAAGTAAACTTAAATGTAACAGCCCTAAAAAAACCTCTGGCCATAAGACTAAGTCTCACATTGTTAAGGCTTGCTCTGGTGGCAAAGAAAAAATAATTAGGTTTGGACAACAAGGAGTTAGTACAGCGGGTAAGAAAACTGATCCTAAGTCAACAGCAAGAAGAGCTAGTTTCAAAGCGAGACACGCTAAGAATATTAAAAAAGGCAAGATGTCTGCGGCTTACTGGGCCGACAAAGTTAAATGGTAACTATGAGAGATAAAATAAGAAATATAACGCCATTCAAGCATGGCCCCGCTCAAACCCAAGAGGAATTAAATGGACAACCAGAGGTTAGTAAAGCTCCACAAACTGATAAACAGAAACTTATTAGCAGTATGGTAAATGGTAGCTTTAACCCTAATGCGTCTACAGTAATAAGAAACCCTACAAATGCTCCGCAAGCAAAATCCAAAGCACCTGTCTATTCAAACATATCTGTTCCTGAAGATGATAGTATTTTCCAAAAAGTTTCTACTTTGGTTTCTAATCCATTCGACGGCGCGATAACTTTGGGTAATCAATTTGTAGGTGGTATACAAGATATGGCTGGCATAAACCAAGGACGCGACTCTGGACCTTATAGTAATCTTAGTAATTTAAGAAGAGCAAAAGCTGCAACTGACGTTGGAACAAAAAAAGCACTATCAGGCACAAAAGGTTTTAATTTAGCTACACAGGCTGCTCTTTTACGCGGAGCATATGGTGGAACAAAAGTTCTTTCCAACGCTCTTAAAGCTCAGACAAACGCTGAATTCCTATCTGGCAATCCTGTCTCAGCTATTCTAAGTAAAGTGAAAGCCACTGATATTGTAAAGAACGTTGCGCCTCTTTATGCTACAGCTAGGACAGCGTATTATGGATATAAAGGAGGTAACATGGCTTATGGAAATAATGCTGAACAAGAATAAATAAACACTAATGGACATACAGCAACTAAAACTATATATAATTAACGCATCGACTTTAAGTGTTACAACCTTTACTAGAATAGAGATGGGATTAAAAATGATTTTAATACTAGTCACTATAGGTTATACAGTTTCTAAATGGATAGGTTTAAAAAAGAAAAAAAATGATAGATAGAATAATAGGAGGACCTGCTAAAAAGAAAACAACCTGCTGGAAAGGTTACAGCAATATTGTTAATGGAAAACCACAATTTAAAAAGAAGGGTGAAAAGATGGTTCCTGATTGTAAACCTACTAAAAAGAAATAACTATGGGTGTATTAAGTAAATTAAAAAGCAGAATGGCAGGAGCGCCACAAAGGCAGGTTCCAAATACAAAAAACAAGGTTGCTGATATAAAACAATTCGTTGGTAAACGTAGAGATACAATACGTGTAGGTAGCAGTTACAAAGTAGGTGACCGTGTAGAAGAATACGAACTTGAAGATGCTATAAAAAAACAAACAGGAGATTTTCCTCAGTTGTCAGTTCAGGATTATAGTGCAGTTAAACAAGATAAAAAAGGTAACTACGTAACAAGCGACTAGCAATGGGAGTATTAAATAAACTTAAAAGCAGAATGAGTTCTTACCGTGGACCTACACAGGTAGATCCAACCAAGTCATCACCCGTGTATGGGTTTGATACTGGAAAAGCTATAAACAGTGGAGTTGATGCTGTAAATGCAGGTCTAGCCGCTGGGTCTAATCAAGCTCCTATACAAAGTAATACAGCACAAGATATAGCAGATTTAGGGAGTACTATTGGTCAAGCTATAGGTGTTGCTTATGGCAAGGATAAAAAACCAAAATTTGTTAGTGATGATGCAAGTTTAATGCCAGATAATTCAGGATATGCTTAAGTATTTTAGCTATGAAGAGTTTGATTCACCTGATGAACCAGGTAGTGGTAAGAATATGAGTGATGAGTTATTACACATGTTAGATGCTACGCGTAAGAAGTTTGGTAAGCCTATAAAGATTAACTCAGGCTATAGATCAGAAGCCCACAACAAGCTTGTTGGCGGAACATCTGGATCATCTCATCTAAAAGGTTTAGCAGTAGATATTGCTTGTAATAATTCTGTAGATAGATTTAATCTATGCGAAGTATTAAGAGAAATAGGTTTTAAAAGAATAGGTGTTGGTAAAACATTTATTCATATAGATATAGATAAAAATAAATCTCAACACGTAATGTGGTTGTACTAAAAATAAATTATGAAAAAGATTATAGCAAAGATTAAACACGAATGGAATTCATTATTGTATTTCCTAATGTTTAAAAATAAAAGTAAATAACAGGTCAAACATAAAGGGCGTACCATACCCTAAGATCTGTAACCAAGAAAGGGGACCTCGTTTGAGATCCCCTTTTTTAATTATCCATCACAAGCCAAACAATCTTCATTCATTGCTTGCTGTGCTATATCTCCTCGTAGTACAGACTCTGTTCTAGTATAGTACAAAGTTTTAACACCATTTTTCCAGGCTTCAAAGTGAACCTTGTTAAGCCATTTTGGTGTAGCAATACTAGGAAAAGCTAGGTTCAAACTAACTGATTGATCTACATACTGCTGTCTTAGTCCGGCCTGGGTAATGAGTTCCAGCTGATTGATCTCTTTAAATGTTTTAAAAACATCCTTGACAGGTATCTCATGGCCAACAGTAATATTATCCAACTCGTTGATACCCTGAACACTACCTCCGTCCACCAATATTTTATTCCACGTTTCTTCATTGTTTAAATTATGTTTAGTTAATACTTTAACAAGCGTCGGATTCTTTCTAATGAAAGTACCTTTAGCACTTTGCTCTGTGAAAACATTTGCAGCCCATGGCTCAATGCCTGGCGAAACATTGCCACTAAGCTTGCTATTGCTAACAGTAGGAGCAACAGCACGTAAGTGGGTATTACGCATACCAGTTCCAACACACCACAAAGGTTCTCCATAAATTTCCGCAAGATCTCTAGAAGCTCTTTCGCTTTCAATTTTAATCTGTGAAAATATTTTCCTAGTTTCAAACTGAGATAATAAGCCTTCGAAAGGTATTCCTTTTTCTTGGAGATATGTATGCCATCCGAGGACTCCCAAGCCCAATGCTCTCCCCTTTTGCGCAGATCGAACAGCATTTTCGAATCCTCGTAATCCTTTGGCTCTTTGAATAAATTCCTCCATAACTCCGTCAAGAAATAACGTGGCGTCATATATAAGGTTAGTGTCCTTCCACTCTTCATATTTAGCTAGATTTAATGATGACAAGCAGCAAACAAAACTATGATTCTCATCTGTGTGTAATGTTATCTCGCTGCATATATTAGTCATGTGAACTTTTAATCCATTATCTTTATATGCTGGTGGATTCGCTTTGTTAACGTTTCCTTTAAACATAATATACGGCTCTCCAGTTGCTTTTCGTTTTCTAAGTAGTTTACTCCATCTAGTCCTTGCATCTGCATCTCCTTGTTCAAGTTTACGCATAAATTTATCACCCACAATTGCACATTGATGTAAGTTAAGTGACTGTCTGTTGACATCCCCTTTAGGCTCTCTAATTTCAAGCCATTCTTCAAAATCGGCATGATCGATGTTGATATTAACGCTAGCAGCTCCTCGTCTAACTGATCCTTGATTTGTGGCAAGTATTGTTGAGTCATATATTTTGCAAAAGGGTACGACTCCGTCTGATGTTCCATTTCCTGTAATTTTAGCGCCGGCAGGTCTAATCATATTAATTCCAATGCCAACTCCACCGCCATGCTTAGCGAGCAACATCATCTCTAGATTTTTTTGCCCTATGTCCTGTATGCTATCAGCAACGTCAATACCGAAGCAGCTAATAGGCAACCCACGATCAGTGCCTGTATTAGATAGTACTGGGCTAGCGAGGCAAAGCCACCCACTCCAAATGTACTCGAAGAAAGTTTCTGCCATTTCTGGCTTATATAATCTACGAGCAACCGTTTTAGCAACTCGTAGGTAAGCTTCTCTCGGTGTTTCTCCGTCGAATAAATATCCCCCGGATATAGTCTTCTTGTATACGTCGTTATCACCCCACGCAGGGTAATCTTTGTTTTTTTCCCAGTCTTCATTCCAACTCATTATCTAGTTTTTCTTTTTCTTTTAATTGTTCTACTATTTTTTCCCATTCATCTTTACCAATATACATTTGAAAAGCTGTTAACGTTCCTTGAGCTAAACTTGCGTTAGCCTGTATCTCCGTTATCAACTGCTTGATTACATTGGTTAATGCTTGTACTTTGTTCTGCAAGACCTCTGTCTTACTTTGTTTCTGTCCTTTCATATTTTTGTTTTATTTTCTACCATATATCTTCAAAGTCCTCTCCTTCATTAGCCTTCGAGTAATCCGTTGAGCGAATAGCAAAGAAATCGGTATGAGTATGCCCCCCGGTAAGATGATAGAACCAATCAAGATTGCCTGCTGCTTCTTTGTCATACGCGAAATACGAACCCAAGTCAATGTAACCAAGTTCCACAAGTTTTTCATTTGTTCTTTTCTTTATAAAGTGTTTTAAATCATTTGACTTTATACCTTCTATGTCACCCATCTCAAACATTTTTTCAATGTACTTGGTTTCAAGCTTTACCATTGTCTCTGCTGCACTGATTATATCTTCTCTACATAAATGTAATAGCTGATCGTTTTCACTGCACATGTCTCTAAACAGCTTACAACCCATTTTACTATGTAATGATTCGTCTCTTACAGACCACTTCATTTGTTGACCTATACCCTTAAGCAAGTTTCTTAATTGAAAAGAGTATAAAACAGCAAAAGCAGAATAAAGGCTAACGCCCTCAGCAAAGGCAGAAAATACAGCCAAGCTTTTACCGATACCAACAGGGTCGTTCCCATCATAAGCAACAAGATTATCAAACCTCGCTGACGTATTTGGTTCATGAAGAAATGCTTCATAGTCTTCTAGTTTTAATGTTTCGTTTAAATAACTATATGCGACAGCGTGTACAGTTTCTTGAGACCCAAACATCATAGCCATTTGTTTGATCTCGTGTTTAGGAAACCAACCTACTACATTTTGAGTCCAGTAATCTGACACTGCACATTCTGTTTGAGCAAAACCTAGCAGAATATTTCCTACTAGGTGTTTCTCTTTTTCGTTAAGCTTTTCGTTCCAATCTTTGATATCGCTTTGCATTGATATCTCAGTATGTAACCAAAATGCTTGGGCTTGCTTTAACCAACCCTCAGTGTAATACTCAGGGTATTCAAATGGTTTATACGCTATGCGCTCATCAAACAATCCCATTACCTATAAACTTCTAGTGCTAAGTCTATAAATGGCAAGTACAATACGTGTGTAACCATTTCTTTTTCTTCATATGATCTAAAGCCCAGTAACACACCTGGGTAAAAGCCTATAGATAGGCTCCAACTAGTTTCTTGTTTATCCATAACATTTTATATTATATTTATCTTGTAATTTTATTATATCTTTAAACTTAATATAACCCTTGCTCTCAAAAGACCACTTAACAAATTTAGCTATTTGTCTTTCAGCATATTTCTGCTGTGCTGTTAGCTTCGAGATTCTAGGATTAACCTTATTGTTTCGTCGCATTCCTTTTGATTTTGTGGTTTATATATTTTTAAAGGTTCTTTTTTGTTTTCAGTTAAAAGCTTTTTAAACATCTTCCATCTAAGAGGAAATGATTCATTAGCTCGGCCTTTAGTTTCTATAATAAAGCCTTCGCCTATGAAGTCAGGAGTATATTTTATATTAAGTATTTTCTTTTTACCTCTGTTTTTATATTCTCCTTTACCATTTCCACATCTTTCGTATGACTCAAATGGAAAATCAAAGGCCTCTTGCAACTCAAAAGTTTCTCCTTCGTAAAATGATTTTATCTTAGCTTTCTTTAGCGCCATATACATATAGCGTTCTAGTCCTGAAGCAAAGTTTATACCATCGTACGAGATCTTTCTTGATTGTACAGGCCCTTTTTTTCTTTTATAAGATTTTTTCTTCATTTACTTGTATTAGTTTTATCATTGCCTCTTCGATCTCGTCTTGTAAGCAATGACGTGCTGATTCTAGATACAGTATTGCATCCATTAATTCTTCTTGAACATCAACTATAAACCTTGACAAGTCTTTCTTTTGACCTTCAATCTCTTCCATCATCGTAGCTCCATATTTCTTCTGACCTATCAAGCTACGTTCGTCCATCTTCCTTAGTACATCTTGTACTATCTTATCTTGCGTTTTAATCTGCATCTTTCACGAATGTTCCGTTAATCATTTTACCTGTTCTCTTGTTTATTACGTTGTAAGCGCTGTCAATACAACCTTCAATTGTTAGACCTTCTATTGCCGCTAGATTAGTTAACACTACAACTATATCTCCAATAGCATCGATGATCTCAGGTTCGTCTTTATTTAGTAAAGCTTTTGCTAGCTCACCAGCTTCTTCCATAAGCTTAACGTATTGTGTATGGGAATTACCTTCTTTATATATACCTCTATCCATAGCCCATTCACGTATTAAATCAAACCTGCAAGGTGCTAAAACATCAACAACTTTAGATTCAAAAACTTCTTTAGTTGAGGCAAATGGAGCTGTAGTAGCGGCTTCGTAAAAAGCTTTGTTGTAAATGTAACACCTGTTTTCATTATACATTGAAGGTCTTACATTCATCATTATCCACGGAATATTTTGTTTGGTTATTTCAAACTGGCCGAAGTCCGGTACTTGCCAAGTTAAACCTATGTTATCACTTAGTCTACCTTTAACCTTAGTTATTGGTACAGGGAATGTTGAGGTTTGTTCTGTTGCGTTTATCTTCATATTATTAAATAAATTTTTATATAATTTTCTATCTTTTTTATAGCCATAAGACTGTTGAAGTTCTATTTCCTTGTGAGATATATAATCTATATCATCACTAGTAAGTAGAACTTCGTATTCATCTGCGGTGTAACCTTGTTGCCGCGTAACCCTGTCTTTAAGATCACATGTTACCCCTATCTTTTTACCTGGTATGTGGTATAAATAATACATCATTTTAAAGTTTGTTATTATACAAGTGCATATTATGTGCATGGTGGTAATACCAACCTGTTTCAATAGATAGTCTGTCTGCAACCATTTCCTGCAATGATGCAAATTGATACTGATCATTACAGAAACCGTACCAGATGTCATTAGAACGCATATAGACGGACATACAAAGCTTATTGTTTATAATACTAAACTGTACCGCGTAAGTACAAGGTGTGTCATAAATATAATCTCCTGGTTCTATTTGTTTAGCGTCATATATGGTTATAGCAGCTTGTCTAGTGTCGGTGTTATTTCTTAATATTTCTACTACATTATCTAACTGCTTGTTGCGTTTCCATTGATAACCATAATTGGAATTAACTTCACCGTTTTTATCTGCCATACGTTTCCATATAGGAGGTATACTACCATATAGTTCACCTAGTTTAGATATTCTAGGATCACCTGATAAATACCAAGCCCATTCAGCTGCGGCATATTTCTTATTCCAGTTGCGTTCAGTGTTTGTTATTGCTTTATCTGAAGGATTATCTATATAAAATCCACAATTAAATATAGCTTTAGTATCACCAAAGTCTATACCTTGCTGTAGTATTTCATCGAGCACAGCTTCGTAAGCTTCATTTGCATTATTATATCTTTTTGTCATTGTTTTTATTTCTTTTGTTATAATAGTATTTACAGTATTCAAATATCTTTATCCATATATCTGTTTTACCATATGCTTCAGGGTCTCGATACGTCTTGCCGTTATTAGTTATGTCAACATACCATTTTATGTACGACTTAGCATACGGTGCAATATGTATATTGTTTTCTATACACCAATGGTAGGCATTCCAGTCTTCTACTTCATAACCTGGATCACCCATATCTATCTTAGCTTTCTTACCCATTAGTCCCAAGGCATTTTATCATCGCTTATATTCATCTGTTCATGAGGAATAAAGCAACCTGACTTTGGTTCCCATTTAAAATTAGCTTCAGCACCGTTTTCACCTAGGTTTTGAAACTTAACTTTTAAAACTTTAGCTTTAACTGTTTTAGCTTCATAATCTCTGTGAACAAGTATACCATGATAACTAGCATCATACCATTCACCACCACCTTTGATATTGTACATCGTAGGCTCTTCAATCTTGCCATCGTTGTTTTTATACATCTTAGTTGGGTGAGCAACAATAAACACCAATACATCAAATTTCTTAGCAAAGATCTCTATCTTCATTAAATATTCCATTGTATACCTATTGACATCGTCAGAACCTCCAACGTCTCTAACTTTATTAAAAGGATCAATAACTAAACACTTAATACCCTTACGTTTAACTAGCTCAGCCCCTTTCTTAAGTACTGAGTCTAACGTATATCTTTCCATATCAATATGAAAATAATTAGTATTACAATGATCTGCTATTTGATTCCACTTTTCGGTGTTTATGTCTTGAGTCGTTGGCATACCTTGCCAAGTCTTACGCATTAACTTATGTGCGTGAAGATACGTTGGTTGATTTTCCGGCGAAGCAAACGCTGTTTTCCAGCCATAGTTTGCATTATAACCAACAACCATTTGGTCGACAAAATCACTTTTACCGGAAGAAGGAATCCCAGTGACAGTAATAAATTGACCGGTATAAGTAGAAAATATGTCATCAAAATTCTGAAGGCCAACTTGAAAGCCTGGCTTAAAACCATTACGAACAAAGTCGGTAACTTCATCTTCAATATCCCTGAACGTCGTAACATTCTCCATTGGTACAGGCTTTGCTCCTGTAATACGCTGTGATAATTTTTCTTTTCCATGTTTTTGTAGATATTCGTTTGCGTCTTTGCAGTCATCAAACGTTGCTATATAACATACCTCTGATCCTAGTCTTCGTATAAGCTCAGCTTGTAACGCTTGACCTGCTTCGTCTGAATCTACGGCTAAAATAACCTTCTCTTTGTCCTCTAAATAATCTATGCAATTGTCTAAGTAATCTAAATTGTTATTATTAAGTGTAGCTCCATTTGGAACCGATATAGCGTTAGGTATACCGGCTTCGTGCAAAGCCATCACATCCATTTCTCCTTCAGTTATAATACAATAATCATAACCTACTATACTGTTTATATTATAGAATACTTTTTCAGCACCCTTATATAATTTAAAGTTCTTTCTTCCATCACGATACTTAACATTAATAAGTTGATCGCCCATGAAATAATTGAACTTTATTACGTTCTCGGTTTTACCGGTCTGAGGCATATATTCAGGACCCTCTCCAATCTTTAGATCAGAAAGAGTCGACTGAGATATACCACGAGTTTCAAACCATTTCAATATCTTATCACCTAAGCCAAATTCTTTATCTGGATACTCAGGGTTTGGTTGTATAGGTTTAATGTATTCTTTTACACTAGAACCTTTACGTTGATAAGTATGCAACTGAAATGACGTGTTACAATTATGACAAGTACCGAGACCACGTTCCCAATCATAAGAAGCACATTTTGCTTTTTGATTCTTGGGTTTCCTGTCGTGAGAGCACACAGGGCACACGCCTTGTGTTTTACCCTCTTCAAGCTTATGTTGATTGAACTCATCAATCAAAAATCCATTGATCTCTATTGTCTGCATTTAATTTAATTTAATTATTAATCTCCATCTCTACAGTCAGGGCATATGTCGCAAAAATCTATTTCTTCTTGCGTCATGCCAGCGTGACACACTTGACACGCTAGCTCTCCATTATTCCTATACATTAAAACGGTAGATCATCATCGCCTGCTTCAGCTACAAATGCAGCGGCTTTAGGTTGATCTTCTCTAGGAGCTGCGGCAACATTATCACCGTTAGTCCATACTACAGAAACATTACCTAAGTAAGTCTTTGCCACTTTAGCTTCTCGTTCTTCTTTAGACTGAGCTATAACAATAGGACCTTGATTACCAAACTGGTCAGGCTCATCGTTTATAGTTATCGTTATAGGTAGGTACTTACCTTTTTTACCTTCAATAATCTTTGTTTTGTCAACAAGATTAAGATTTATACTTGCTTTAATTATACTAGCCATATTTAATTATTTATTAAGGTTACTAAATTTCTAATTTGTTCTACACTACTATTTGTTTGTCTTCTAAAGTTATCAAAATTCTTGTGATAAGGGTGTAAGTTATCTCTAGAGTTGTTGTTAGTGTAAAAGTTTGTATTGTTAGCTTTAAATTGCTTGCCTGATATACTACAGGTCTTCATTTTTGGTCTAGCCATGGTTTATAGGGTTTTATTGATGAAATATTGAGTAGGGTCAAAGCCTTCTGACTTATAAAATAATTCATAAGCAGCGACTGCTCTTTCGACTTTGTCCTTACCGTTTTTGTAAAATTGTGGTGAGCAATCAAATAATCCTATTTGACCTGTGTTTTTATCAATAGCGATAAATAACATTTCATAGCCAAATAGTTTACTATAAATATAAGCTTGACTATCATAATTGTACTTAGAAGCTGACCATTTAAACGATTGAAGATCTGCTGTAGTTTTTAAATCTATTATCAGCTTTTCATCGTGGTTTATTATATCTGCTTTGCCTTTCCAATTGTGGCCTTCAAGCTCTGTAATACCTGGTAGTTCGTACTCTACATTCTTACCTCTAATTAGGTCATGACAAATTTTATTCTCTAACATTTTATCTGTTAGCTTTTCTATTTGATCAACCTCATGTTGTAATAAGCATAGTTCTCCACCAGATATCTCTTTGTATGCCTTTGTATTTCTAGTAGTTGCTTCTATTATCTTAAACTTTTTAAGTTTATCAGGTTCTAGAATAGCAGTGTGGAAATATCCACCTACTAGAAATGCTGGTCTTGGCTCTAAAGCCTTACCAAGGCTCAAAGGATTTGTAAGTAAAGTTCCGACATCAGAATTACTTAAATACTTTTTTCCAAAAGCACCATAGTAATGTTCATCTTCTCGTAACTTTTTAATTACTTCTTCTTTGTTCATATTATAGTGTGTTTAATGCTCCTTCTATTTCTTGAGATAGAGCATATTTAGCCTTTATGGCTGACAATTTACCGCCTGCTGTTACATATTGAACCGCTTTTTCATAAGCTGGATCTTTTTTAGACGTTAAAGTTGGCTTCTTAGGTTCGAATTTCTTCTTGCCATGATCATTAGTTGCATCTGCATCCGCTGTGTCGTCTATTAGAAATAGATTACCTAGCGCATACTTTTTGCCATAACTCGACGCGCTACCATATTGTTGAGGTACTTGCATACCTTTTTGGTTTAAGTCTACACCTACGATTGCTTGCGCAATAATTGAGCTTTCCCCGTCGCTTAGTAATGCCGTGGTTCTTATAACCGGCTTATCACTTGGGGATATTAGCTCTTCATTTATCGTAACTGAGACGCCTAGCTCCTTTAAAAAGGGTTTTGTAGCTTCGAGAATGTCTTCGGCTGATCTGAAGTTGTATTTGCCGAAAGAATTAAATCTAGATTTTTTAGATTTAAAGTTTGTTTGAATTGTAATTAACTTATCGTTTAAAGTCATAATATTTGGTATTTGGTATATCTATATAATCACATATAAATATATAGTTTTACATTGTTAACTTACAGGTAGTCAAGCACTTGTGAGTGATCTACGCTGTTTATAAGCCTGTCTACAGCTTGTCTTTTTATCTCTGAAACACGCACATAATTGCTAACTCCAGGTATATTTAATATACTTGCAATTTCTTTAGCAGAATGCTTTTCACAGTCTAATCCATACGAAAGTCTTAACACCTCATACTCTTGATTTTTTAAGTATTTTTGCATTAATCCTTTAAGGTATAAATTTAACAACTGTATGTTATATGCTTCAGAGTTGTCAGCAATTTGATGATACATACTTTCTTCTTCGTTTTTCATTGGCTTGTCAATGCTTAAGAAAATAGAATTAAAAAACATTTGAACCATAGCCTTGTCTTTAGTTGATCTCATCTCGTTAAGTTTATGCTCTGGTATTCTTATATTACCTCTATGTCTGTCTACTCTTCTGCGTATTGCGCCTTTAATTCTCTTACTAAAAAAAGATTTTAAAGATTTTTCAACGTCTTCTTTTTCGTTTAATATTTCCCAATTAAGTTTATCTACAGCTCTTACTAGAGCTTCATTGCCAATTTGTAAAAGATCTAAGATACTTAACACACCCGACGCGTGACTTGCTGTTGAAAACTTTCTTGCCATAGACTCAACTAATGGCATAAATTTAACAACTAGTTCATCTCTAGTGTACTCATCGTAAAATAAACCTTCTAAATCGTTAATAGATTTCTTTACATCTTCTTTGTATCTGATGTAATTTTGAATGTTATATTTCTTCATTTAAAAGTTTTTTTTCATTTTTTAATGACTCGTTTAAATTTCTTTGAACAGTTCTTGTAGAACAATTAAGTATACTTGCTACTTTGCTCCAAGTTATTTTTTTACCAAGCTTGTTAATGTCTAGCATACATTGGTATACTGATTCTTGATCTACCATGTTTTTTCTGCCTATTAATTTTCCTACAATCTTAAGCTTTTCACTAACATCTAGCATACAGAAGTCTTTAAATATAACTTTACGTATCTTATTTCTTGGAGGTTCACCGCCAGTAACAAATACATCATCTATCATAGCGTTCAACTTATTGTCACTAATAAAAAATGTGACAAATCCGTTTTCTTTATCTGCAATAAACTCATATACATGTGACGGCAATAATCCTTCAGGTCTATCTTGGTTTAAATAGTATAAAACCAGGTAGTGCCATTTTAAACTCTTGTATGTTGTTATCTTAGCCTTTGTGTTAAATAAACAATAGTGTTCGTATGTGCCATTTTCAAAGAACATGTACTTATCAGTTTCAATAGAAGCAGTGTCATTAATAGGCATTTGCCTATAGATAACTTTTTGCTCATTGAGCCATTGTATTTTTCTTTTTTGTGACATAAGCCTATTACTTATATATACTATAGGGCATGTGTCATGCTTAGTATAAAATTAATTTTAAC
>Ga0209713_10000308_pt1 | contig 27115 bp, 11 predicted proteins | sample ArcOceMetagenome_3_FD_187444 | JGI IMG/M metagenome (GOLD analysis project Ga0209713, IMG submission 187444) | Marine eukaryotic phytoplankton communities from Arctic Ocean - Arctic Ocean- Svalbard ARC20M Metagenome (SPAdes) (version 2) | ecosystem: Environmental > Aquatic > Marine > Oceanic...
GTGAGACTGCGTGGCGCACGGTGGGTGAGGTCTCGTGGGGGTGGCTGTGCGCGCCTTCGAAGAGCGAGCCCTTGCACTGGCGCAGCCCGCCGGTCGACGCGTGCGAGAACGGCGCCGCCTCGGCGCGCGCGGGGCCGTTGTCGCTAGAGAACCAGAGCAAAGTGTCCGCGGCACGGCCCGTCTCGCGCAGCCAGCTGCGCAGCCTGCCCACTTGCACATCCATCTGCGTGAGGAGGCCGAGGTAGTCGCCCGCCGGCGCGCCGAAGGCGTCGGTGTAGCCGTGGAAGTACTCGGGCAGCGCCGCGAGCGGCGTGTGCACCGTGTGCAGCCAGAGGCTCGCCAGGACGGGCGCCATCGGTGGCAGCGTCGCCACCCACGCCTCGAGTCGGTTGAGCAGGTGCTCGGTGTCGTCGCCGCTGTCGCGCGCGCCGCGGTCGGCGCGCCGCCCGCCGATCTTGCTCGACATGTTGGCGACGCAGCCGCGCGACGCCGTGGCGGCGCCGTTGCATGCCGCGTCGCTCGCCGCGGCCTCGTCGGCCCACGACCAATAGTTGGCGCACGGGCCGATGGCCTTGGCGACCCACTCGCCGCCGACGACGCAGCCGCCGCCCTGCTCCGTCGGAGCCGACACCCAGCGCGGCTCGCACGCGCAGTTGCACGTGCTGCTGGCGGCGCTCGCCTCGGTGGCGTGCCAGTGCTCGTAGCCGTGCATGCCCGGGTGCGAGACGGGCCACGTGGCGCGCGCGTACCCGTCGCGCTCCCGCTCGCCCTCGCGGCGCCCCATCACGTTGGGCTCGCGCGCGCGGCGCGCGTCCTTCGGGAAGAAGTTGCCGAGGTGCCACTTGCCGAAGAAGGCCGTGCGCAGCCCCGCCGCGCGCGCCGCGTGCGCGACGGTGAAGACGGTCGGCGGCAGCGGCAGCTTGGCGTCGCACGTCCACGCCGACTTCTGCCCGCAGCCCTGCGCTCGGTCGATGCACGCGCGGTTGGCGTCGCGCCCCGTCAGCTGCGCGGCGCGCGACGGCGTGCACACGGCCGAGCCGGCATAGAAGCCTGGAGGTGTGCACATGGTGCCGCGTCAACATGGAGCCAGAGCCGCTCACAGTGGCCCCCCCATGCGATGCCCATGTGACACGAGGCGAGGCGCCTAAAGAGCTGCTCCAAGGCCGGGCAAGGTGGTCGACTGAAGTGCATGGCTGGCCCCAACAGGCACCGGTGCGGCCTGAAGGTGTGCCTGGCTCAGCCTAGATGCGGCATCATGTGCACCCAGGTGGAAGCGGTGGAAGACCATCGTGCCCGGCGCAACGGCCATCTCGTCGAGGTGCGGCGTGCGCGGCGGGTTGGGCCGCCACGCCACGCCGCCCGCGCCCGGCTGGGACACGTGCTCCCGCGCGTAGCCCACGTCCGCCCAGCCCTGGTCGTCCGTGAGCAGCAGGATGATGCTGGGCTTGGGCATCGCTCCAAATGCCACCTCGCCGCGCCGCGCCGCCAAGTCGTGGGCAGCAGGTCGTTCAGATCCAGCGTCCGAGCACCGCACCCGCCGCCACCAAGCCCGCAGCCGCCACCGCCAAGTCGACTCGCGACAAAGCTTCAATCAAAATAATTCTGAAATCCCAAGTTCAAAGTAAACAAAGCTACGGCGACATCGGGCGGACTCCTCGCCACACCACGCCCAGCGCCTCCAGCCGGCCCACCTCCTCGTCGCTCAGCGGGCTGACCCTCTTGGCCTTGCGCTCCTCCTCGCTCAGATCACGCGCCTGATGCCGCTTCCGCTGCGTCCCCAGCCACACGCCCAGCTTCTCACCCTCCTCCACGTGCCGCTTTGGCACGTTGGCGTGGCCCTCGCGCTCGCGGTACGCACGCAGCAGCGCGTAGTTGCGCTCCCACTGCCCCGCAACCACGTCCCACACCACGCCCGCCGCCTCCAGACGACCCACCTTCTCGTCGCTCAGCGGCTTGATGTTCTTGGCCTTGCGCTCCTCCTCGCTCAGCCCACGCGCCTGATGCCGCTTCCGCTGACCCGACAGCCACCCGCCCAGCTTCTCACCCTCCTCCACGTGCGACGCAGGCACGTTGGCGTGGCCCTCGCGCTCGCGGTACGCACGCAGCAGGGCGTAGTTGCGCTCCCACTGCTCCGCAAGCACGTCCCACACCACGCCCAGCGCCTCCAGACGACCCACCTCCTCGTCGCTCAGCGCGCTGGCACTCTTGGCCTTGCGCTCCTCCTCGCTCAGCCCACGCGCCTGATGCCGCTTCCGCTGCCTCTGCAGCCACCCGCCCAGCCTCTCGCCCTCCTCCACGTGCGACGCAGGCACGTTGGCGTGGCCCTCGCGCTCGCGGTACGCACGCAGCAGTGCGTAGTTGCGCTCCCACTGCTCCGCAAGCACGCCCCACACCACGCCCGCCGCCTCCAGACGACCCACCTCCTCGTCGCTCAGCGGCTTGATCTTCTTGGCCTTGCCCTCCCCCTCGCTCAGCCCACGCGCCTGATGCCGCTTCCGCTGGCTCTGCAGCCACCCGCCCAGCTTCTCACCCTCCTCCACGTGCCCCCTTGGCACGTTGGCGTGGCCCTCGCGCTCGCGGTACGCACGCAGCAGTGCGAAGCTGCGCTCCCACTGCTCCGCAACCACGTCCCACACCACGCCCAACGCCTCCAGACGACCCACCTCCTCGTCGCTCAGCGGGCTGACCCTCTTGGCCTTGCGCTCCTCCTCGCTCAGCCCACGCGCCTGATGCCGCTTCCGCTGGCTTTGCAGCCACGCGCCCAGCCTCTCACCCTCCTCCACATGCCTGTCAGGCACGTTGGCGTGGCCCTCGCGCTCGCGGTACGCACGCAGCAGCGCGTAGTTGCGCTCCCACTGCTCCGCAACCACGTCCCACACCACGCCCGCCGCCTCCAAGGCTCGCACCCGTCGCGACTCCAGCTTGCCGCGCTTGAACGCCGTCCGCTGCTTCGACAGCCAGTCGCCCAGCTTTGCGCCCTGCTCCTCGTGCTTGCTGGGCACGTCGCAGTGCCCCTCCCGATCTCGGTACGCCAGCAGCAGCCCGTGCATCCGCTCCCAAGAGCCCGCCAGCTCGCGCACGCACGTCGAGAGCCACCCCGCCATCCTCTCGAGGCCGAGCGAGCTGCCGCCCCACAGCCGCTGCACCGCCGCCGGCAGCTCGGTGGCGTCCAGCAGTCGCCCACCCGTCCTCGCCAACTCGCGCGCCATCGAGTAGAAGGCCTCGCGCAGCTCCTCGTCGCCCTCGGCAAACGCGCGGAGCACGTCGACCTCGAGAGAGTCCTCGCCCGCCATCACGAGCACCAGGCCGCACTCCTTGCCCGGCGCGACGCGCGACGCGCGCGCCATGCTCTGCAGGATGTCGACGTGGCTGCTCTTGGCGTCGATGAACGCGACCAGGTCGACCGCCGGCACGTCGACGCCCTCGCCGAGCACGCGGCAGTTCGAGATCACCTTGAGCTTGCCGTCGCGCGCGCCGACCGGCTGCAGCACCTCCTTCCGCCGACTCACCGGCATGGCGCCGTGCACCCTCCCCGTCACGAAGCCAGCCGTAGCGCCGCCGCCACCGTCGACAACGCCGTCGCCTTCGAGCGCCGCGAGCACGCTCTCCGTCGCCTGCTGGAAGCGCTCCGCCCTCGCGTTGCTCGAGTGGAACGTGAAGGCGGTCGTGACACCGCGCCGCCGGTAGCAGTCCCAGACCGCGAGCACCTGCTCGGCGTGCTCGCGCGAGACGCTCCGCGCCTTGGCGTCGAGCAGCACGCGGAGGCGCGGCTCTCGCCGCGTCACCTCCTCGTACGCCTCGGTCGCGTTGACAAACACCAGCCGCAGCGGCACCACCAGGCCGCGCTCCTCGGCCTCGCCGCGCGACAGCCGGTAGACGACCGGCCCGTACAGAGCGTCGTCGTCCATCGAAGCGAGCTCGCCGTCGCCGCCGAGCAGCCGCGGCGTGGCGGTGAGGAAGAGCCTGCGCGCCGCGGGCAGCGTGCTGTCGAAGAGCGGCCCGGCGTCGCGCTTCTGCGTGCTGCCCGTCGTGCGGTGCGCCTCGTCGCAGATGAGCAGATCGAGCTCGCCGCCGCGCTGGGCGAGCGCCTCGGCCACGCGCTCGTGCGACGCGTACGTGCCCACCATCACCGCGGGCACGTCGGCGGCGGCGGCTTCGGCGAGGAAGCTCCCGACCTCGGCCGGGCTCGTCGTGAAGTCGGCGCCGTCGGCGTCCGAGCACACCGCGAGGGCGCGGCTGGCGTCGAGGCCCTCGCCCCACAGCTTCCACTCGTCCACGGTCTGCGTGACGAGCGCCAGCGATGGCGCGAGCACCAGCACGCTGCGCAACGCGCCGCGTGCGTGCATGGCCTCGGCGACGCGCAGCGCCAGCACAGTCTTGCCCGCGCCTCCCGGCAGCACCACCGTCGCGCGGCTGCTCCTGCTGCCGTCGCCATCACCCACGCCATCGCCGCCGCCAAAGAAGTGGTGCATCACCGTGTCGGTCGCCTCACGCTGCACGGCGTTCTTGGCGGTCTGGGCCCGCTTCGCCTCCCGGAAGTCTGCGTCGGCCTCGGCGTGCCACAGGGCGGCGGCGGCTTCCTCCAGCAGCGGCGTCACGAGAGGCGGCCGCTGCACGCGTGCGCGGACGGCGGGCAGCGCCCTTGCGGGCCGGAGCGCGAGCACCGGTGCCGCGAGCAGGAGTACACCGAGCGAGCGCGCGGTCATCTATGCTGGTTGACCGCAACCAATCAACTGCTACAACTTTGTGCATGCAAGGCTAAAACAGTAGAAACGAACTAATGTAACACTTAAACAGCTTAAACACCGTAGTTGTAGCTACGCAACATTCCGGGCGCGACATGGGCCAGGTCTGTCAAGGAAACGGGCTAAGCGATTTAGGGGGTAACGGTCTGTAGGTAGCTTGCGTCTTTCCTCACTTGTCTTCGGCTAGTTGGCGCACGCATGCGCTGCTTGCGCGAAGACTTGGCGTGCGGCCGGACGAGGCGTCTAACCAAGCTCGAGCTGATGGCCCGCACGTTCCAAGTCCAGTTCCTCAGCGCCGTGCCCGGGAGCGGCCTCGATCGCTTGCTGTCGGGCGGCGACGCGGATCTGCAGCAGCTGCTCAACCAGACGGTCAACCAGGGCACGCCGGGGCAGGCGCCGGCGTCCCGCCAAGCAATTGAGCGCGACGTCACACGGGTCGCCGATGCCGGCGACGCGCAGTGTCCGGTGTGCTTTGACGAGCTCACCGGCGAGGCCAGCCGCCTGCCGTGCGCTCATCTCTTCCACGAGGAGTGCCTGCTGCCGTGGCTGGAGCTGCACGGCTCGTGTCCCGTCTGTAGGCACTCGCTCGAGCCAGCCGAGCCCTCGGCACCGTCGTCGCACACCCTCCAGGCCGACATGATGCAGGGGCTCCCGGCATTGCAGGGGCTCGCGATGCAGCCAGCACTGAGCGCGATCGACCCGCGGGGTCAAGCACCAGGCGCGCCGGGCCGAATGCTGGAACGAGAGGCGCACAGCGCGGTCATGGATGCGATGATCGCGGCGGCACTCGCTGAGATCGAGCGCGAGATGCGTCCATCGGCTCCCTCTGGCGACACCAAGAGGCGAGCAGAGCTTGAGAGCGCACGCGAGGAGAGGCTGCTGGCGGCACTGCGGCGGAGCCTGCCCGAGCACGTGTGACCTGTGATCAGCCTGTGAGGCCATCATGGAGGCCATGCGTTTTGGGTTGCACAGGCCCGATTTTGTATATCCTCGTATGTATTAAGCTATTCTCTCGAGATGAGACGGACCATAGCGGAGTGCCCTCTTCAGGCTAGATCTCACGCCTCCTCCTTTGCGGCGGCCGCGCCCTTCTTCTTCTTCTTCTTCTTCTTCTTGCCCTTGGTCTTCTGCGGGTCGTCCGACGGCTCGGGCTTGGGCTCGGCGGGCAGCATCGCGGAGCAGAGCGCCTCGAAGTCGTCGCGCGTCCGCTGCAGCGCGTCCTTGGTGAGGCCGCTGTAGCCCGTCGACGCGAGCGAGCGCATCGCCGAGAGAAGCTGCGACGCCGTCGCGACCGTCGTCTCGTTCTTCTCCTCCGCCGCGAGCACGAGCTCCGCCGTCGCCTGCGTCGCCGCCTCGTACGCCTGCGCGATCGCGCCGGCCACGTCGGTGGCGCCCGCCGCGTCTGCGCCCGTCGCGTCTGCGCCTGCACTCGCTGCCTCGCCCTCGGCCGCGCCCTCGGCCGCACCATCGGCCTTACCCTCGGCCTTCGCGCCCTCGCCCTCGCCCTCGCCCTCGGTCGACGCGCCCTCGCCCTCCTCGGCCGCCTCACCGCCACCGCCACCGCCGCCACCGCCGCCGGCGTCGCCGTGGCCCTGCTCGGGCGTGCCGGCGAGCGTCGCGCTCGCGGCGAGCACCTTCTCGAGCAGCGGCATCAGCTCGGCACGCCTCTCGCGCGCCGCCTGCCGCTCGGCCAGCTCGAGGGCCTCGCGCTCCTTGCGCTCCTCCTCCTCCTTGGCGGCACGCTCCTGCCGCTCCGCCTCGGTCTTGCGCTCCTGCTCCTCGCGCTTCAGCTTCTTCTCCTCCTGCGCGATCTGCTCCTGGCCCTCCCACCACACGCGGTGGTTCTTCACCGGCTCCGTCGACGCCGTCAGCCGCGGCCACTCGCCGCCCGACGCCTTGGAGAGACGGAAGCGCACCGTGCCGACCGACCCAAAGTTCCACGATGAGTTCTCGGCGACAATCGGCGCAAACAGCTCGATGTGCACCTGGTAGCGCTTCGGCTTCTGCCGGCCGATCCCCGAGAACGTCACGTGCGTCGCGTTGATCACCACCTGCTCGTTGTCCACGTTGAGCACCGTCACGGGCGCGTCGAGCCGCCCGGCAAACTTGATGAGCAGGTTGACCGACGACTCGCCCTGCGCCCACATCACGGCGCAGTTGATCGTCGCCTCGTCCATCTTGGTCTGGCGCATCAGGGTGAGCACCGAGCCCGCCTCGTCGCGCAGCGTCGTCACCGCCTGCCGCACCTCCGAGCCGATGGCCACGTTGCGCGTGCGAAGCACATCGAGCGCCGCTCGCGCCGCCACCCACCAGTGCCTGTTCGCCGAGTACTGCACCGCCTCCTCGAGCAGCGCCGAGCTCGTGTCGAGCTCACCGCGCTCGACGCGCTGCAGCAGCGCCTGCATCTCACCCTCGCTGCTGCACTCGAGCGGCGAACCGGGCATCCGCGTCGCCACGGCCGTCGAGGCCGCCGGCGCCTCGGCGCCCTCCAGGCAGACGGACACGCCCTGCGCGTCCAGTACGCACGACGACGTGACGGCGGGCTGCAGTCGCCGCGCGTCGCGGTAGGAGCGCAGCGCCTCGGCCTCGGCTGCGAGCGCCTCGAGCTGCGACGTCAGCAGCGCCATCGCACCGCTCAGGCAGGCGTCCGCTCCGGCGGCGTCGCCACTCGCAAAGAGCTCGGCAGCGCGGCTGCGCGACTCGGCGACCGTCGTGCCGCAGTCCGAGCTGCTGCTGCTGCCTGCGAGGACGATGAGCGAGGCGATCGCGGACATCGACGTCGAGAGATAGTCGCGCTGGCGCGGAGAGACGGCCACGCGCCCAATCTCAGCTAAGAACGCGAGAAGGAGGCACACCACGAAGCACCACATGCTGCCAAAGCACTACCTCCACTGAAAATGTTTCACTCGGCAGCTTTCTTCCACGTCGCCCTGCGAATCTGGTTCAGGAGAGCAAGCAGCGCAGCTTGCGCAAGTCTTGGAAATAGCAGCGAGTCCTCAGCGATTCCATGCGGGTTACGATCTCGCTCGTCCTTGGCCTTCTCCTTCTGGCCAGTGCAGATGCACTGCTCGTCGCGAGCAGCCATTGCCGGCACCATCGGCCCACAGCCTGCGTGCGCATGAGCGGCTCCATCGACGTCTCCGACCTCGGCGTGACGATCGAGGACCTGCAGGCGCCGCTGCCGGCGGTTGCTGGTCTGGAGGTGGAGACGTCCGGCGCTGAATCGGTCTCGCGCGTCAGCGTGAACGACGGCTGCCGCTGGACCGAGACAGCTAGCGAGGTAGATGCCGATCTGACCATTCCGGGACTTCTCGGGCAGCCGGCCGGCTCTCTCGCGGTGGAGATGACGGAGACGACGGCGACGATCACCGCCTTCGGCACGGCGGTCTGGTCGTGCGTGCTGCGCGGCACGGTCGATCCTGCGCTGACGAAGATTGCCATCAACGCGGAGGGCATGCAGCCAGTAGTCGCCGTCGCCGTGACCAAGACGCCGAGCGGTCGCTGGGGCGGATTCATCAAGCAAATAGGCGAGGACAGCCTGTTGCAGTAGAGATTTCACACGCACACGCGACATGGCCACTCACACCACATGAATATCTCTCCAGCAAAGGCTCCGAGGGTTCCATGCAAGGCTCTGCGCAGCCCCACAGATATCAGAGTGGGATCCCTAATGAAATTGTGAAGATAGTCACGACTGCGCGCCTGAAAAACAAACAGCGCGTGGTCGAGAGAGTAGTACGAGCTCGAGACGTCTGCCGATTGCAGGTACGGTAGCCTCGTCCATGCGAGCAGGCTCGCATTGCTGACGTCGCAGATCGTGCCGGCGAATGCGGCAGCGCCCCTCTCAAACTGCGTCGAGCCGCCGTCCACCGAGCGATGTGTGCTGGTGGGTCGCAGCACGAGTGGCCGCTGCGGTGCGCGGCGTACATCGTACGCCGTGCGCACGAAGCCGTTGAATGGCAGGACGCTTGCCACGAGCAGCAGGCCGCCGCTCGCCGGCAGCTGGCCGGCGGTCGCCTGCAGCAGCCCGAGCGGGTCATCGACCCTGTCGAGAACGTTGAGCAGACCGACGACGCCAAAGGGCGCCGCCTCGCGGACGCCTGGGTCGCTCAGGCTCTCGGCGGTGCGGAAGCCGCGCTCCGCGAGCTCGCGGCGCAGCACGAGGCTCTGCTCGACCGCCACGACGTCTCGGGCGGTGGTGATGTGTAGAGCTGCAGCAAGCAGGCTGGTAACGTGCCCGCGCCCCGCGCCGATGTCGAGTAGTCGAGGCCCCGGTGGAAGGCTCGGCGTCGCACGCTCAAGCATGAGGTCGAGCTGCTCGCGACTCGCAGCGAACAATCGCTCGCCCACAACGGCAGTCGTGTCCACTCTCGTCCAGCCGAGCAAGCGTAGCAGCACCTTGATCTTCTGCGCGATCAAGAGCTCGAGCCTGCCACTCAGAGCGGATGCTCTTTCGCGATTCTCGAGCAAGAATGCGCGCGTCTGGTCGTCTAATCTTGACCTGAGAAACGTCGACGCCAGCTCCGGTGTCAGCGCGTGCCTATCCACACGATACGCCAAGCTGGTTGGGAAGGGCCGATCGCGTGGTCGCCAGCTCGCGTACGAGTAAATGATGACGAGCGTGAGCAGCACCATGAGTAGGCGCAGGCCGAGCAGGAAGGCAGTGATCGTGCGCATACCCGATATTAGCCAAAACAGCGCCAAGAATGAGACATGCGGCAGCTGCATGCACAGAGGGGCAGAATCACCTAATCATCACCGGAGCAAGATCTCAATTCTTGCTCCTCTCAAACATTGACATTATGTTCACCAATCCGATGATCAATGTAAACGCCTTGTGCGAGGTGATTTTCACCCCACCTCCCGGGTGACCGCTGACGCCGACGCCGCTGACCATTGCAGCTGACACGACGCGCGATTGACACCACCCATGACGCACGACTCGACCGACTCTCTCGACTCCCTCGTCGTCCACGACTTCGAGACGATCCAGCGTATTGGCCGAGGATCGCAGGGCGTGGTGTTCAAGGCGCGTCACCAGACGACCGGAGAGCTTGCTGTAGTCAAGACGTTCGTCGGAGAGAACAGCGCCGTTGCTGGGTATCGTGAGGCATGGGCCCTCTACAAGCTCCATCTCGAGGGTGGACACCCAAATATTGTTGGATACAAGAGCTGCTCCGCGTGTGGCTCTCATCTCGTGCTCGACTACATAGACGGCGTCGAGCTGCTCGAGGTGGTGCAGCAGCAGGACGGGATCAAGGGTGGTCCGCTCGTGAGCCTCTTTGCACAGATGTACGCGGGAGTGCGTCACATGCACGCGGTCGGTCTGACGCACCTGGATCTCAAGCTGGAGAATGCCATCTACTCGTTGAGCACGGGCCGGGTCGTGTGGATTGACTTCGGTCTGAGCATCACGCACGAACCAGATGAGGACGGCTTGTACCTGCGGCAGCCGGTGCCTTTCAGCGGCTCCAGAGCTTACTGTGCGCCAGAGCTGCTAGCGGGCCGCGCCACGGATGGCTTTGCGGCCGATGTATGGTCGCTCGGCGTCTGTCTCTTCGCGGCGACCACGACCCGCTTTCCTTTCGAGGAGGCCAGTATGCATGACGCGCGATTCCGACTCTATGTGAAGTCTGCAGAGGCGGGGCGCTCTCCGCTCCGCGCGCTTTGCGCCGGCAAGCGCAGTTATGAGCTATCAGACGAAGCCATCGATCTCATCGAACGAATGCTCTGCCCGTGCCCAGAGCGGCGCATTGGACTCGACGAGGTGCGCAAACATCCATGGATGGTGGCGAATAGCCCCTCTGCTGCTGCACCACCAGTAGCTGGGGCTGGCTCGCGTTGCAAGCGGCGCGTGGCTGGCTGCTCATCCGTGCCTCGTAGCGCTGCGGCAAACAGCGCCGAATGCTTCTGAGACCAAGCATAACCAGGCCCTCTGACTTAATGTCCGTCTCTGTGGGGGAGACCTAGATGGATGCATGTGATCAGTGATGAACTCACAACTGGAGTTCTTTGGAATTTGGATCTTTGACTGGCTTGTCTCCGGTTGAGACCTCTGGGACTGCGGGATCTGGGTGGGGTTGCAGCGGGTGCTTGGCTGTGCTCCAAGTTGAATTGATCGGTGAGTGCGTGAAGTGTGTGCGCGCGGTTATTGACAGAACGTACTGTAACATGCCATTACTTAGTCCGAGCCATACGTACTTTTTACGCAAGCTCACCTGCTTGTGGTGAGCGCCTTCTGCTGATGCTGATAGATGAGCGAGAGCACATGCGCTCGCCGGTCGGCGCGCGACATCCGCGAAAAGTCGACGCCGCTCGCACCGGACGAGGCTGCGGGGCCTCCCACTGGGCGTGAAGGGCGAGCTGATGACGGCCGCTGCTGCTGCTGCTGAGGCTGCCGGCGCTGCGGGAATGCGGCGCCAGTGACGACCTTGCCAGGCGCGGCAGTAGTGGCGGCCACAGCCGCGGCGGCAGCAGCGGCGACTTCGGTGCGGGCGGCAGCCGCCTTGCTGTCGGCCTCGGCGTACGCGCGAGGCGGCTGGACGACGACGAGCGACGGGTTGGGCGTCTGCCACGACGACGTGCTCGGCGGCGCGCCCCGCAGCCACGGCTGCGCAGATCGCGGTCGTGCGGTCGCGCCCGTGGCCGTGGTGGAGGCGGCGGCGGCAGCGGCCGAGGGCCCACCGCCGGGCTCGCCGCCGCCGCTGCTGCCGAGGCATGGGGACGCGGCGCGCTGCTGCTGGCGGGCGGAGCGCTCGATCGCCGCCTCGACGCACGCCGACGGCCGCGTGCTCCACCCGTGGCGCGGCGATCCCCTCGACGCGTCGTGAGGGATGGCGGCGGCCGCCGGCACCTGCTGCACGCCCGCGCTCACCCACCCCGAACCCGCGCACGTGCCCGCGCAGCGCGCCGCCGCCGCCGCCTCGTCCAGACGCCGCCCGTCGTCGGGCGCAGCGCCGCCGCTGCCGCCGCCACCGCCCTCGGCGCCAATCGAGCGCGCGGCCGAGACGCCACCGCCCGCCACGCCGTCCTCCCCGCCACCTCCGCCACCACCAGCACCACCGCCGCCGCCGCCGCTCCCACGGCCAAAGCGCGCGAGGGCCGAGCTGGGACGGATGCGCGTGGCATGGACGGGTGACAGCGGCGGCGAGCGATCTCGCGACGAGCTCGGCGCGGCGTTGGTGCCGGCGGCGGTGGCGTTGGTGTCGGCGGCGGTGGCGTTGGTGTTGGCGGCGGTGGCGTTGGTGTCGGCGACGGTGGCGTTGGTGTTGGCGGCGGTGGCGTTGGCGGCGGTGGCGTTGGTGGCAGCGTTGGCGGCGGCAGCAGTGCTGCCCGGCCGCGGGAGGCACTGCGACGGCGGCGGCCCCGGCGGCGGCGGCGGTGGCGCCGACGCCTCCTGCACGTGTGTCGATCGAAGCACGCGCGCCGCCGCCGTCTGCAGCAGCCGCTGGCTCGCCGCCGCCTCCTCGCCGAGCCGCGCCAGCTCCGACGACACGGCCGCCTCGCGCCGCCCGCCGCGCCCCGCCGACCACTTCCCCACCGTGGCGGCACTGTAGCGTGGCGGCGGGCGCGGCGGCGCGGCGGCACCGTCGGCCCCCGTGACGCCTCCGCCGCCGCCCCCTCGCTTGCGCGCATGCCTTCGCGCCTGGCGCGTGTCGAGGACCGACCCCATCGGAGACATCAGCACGTCGTCCTCGCCGCCGCCCTCGTCGCCGTCGCTGTCCGACGACCAGCTCGTGTAGCCCGCGAGCGTCTGCCTCCGCGTGAAGCCGCCCGCCTCGATCGGGAGGGTGGGGTCGTAGTCCACCACCGCGGGCGACACTCTGCCGGAGAGCACCGCATCGGCTGCCGGCGCGTCTGCTGGCGCGTCTGCTGGCGCGGCTGCTGGCGCGGCTGCTGGCGCGGCTGCTGGCGCGGCTGCTGGTGCGGGCGCGGCTGCTGCGGCTGCGGCTGTGGCCGACTCGGCAGCAGTATTAGCAGCAGGCTGCGCGGCGAGGAGCGCGGCCGGCAAGGCGACCGGCGGAGGCGCCTCGGAGTCGGGCGCGGACGCGGCGCCGCTGCGACGCGCGTGCGCATGGTGGAGCGACGCAAAGAAGCGCGAGCGGCGCGCCGCCATCAGCGCCAGCACGACGCGCCGCCACTGCCACGCCGCCGCCATCCCGAGCACCTCGCTGCACGTCGCCTCCGCCTCGGCGAGCCGACCGACCGCCTGCGAGCGCACGCCTACCCACCCGCCGCCGCCGCCGCCAAACGCCACCCAGCCGCCGTCGTCCGAGCCGCTGCACGCAACCCAGTTGCCGCCGCAGCCGGTGCCGGCGCCGTCGCCGCCCGAGGCGCCATGGAAGACCACACGCTCCGGGCTGTCCCTGCCGCCGCTGGCCTCGGCCGCAGCCTCATCGAGCATCAGCCCCGGCGGCTGCCGATATGCCACCGGGTGCTTCTCGCCGCCCGTCGCGTGCCGCGCGCTGCCTGCGGCGATCGTCTCGGCGACCGTCGGAGGTGGCACGCCCGGCGGGTTCTGCAGCCTCAGCCGTGGCGCGGCGCGGCGCGGCGTGGCAGCACCTCTGGAGGACGGCGGAGCCGGGCGCGGTGGCGGCGGCGTCGGTTGCACGCCAGCCATCTGCTGCTGCTGCCAGGCAGCCAACGTCGACGGATGATGCGACCCAGGCCCCGCTGCGCCCCCGCCCTCTCCACCGCCACCTTCTCCGGGACCATGGCCGATGCCAAAGCGCTGCCGCAGGGCCTCGAGCTCCTGAACGATACGCTGCGGATCGCTCTGAAGCCGCACCGACGCCGCGTCGCCGCCTCCACCTACGCTGTGCGACGAGCACGAGCTGGCGAGCGCCGCAACCGACGAGCCATCGTCCCCACCACCGCTGCGCTGCGGCTGTGGCTGCGACGGTGGCCATTGTGACGCGCCGCGGCGAGCGGCGGGGGTGCCCGGCGGCGCATCGCCGTACGCCGACGCGATGAGCGCGCCGCACTCCTCGAGGTAGCGCTCGAGCTGGTGACGCATCTCGGCGACATTCGGCTTGCCGTCGCGCCCCGTCGTCGGCATCGGGAACTGCGGCAGCTGCTGCACCGCCGGGTGCATCGGCACCCCACCGCCGACATCACCTCCGCCGCCTCCGCTGCCGCCCACCACCGGACCGGCGGAGCGAGGGCGGCTCCGCGATAGCGCTGCGCCGTGCGTGCGGCCTGCGGTGGAGGGTCGCGACGCGTAGCGTGCGTCGCCTCGCCCCGGCACCTTTGCCTCCTTCGACGGCGCATGCGGCAGCGGCGCCACCGTCGTCGCCGCCGCAGCAGTCGGTGGCGCCGCCGTTGCCAGGGGCGGCGGCCTCGCTCCTCCTCCCCCTCCTCCTTCTTCTCCTCCTCCTTCTCCTCCTTCTCCTCCCGCCTTTGCCGCGTCGTCCGCCCACTTCGCGCTCTCATCTGCCTCGAGCCAAGCGTCGTACGCCTCCTCGGCCTTCTCCGCCGGCCCCGTCTCCAACGCATACGCCTCGGCGGGCGACACCGCCACCTCCGGTGACAGCCGGCCATCCCTCGCGTCCGACGGCGGGGCGGCTCGGGGCGTCGGCGCGCCGTCTGCGGCGGCGGGTGGCGCCTCGGAGCCAACGTAGATGGGGCGACGGCCCGGCGGCGCAACGGCGGGCGCCGCCGCGGGCGCCGCCGCCGCCGCTGCCTCCTCCACCTCGGCGGCCGCCGCCGCGCGCTCGGCGGCCGCCCTCTCGGCGTTGCTCTTGAGGCCGGCGAGCACCTTGGTCGAGGCGCGCTTCTCCTCTCTCTTCTCTGCCCCCTCGAGCCGCTGCTCGGCGTCGTCGAGCTTCGCCTCCAGATTGTGCCGCTCGCGCTCCTCCGCCGCCAGCTCCTCCGTCGCGACCGCCACCGCCTCCTTGGCGGCGGCCGCCTCCTTGCTCGCGGCGGCGGCGGCCTCGGCGGCGGCGGCGGCGCGCTGCTCCGTGTCGTCGAGCTGATGCTGCAGCCCCTCGCCCTTCGAGTTGGCCGTCGCGCGCACCCATCCCGCCTGCGCGCGCGCCTGGAGCTGCGCCGCGCGCGCCGCGGCGCCGCTCGCCTGCGCGCTCTCGCGCTCCTTGGCGGCGGCCGCCTTCAGGTCGGCTGCCTCGTGCTCGATCCGCTCCATCGACGCCGCGTGCGCCGCGTGCGCCGCGCCCGCCGCCGCCATGCCCCGCTGCAGCGCCGCGACCTCCTGCTCCTGGTCGTGCAGCGCGGCGGCCAGCTCGGCGAGCTGCTCGGCGTGGACGCTCCGGAGGCGCTGCGCCTCCGCCTGCGCCGCCTCGCGCGCCGCCTCACGCGCCGCCTCGCCCTCCTCCCTCTGCTCGAGCAGCGCGCGCTCCGCCTCCGCCGCCGCGAGCCCCGCCGCGCGCAGCTCCTCCTCGAGCTGCAGCGCGCGCGCCGCCACCTCCGCCACGCCGCGCTCGCGCCGCCGCACCACCTCGAGCTCCACCTCCATCGCCGCCACCTCCGTCGAGAGCGACGCCAGCCCGCACGCCGCCGCCGCCGCGACCGCCTCGGCGGCCTCGGCGGCCTGCGTCGCCGCCATCGCCGCGGCCTGCGCCTCGAGCTTCGCCAGCCGCGCCTCGCCCGCCTCGCCCTCCTCGGACGCCGGCGGAGGCGGCGGCAGCGGCGCGCCCGCCGCCTCGGCCTCGAGCTGCGTCGCCCGCGCCTGCACCCACGCCAGGTCGCGCGTGCTCGTCGTCAGCGCCGCGAGCTCGGCCTTCGCCGCCGCCTCCTGGCGCGCCGCCGTCGCGAGCGCGCGCTTCAGCCCCTCCTCGCGCGCCGCCGCCGCGTGCAGCGCCGCGGCGGCCTTCTTCTTCGGCTCCTCGTCCACCTCGACGTGCGCCGCCTCGAAGACGCACGCGTCGAAGAAGGCGGGCTTCTCGGCGACGCGCCCGCCCGCCGTCGCGAGCCGGTCCATCTTGAGCACCTCGGCCAGCGCGTTGCTCGGCTGCTCGATGTTCGAGATCTGCGCGTACGCCTTGTGCTGCAGCAGCTCCTTGAAGAAGGCCGTCCGCTGCTGCACCAGCAGCGAGTCGCGCCGCTGCAGCGCGTTGCGGAGCAGGTCGAGCTGCGCGTCGCCCTGTCGCATGCGATCCTCCGCCGCCGCCACCCGCGCGCGCAGCTGCCCGATCTCGGCCTGCGCGTCCGCAGCCTCCGATCGCTGCCGCAGCGCACCCATCATCTCCGAGCTGGCGGCTCGCCCCCGGAAGGCTTGCTGGGTTGGCTGCTGGGTTGGCTGCTGGGTTGGCTGCTGGCGTGAGATGCTCGAGAACGACTTGAAGCTCGACGCGTGGCTGTGGTTCGATTCCTCCTCAAGCACGGGCGGGAGCGGCGGCGCGGCCGCCGGAGCGCCCTCCAGCTGCTGCCACGCCGCGTGTGCCGCAGCCTCGGCGCGGGCCTCGGTGCGAGCCAGAGAGGAGTCGGCCGCCGCAGGCGCGAGTGCTCGAGCGCTCCGGGAGGACATATGTGTCGGATTAGGCCGACTGGCGCATGCGCGCTGGTGCTGGCGGTTTGCTCACGTCGAAGCGACGCTCCAACAGCTCCTTGGCCGTCATCGCATGCCGCAGACTGCGGTGGTGGTGTTCACCCATGCACTCAATTGCAACTGCCCGAAGTAACCAGAGGCTTGACGTGATGTGTCAAACCGGCAAACAGGCCGACGGAAGGCCTGGCTGCTGGTAGCAGAGGCGCGTCTTTCTGGCGGGGCCTCATCGAGGGGTGATCGCCGCGTCGACGAGCCGAGGATGGCTCGCTACAATAGTCGGTACATCACGTTGTCGAAGTTTGGAAATCTCGTCTCCTGAACGGGTGAGCGCCGTCATTCAATGCTCGGTACCGGACGCGCGTTCCGCCTGCTTTCACTGCTTTCACTGCTCCCAGCGCTCGTGACGTCCAACACCGCCAGATGTGGCACGGGCTGGGGCGCGGCCAACAGCAACTGTGGCGCGGTTGAATGTCCTGGCAGTACGAACGCAGAATGTCCAGACGGCGAGTTGTGTTGGGGTTTGCTGGTTGAGTGCGCAGCCGCTGATCCGCTGCCACCGGCTTTGCCGCCACCAACGGTGCCGCCCGCACTGCCACCGCCTGCTCTGCCGCCGCCGACGCTGCCGCCGCCCACATCACCTCAGACGCCTCGCTGCTGCGGCGGCACGCTGGAGCAGCTGCTCGAACGCCACGGAGCAGCCATCGGCAATGGCAGTCTGTTCGCACTGCAGCTCACCAACGCGAGCGCCGAGGGCTGCGGGCACACCGCCGACCTCGAGTGCCACAGCTTCTGGACGTGGGACCATCTGATGGCCGCCATCGACCTGTGGAACGCGCACCATGGCGGTGCCGCCGCCTTCCTGCACGAGCCCGACCCGGACGACCAGGCGCGGACGCTCGCCGCGTTGCTTGCCAACGTCTACTACGAGTCGGATCTGTACCGCGCGTGCAAGGAACGGCTTCTGCTCGCCAACGGCACGTGTCCCGCCCATGACCTCGCGAGTGTGGCGGGCGGCTGCTCGATGGGTCGTCACGGCGACTACACCACGAACAAGTCGATCGAGGCCGGCTTCTCGGTGGTCACGTGCGGCGGCAACACGGGAGCGGCGTGCACTGACTTTTGGGGCAACGCCCTAGAGCCGGAAAATTGCTGGTTTGGCCGTGGTGCACTGCAGCTCTCGTGGCCCGGCAACTACGACATGCTCGCAGCGCCCATCGAGCTCGTCAGCGGCGTCGACCTGTGCCAGGACCCCGACGCGATCTGCCGGAACGGCACTCTCGGCTTCCTCGCCGCTATAGGCTACTGGGCGACCAACGCCGCGCCATGGGACGCCGCGCCCACGTTCGCCGCCTCGCTGGACGTCATCAATCCCGCCGATACGAGCACCAACGCGGCGAGGCTCGAACGGTACCAGCAGCACCTGAGTGCGCTCGGCCTCGAGGAATGGAGTGAGAGCCAGCCGCCGGTGGCGCCGCCAGCACCTCCCATGCTGCCGTCGCCACTGACACCACCGCCCTCGGACCCAACTGCCCCACCGTCGGCGCCGCCAGTGCAAGGGGTGACGGTGCGGTGTGGCATCGACTGGGCCGATGCGGAGAGCAGATGCGGCGTGCCTTGCCCGGGCGGCACCAACGCGGAATGCCCCGACGGCGAGGTGTGCGCTGGAGGCCTCAGCCCCTGCTACATCCCTCCGTCGCCGCCACCGTCGGACCCAGTCACCTCGCCGTCGGCGCCGTCAGTGCAAGGGGTGACGGTGCGGTGTGGCATCGACTGGGCCGATGCGGAGAGCAGATGCGGCGTGCCTTGCCCGGGCGGCACCAACGCGGAATGCCCCGACGGCGAGGTGTGCGCTGGGAGCCTCAGCCCCTGCTACATCCCTCCGTCGCCTCCTGTGTCGCCTCCCGTGTCGCCAACCCCCGCCGTGCTGCTCGCTACCCCTACGACTCCCCCGTATCACCCGCCGGCGCCACCGATCTCGCCGCCGCCTCCCACGCTGCCCCCGGTGAGCGTTGCGACCGTCGACGAGCTGGTCGCCGCCGTCGCCAACAACGCGTCGGTAGTCATCCTGGCCCCGGGCACGTACGAGTTGAGCTCGCGGCTCGAGCTGCGCCACGACATCGTGCTCATGAGCCAAAGACCCAACGATCCACCCTCACCACAGTCGTCGCCGTCGCCGTCTGAAGCAAAGGGCGGTGGTGGGCGTCGGCAGCTGTCGGACGCAGACAATGGCACAGACAACGGCACAGACAATGGCACAGACACCGAGGTAGTCCTCGACGGCATGAGGGCGACACGCGTGCTGTACGTCGCAAGGGGCGTGAGGTGCGAGCTCATCGGGCTCACCATCGCCCGTGGCTACGGCCATTCCGAGGCCGACCCCTACCAGGACTACCTCGGCTTCGGTGGTGGCGTCGAGCACTGGGGCGACACGCTGCGGATGGTCCAGGTGACGTTCCTCGATAACGAGGCGGACTACGGCGGCGGGCTCTACTCGTACGGCGCGACGGTGCGCGCCGAGGAGTGCAACTTCGTCAACAACTCGGCGCGCCTCGGCGGCCACGCCGTCTACATCCGCGGAGACAAGGGCACCGACGACTTCTTCGACGACTCCAACACCTTCGAGGCCGGCGTGGCGGCGTGGAGGCACCCACAATCGACCTTGCTTGGCGGCGGCGGCTTGACGCTCGTATGGACGTGCAACCTCGGCCAGTACGCGCCGCGCGCCGACGTCACGCTGAGCGAACTGCCGGAAAGCGGCCAGTTCTACGGCTGCCCGCAGCTGTGCCCAGAGGGGTTCAACGGCACCGGCACACAGTTCACCGATTACGAGTGCGCGGGCCCGTGCCCCCCTGGCTTCGTCTGCCCGGAGGGGAACAGCGCTCCGACGCCGTGCCCCCGCGGCACCGAGATGCCCTACAGCCGCGCGACCAACGTGTCCGACTGCAAGGAGTGCGGCAGAGGCACCCACAATCCCGACATCGGGCAAGCGGAGTGCACGTCATGCGCCCCGGGCTCGTTCACGGACGAGACCGGGCAGACGGCGTGTGCGGACTGCCCCGCGGGGAAATACTGCCCGATGCTCGGTGCAGACTTGGCTTCGGTGGCGGTGAATTGTCCCGGCGGCTCGTTCAGCGCCGAGCCTGGGCTGAGCAGCCCAGAGCAGTGTTCTGCGTGTCCTGCCGGAGACTACTGTCGCGGCAACGGCGAGACCATGTCTTACCCGTGCACGCTGGGGCACTTCTGCCCTGCACAATCCACGCACGCGCAGAGCTGTGAGGCGGGGCACTACCAGGACGAGGAGGGCGGCGAGGTGTGCAAGATTTGTCCCCTGGGCAACTACTGCACCGAAGGCTCCGCCAGCCCAGTTCCGTGTCTGGCGGGCACGTATGGCGCGACTGAGGGCCTCTCGCTGCCCGGCGAGTGCCTCGACTGCCCGGCCGGCTACTACTGCCAAGCGCAGAGCATCGCGCCGACACCGTGCCCGGCCGGGACTGCGGGAGCGCTGGCGCGCCTCGGCGACCTCGAGTTCTGCACCGAGTGCGTCGCGCCCAAGAATAGTACCGCCGGCTCGACCTCGTGCACGATGTGCCTGAGTGACCACTACTCGGCGTTCACCGCCGACACGGCCGACAACTTCACGTGCTTCGCGTGCCTCCACGGCGCCTCGTGCCCCGCGGACACGGCGCTCTCCGACGTGACGCTGCTGCGCGGCAGCTGGCGCCTCTCGCCCTCCTCGAGCGCCGTCTACCGCTGCGGCTGCGGCGACGACCTGGCCGGCCGCGACTGCGAGCTCAAGCGCGCGGTCGACGAGGACAGCGTCGACGAGGACAGCGTCTGCGTCGGTGGCACCGAGAGCGGCGACGACGGCGAGGGGTACTGCGCGGCCGGCCACCGCGGGCCGCTCTGCCGCGTCTGCGCGACGGAGAACGTCTCGTCGGTGGAGGGCGACGGCGCGACGAGCGGCCGCTACTTTGACGCGGCGCTGGGCCGGTGCCGCGACTGCCCGCTCTCGCGCGACGCGCAGCTCGGCCTGACCGCGGTGATCATCCTCAGCTTCGGCACGCTCGCTGCCCTCGCCTACAAGGCCTGGTCGCGGCCCCCGCGCCACAGCAGCGGGCTGATGCGCGCGGTGCACGTGCGCGCGCACCGCACCGCCAACGCCATCGCGGCACTCGCGCTGACGCCCAAGCTCAAGCTGCTGATCGCCTTCTACCAGAGCGTGACGGCGGTGCCAAAGGTGTACGTCGTCTCGCTGCCCGACGAGATCAACGACCTCCTCTCGTCGTTCAGCTGGATCCGGCTCGACTGGACCTCCCTCGGCGGCGCGCCCGAGTGCGTGGCCAGCTCGTACGTGCGGCGCATGCTGCTGCGCGGCGTCGCGCCGCTCGGGCTGATGGCGGGGCTGCTCGTGCTGAGCGTCTGCAAGCACGTGCTCGAGTGGATGTGCTGCTGCCCACGCCGCCGCAGCGCGTCGCCCCCGGGCTCCGCGAGCTTGGAGAGCCTCCAAAAGGCGTCGTCGCTCGGCCTCAGCTCTCACTCGGACGTCGCCGACGTTCTGGCCGAAGCCGACGGCGACGGCCGCTGCACGGCGGTGGGCCGCGTGCTGAAGCGCTCGATGCTGCAGGTGCTGCCGTGGCTGCTGTTCCTCGCCTTCTCGCTCTGCGTGTCGGTGGCGTCTGCGCTCTTCGACGCGTACGCATGCATCACCTTCGACGCGGGCGACGAGGCCGACACACGCTCGTACCTCGCCGACGACCTCTCGATCGAGTGCACCTCGGCGGCGCACGACGAGGTGCGCTACGTCGGCTTCGTGCTCGTCGCGATCTGGGCCGTCCTGCTGCCGCTCGGCCTCGCCGCGGTGCTCGTCGCCAACCACACGGCGCTCGTGCAGCACCGCTCGACGCGCTTCACGCGCGCGCTCGAGTTCTTGCACTCCGAGTACCGGCCCGAGTGCTACTGGTGGGAGCCGCTCTTCATGCTGCAGCGCCTCGCCGTCGTGGGCTTCGTGCAGTTCGTGCCGCTCGAGAAGAAGTTCGTGCGGCTGCTGACGGGCGTGCTGCTCACGTTGATCTACCTGATGGGCCTGCTGCTCGCCAGCCCGTTCAAGCGGCGCGACCTCAACTTCCTCGCGTCCGTCGGCGCGCAGTTCACGCTGCTGTGCGTCCTGCTGTCGGCGATGGTCGTGCAACTCTTCGACGCCATCTCCGCCGAGAGTGGCGACGAGACCGCCGCCAAGCTGCTCGGCTTCGACTCGTCGACGCAGGCGGCGGTCGGGATGATCATCTTCGTCTGCGTGGTCGTGCTGCTCTTCGTGGCCGTCTCGGCGTGGCAGGCGCTCCGGCGCAGCGAGCTGAGCACGATCCGGCTGAGCGACACGGGCGAGCTGCCGGAGCTCTCGCTCGGCCGCGACATGGCGTGGCACCTCTTCCTCTCGCACATCTGGTCGTCGGGGCAGGACCAGGTGGCCATCATCAAGCGGCAGCTGCAGCTGCTGCTGCCCGGCATCCGCGTCTTCCTCGACGTCGACGACCTCGAGGAGATCGGCGACCTGCCGAGATACATCGAGGCGTCGCAGTCGGTGCTGATCTTCCTGTCGCGCGGCTACTTCTTCTCGGGCAACTGCCGCAAGGAGCTCGCCGCCTCCATGGAGCACCGCAAGCCGCTGATCCTCGTGCACGAGGGCGACACGTCGCGTGGCGGCGCGACGATCGCACAGCTGCGTGCCGACTGCGTGGAGGCGGCCGGGCCTGGCGCGTCTCCTCCTGTCGGGACGCCTAAATCCCCCGTCCTCTCGCCGGGAATGAGAGGCCGCTCCTCTCCGCATGAACCGAGCGAGAAGCTCCGCCAGCACGCGGCCCAGAAGCACCTCGTGACGCTGCCCGACTTTGTGTTTGGGCCGGCCGAGGCGCCGCACGAGGTGATCACGTGGCACCGCGTCTCGCACTTCCAGGTCGTCACGCTCAAGAACATCGCCGCCGGGCTCCTCCACGCCTCCAAGGCCTTCAAGCAGCCGCCCAAGCTGAGTGTGCCCGGCGAGATCGGCGAGAAGCGGCTCGGCCTGCCCAAGGACGTCTGCCTGCACGTCTCCGCCGCCAACCCGGGCGCCGATGCAATGGCAGCCGAGCTCAAGGCCTACCTCGGCGCCGAGGAGCCGCTCGAAGTCACCGACGCCGGCATCGCGCCGGCGGTGGAGGGGGCGGAGCTGCCACGGCTCCACGACTCCAGCTCGAGGAACAGCGCGGGCCTTCCTCGGCTCTCGGCGCGCACACCGGCGGGCTCAGCACGCACACCGGGCGGACGCCGCATGCCGCTCGGCGGCCCGATTGGCCTTCCTCAGCTCTCGGCGCGCAAGCGCACGCAAGACAGGGCGACGCACATGCTGCTGTACCTCAACGAGGCGAGCTTCGTCGGCGAGCTGGGCGTGCAGCTGGCGAACGAGGTGCGGTACGCGCGCGCCAACGGGCTGCCGATGCTGCTCGTGCACGAGATCGACGAGAGCCGTGGCGGCACCGCCTTTGACACCCTCTTCAGCACGACGCCGCAGGATCTCATCCACGACGGCGTCTACAAGACCATCGCGGTGGCGTACCACCCGGAGCCCTTCCGGCAAGTGAGCCACGCTCTCGCGGCCAAGGTCCTCGGCGGGGTCCGGTCGAGCCGCCAGCTGCGGCGGCAGAACCGCAAGCACGCCTTGACCGCGACCAAGGTCGCCTTGACCGCGACCAAGTGGAAAAGCAAATCCAAGAAGATGCAGGCCACGCTCGTGCAGCCCAACTCGCCGCCACCTGCTGCAGCCGTCGACGAGTCGTCGCCGCAGATCGACCCGTCCATCTACGTGCAGCAGGGCGGGGAGTCGGTGGCGGAGATCAACCCGTCCATCTACGTCGCCGCCCCGCCACAGGAGAGCAGCGACCTGGTGAGAGTCTCGGTCGAGTCGAGCAGGCACAGCAAGCCTCCGGACGCGCTCGGGTCGCAGCGTCTCAGCCGAGCGAGCGCGAGCTCCTGCTGATCTGTGGTGCATCCCCTCCGCCTCTCACGTCTCACCTCACCCCAGGGCCTCGACTCGCTGCCGGCCAGAACGTGCAGCTCCTCAAGGCCACCTTCAAGATGTACGCGGCCGGCACCGCGGAGGGTATCTCCACCGGCCTCAACAGAACTGAGATGAACTGAAATTTTCAATTGCGCACAATCATGAGCCCTGGTCGGCCGGGATGTCATTACATTCACATTTTTGCTTTATTTCGGATTACGCGCTATCTAGCTGAGGAATGCATACCGCTGCGCCTATTGAGGCTATTGAGCCGACGCGTTTGCCGGCTAGGCGAGGGTTGGGGCATCACCACCAAGCTGCATGCGCATGCGCCTGGCCAAGTCTCGAAGAGGGTGCGGCGGCACGCAGACAGACCGCTGCGCAGCGCGTCATGTCGTTTGGCCTCTTTTCCCGAGCAGCTCGACGCATTCGCGGCGGCGTCGCGTGCCAACGAAAAGGACGCCTTCGGCTTCTTCATCGGCTATGTGGACGGTGAACGCTGCGTGCCGCTCAGCGCCGTGGCACAGCCACGGCTGCCGCACGATTGGGCGGAGCGGATGGGGCCCGCCGAGGCCGCTCGGGTGACGGGCCTGTTCTGCGTCGGTGCATGGGCCGTGTGCAATGGCACTGCGCCCCTTGCCGAGCAGCTGCTGGCGCTGATCGAGCCCAACATCGAGAAGCTCGTGTCGGTGGTCTCGGGCGGCGCTGCTACAAAGCTGCCGCTCCAGGCTGGCAACGGCATCGTGCTGGCCGCAGTGCCCGCGGCGGGCGACGCTGTCGAGTTCTTCGAGATGTTCATCGGACCCGGCCCGAAAAAGCTGCGATCGATCCCCACGCCATCGCGCGACGAGGCCGTGGCCGGCTTCCGCAGCGTGCACGTGGCGCTGCACGTCAGCACGACGATCCGTCTCGAGGTGGCGTGCGACCCCGCGCTCGAGTGGGGCTCGGAGGAGTCGACCAAGGTCGCTTCGCTCAAGAAGCAGATGACAGAGATGTTCGCGCCCGAGCGGCTCCACTTCACTCTCCCCGCCGCAAAGCAGTTGGGTGTCGTCGGGATCGACTCGCGGGAATCCGCGACGGTCGGCTCGTTTGTGGCCGACGGCGCCGCCGACCGCAACGACATGCTCGAGCTCCAGTGCCTGTGGGCGCTCTCGCCGGCGACGCTGGGCGGCGCGTGCGCGGCGCCGATGCTCGAGAACCGCGGCGGCGAGCACGCGCGCCGCGTCGTCGGCTGGGACCTCCCGGTGGAGAGCCTCCTGTACGTGCGGCGCGACCTCCCGCTCGGCGAGGCGCTGCGCCAGCTGCACGCCGTGCTCGTCGCCACGGCGGGCGAGATCCCGGCGATGCTGGCGCACGCAAAGCACCCGACGCCGGCCGCCGCGCGGCACGTGCGGCCGCACCACCTGACGTTCCACCCGCCGATGCTGCCGACGGGCCTGTGCTGGCACGTCGACCTGCGCGAGGGCGGCGACGCGGCGGAGACGGCCATGCGCGACAGCCGCGCGCTCCTCCACGCGGCGCTCGGGCTGCCGATGGACCGGCCGCTGCTGCGCTCGAGCCACGCCCTCGGCGCCGCGGCGAGCGCGGGCGGCCGCTGCTTCCCCGGCATCCTCACCAACCCGCACGAGGGTCTCGCGCCGTCGGGCGTCAAGCGCGGCGCGCCCGTCTTCGTGCAGGGCACGTACGAGTACTTCCACTACATGCAGCGGACGGGGCACGGCCTCGAGCACCGCGACGCGCGGTACGACGACGCCGGGTGGGGCTGCGCGTACCGCTCGCTCATGTCGATCATCTCGTGGTACCGCTGCCAGCAGTACACGTCCTTCCGCAACCCGACGCACCTCGAGATCCAGAAGCGGCTCGTCGAGCACTGCGGCCAGCCGCGCGACGAGCTGCTCGGCAAGAAGATGTGGATCGGCTCGCTCGAGCTCTCGCTCTTCCTCGAGCACGCGATCGGCGTCGAGTGCCGCACCGCCTCGTACCCGTCGGCCGACGCCATCGCCGCCGACGGCCGCCGCATCGCGCACCACTTCGAGACGCAGGGCACGCCCGTCATGATCGGCGGCGGCGAGCTCGCCTTCACGCTGCTCGGCGTCCACTTCGACCCGCAGTCGGGCGACATCCGCTACCTCATCATGGACCCGCACTACACCGGCGCCGACGACCTCTCGCAGATCCAGCCCAAGTGGGTCGGGTGGAAGTCGGCCGACTCGCCCACGCACATGGGCACGCCGCTCTTCACCAACGACAAGTTCTACAACTTCTGCTTCCCGCAGCGGCAGAAGCAGATCTGATCGCTGGCTCTCATATCTGACAAGCACTAGGCACATAGGATACAATGTGAGCCTTTCTGTGCGTGCGTCGTGCATCTTGTTTTGCTTTCATTGTGAGTGTCCTACACCCTAGAGCTGTACATCTCACTCCCTAGTTCAACGACGCGAGCCGTCGGAATACTACGGTACAAGCGACGCGATGTGTACCATCCGCCGCGCGCCTCTACCTCGCGCCCGCCGGCACGGGCTCCGCCGGCGCGGACTCGCCACTCACGGCGTCGCACATCAGAGGCCAGCCCATGATGCCCCGCACCCAGCCCTCGTTGCCGCTGGGCGTCGTCCCGCCCTGCGCCTGCGCCTGCGCCGCCGCGGCCGGTAGGTACTCGACGAACTCCCCCACGAACAGGGTCGCGTCGTAGTTGGCGGCCGAGCTGCCGAGCGCGGAGCGGTCGACGAGCCACTCGGTGCGCTCGTGCAGGTCGACGATCACGCCCACGCCGGTGGCCGCGTCGTACTCGCGGCACCATCCGAACCGGTGGGACGCCTCGCTCAGCGCGGGCGGCAGCTCAAAGTTGACGGACGACAGGCCGCCAATCGAGATCGACTCGATGGCGGGCAGCCCAACGGCCTGAGCGTACGGATCGCCGGCCGCCGACTCGAGGCTGCCCACCGTCTTCGCGTACTCCTCGTTGAAGTACTCCGACAGCTTGGCGCGGCGGTTTGTGCGGCGCGAGCGCTGCTCGGCCCGCAACTCCTCCCACTCGCTCGCGTCGCCGCTGAGCACCTCCGGAGCCATGCCGCTGGTCGCACCGCCGACGACCTCTACATCGACAGCCGAGCGCAGCGGCTCGACGAACGACGGGGCAGCCACCGTCGGCGGCGGCGAGGCCGGCGTGGGGGTTGGCATGGGCGGCACCTTCGCGGCGCCCTTGCGCTTGCCACCCTTGGTGGCGGCCGGTGCAGGCGCCGCCGCGGGTGACTCCACCGTCGCGGCCAGGATGCGCTCGACTAGCTCCGCCTTGCGCCCACTGACCTTGAGGCCCTTGGCGCGGCAGACGGCCTTCAGCTCGTAGACCTTTAGGTCGCTAAGTGCGACCGCCGGATTGGCTGCCATGACGGGCGCACGCGTCCTGAGGCACGCCGGGTCGAGCCAGACCGCCGAGGCCAGCAGCGAGGCGGGAGCTAGCCGAGGAATTAGTCTAACCATCGCTCTCCGCGTCGATATTCAGGCCGGTGGCGCGCTGAAGACGGCCGAGCCATCAAGACGCGCTTCTCTGGGTGATGTGCACCTTCTGCCAAATGAACTCCTTAGCGTACGGCGCGTTTTGCCCTAGCTAACCACGTGCACAGTCTCAAAACAGCCGCGGCGGACAACGAACTGGGATCGTATGGACCGATCGTGAGGTGCGTCTACATCGTGCGGGAAGAAAAAGAATACATTAGGCAACAACATGCGGGGTCTGTATAGTTTAGCATGCTTCGCATAAAAATCGCGTTCGGCACCCATGCTCCTAAGCAGAAGCCTCCGCTGCCACACCGTGGTCACACGCCGCGCGCTGCCCAG
>Ga0209713_10000309_pt1 | contig 27078 bp, 19 predicted proteins | sample ArcOceMetagenome_3_FD_187444 | JGI IMG/M metagenome (GOLD analysis project Ga0209713, IMG submission 187444) | Marine eukaryotic phytoplankton communities from Arctic Ocean - Arctic Ocean- Svalbard ARC20M Metagenome (SPAdes) (version 2) | ecosystem: Environmental > Aquatic > Marine > Oceanic...
TGTTATTCCAGTATTATTTGCCATATCTATAAACGTCAACTATAGATATATACCTAATTAGAGAAAATTTGGAAATTAGATAGCATAAAAAAGCCCCTTACGAAGAAGAGGCATAATATATTTAATAGCACTTGTCCTTAAGGACAAGTGCCCCATACGGGATGATTTGCAGATGAAAGTCCGCTTTCGGAAGAGAAACTATAAGGTTCTCTATCAATATTAGACACACACCATTGAGTTAAATCTTGTTTAAAAGTAGGAGTGTAATTAAACATGCCGTCCATATCGGTAACCAAACTCACATCCCATCTGCTAATATTTTGGTTAAAAGAAATAGCGTAACTAAACATATATTGCATATTAGTAACCTTACTTACATCCCAATTACCGATATTTTGACTAAAAGCGTTAGCGTCACCAAACATCCAAGCCATATTAGTAACTTTACTCACATCCCAATCGCTAATATCTTGGTTAAAGCTTCGAACACTTGTAAACATATAGGACATATTGGTCACACTACTTACGTCCCAATTGCCAATATTTTGGTTAAACGCACTAGCTTCATAAAACATTCCATTCATAAAATTTACCTTACTCACGTCCCAATTACTAATGTCTTGGTTGAATCCTTTATTACTACTAAACATATTTTGCATATCAGTAACCGTAGAGGTACAGTATTTTGTTATGTCTATACCGTTGGCTATTGCATTATCAAGCATATCCCTATCTGCAACAATATACTCAGTTCCTCCTAACTCAAAGCGGTCTCCAACTCGATATTTTTCGCATTCGAGGCAACCTCTTGAGTTTATAAATGCACCTTTTGGATTAAAATATCCAGTATTAAAACTAATCTCGTTTACATATATTTTTCCTACGGAGTTTTCAACAAATGCTCTAGCATAATAAGTTGTATTCGGTTTAAGTTCCGCAAATACATCAATACTAAAAGCACCTAGACCCCTTGTATTATCCTGGTAAAACTGGTCATTCGTAGTGGGGTTGGGGCTTTCACTCCAACAGATACCTCTGGATGTAGTATTGTCACCACCAGTGAAAGTAACCTCCCCAGTCAATATTACGGTACTATCAGTAACTATGGCGTTTGAGGTAATAGCCTGAGGCAGGTCCTGCGCAGTTATGACAGCTACCTCATTCTTGCAGCCATTTAGGATTGAACCCATTACTAATAGAGCTGTAAGTAATCTTATCATACTTCAAATATATTAGTTTATCCCTATATTCTGTTTACCCATAAAGTCTACTAATTGCCAAAATGTAGATTATCAATAAGTACGGTAGAAACCGCAAAATTGTCGTCTGCATCTTTTGGGTTCCATATGGCAAAAGGAATAGAAATTTGTGAGACGTCTAATTCCGTAAAATCAACAAGCGGAATACGGTACTCCATAAATCCTTGTCCTACATCGGTAGCGGTGTAGTCAGTTAGAAAGACTGTAGCATTGGTAGAAGGGCTCTCCAGTTTTATCTCGGCATCGGCTAAAGGTGTACTTGGTTTTAGTGAGAAATACAGGTGTGTATAGCTGCTCATGTCTGTTGTAGTTTCTAGGTTTAAGTATCCTCCACCCCAGTTACCACCCGGAAAATCAAAGACGAGGCTCTTGTCGCCATCTATGGCATCATCAGACACTGCGATAGTCGGTTCTCCACCCGCTCCGTATACGATTACTTCGGCGGCTCCCAAGTCATCAAATCCTTCTTTTATGCCATTGGCCGCTATGGTTGGGTCTATTATTTGCCCAAGCGATTCTTCTTCTAGGTCTAGAGCAGGAGCATCGGGTGCTGTAAAACCGTCTTTGGTATATACCCGCACATAGTCTACATACATAGCTTGAGGGAACGCAGTATTCTCATCTGGAGAACCTGGCCAATTTCCACCCACGGCAACGTTTAGTACAATGGAAAAGCTGCGTAGAAACTCTTTCATGTCTGTTGCTATTGGCATCCGCTGAAATTCTACACCGTCTAGGCTGAACGCCAAATATTCGGGTGTCCAGTTGAGTGAGTATATATGGTATGCATCTGCAAATGAACTGGTGCTGAGTATGTGCGTGCCTTGCAGCTCACCGTGCTTGTTTTCACTATTGGTATAGTGTAGTGTGCTGTACATTTTGTTTGGTTCATTGCCCAACACTTCTGCGATGTCTATCTCTCCACAACCTGGCCAGTCTACCTCGCTTCTGTTGTCCCCAATCATCCATATGGCAGACCATAATCCTTTACCAGATGGCATTTTTGCTTTTACGTCTACTCGCCCAAAATGCATGCTAAAGAGTGTATTGGTGGTGAGCTTTGCAGAAGTATATCCGCCAGCACCGTCTTCTATAGCTCTAATATATAGCAAAGATTCATCTCCGATGGTTTCTATGCCAGCATTCTCTTCTTGCCTGGTATACAACTGTAGCTCGCTATTCCCCCACCCAGCAGGCAAGCCGTAGTCTGTGCCATCCCCAGTTTCGTATACCCAATTGTCTAAGTTTATGTTGGATTGGTCAAACTCGTCTGACCACTGTAGCGTATATCCTTCTAGACCATTGGATTCTTGTTGCGGTTGTTCTAATGTTTCGTCGTCTTTACAGGAGAATGCTAAGGTACAAATAAGAGCAAGGAATAGGATATTTGTTGTTTTGGTCATCAGTGTATTTTTTAAAATCTAGACAAATATAATGCACGCTTCGTTTTATGGAAGAGTGTTTGAATACAAAGTCGATAGTGCTTAGAAAGGTTCTGTCGCATTAATCTTCACGAATTCAAACTTAAGTAATTTCGTTTTAAGAAATGTATAAGCATAATCGATATCCAAAAGCTATAATTCTCCAAGCCGTTTATTTCAAGTTGAGATTTACTTTGAGCTATCGAGATGTCGAAGAATTACTAGAAATTAGAGGAGTAAAAGTAGATCATTCCACTATCCAAAGATGGGTGTTTAAATTTTCTCCATTTGTGGAATCAAACATGAACAAACGAAAGAACGTAGTAGGTGATAGTTGGAGAATGGATGAAACATACATTAAGGTAGGCGGCAAAGACAGATACTTGTACCGAGCAGTTGACAAGCAAGGGAATACGGTGGACTTTCTTCTAACCAAAAGGAGAGTGAAGGGTTCTGCTCAGAAGTTTTTGAACAAAGCAATCGGGAATAATGGAAAACCAAGACTGATTAATATTGACAAGAGCGGAGCAAATACACAAGCTATACGTATTGTGAATCGACATAGTTTAACCTTCAAGAAGATAAAGACCAGGCGAGTCAAGTATCTAGATAACATAGTGGAGCAAGATCATCGGACTATCAAACGACGAATATCAATAACTACAGGATTCAAGGAATTCGAATCAGCTCAAAGAACATTAACAGGGATAGAGATCATAAACATCATCAGAAAGAATCAAATTGTAAATCCAAGGAAAAGTTGGTTTGCTACCTTTAAATCTTTGGCGGCATAAGTAAAATAATAAATCAGTTACATTTGGAAACCAATGGGATTAATGCGACAGAACCAGAAGCTTCAATATAAACACCACCACACTACCTTTAGCTTTTATTCTATTGATGTTTTACAATTTTCTGTCTACTTACTGCTCCAGTATACGTGGATAAAAATTGAATGAAATAAATACCTGGACCTAAATCACTAACATCTATCGAATCTGCTATTTTTTGTGACACCTTGATAACTTTACCACTTAAGTCTGAGATATGATACTGGTTGAAATCCGATGAAATTTGCTTTGAAAAAGTAATTACATCTCGACAAGGATTTGGGGAAATTTGATACTCATTCTTTTGTTCAATTTGAACACCTAACGTATTTAACTCCGCTACAACTATATCCGAGAATAAAACATCCTCATCCTTTAAGCTATTAGAATCTAACAGGCTACGGTATATCCCCCATTTAGGTCGCAGAAATGCAGCATCTGTCTTCCACATTTTTATAGTTTTATTGGTGTATTCTAGCAATACAGAACTATCACTCATTTTGATAATTTTAAGTTTATATGTTGCTTGATTCTTTTCTTGAAAATGAATGGTCTCCTTAACAGAAACCCATTCGCCTTTAAAATCTGCTAGTGGAATCTCCGTCAATGTAATTTGAGATAACTCCTCACCGTACCTTAATTCCAATCTATCTGGGCTTGATTTTCTAGCAGTCAAAGTAATTAACGGCATAGCATCATGTGGCCCGTCTACGGCTTTTATTTGGTGTAAATGTGTGAAACTAGAAGATGGCTTAAAATCAGAACTCAGCTTAAAGTTCCAAGTATACCTTACTATTTCATCCAAAGCAGCTTTGAGATTATCTGGAGATTTATCATATGTTTTTATCTCTGTACGCTGTCTATCATACTTTTGGCATCTATCATTGTCCGGATGTTTATGGGCTTTAAATCTAAACACATATTTATCCAAATCGGCATCAAACACCTGATCTACATGCTTCACATCTGTATGGATACAATCTGGAGTTTCTACCACATTGTTGCCGGGCGCAAGTACAGAATTGATAAGATCATAGGTGTCATCTACGCCGTTAGCATTTAGTACCACTTGGGCATTTACGTTGATAACTGTCAAGAGTATAGAAATGGCTGTGATAGATATTTTATCAAAATTCATAATAAAATTTAAGAAGAATAACGAAGATAAACTTGCAAAGCCGTTAAAAAAAATGGAAGTAGCTTACTATAGCGATGACATACACTTATCACACAAGATTTTTTTGAATATCTAAAGAATGTCTATCTAATAGGCTCCTTTCTTGGATATCATTTAGATGATGTCTCATTACATTCATTGCCTTGTCAGGGTCTTGTTCTTTGATGGCTTCTAAAATGGCACGGTGTTCTTGCATCCGTTGATTGTTCTTCTTAGGATCACACACTTCTAGCTGCTGGTAATGTTGCAAAAGATCAGGAGTTATGATTAGCATCAAAGAAGTAAGAACGCTGTTTTTACTTGCTTCGGCTATTTTCATATGAAACATAAAATCTTCATCTATAGCTACGTCATTAGTCATTCTTTTAGCCTCGTAAGCTTTAAGAGATTTTTCTATATTGACTATATCTTCGTCTGATCTACGCACAGCTGCCTTATATGCGGCTTCTGTTTCTAGTAAGATTCGTGTTTCTATCAGTGAATGAAAGTCGCTCTTTTCAAGTTTCAGTACATCGGAGATTAGACCTTCTAGTGCTACTATACCTAGTCCAGATACACTAGTTCCACTTTGGGGTAATGTCTTTAGTATACCGTAAAATTCCAGCTTACGAATAGCTTCTCTAATTTGACTTCTACTTACTCCTAGATGCTCCGCAAGTTTACGCTCTGCAGGAAGTCTATCGCCCGGCTTCAGCACCCCAGAAGAAATAAGAAATCTGATCTGACCTATTATTATCTCAACGGTGTTTTCATGAATTATGGGTTTTAGATGATCAAGCATAGATATTAAAAGTTTGGTTCAAAAATATCTTTCGTAGTCAACTTAACCTCCCAAAGTGTGCTTTTTCTTTAAAACAAAATAGTAATCCTATTCTAGTACATCAGCTTCAACGTCAGATTCTGCTGCACTTCTATGCTTCCAGAATTAGATATTTTATTTCCTGATTCGTGGTTATCCTTAGCTCCCCAAAGTATTGATACTCGCTTCACTCTGTTATTCGTAAATGTATTGTTATCTATGTTCACGTGGATGATTCCTCTGTGATTTACCAAGATACCGTTAGACTCTGCACTGCCGCAAGATGTAAAGGTAGAGTTAGACAATCTTAAATTACCACCGATAGTAGACTCATCGTATCCGCCTCTATAGTAGTCTATTACGTTAGATTTCACATTCTTAAAGGTACATCCCTCTATGGTTAAGAACTCCACGTTATAATCTCCACGGTCATTGGTTTCTTCTGATAGTTCTATACCGTTAGCACAATTTAAGATGTCCGTATTCTTAAATGTAATTTCTTGAGCCATAGACTCTTTGTATCCTTTCAGAACTTGACCAAAACCGGCTATAATGCAATTTGACACAGTCAAGTTATAGTGGCTGCTCATATTTTCTTTGAGCGTAGCAAATACCATAGTTAAACCATCTCCGTCCAAGGCTATGCCGTGTAGTGTCAATTCTCCTTTTGGATGCATTTCAAATACAGGAGTATTGACAGTACCTAGATATCTGATATGACTCGCATGTGAACCTTTGATTACCAATATCTTACTAATAACTAGAGGCTTAGTAAGATTGTACTCGCCAGGAGCCATTATGATGGTATCTCCACTATTAGCTTCATTGATTGCTGTAACTAGCTTCTCGCCTGTAACGATAGGATCAGAGCCCGGTTTGATAGTCTGAACTGTTCCAACTAACTCTTCTAACATATTACTAAACCAAGATGTTCCGTACTTAGTCTTATCCAATAAGTCTGGGTCGGATGCAAGACCATCTTTGCTAAATGCTCCTATCTGATTTTTTTCGTCTCTATCTCTTCCTATCGCGTCCGTGGTTATCGTTTCAAAATCAAATCCATTATACACAGAATCATAGTTTTCTATTGAAGGAATTTGGAGGTAGTCGTTTACAGTATTCACATTCGCTTTTTCAGCTTTAAAGCCATACGAGTACTGGAATGTTTGTCCTTGATTATCGATGACATTATTGATGAATGAAATGCCATCCAAACTATCGTGAGCCATTATAGGACGTGCATCTGCATTCTCATTGTATATCACATTGTTAGCTACCACGCATCTTGCTGGGCGAGCAGATCTGATTTCAGACTTAGGAAGCACTGCCGCTTCACTTACGTTACTTCCCACACCAAATTGCCACGGAGATTCGCAATTCACGTATGTATTGTATGCTACTACCGCATCCGTTACTTGTAAGTATCTATTCAACGGAGATTTTGGAATACCATTCATTACCGCTAGTGGACTTCTAAACTGCTTTCCTTTCAGGTTATAGAAGTAGTTGTTTACTACCCAGTGTCCAGAGTTAATCAATCTGATTCCACCTACGTTTTCTGAGCCATCTCCTATGAAGAAGTTGCCATCTATAAGGCAGTAACTTCCGTGACGAGTTACTAGCGAACCTTCACTTTTGTAAAATACGTTTCCTTTGAAAATATTGAAATTGGTCTTACTAGAGATTACTTCTACTTCTCCGTTACACGCTTCAAATAGATTGTCAGCCACCGTCATATTACACGGAGCCATAGATGAATAGCTATCGCCTATCTGCATAGTCTCTCCACGTGGCCCACCTTTTCTTGGGCGAGGGCCGAAGTGATTGCTTTCCACCTTGTGGAAGTTTTTGATACTCTCATTTCCTTTTAGGAATACACGAAGAGTAGGTCCGTCATTCGACTTTCCTCCTATGTAGCAATGGTCTATCTGATTGTATCTTCCCCAAAGCTCTATCCAGTGATCCTTTTTATCCCTGTGTGGCTGGTTGTAGTTTTCTATCACACATTCCGTTACACGGCAGTGGTTAGCAAGAGTCTCTTTGTCTTTCTTAAAGTTGATAACGGCATTACTTGGCGTGTACCCATTCTTGAAGTGAAGCCCTTTTACGATTAAGTATTCTCCACCTAGCTTCAGACAAGACTGACCTTCTAAAGTCACTTCTCCCATAGTCTCGGCTTGTAGTGTGATGGGCTTATCTTCTGTACCATTAGCTACGAACTTAATCTCCGCATCTTTCCATACTCCATTTGCCATAATAATGTTGTCTCCTGGTTGGGCTTCTTTGATAGCAGTTTTTAGTTCGTCTAGGTTGACTACCTTATTACCGGTTATAGAGGTGCCTCCACCACAAGCTGAGGTAAATAAAATTGCAAGTAATGCAACGGTAGATTTGATAGTATTAACTATTTTCATTTTATTTCAATTGATTGACGTTCTCCTGGAAGAAGGTTACGAGTGTTATTATTAATTTTAATTGTGTTAGTCTCAATACTTAAAGAGTAGATTTCTATTTCATTATCTACTGTCGTCATGTAGCAGTCAAGGGGAGAGTTAAATTGGATTTCCGTGGTCTCTATCTTCATAGCACTCACTCCAAACAAATAAGCTTCATTCCCTTTACTCAAGGATTTGAGATTATATCCTTTAGCATCAAAGCTAAGTTCGTTTTGCCTCCAATCTCCAATTTTGTTTTTGGTTGGGTCTATTCCGCTATTGTATCGATCATATGGACGTATTACCGTTATGAACTCAAAGTCTTTTTGGTCAGCTTTACTAACTACATTCCACTTCTTGCCGTGTACGCCATCACTGATTGCTGTATCTACACTATTGAGTTGATAGATGTTAGAGCCCTTCGCGTCCGAAAAACTGCTTCTAAGGAGGTCTGGAGTGCCTTCAGGTGTATAATGTCCTTGCCATACTTGTTTGTAGGCGTGTGTAGCATCTGAAGTAAAGTTGTCCTTCACTATCCAAAACTCATCTTTCACATATATAACCTGACGTGTGTAGTTCACCCCACTAGCCTCAAAACCATCGTGAGAACCTACGAATAGATCAAAGTTCTCGTTTGTTTCCCAAGCGATAGTAGTAGGAGTGGGTAGCAACCCAAACTTACCGAAACCACTTCCACCTTTATTGCCTTTGTATTTTTTGCCTTGCAGTTGGTCGTCTACCAATGCTACATTCTTTACCATAGAGTTTTTGAATTGCTCATAGTCTGGAAGTGAGTAGCGTACTTGATAGTTGGGTAATATTATTTGACCATTTGCAGTAGCTTGTATGCCCAGCATATCTCCGTGCTGATGATCTGGTTTATCTGCATCTAGACCTGCACTGATTACCATTACCTTATCTCCTTTATCATAACCTTCTCGCATGATGTAGTACTTGGTATCTGGGAAGTAAAGTGAAGTATGGTTAGGTTTTTTGGTGTCTATGTTTTTGAGTTGGTCTAATTGTGTGCTTTGCAAATACCAATACATCTTGCTATCTACTTTTGGCTTAGCAAAGAATCCAAACTCTGCATCTTCAAAGAGCAGATACCCCATAGTCATAGTTCCCGAAATATCATTTCGCTCCGCCCAAGGTTCGTCGGTATCGTCTGATAATACGGGAGCAGTCTTGTCTGGGTAGGCTATTTTAGTAAGCGTAGTAAAAAGTGATTTTAGCTTAAACTCCCACAGTTCTCCTATAGGCATTTTATTGATCTTAGCCAATTGGTATACGTAGTAGAAATTGAGAATATCCGCCATATGATAGTGAACAGTACGCTCAAACTGAAAACCATCTGGATTAATTTCTTTAGTAAGGTGCTCTTCGAGCCTCGTCATAGCTAGCTCATACCATTTTTCGGTTCCTTTTACATCTTGAAAAACAATAGCTAACATGGCCAATGACGACATTCCCTTGGTTTGATGGTTGCCGTTCTTGAACTTTTGATTGTCTTCGTATAGGTGTTGACCGTGTTGAAGTAAACTTACTATAGTAGTTAATTGATCTTCTGAAGAATATGCTTCTTCTCCTAAGAACAGGGCGTGAATCTGCAACCAATTCAATACTCTATACCCCGATCGGAATGCTTCATAAACGCCATTTCCATCTTTAATTTTTTCATACTCCCCTGACGCCAGTGCTGCATTGAGAGAAGCTACTTGACTAGTGAAATAGTTAATGTACTTTGGGTCTTTTTCATCAAAGTAGTACATCATTGCTACATCAATCATCTTATGTTGACGGGCTAAATGTCTTAGTTCATAGGCATTCACTTCTTTGCCATTCTTATAGGTAGATGGAAGGTTCCACTGTGCCGCAGCGGGGAATTTATCCATATGGTCTTTGGCTCTAGATGCATGACTGCTCTTGTTCTTGTATATGGAATTATAGGTTTCAAAACGCTCTGCATTGGCTCTAGAATCGTAGAAATACCTGCGAGCAAAAACTCCTTTGAAGTAATAGGCTATCCCATTTGGATTTGGGCCGTATTCTGCTTTAGCTCCGTGGTTGAGGCAGTTATTTAGTTCGCTTATTGTCAGCACTCTATCAGATGGAATAGTTTGAGCACTTACACTCAAAAACATTATCCAAACGATCCCTAGTAATTTAGTTCTATATGTTTTCTTTAGCTGCATTATAAATTCTACAGACTAAAACCACACTTTTTTACGGTACACTGCATTTTCATGTCCCTCTATTTGGACTATATAAAATCCTTGCAAATGAGTCAACGAAATTGATTTCTCACTTTGCACAATCTTCTCAGAGAACACCACTTCACTCATCATGTTGTAAAGCTTGACCGTATATGGCCCTTTACTAATAATAAGGTCAGACAAATGAAGCGTTTTATTAAACGCATATACTTTAGGCTCAAAATCCAGTAGCTGTGCAACAGACACACTCGGTTTACTCCAATTTGCCCCTACATCAGTCATAGTCAATGGTACATTGACAATGTTCGACAGAGAGTATTCATCGCTTCCTACATCTGGAGTATTACCACGAGATTGGCCATCCATATCTACTGTCACATAATTAAAACTAACGGCGGATGCATCTTCTGTAGGTCCTGCTTGATCAACTCTCCATAAATTTCCTATTTTAGTTAATTCGGGATCAATATTTAAAATGCCAGGATCAGAAATACTTAGGTTTTCAAAATTCACAAAGTTAGAATGATAACTAAGGTTAATAGGATTATCAATATAGTCGATAGGATCATTCCCGGTCATTTTATCTAACACATTATTTGCCACAATGCAATTTTTAGGCGGTAGAGTAAGTTCATCATTCTTACCCACTCCAATAGCCAATGCTTGTCTACAAGATACAATGGTATTGTGTACCACTTCGGCATCTTGTACTTCGTAATAGCTACTCGCTACTGCATTAGGCACACCGTTCATCAAACTAATGGCTGCTCTAGTGCCTGAGCCTTCTAAATCTTGAAAATAGTTGTTATACACCCGATGACGTTCGCCAATAATTCTTACACCTCCACAAGCTTTGCCCGGTGCACCAAAAAAGAAGTTGCCGTATACGTCGCAGTCGCTACCGTGTCTCAGCGTAAGAACCCCGTTGTTGTTGATGAATGTGTTGTAGCGGTAGATATTGAATTTTGATTTGCTTGAGATTATTTCTAGTTCTCCATCGCATTTTTCAAAAACATTGTACTCTACAGTCGTTTTGGAATCTGTATGGGCATACGAACTTGTACCTACACGAATGGTCTCAGCTCCGTTGCGATTAAGTCTTGGGATATCAGAAAAATAGTTGTGGTCTATTCTATGGTGATTTGCTGTACCATTGAGCCAAACTACTAGCAGAGCACCTTCGTGGTTCTTTCCACTAAATGTACAGTGATCTACTCTATTATTTTTGCCAAAGAGAGAAATCCACTTGTACTCTGTCTCGTCTGAAGTAGGATTGTAGTTTAGAATCCTACAATTGGAAAGCCTACAGTTTTCAGCTAGTTCGCTAGAGCCTTTTCTGAATTCTACAACGTGTCCGCTACTGAGTGCTCCATTTTTAAAATCAAGATTATGTACTTCTAAGTACTTTCCATAGATTTCTAATCTAGACGTACCCGTTAAAATAACTTCACCTGCGGTTTGGGCGGTTACTACGATAGGGTTACTCTCGGTTCCATTGGCATAAAACCCTAAGGTAGTATTGGTCCAAGTTCCGTTTTTAAGTTTTATAGTATCTCCAGGACTCGCACTACTCACTGCAGCATCAAAGCCTGACTTATCTTCTACTACTGTAATTGTTGCAGAAACTACTGATACATTTGCCAGTAGAATAAGGATATAAATAAATGATTTTATCTTCAAAGTGTATTAGTCGTTTTTTATAAAATAACCTTCGTTAGAATAAGCGGAATCACTTATAAGCAACTCTGCAGTCTTAAACCAAACTTCGGTAAAGTTACCAGTTTCATATTGCTTCTGAATATCTCCTCCAAAAGTTTCTGCACCTGAGCACCATAGTTTATTCACTTCAGGAGATTTTCCGTTGGTCTGGTTGTATGCACCTAGTTTGAAGAATAAACCTTCGTCTGCATACGCGTTTTCACGCTCCATTCCGTCTTGTCCTATTGGGAAGAATAAATTTTTTGTTTGCTGTGGAATATTCTCTTTCGAACTGTATTCAGATTTAATGAGATTTTTAGTGAATGTTTTGGTTTCATGTCCTTCGCTTTTGAAAGTGAGATGCATTATACCATCATCAACCTTTATCTCGTAGCTAAATTCTTCGCCTAAAGCAATGCCGCCAAGCGGTTCTGCGGGATATGTGTTTTCTTCCTTGCCCATAGCTGAGAAGTCGTCTCCCCATGCGGCAGTAGAGTAATCCCAACGTCCTGAGTTATCGTCTCCTGCAGTATTGATTTCATAGTGCCAAAAGACTGATCCCTTATCGTGACCCGGGAATTTCTTGTAAAATATCTTTAATGGCTCATTCTCATGTCCATCCGCACTGTGTATCTGTCCTACTACTACAGAATACGAAGCCGCTACTCTTGCATCGCCAGTAGCAGAAACATTCATTACTTTGAGTGTGGCACTTAGTTTATTCGCTGTAAAAGCAGACCACTTTTTTAGTTGGGCTAGTTCTGTCCGTATATTGTTAGATGTGCCGTGGGTATTCCCAGCATTTGGCGATTTGAAAACCACCCAATCTCCTGCTTCATCATTGGCAGTATAAAAGAAGTCTTTATGTTCAAGAATAGAGGCGTTGCCTACATTAGATCCATCACCAGCAATCAGATTCCAATGATCGAAAAATGGAAGAATATCACCAGCCGTAACAGCTTTATAAATTTCTTTCTTATCGTCTATTTTACCCTCTTCTTTGGAAACATTAGAGCATCCATTTAAAAATATAAAAGAAAAAAATAAGCCTACTATCAACATTGGTGTCAATAGTAGGCTTTTTGTAATTTTAATATCTATTCGTCTTATTGTCAAGAGATATTACTTGTTTCTTATATCATCAATCAGTGCTAAAGCATCTGATACAGAACTTTGTAGCTCGCTGTACTTCTCTCCATTTACAATGTCTTTAGAGATCAATTTGGAACCCATTCCTACGCAGGTAACTCCTGCACTAAACCATCCTTCTAGATTTTCTCTAGTAGGAGATACGCCACCAGTAGGCATAATATTAGTCCAAGGCTGAGGTCCTTTTATTGCTTTCACAAAGTCAGCACCGTATGTTCCTCCTGGGAATAACTTTACGATTTCGCACCCTAATTCTTCTGCTCTACAGATCTCGGTAAGTGTACCGCATCCTGGAGACCAAAGTACTTTTTTTCTATTGCACGATAGTGCTATATCCTCTCTAAGGACTGGTGTTACCACAAAATTGGCACCTAGCTGCATGTATAATGAAGCTGCTCCTGCATCTGTAATAGAACCTACGCCCATTATCATCTCTGGAAGCTCAGCTTCGCAGTATTTATTTAGTTCTCTGAATACTTCGTGAGCATAATCTCCTCTATTGGTAAACTCCAATAGTCTCGCTCCTCCATCATAACAAGCCTTTAATATCTTTTTGCCCAACTCTATATTGGGGTGATAAAACAATGGAACCATTCCTTGGCTTACCATCGTTTGTGCTACTTGTATGCGTGTAAATCTTGCCATTACTTCTGTATATTTTTATTTCAGTATAATTATTTTGTTGGTCTTTATTTTGTCACTAGTCTAGATATTAATGATGAAAGGGTAACTGCTACAAACAAAAAATTAACGTTGTTACCCTATTCATCTTCTTAATTAACAAAATTTTTATCTAGCTACTCTACCACTAGCATCTCCGCCCATGAGTTTATTTACCTCATCTACAGTTGCTAAATTAGCATCGCCTTTTATAGTGTGTTTTAGACAAGATGCCGCTACTGCAAAGTCCAGTGCATTCTGATCATCTCCAGGATAAGTAAGTAATCCGTAGATTAAACCTCCCATAAATGAATCTCCACCACCTACTCTGTCCACGATATCTGTGATCTGGTATTCTCTGGTTTTGAACAATGTAGATCCATCATATAATACACCTGCCCAAGTATTGTGAGAGGCACTTATAGATCCACGTAATGTTGTGATCACCTTTTTAGCTCTAGGGAATCTCTTCATCATCTGCTCACATACTGACAAGAATGCTTCTGCTTTCACATGCTCTCCTTGTGTAGTAATGTCAAGGCCTTCTGGCTTAATGCCGAAGTGCTTCTCAGCATCTTCTTCATTTCCTAGGACTATATCGCAATACGATGTTAAGTCACTCATAACTTTTTCGCGGTGCTCATCACTGCAATATTGCCAAAGCTTAGCTCTGTAGTTTAGATCTGTAGAAATAGTAATACCCATTTCACTTGCTACCTTCACAGCTTCTAGACATGCGTCTGCAGCTCCTTGAGATATAGCAGGAGTAATTCCAGTCCAGTGGAACCATTCCACACCTGCAAATACGGATTTCCAGTCTACCATGCCAGGCTCTATTTCTGCTATTGCAGAATGTGCTCTGTCATATACTACTTTACTGCCTCTACTTACCGCTCCTGTTTCTAGGAAGTAAATGCCTAATCGGTCGCCACCATAGATAATTTTATCTACACCAACACCTCTTTTACGCATTTCCATCATAGCACAAGCCCCAATATCGTTTTTTGGTAAACGAGTTACGAAGTCTGTAGAGATGCCGTAATTAGCTAATGATACAGCTACGTTAGATTCTCCACCACCATAGATGGCGTCAAAACTATTGGCTTGCGAAAACCTCAAGAATCCTTGAGGAGCAAGACGTAGCATTATTTCTCCAAATGTTACTACTCTAGCCATTGTATTATATACCTAATGCTTGTCCACCACCTACTTGAACTGTCTCAGCAGTCATAAATGACGCATCGTTTCCAGCTAAAAATGCAACAACACCTGCAACATCTTCTGGCTGACCTAGTCTACCTAGCATGATGTTGTTAGCCCATGAAGCAAATACTTCTGGTTTAGTTGATTTGATTTGAGCGTGAAAAGGAGTATCTATAGTTCCTGGAGATACAGCGTTTACTCTGATTCCGTCTGGAGCTAAATCCTTAGCTAATGCTCTAGTGATAGCGTGTACACCTGCTTTAGAAGTACCATAGATACCAGCACCTGGTCCACCTGCATTCCAACCTGCATTAGAAGTAAAGTTGATTATGTTAGCGTTAGTTCCTTTTTTCAAGTAAGGGATAGCTGCTCTTGATACAAAGAATGTAGAATCTAAGTTAAGAGCCATTACAGATCTATAAAACTCAGTAGTCATTACCTCGAATCTAGATCTTCCACCTAATCCACCTGCGTTATTTACTACTACATCTATCTTACTGTGCTTATCGCCGATTGATTTGATGCTAGCGTTTACTTGCTCCTCATTAGTTACGTCAAAAGCGTGAAATTCTGCTGTGTATCCTTCTTTAGCTAATGCAGCTAATTTCTCAGCTCCTGCTTCAGCATCTAGTCCGTTTAATACTAGTGTGTATCCTTCCTTACCAAATCTTCTTGCTATTTCAAATCCGATTCCTCCAGTAGCTCCTGTAATTACTGCTACTCTTCCGTTGTTTGTACTCATATTTATTTTATTATGTTCTGTTTATGTTATTAATAATTGTTCTCTTAGTCTATTACGTATTTTACCTTCGGTATGAAAATAAAGATAGCAAGGATTCCAAGAGCTACTGAAACTGTTATAGTAATAAAGGCGGGGTTGTATGATCCTCCTGTTGTGATTTGACCAATAAACCAGTTCATGATTATTGGAGAAATTGCTGCGATAGTTCCTGCGAATCCGGCAATAGTTCCTACTGACGGTCCTCTGAATAAATCGCTAGACAATGTTTGTACGTTTCCTATTGCAAATTGGAAACCAAATAATGCCATTCCAGCTAAGTAAATGAAGGTCATGAAATTATCGTCTTTTACAAATAATATGATTGATACAAAAGCAATTATTATTAAAAGACAGCCAATTACTATACTCGCTTTCCTTCCAAAATCTACATTTTTTCTTTTGATTATTGCTTGAGTGAACATTCCTCCAATGATACTACCACCAGCTGCCATCAAGTATGAAATCCACATAGTCCCGGCAATTTGTTCTATGCTTAAACCAAACACCTCATTCAAATAGATTGGCATCCAGATAGCAAAGAACCACCAAATAGGTTCAATACAGAACCTACATAATAGTATACCCCAAGGCTCTTTATGACTTAGAATGGTTGTTAGTGGTAAGCTTTTAACTTTCTCCTCAACCTCCTTTTTTTCTTCTAGTCCTGTGAGAATGAAATCCTTTTCTTCCTCTGTAATCCAAGGATGGTCTTCGGGCTTAGACTTATTAAGAATTAACCACGGGATAATCCATAAAAGGCCTAATGCTCCTAGGATAATGTATGTAGTTTGCCAACCAAATCGAGTGTAAAGGAAAATAATTATAAAAGGAGCAATAACATTACCGATAGATGCACCTGAATTAAATATACCTTGAGCCAAAGCTCTTTGTTTAGCTGGAAACCATTCCCCATTACTTTTTACAGCACCTGGCCAGTTACCTGCTTCACCAAGACCTAACATTCCTCTGAAGATAGATAATGAAACGATACCTGCAGTAAATGCGTGTAAAGCTGATGCAACAGACCACACAACGATAGAAACCAAAAAGCCAAGTCGTGTTCCAATTTGATCATAAAGTTTGCCGGATAAAAATTTACCTGCAGCATAGAATCCAAGAAATATACTACCCATTAAGGCATAGTCTTTTTTGTCCATACCTAAATCTTCTCCCATCTCTGGCCAAAGAAGAGCAAAAGCTGTTCTATCTATATAATTGATAACTGTAGCCAAGAATATCAGCCCAATTATCCACCACCTAAGTCCTTTTAACTTCATGATTATTTAGGTGCTAAAAAATCTTCTCTCACAGGGCTAAATACGTCTATTAATACCCCCGGCTTAGTACATACACATCCGTGTAGTACGTGAGGAAGAATGTAATAAGCGTCTCCCCCTTTTATAGTTCTAACATCATCTCCTATTGTCATTGTAAATTCTCCGCTTTCTACGTAAGTTACCTGAGAGTGAAAGTGCTCATGTAGGTAACCTTCAGCCCCTACCTCAAATTTCACTTTTACAAGCATGATGTGCTTGTCGTATCCCATAATTTGTCTCTTGATGCCTGGTGCAGCATCATCCCACGGGTTTTCTTCTCCGATGAAATAAGCGTCAGTTGGTTTTATGTCCATTTTGTATTTTTATTTTATTAAAAGTTCCAGACCAGTTGTAGGTAACACCTTCTGCGTGTACACTATGGTTACTTGTTGGTTTAGTATCTTGTTTAGAAAAACAAATTTGCATTGTTTTTCCTGATTTGTGTTCTACCACGAAAATGCAATAAGCGTCGGATTCAAATAGTACTTTAACTCCATTTATTTGACTAAATGGATTAGTAGGTAATTCGCTTATAGGACTATACTGACCGTGGGACTCTATTACTGACAAAAAGGTAACATTCTTTTGACCTGATTTTTGGTGAATCATTAGTCCGTCTCTACGCAAATTAAAGTTAGGGTCCGATGCTCCAAGTCGTGCTAATATTAAATTATCGCCGGAAGAAGAACTACCTGTGATAGAATAAAAATTTTTGTCCTTGAACCAATTGAAAGTATAGTTGTCTGCTATGATTTTAGCTTCACCTTCTTTGTATATGTGCTGATAACCGTGTTTCTCTCCAAGTTGTTTTGCTGGGAAAGATTCTATTCTAGGTTCAGAGGCCATATAGTGATCCATATACTGAAACGGCAACTCGTAACTGTGCTCATTACTAGAATTAGCAGAGAAGAGGTCTATTAGCATAGGAGTACCAAAACTTGGATCGTTTACTAAGAATAATGTTCTATGTAAATCAACGTCGTTATATGCATTAGTGTCAGATGCAGAAGCTATTTGAAATGTCGGATCTGTAACATTAAAGTAATATGGGTCAGAATGTGCATCTACCGCATTTTTGTATTTACCATTGAAATGAGATTTTCTGTCTACTATTATGGTATTATGAGCAATGGTTTGTTTTGCCCAAGATTTATTCTCTGGCAAGTAAACGCCACCTGATTTTTGGTCTACATTAACCCAACGAGCAGATCCGTAGTCTTGCAACACTTCATCAGCACCATTGTACATCATAAAAGATAGCTTATCAAAATGGCCATGTCCAAGTCCTTGAGATGGATATTTGAATAGAACAGATAATTCAGATTCTTGAGTTTTTGTTCTTAAGATACCAATAGCACCTTGGTCTCCATCACCACCGTCTGATAGTTCTACCGATTTCTTATTGAAAGGTTTTGCTTTGCCTTGATGTATGCCAAGTGCAGTTAGATATCCATTTTGGTCTAGTGTAACTTTGTTTTGTAACTCAGCTATAGAAAGTAAACTATGATCTCCAGATAGTCCGTAGGTTATATCAATGATGCTTACCACAGATCCTGCAGAAAGTGACATTCCTTTCTGGGCATCATTGATAGGATAAAATTCGCCTGACATTGTTGTCTGGTAAATTAGAGCATTTACTGCTTTGAGGAGCACTCCATTATTGTGCTCAAATATTTTTAGTTCTGGTTTGTTGTTTTTCAATGCTGTGGCAAACACCATAAAAGGTGTCATAGCATATCTATGATAGTATGGTCCTTCAGTATAATACCCATCTGGTGAAAATGCATTGTCTACTTGAGCTAAGAAACCAGCTTTTAGTTTGCCATCTGTAAATATGTAGCCGCCGTCGTTATCCTTAGCATTTGCATCTTTTTCAGACATCTGGAAACCATACAGAGCTCTCTGAACTAGATCGTCATTTCCCATAGCTAGTCCCATCATACCAACTGCGGCATTGCCCCAAGTGCTATGGTTATGTATTCTATTGAAGAACCGAGGGTTCTCCAGTGATAAGTAATCTGCAAATGGTATAAATAGGTTTTCCTCAAGCTGCTTTCTTTCTGATTTAGATAAATAATCATAAATAGCATCGTAGGTCTGTGCTGTATAGAACAGCCAGTTGGCATCATTTAAGCATTGCCAAAATATCTTACCTCTAGCATATGATCTCGTGCTAGGGTGTTTTGGAAGGTCTTTGTATATTTTCTCGTATTCAAAAAGTAGCGTTTTTACGTAATCAGCATACTTCTTGTTGCCATCTATTTGATATAAAGATGCAGCCACGTGCATGTTGACGTAATTTCTTTTGTGTTGCTCATGCGTGTGCCCGCCACCCATATCTTTTGGGGTAGGCACATCAATAGGCTCTTTTAGTGCGAGCTCTATTCTTTTCACAGCCTGTTCTTTAGCTGCTTCAAATAAGGGAGCCTTATCCCCAGATCTAACTTCACTCATTCCTTTTGCAGTCATAACTAGGCAAGGGTGTTCCTTAGCACTACATCTAAATATAGCTACAAGAAGTATGAATATCGTTGAAGTTATTTTCAATATTTTTTGTTTTAAATAAATGAGACTTGACATATAATCTTGCCAAGCCTCATTAGATTTTAGTTTTTGGTTTGTTGTTTAATGGGTTACTTCAAGGTCATAATATTTAACATTCGCGTATGCACCAGCTTCCTTGTTTTGAAGATAGTTTCCTGCTTTGAAGTAATTATCAAAGATTCCCCATCTTCTCATATGAACATCGTCGAAGACCATTGATTCGTCATCATTTAGTATAACTTCTAATCTACCGTCACTTGCTATTATCTCTAATGTGAACTCGTCAAAATTGACAGATTCTTTAAAAGAAACAGCTGCGTCACCCCAAGAGTCAGTTTGTAAAGCCCCTTCATCACTCATAAGAGTATCTGTAAGTACTTTGGTGTAAACTCGAATCTTACCAGACTGCCAGCTCAGCTTAAGTATAGGAGGAGCATTATTATCTTTGGCACCTATCTGAGTTTTTTGAGCATCAGTTAGTCGTCCGTGGATCTGCATAACTATAGTTTTGTCATACCCATTAGGTCCAGCATGTACATCGCCTATTTTTAAGCGACCTTTCATTCTACCTCCATCAGCAAATTTCCAATTGGTCTTGCCATCACCACCATCTAATAGCTCTCTTAGTTCTGTTCTAGAGTAGGAAGAATTAGCGGTGCTTGTTCCCGGAGTAGTATAAAATACTAATGACCCGTCTGAAGAGTCATTGTACAAGTATGGTTCTAAGGTGTTATTAGTTGAGTAGTCTAAAATTGCTGGAGGATACACTTCCGTAGGTCTTCCTATCGGAAGTGTAACTTTCCAGTTTCTTAAGTCTATATGAGGAAGGAAGTAATCTTCTCCTTCTACTTGAATCTCCTTTGGAATTTTCTTATAGTTAGGACTTTCTTCCTCATTTGATTTACAGCCATAACTAAAACTTAAAGCTAAGATCCCATAAATCAGTATAGACTTTATTCTCATTTAGTACTACTATTTTATAGAAATAGACCAAGTGTCTATTCTAGATTCTACATCAGCGTTGTTAAAGTAAATAGCAACTTTAACAGAATTACCTGAATTGAATTCTAGAGTACCTTTAGTATATAGATTAGCATCCGTTTGGTCATTTAAAACTACAGATTCTATAGTTCTAGAAGGGATAGAAGCTGGATCTGTAACAGGTCCGTCTAATACAGCTACAGTAAGAGTGCCCGCTGGAGTAGTTTTCATGGTGTACCAAAATTCAAGGATATAATCTACATCTTCTTCTACTGTAAATTCTTGGTATCCTATTCTACTTCCATCAGATGGAAGTTTTGCGGACTTTACACCATCGTGTACAGGGCTACTTGTAATTTGTATTACACCTCCTAAATCTCCATTTCTCCAGTGATTTCTGTATGAATCATCTCCTTCATCATCATAACCAGGGTTAAGAATAGTAGGTTGGAAAGTACTTGTTGGCTTTACTACGATTACAGAATCTTCATATATATTAGACTTGCCAAGCTTATCTGAGGCAGTAAGTGAAACTAAGTAGCGACCATCTTCATAAGTAACGGTAGGATTTTTTTCTGTGGATGTTTGTCCATTTCCAAAATCCCAACTGTAGTCTGTAGCACTCCCTGAGAAATTATCAAAGTTAATTTCTTGGTAATTCTCTTGACTTGGAGTAGTACCAAATGAAGCCGAAGGAGGAGTTAAATCTGCTATAGATCCGGCCTCTGGATATTCTAGTTCATTACAAGATGAGAAGTATCCAATTGTTAGGATACTCATCATAAATATTGTTATTTTTTTCATTATCTTAAATACTTAAATTGTTAATATTAATTATTAGTAACCAGGGTTTTGTGTTAGTTTTCCTGCACTCACATTTATTTCATTCTGAGGTATAGGAAGAAGTAAATCTGTAGGTTCAAAAGATTGACCTGTAGAAGTAGCAAAAGCAGATATTACACTATTTGCCATTCCAAATCTCATTAGGTCATAGAATCTATGATTCTCAAATGCCAATTCTACTCTTCTTTCGTTTGATAAATCTAACTTAGTAAGATCATCAGTTCCTACAACTAGCTGAGACTGACCAGCTCTTGCACGCACTTGGTTGTATGCGTTGATAGCGTCACCGTCTGCAGTCATATCCGCTGCACCCATAATAGCTTCAGCATACATAAGTAATACATCCGCATGTCTAAGTACTATCCAGTCATTACCACATCTTCTGTTATCAGCAGATTGTGTAAGGTACTTACCTACTTCATTTTCGTTAAGTGGATTCATTAGAATAGGAGATCTAATAGTATCGTCGGGGTTTAGATTTGATTTAAAATCATCTGTAATATAGTTTAACCCACTAACTGCACCTAAGTTAGTCATTTCATAAGAAAAATCCTGACTCTCATTAGCGTCATCATCCAAATATGGAATGGCAAAGATTACTTCACTGTTTCCTTCATTATAGAATACATCTGAGTAATTGGCTTCTAGTGAACCGCTAGCTACTAGTGGTTCTAAAACTGTTTTAGCTCCTGGGTAGTCACCTCTTGTAAGTTTCACCTTACCAAGAAGAGCAGAAGCTGCTGTCGCACTAGCTCTTCCATACTCATTTGTAGCAGGAAGTAATACTGCTGCTGAAGTTAAGTCTGCATCAATAAATGCTAAAACTTCAGAAGTAGCAACACGTGCAAAATAGTCCTCATCTGACTGAATAATTACTTTATCAATAAGAGGCACATCTCCATAAGCTCTAACCAAGTTAAAGTGAGCTAACGCTCTTGCAAATTTTGCCTCGCCTTCAAACTGCTGCCTGTCGGCATCGGTTTCTACAGAATCAAGATTCTCAAGAACAACATTCGCTCTGAAAATTACATTGTAATTAGCTGCCCAATATTGACCAACTGCTTGGTTTGTTGGAGCTACCGTGAATGCTTCAAACTGAGCCCAATCACCTTCACGTGATTTCGACTTAGAATTATCTGATCGCATCTCTGTAATTGCAAACTCTCTTAATGGAACTTGTTGAAGTCCATCGTAGATTGCAATTACTCCGCCTTCTACTTCATCTCCGTTTTTGTAAAATCCATTATCTCCAACAGCTGATATCGGTGCTAGATCTAATTTCTTTTCGCAACCTGTAATTGCTGCAAAAACTACTAGTACTATTATTATATTTTTAAAATTCATTTTATTTTAATTATTAAAGTTTAACGTTAACACCTATTGATAATGTTCTGTAAATTGGAGCAGGTCCTCTTTGATATCCATAAGTTAATGGGTTCCCAAGTCCTTGGTCTATGCCTTCTGGGTTATAACCTTCGTAGTTGTCAGCCATTTTGTAAAACAAGTTTTGACCCCCAGCATAAACTCTAAGACCTCCTAGTCCGATTTTATTCATTGCTGCCCTATTGAATGTATAACCAATATTTAAGTTTCTAAGTGCAAAGTAGTCTGCATCTTGAATATCATCACTTGTGAAAATTCTCTGTACAACTTTATCCGCGTCTGCAAATCCAGCTACATAATCTTGATTGCCAGAAAACTCATTCTTGATGTATTGAGAAGAGATGTTTCTAACCTCAGCCCCTTGCGAACCTTGGAACATGAGAGTTAAATCAAAACCTTTATAAGATACTGTATTATTCCAACTGTAAATGAAATCAGGATAGGGAGAACCAAGGACAGTCCTATCGTCTGTATCAATAACACCGTCACCATTTAAATCTTTAACATATATGTCCTGAGACTGCCCACCGATAGGGTAGAATGGGTTCTTAATAAATTCAGGAGCTATTTCTTCACCACTTACTACATACCCGTAAAAGGATGATATTGGGCTCCCTTCTTCTGCTATCCATTCTGCTGGTCTCTTAGAATCTACAGTAGATATTAATCCACTAGCTCCTGCGAAATCGATAAGTGTGTTCTCATTATGCGTTAGTAATGCAGAAGTTCTCCATTTGATGTCCTTACTATTTAGTGGATTAGCAAAAATTTCAAGTTCGAAACCTTTATTTTCAACTATCCCTCTGTTTACTAGGGCCGTTCCAAAACCAGTTACACTTGGTATAGGAAGATCTAATAATAAGTCAGAAGATGTTCTGTTATAGATATCCATAGATAGCCCGTATTTCCCTTTTTTTAAGCCTATATCAAAACCAAAGTTAACTTCTTTAAGTTTCTCCCATCCTAATTCACTATTAGAAATATTAGTAGGGTTATATCCGTTGCTCTCACCACCAATTGCGGTTCCTACGGGAGATATAAGGCCTATGTAGTCGTACTCACCTATTCCTGAATTACTTCCAGATACGCCATAACTTAATCTGGTTTTGAAAGCAGAAACTATCTTTAAGTTATTCATGAAATCCTCTTTAGCGATATTCCATCCAATAGAAGCAGCTGGAAAGAATCCATACTTATTATCAGGACCGAACTTTGAACTACCATCCCATCTAGCACTTAAAGATAATAAGTACTTATCTGCATAAGCATAGTTAACTCTTGAAAGAAAAGATACCAATGCTTCTTGTGTTTGCGAAGTATAAGCACCTAAAACATTAGCTGCAGGAATCGTCTTAATTAAGTCATTAGTAAAACCCGAAGCTGTAATTTGAGCATCTGTTCTGTTCCAACTTTCGTAAGCAAATCCACCTACTGCATCCACATCATGCTTTGAGTTTAGTGTTTTACTATAGTTGAATGTACTCTCTGAAATGGTGTGAAAATTTTCTTGATTTCTAAGACGGGCAGATGAACCAGCTGCACCATTTCTTGAAGACAATACTCCGTTGTAGTCCTCATACTTAGTAAATCTAATGTCACCACCTATCGATTGCTTAAAGAATAGGTCATCTGTTATATTAACATTTACAAAGGCATTTGTAAATATTTTAGTTTGATACTTTCTTCTATCTCTTTCTAACACCTTAGCTAATGCACTCTGGTTAGAAGTACCGCTAATGTCAGTTCCTGCGTTTGCTGGATCTGGAGCACCTTCGGTTAAGTCAAAATCGTCAAACATTCTTTCCATAGCATAGTCGCCAACTTTGGCATCAGCCCATCTTCCATTTTCTCTAGTTCTATTTACATACTGAATGTTTTCAGCAGTAAGGTAAGTAGGTAGCCAAGGGTTTTGTCTTAAAGCATCATGAACCCCTATCGGGAATCTTCTTTGTTCAGTTCTAGAAGGGTTTAATACCACTCCAAAACTTACTCTATCACTAACTTTGGTGTTAATATTTAATCTGAAGTTTAACTTTTCATAATTATCTGTAAGTAATACACCTTGATCATTTAAATAACTCAAAGACGTCATGAATTTAGTGTTTTTAGTTCCTCCACGAGCAGAAAGTGAATGACTAGTGATAAGACCACCATCAAACATTACTTCTTCCCAGTTAGTCCCCTCACCAAATTTTTGGATATACTCACGTTTTTCTGCAACACCAGATTCACCTTCAGTTTTTGCTAACCAATCATCTAAGTTGCCAATATAATCTCTTGACTTTACAGATTTAGAACCCACATAAGAGTTGTAAGAGAACTGAGTTGGTCCTTCAACACCTTGCTTAGTCGTTATCATAATGATACCGTTTGCACCCCTTGAACCGTAAATAGAAGATGAAGCTGCATCTTTAAGTACTTCTATAGAAGCTACATCATTCATATCGATACTCGATAAATAATCTGGATCAGATCCTACTGCGATACCATCTATTACAATTAATGGACTAGCATCAAATGATATAGAGCCTTGACCTCTTATTTTAATAGATGGAGCCTCACCTGCAGCTGGATTAGTCATCTGGATGTTTACACCCGTAATTTGACCTACCAAAGCATCATCTACTCTACCTATTGGAATTTGATCAAGTGTCTTGTTTTCTACTTTAGAGATCGAACCCGTAAGATGTGATTTTTTCTGAGTACCATAACCGATAGCTACGACACCATCTAGGGCTTCAGAATCTTCAGATAATTTTACATTAAATGTTGTTTGATTGCCCACAATCATTTCCACATCCTTATATCCTAGATATTTAAACACCAAGATATCTGATGACGAAGCAGACAATGAGAATAGCCCCTTTGCATTAGTAACTGAACCTTTGTTGCTATTCTGCACATATACTGCAACGCCCTGCACTGGTTCATTTGAGTCGTTTGTTACCGTTCCCGTTACCGTGGTTTGAGCGTAACTAGTGTTACTAAACCCAAACATTAAGAAGAAGCCTAAAACTATGGACTTAACCATGGCCTTAGAATACCTTTTCTTAAAATTTCGTAAGTTAATTTTTTTCATGTTTTTTTGTTTTTAATTCGTTTAAGGTAGCTAATAGTAATTTATTTTAAGTTAAAATATAATTGGTAAACCAATTATATTAAGTCAAAAGTATCAAAAAAATACCAAAGTAAAGAAAAAACACACTTATTATTATTATTATTCATAATTGGGTTACCAATTTAATAGCAACTATCGTCAACAATAAGGAGGTGTTGGTATATGCACTAACTCTTTGCCTGGTTATGTATTAGTTTAGGGTTAGTAAACCAGCCATCTGCGTAAAATATAAAGGGCTTCCTCGTTTGAGGAAGCCCTTAAAATGTTTATTAAGATTTGTAATTATCTGTTAATTACAAATCTTGCTACGCCTGTGTTTTCACCAGCATATAGTTTTACTATATAGGTCCCAGTGTTTAGATCTGAAACAGTAAGGTTATTATTTGATAAACTTCCTTCTAAAACGATTCCACCCAAGATATTAAATACTTTGTAAGTATCCCATTTCTGAGTTCCTATTACAGTAAGGTTGTTGCTAGTAGGGTTAGGATAGACTCTAGTTTTGATTACACTTTCTCTTACAGAAGATCTATCTACGTACTCAGCAATATCACTTAAGCCTCTTGGGAAAATCTGGTATCCTTCGTTGTAAGGAGCAGACCCATCATACTGACCGCCTAAACCTGTTATAGTCATAGTGTCAAATTCTACTGGCATTCCTACTATACCTGGAATATCTTTATCAATTCTGATTTGGAAAGTATCCATATCGTCATTAGTAAGTTCTACATTTCCATTATTTGGCCACATAGTAGTTGTGTCGTTTGTGATCCAAACCTTTCTTAAAACAATAAAGTCAGACTCGGTAGCTTCTGATGGAGCTTCTACTTGTGTAGCAGATTTAAGTGTGTTTCCTGAAGAATTTACAAGTATGCTGTCAGCAAAAAGTTCTAATAAACCATTATAAAAATCTATCTTTCCCTTAACCGTAATTTCATCTCCTTCAGTTACTACATAATCATCTACATCATTATAATTGAATATATTAATGCCCGCCGTCTCGTCAATTATTGTGAAAGAAATACCTGCGTTTCCATCTAAGTCCACACCATAAACAACACCCGTAAGTTCATACAAAGTATCTTCATTAGTTGCGGCTAAATCTGCATCTAACATGATTACATCTGCGATGTCTGCCACATTATAAACTAACGTAGGCTCTTTTGAAAAATAAATATTATCTAAATATAAAGTGTTACCAGCAGTAGGTAAAGCTGAGAATATTAGTTGTGAAATACTAGACTTACCTGAAAGACCAGCAAAGT
>Ga0209713_10000310_pt1 | contig 27006 bp, 11 predicted proteins | sample ArcOceMetagenome_3_FD_187444 | JGI IMG/M metagenome (GOLD analysis project Ga0209713, IMG submission 187444) | Marine eukaryotic phytoplankton communities from Arctic Ocean - Arctic Ocean- Svalbard ARC20M Metagenome (SPAdes) (version 2) | ecosystem: Environmental > Aquatic > Marine > Oceanic...
ATGTCACCCCCCCATTGGTTGAAAAAAACCGCTAAGTATCTAAAGTTGCCCAAAGGAAGCCTAAAAGCGCTTCACCCATCGTGATGCCTTACCGATCGTGATGCTTCATCGATGCAGCTCCGCTCGGGCAGAGGGCGTGCAGCAGCAGCTGCGCCCACGCATCCTGCACCGCAACTCCCCAGTGCACGCCGTCACCACCGGGCAGCCCATACAGCTCCCTGCGCACCATCGGGCAGCTGGCGAATTGCTCGGACCTACTCTCCATCTGCACCAGCAGCTTGAGGTCGAGCAGCTGCAGAAGCGGCTGCCCCTGCTGCCGGCCGCGCGCGGCCAGAGCGCGGGCCGCCTCATTCTCGCACGCCCACGTGGTCTCCGGCCACGCAAACTTGTCGAGAGGGCCCACGTACGAGCCCTGCAGGGCCCAGCTCACCACACGTCCCGCGGGCGCCTCGCCGACGAGCCTGGCCATGCGTGCCAGCCCATCGCACGTCGGCGTCCAGATGCTGCTCATGACCGCGAGCAGGTCGGGCGACGATCGGGTGCGAAGGCGACGACGACGATCACCGGACGATGCCTGCTGCTGCCGATGATGCTTGTACGTTTTCTCGTCGAAGGTCTCGAGGCCGTGCGGGTCGCGCACGACGCGCTCGAAGCGGCCGACGTCCGGCCCGACGAAGCGATACGACAGTCTCAGGCGTGAGGGGTGGTGCTCCTCCTGGACCTCGTCGGCCGAGGAGCCGTTGAGGGGCGCGTCCAGGTCCCAGTCGTCGTAGTAGTGCATCGCCGAGCGGTTGCCAACGCCGCCGGCCGCTGAGGCATCGTCGTGACTGTGGCCGCCCACCGTGCCGCCCGGGCCCATGCGCAACCCCAGCCCGAGCCAGCGCGACAGGTAGCGGATGAAATATCGCACCTGCGAGTCGCCAGCAAAGAGTAGCCACTGGCCACGTAGGCAGGTTCGCGCCGCCGCCGCATCGACGCGTCGCCAGCCAGGACAGCTGGCCGCCTCGGCCTGCCACCAGCATCGCGGTCGGCAGGCGCGCGGGTACAGCTCGCCCGCAGAGAAGAGCTCCTTCGCGGAGCACGGCTTTGGCGCCTCGCCCAGCAGCGTCCCGCCGTCGAGGCCGGATGGAGCCCACGAGCCGGACGACAGATCGCAACGAGCCGCCGACATCAATCACCGGAATTTTCAAAACCAAAAGTGTTAAAAGAACAATTACAATCACGATAACCACGGACCCGGAAATAATATCATTAAAGTACGCATATTGCACGACCGCTGCTGTGCAGCACGACAGTGCGGCGCCGATTCGCAGCACCTCAACCCTCCGCCGCGTCTCTCGTCGTCGTGCCGACGTTTGCGAGCGTGACGCCGAGCGTCTCCGGCAGCGCAAACCACGAGAGCGGGAGCGCGACCGCTGCGAGGACGCCGATGAGCATGAGCATGCTGGTCGAGCCGAGGAGAATCGGCAGTGGGCCAGCGAGCAGCGTGGCCACACGCGAGGCGGCCGAGCACATGCCGAGCGCCGAGTTGCGCACGGAGGTGGGGAAGAGCTCCTGCACCTGCACGTAGATCAGGTTGAACGCGGCCTCCGCCGCGAAGGTGCCCACCATCGAGGACCCGGTGGCGACGACGGGGAAGATGGCGCCGAGCGTGATGGCGACGGCGATGAGGCCGAGGAAGATCGCGTTGGCGCCGCGCCGGCCGAGGCGCGGGCTGTCGAGCAGGCGGGTGGAGTAGGCGGCGGGGAAGACGGGGAGCGAGATCAGGAAGAAGTTGAGGTAGATGGACGACGAGAGGTTGCCGGCGTTGAACGAGATGGCGTAGTACGAGAGCGAGATGACCATCCACAGGAAGATCTGCACCAGGCAGATGCGCCGCATCCGGCGGTCGGAGCACAGCTGACCCAGCTGGCTGCCGCCCGCCTTCGCCTCGCCCTCTACCACTCCAGCATTGGGCGCGGCGAGGCCGTTCTCAGGCAGCAACGTGCGCTCGTCGCTCGCTCGCGAGAGCGCCTGTCGCTCGATCGCTATCAGGCGCTCGTCGGTCGACTCGACGTGCCCGACCAGCAAGCGGACGACGTCCTGGCATGCGGTGGCCTCTCCTTGACGCAGCAGCCACTGGGGCGACTCGGGCAGCAGCAGACCAACACACGCGGCCTGGACCAGGTAGAAGGCGGAACAGCAAAGTATCAGCACGCGCCACGAGTGGTCGCGGAATGCGTACGCGATGCCGGGGGTGATGCACGAGACAAACGCCCAGATGTAGCACGGCAGTGCTATCGTGGCAAAGATGCGCGTTGTTGGCCCAACGAGCTCGCATGCGAGGGTGAGCCCGACCACGCTCATGCCAGCCAGGCCCATGCCCAGCAGTGTCCTGCAGCCAAGGTACAGCTCGAACGTGGGCATGCCAGCCGAAGCCGCGAAGAAGACGGCGACCAGCACAGTGCTCACAAAGAGCACGCGGTGCCGGCCGAGCCTGTCCGAAAGTACACCAGTGATGAGCGAGCCGACGCCAAGGCCAGCGAACAGGAAGCTGGACCCGATGCCGCGCTGCCAGTCGCGACTGCAGTATAGTCCCCACTCTGCAGACATCGAGTAGGGCACTGACGGACACTGCAGCTCTCCGCCGGCAGCGCTGCAGCTCGAGCAGACGTCGTCGGCACCAATGAGATCGCTGGTGTTGGAGCATGTGCACTGCTCAAGATCCACCGCCTGCGCGATGAACTCGTCGATGAAGATGGGCAGTGCGCCGGTCCAAGAGCATGCGACCAGCAGCAATATCAGCAGGCGCTTGCTGGAGAACTCGTGAAGAGGGCCGTCGAGAAGGTCCTCGAGTGGGTCGGAGCTCACCATGGCTGGCGCGAGCAGAGGCTGCTGCCGGCTGTCAGCAGGGCGCTGCGAGGCGCCGGCCTCAGGTTGCTGCGTAATGGTTGCGCAACCGGCCGCGCCGGCTGGCGACCACATCGCTAACTTCACAAGTCAACTTCTTGCGGGGGGAAGAACCACGCTGGCAGCTTCACGTACGGCATGCAGGGTCAACGGAACACAACACGGAACACGTGGGACACAACATGCTTCTCTTCCGTCTAGTTAGCCTCGCGCGCCCACGCTGAGCGCGATCAGCCCGAGATCGGCGGCCCAGACGGGGGGCTGCACGCACCGCAGCCGACGCAATACGAGCTGCTGCAGGTCCAGGCATTGCACCTGCACAAACGCGTCCAAAGCCAAAGCTTGCATGAGTGGAGGGATCGTGGACGGACAGTTTGAGGGTGGCGTAATGTGTGGACGTGCGCGCGAGAGAGGGGCGGGTGATTGGGCGGGTGCCATGTTCGCATGGGAGCTGCACGCACCATCCCTCGCAAAATGTGCTCGTGTCGGCGCAATTCGGCGCGCCGCCGGTGCCATCGCACGCCCCGCAGTCGGTCGTGTGAGACGCACACGTGTAGCTGTTGCACCACGCCAGGCAGCGCGTTCCCGAGCCGCTCAGGTAGCTGCAGTAGTCAGCGTTGCCAGTGCTTCCGCCGATGCAGCCGGAGCACATTGAGTTTGTGCACGTGTACCTGGCGAGGGACGATGCAAATGTGAGATGATCGTGCTGCAGGCCTGCAGCTGTCATGTTCGATCGGCGGCAGCTCACGCGTTGCACCATGCAGCGCAGTACGTGCCTCCCGTCACCAGGCTGCAGACTGAGCACGTGTCACACTGGGCGCCGGTGCCGCTGTCGCACGTGTACGGATTGCACCAAGACTCGCACGTGGCCCGCGATACGACGGCAAAGGCCGCGAGCAGCAGCTTGGCGAGCATTGGCAGCTCGAGCACCAAGAAGCGTGACGGGCTGCTGACAATTGGCCCTCTGGTGGCAGGTCTACCTGCAGCCGCCCCCGCGAGTCGGGGGGCGCGCCCCAGCCTGCAGTGACGGCTAGAACGACTCGAGCTCCTCGTTTGCCTCGTGCGCGTCGGGCGCGCGTCGGCATGTCCCGTTTCTCTGAAAAAGAAGCTTTGATTTGTGACGAAACTGACCGGACTGACAGAATGATCACTCAGACGTACATACAAAACCATCGTAAGCCAAGTAACGAGAGCCGAGGGCCAGGCCGCCGGTGAACCAGCCCGCCAACAACCTCACCACTCTTCGCCCGGCATGGTCGACGTCATCGGCGCCACGTGCAGCCCGTCGCTGATCGAGACGTTCGGGCCGAAGCGCGTCGACTCGCCGAGGCGGCAGCGCTCGCCGACGGTCACGGGGCCGCGCATCATGCTCATGCCGTGCGTCAGCTCGTGGCCGGCGAGGTAGGTGCCGGTGCAGACGACCGCGTCGTCGCCGACGTTGAGCAGGTCGGCGTCCATGACCGACACGTCGCGGTCGAGGAAGACGCGCTGGCCCAGCTTTGCGCCGAAGGCGCGGAAGACGAGGACGCGCGCCTGCGCGCCGCGCATCGCCGTAAGGAAGGCGGAGTTGGCAAACTCGAGGTGCGTGTACCCGAAGGCGACCTGCAGCACGCTGCGCGTCGTCGTGAGCGGCCTGCGCTCGGCGACGAAGCGGCCGACGAAGAGCCACTTGGCGGCGACGAAGACGAGCAGCAGCAGCAGCTCGAAGACGAGCATCGCGAGCTGCCAGACCAGCAGGCTGAGCAGCATGAGCGCCGGCCGCCGCCACGAGTAGTTCATGAAGAAGCTGATCGCCACCATGCGCGCGCACGGCTGCGGCGGCAGCACCCGCCCGGCCGGCGCGCTCCCAAGGACATACGCGTCGAGGGCGCGCGGGCAGCGCGCAATCATCGTGCCGAGGCAGTGCAGCGTGTCGCGGGCGGTCTCGTCGGGCGCGCCGGCGAGCGCGCGCTGCAGCGTGGGCGTGTCGAGATTGACCATCGACATGGCGGCGGCCTCGGTGCAGTTGAGCTTCGGGATGAGGCCCCAGCAGACCTTGAGCACCGCGGGCGGCGTGTCGTCGTCGAAGTGGCGGCAGCTGCGGCTGTAGCACGCGTCGTACGCGTTGCGCACGCCGCGCGGCTTCTCGCGGTAGCCCACATCGACCTGCCGGTGGACCGCCGCCAGCACGCGGCTGCCCAGCTCCTCGATGCGGCACAGGTCGCCTCCTCCCGGCGCAACCTTCGACGACGTCGTCGCGACGGACGTCGACGAGGCCTCAATCGGCGCGAGGCCGCCGCGCGAGGTGCAGTGCGCCGTGGCGTATGCCTCCTGCAGCTCGAGCTCCGCCATCCGCATCGAGAACGTGGCGTCCGACACGAAGTACGGGTTGTTGCAGATGCCCACCGCCATGCTGACCGAGTAGCGCTCGCGCGCGCCCAGCGTCTCGAAGGCGCCGGAGAGGGCGCACATCGACAGCATCGGCATGATGCACACGGCCACGAGCGTCTGCGTGCACGCGTGCGCGGCACGACGCGACCGCGTCGGTCGGCCGTCGAGCCGGGCGCGCTCGCAGGCCTCGGCGGACAGCTTGAACCGCACGCCGTTGGGCGGCGCGCTCATGACGACGGTGGCGGGGGGCACGTCCTGCGGCGCCGCGATGCAGCTGAAGCCGAGCACCGAGTGCTCGCCGAGCGACGTCGCCGTCAGCATCGAGCGCGGCGACGTGATCGTGTTGGCGCCGAGCCGCACGGTCCGCCAGCGCACGTGCGTGCCCGCCCTGTTGGGCAGCTCGTGCTGCAGCTGGCAGCTCGACGAGAGGAAGGCGTCGCTGCCCATCTGAAGCAGCTCGCACGGGAAGTTGAAGCCCGACTGCGAGCCAGGCCGCTTGTTGAGCTTGACCAGGGCGTGCTGGCCGATGGCCGCACCGCAGGCCCGCTGGAAGGCGTTGTGCGCCACGTCGATCGCCAGCAGCAGCGGCTGCGGGTAGAAGAGCGCGCCGCACGCGAGCCAGTAGCGCTCGAGCAGCTTCTTGCGCGCGACGCGCCACGACGCGGTGCTCACGAGGGCGTCGCGGCACCGGCCGAGCAGCAACCACTTGAGCGAGACGAAGTTGGCGAGGATGAGCGGCTGGAACACGAAGAGGAAGATGAGCACCAGCAGCGTCGGCGCCGCGAGCCGCCACGGGCCGAACACGGAGCGCGGCGCGTACACGAGCGTCGCCAGGGCGAGCGCGGCGGCCGGGGCGCTCAGGTACATGATCCAGAGCTGATGGGCCGTCGCGTGTGCGAGGGCAGCCGACGCGCTGGACGGCGCGGGCTGCTTTGAAGGCGAGCCGCCCCGCTCCAGATCAGCCCCGCCGCTTCCGTAGCTAGAGACAGCCTCGTCGCGCAGCAGAGGGCTGTAGCTCGAGCGCCCAAAGGGTCGCCACAGCCCTGCACGCCACGAGGAGCGCCCGCCGCCACGCTCGGGCGTGTCGACCGCCTCGCCCCCCTCGCTGGCCCTGCCGATGCCCTGGCCACCGCCACCGCCGCTGGTCGCACCCATCCCGTCGGAATCGGTGTAGTACGCCATCCCTTCGAGTGGGTCCCGCTCGACGCGCTGCAGGGGCTGACCAGCCCAGCACGTCCCAGCGGGCAGGCTGCAGTCGCGTACCGACGAGCCCATCCCGACGACCACGCCGGTGCCCACGTCTGCCCCGGGCAGCAACAGCGATTGTGCGCCCACACGAGCCTGCGAACCCACGCTGATCGAGGCGAGGCGCAGCTCCGCGCAACGATGGGCAGTGGGCGGGTAGGCGGCGTGGCAGAAGACGCTCGAGGCCTGCACTCTCGCGCCGTCGCCCACCGAGAGCAGATCGAAGCCAGTCACCGCCAGCGTGCTCACGCTCGCACCCCTGCCGATGCGCGCGCCCATTGCCCTCATCCAGGCGTTGTGCAGCTCGGTGCCCGTGAGGAAGCCAGCAAGGTAGAAGTCATTGCATCGGACGATCGAGTCGACGAGCCACCAGCGCAGGTGGAACCAGCCACGGATCGGGTAGTTGCCGGGCTGCACTCGCCCGAGGATGAGCCATTTGAATCCAACTGTCATTAGCATGAAAATCAGCTTCTCCGCAATCAGACCGACGGGCAGGAGCGCCAACGCCGTCCACACTCCGCACAAATGCGCGATGTACGACAGGGCAACCAGGTTGGCGAAGCGAGGAACCACCGGCAGGAAGGCGACAAAGACCATGCCAACCGCCTCAAAGAGGAGGTAAACACGCGGGTGAAGCGACTGAGCCGAGCCTTTGCGGTCGTTCATTGGGTCCGGTGCTCCTCCTCCGCTCTCCTCGGCCTGAAGATACGCTCCCTGACTGTCGTGCGGTGATCCACCTTGAGCTGCGATCCTGCGCAGACGCGCCTCGACCAGCTTTGCGAGCGAGCGAGCGCTCATGGCCAGCTCGTGAGGCTTCATGACGACGCGTGCGCCCGAGGTCTGTTGCGCGCGCGGTGCAGATTCGTATGCAAGCTGCATTGCCTCGACAGCGATCTCCATGGCAACCTTGGCGTGACGCGTCTCCACTTCGGGCGCGCGCTCGTCGCGAGGGACGACCGCGTCTCCGAGGCTCCACTCCCGACCTTCCGCTACAGCATCAGCCGCGGCCTGCAACCGAGATGAAACGAGCTTGGACATGGACGCAACGGTCTGCCCGTCAGCCAGCAGGTCTGCCGAGGTGGCCACAGGTCCGAGAGCTCGGCGGAGCTGCGCGTGCATTGACGCCAGGGCGAGCGAATCAAACTCGAGCTCGCACAGCAGCGTGTCCACATCCTTGATCGCGTGGCCGTCGCCACAGGCCTGATGCACGACGTCGAGCACAAGCCGCTCCACTTCGGAAGGCGACAGGACTGGCCAGACCCATCCCTGCGGCAGAGCTGCCAGCCCTGCAGCTGAGGCGGCTTCGACTGCGTTTTCAGTGCTGAGTGGAACTGGACGGACAGCACTGGCCATCACATCCTCTTGCCACCGGAACGACCGCCGCTTGAAGGCAAATGAGTGGGCATGGAGCGGGCTCGACGCTTCTGCCAGCCCCTGCAGCACCACGTGTGCAATCGTACCACTGAATCCAAAGGACGACACGCCACCCATGGCCAAGCTCATCAGCCCGCCCAGCCCCGTGGGCAGTGCGCATGGTGCCGTACCACGCAGCACCGACCCAACATGAGGGTTCAGCACCCTCAGCTGCGCGTTGGGCGTTGTCTGACGACGCGTCAGCCCCGCTGTAAGCAGCACCAGCCCTGCCATACCAGCCGCAGGCTCAGCGTGCCCGCTGTTGGCTTTGACGCTGCCCACAGCGAGCGGCTCACATCCGTGGCCTCGCGCCGACAGCACCGCACCTGCCAGCGAGCCCACCTCGATTGGGTCGCCCAGTGACGTGCCTGTGCCATGTGCCTCGTGATAGGCGACTGCAGCTGGACCAAGACCCGCATCTGCCAGCGCCGCGAGGAGCAGAGCCCGCTGCGCCTGCCCGTTGGGAGCGGTGAGACTCGCGCTCTTGCCGTCCTGCCGCACCGCGCTGCCAACCGTCGCCACTGTCCCCTTCGACTCCAGCACTGCGGCGCCACACGCCTCGCCGCGCGCGTAGCCATCGGCGCGAGAGTCAAACGTATGGCTCCGCCCACGAGCCGACGTCATCCCTGCTTGCGCAAAGCTCATGCCCACCGCGGGCAGCAGCATCAAGCTGACACCCTCAAGCAGACTCATCCCGCACTCGCCAAGCTGCACTGCTCTCAGCGCGGCATGCCCAGCCACCAGTGCCGACGAGCACGCCGTGTCATACGACGCGCACGGGCCCTGCAGCCCAAGCACGTACGAGAGACGGCCTGATGCGATGGAGTGGCTGCCGCCGGTGGCCGCGTACACCGTCTGGCCGATTGGCGACACTCGCAGCACCTCATTGAAGTCGTTCGCGGCAATGGCCACGAAGACGCCGCTCACGCTGCCCATCAGGTCGGCACGCCGCCAGCCAGCGGAGTGGAGCGCCTCGTAGCCGCGCTCGAGGAGCAGCCGCTGCTGGGGATCCATCGCGGCCGCCTCGGCGGGGGACACGTTGAAGCATCGGTTGTCGAAGCGCTCGGCACCGGCCACGAAGCCGCCGTGCTTCATGCGCGACCTGATCTCTTCGGGGCACAGATCACCAGCGTTGTTGGCCACGAGAATGGCGTCGAGGTCCCATCGCGAAGTTGGCGTCTCACCAATCACGTTGGCACCTCCCACCGCCATCATCCACGCCTTTGGCACGCTGTCAGTACCGCTTGGCAGCACGATGCTCGTGCCGCTGATGGCCACGCGGCCCTTGGACAAGCCCATCGTGACATCCTGCACGACATCCTGCACGACATCTTGCGGCTGTGGCTCGTTCGCCTCAAAGAAGCCTGCCAGCTGCCGCGCCGTGGGGTAGTCAAAGATGAGGGTGGCCGGCAGCTCATCCCCACCCCAATACCGTTGCAGCTCATTGCGGACCTCGACGGCGGCGAGAGAGTCAAGTCCGGTCTCCATGAGCGGTGCATCTGCGTCCACCTTGTTGCCAGACAGGCGTTCCAACAGCACCAGCATGGTGTCGAGCCCCACGGCGGGCCTGACTGCACTCGAATCAGTCGCGCCCTCGGTCATCAAAGGTGCAAACGCCGAAAGGAATCTTGGGATTGTACGACCTGCGCCCAGCATGCGGCTCCACGCCACCGGCATCAGCGCCAGCACGGCGGGACCTCCCATTCCCACCGCGCTGTTCAGCGCGGCCAAACCCTGCGCTGGCCCGATCATGCCGATGCCAAACGCCTGGAGACGCGCACTCACACCGCTGCCCGAAGCCATGCCCACCTCAGCCCATGGCCCCCACTGCATGCTCACGCCAGCGAGGCCCATTGTGCGTCGCATCTTGCACTGCGAGTCCAGGCAGCTGTTGGCAGCTGCGTAATTGGCCTGGCCAGCTGCGCCCAGCAATGCCGAAACCGACGAAAACATCGTGAAGCCACGCAGCGGCAATTCGGCACTGCCGCGCTGCAGTGTCCAAGCGGCGTGAGCCTTTGGCCCGTACACGTGCCGTAGCGTGGTTGTAGTCTGCTGCGAGAGCAGCCCGTCCGCCAGTACACCTGACGCGTGCCAGATGCCCCGCAGTGGCGAGGCCGGGCTGCTGCTCACGCTCAGCAGTCGGCGGGCATCATGCGACTGAGCTATGTCGCCTCTTACAATGTGCACAACTGCGCTGCTTCCCGCCAGCCGCTCCCATTCAGCTTCAGTGCCGAGCGCGAGGACACCACTGCGCGAAGCGAGTATGAGGCTTATGGCGCCACGCTCGGCCAACCACCGCGCAGTGATCACTCCAAGCCCACCTGTTCCGCCGCTCAACAGCTGGCCGCCCGTAGCAACTGGAGCGTTGTCGGAGGGAAGGAGAACCACCACCTTGCCCACATTTCGTCCACTTTGAAGGAGCCGAAACGCCGCTTCGAGCTGTCCCACAAGTGCAAATGTTCGCGTCGGAAGCCCATGTAGCGCGCCTGCAGCCGCGCGACACGAAAGCTGCGTGAGCTTGCCCTGCATCCATGCCGGGTCACGGATCATGTCCTCATCGATTGCGAGCACGTCGTATCTGGCACCGCCTGCCACCCGCATCCTCGCTTCGCTCCAAACCTGCCGTTTCCCAATCTCCTCCAAGCGCCCCTTCTCGCCCAGCAGCGCAACCGACACCGAGATGAAGTCCAGCGACAGGCTGTTCAGCACGAGCTGCAGCCGACTGCCCCCAGTCGCGGTCGCCATGGCATTGCAGAGGGCCGACGCATCTCTCGAGCTGAAGGTACATCGCACCCCAAGCTGCCGGAGCAGAGCGTGCTTGCGAGGCGTGCCTGCTGTTGCGATGAGATGGGCGCGCAGCCAGTGCGCGTACTCGACAGCCACGAGCCCCACACCTCCCGCTGCTGCATGGATGAGCGCTCGCTGGCTGCTGCGTAGTGACGAGCAGCCAAAAGCAGCGTGTACAGTGGTCCACGTGATCGGAAGCGTCGAGGCTGCCTCAAAGCTGAGGGCGTCAGGCTTGGGGACAAGCCATGATCCAGGCGCCCTCGCGAGCGATGCAAGGCTGCCAATTCCAAAGCCCAATACGGCGTCTCTCGACGCGATGTGCTCGATACCAGGGCCCGTCGCGAGGGTCACACCGGAGCAGTCTGCGCCGGGTGGCCCTGGGTCGCCGGGATAAGCGCCGAGCACATTGAGAACGTCTCGGAAGTTCAGACCCACCGCATGTACTCGGAGTTCGGCCTCGCCACGGCGCAACATGTGCTGGAAGGGCTGCTGCTGCTTCAGCGACATGTTCGACATGGCTCCACGCCCACGTAGAGCAAGTTGCATGTAGCCGACGCGCGATGGAGGGGCCGATGCCAGCCGTGGAATTTGAATGACACCTCGAATCAGCTTCACCTCTGGCTCTGACCCATCGTGGGCCGCAGCCAGGGGCAAAACGGCCCTCGCTGCGTCGAACTCAGCACAGCAGAGCGGCAGTGTGGGCGCTTCCTGCTTGACGGAGCGAGCCAAGCCCTGCAGACCCATAACAGACGCATTTGCACTCGCGAGCCAGACTGGACGCGCCGCTGACATTGCCTGCACGATTCCAAGCGCCGCTCGCACAGAAGATAGCGCCGAGAGGCGCAGCTCTCCAGCGACAAATGCAACGCCGGCGCCGTGTGCTGTTGATGAGGGCGACGCGGGAGCTTGGCTTCTCAGATCCCCGCCTAGCAGCGCAACGGATCTTTTGTCGGCTCCCGGCTCCGACGCAGCCTCCCAGCGCACATGGTACAGATGTCTCTTAGCGCGTCGCTGTTCGAGCCAGCCGACTTCGAAGAATCCAGTCTTTGTACCCTCGATTCGTACGAGCCCTTCGTTTGACGCATTGAAGAAGCTGAGAAGCCCCTCTTCAGCCTCCCGATCCACCAGCAGGTGGCTCCAGAGCATCTGATTGACGGTCACGTCGATTTCAGGGATGTGATACGTGCGGACCGCGGCCGCATAAAATGGCCTGCCTTGGTGGTCTGCCCACCACAGACCAGCATGCGTGCAGGCGTCCAACCACGCACATGAGCGCAGGTGGACGTGGTGGCTCTCCTTGTGCGTGTACGCCACCCGCCCGAGCGCCTCACCCTCACCGCCGCCTCCCCAGCCCTCAGCAAGTGCACGGAATTCGCCCTGGTAGTCGTTGCCTGTATTCGCGTAAAAGGTCTCACCTTCGACGTGCTCTGGACATCGTGACAGCACAGCCGCGGTGTCCAACGCCTCAGGCTTCGAGGCCTTCCGCAGCGTCAACTCCATCGTTGCATGCGTATCCCATGCTCCATCGTCCAGCCGAGATGTGATGGTCAGCTGCCCACTGTCTCGATACAGCAGAAGCTTGACGCTTGGCATGCCACGCAGCTCGGCCTCGTCCAGGAACATGATCGATTGGAATTTGACGTTGGGCAGCGCAAACGCCACTTTGCCGTGCTGCTGCTGCACCAGCGCTCGAGCCATCTCGATGTAGCACGTTCCAGGGAGCAGCTTCACTTTACCAACCCGGTGACCCTGCAGGAAAGCAACTTCATGAGCAGAGAAGCGTTGTTCCCAGATCATCTCCATCTCGGTGCTTTCGCACATCGTCCCAAGGAAGGGCACGGCGTATGCAGTCGGGATTTGCGTGCGCGGCGCCACGGGCTTTGACCACGAAGTTTTCACCCGTCTGAATCGAAGAGGCGCGTGTGGAACAGAGAGGCGCATTCCGGAGGACCTGCAAACGTGGGATGAGCCGCATGGAGAACAACGGGTATGCACGGGCCTGTGGGAAGGGCAATGCACTGATCGTCGCGCGCGGTGTGAGGGTCTGGGGTAAGTTGATATGGCGAGGAGGCGCGGCGATGTGCATGTGTGGCGTGTGTGGTGGTGCGATTCGGTGCGGGTGAGCTCTCACTGCAGCATGACGTGCGCAATGGTTCCGCTGTAGCCGAACGAAGAGACGCCAATGGAGTCGCCGCCGGAGACCATCGATTGCAACACAAATCGTGCTGCGCCAGCTGCCCGCTCCCGCACCATGGGATTGAGGGTGCGAAGCTGCGAGTTGCCTGCAATCCATCGCTGTTGCAGCGAGCCGGACGCCCGCATCAGTCCCAGCTGGCCAGATGCCGCCTCGGTATGTCCGATGCTTGCCTTTGCTGCGCCCACATCAACTACTGTCTTCTGGGCGGTCAGTGCAGTCAGCGAGCCTGCCTCCGTCGGATCCCCAAGAGCAGTGCCTGTACCATGCGCCTCGACCATCCCGAGACCGTTACCCGACAGCCCTGCCGTCACCAGAGCGGTAAGCAGCAAGGTGCGTTGCGCCGACCCGTTCGGGGCGGTCAGACTGGCGCTCCTGCCGTCTTGTTTGACCACAGCGCTGCCCACAACCATGATACAGTGGCTGGCCACCACCGCCGAGCCAACTCCTTCGCTCCGCACATAGCCGTCTGCGCGCGCGTCCCACGTCTTGCAGCGGCCCTCGACCGACAGCATACCAGCCGCTGCAATCACAAGGGTTGGCTGCGGAGACAGTTTCAGGCTGACGGCGGAAGCTGACGCGCCGATGCATTCACCAGCACACACTGCGGCCCACGCGCCATGGAGAGCTGTGAGCGATGAAGAACAAGCGGTATCAACACTGACGCATGGGCCCTGCAAGCCGAGGACGAATGAGAGCCTCCCACTCGCAACGGAAACCGTGTCGGCGGTGGCCGTGTACACTGACTGACGCATCTCTCTCTGCAATTGCAGGAACATCCAGTCAGGCCGCTCTATGCCCACGAAGACGCCACCGCTACCGCCGAGGAGTGCCGCCTGCCTCGCACCGCCACCGTGCAGCGCCTCGTATGCCACCTCGAGCAGGAGACGCTGCTGAGGGTCCATCGCGACAGCCTCTGCAGAAGAGATGCCAAAGCAGCGATGATCAAACCCTTCGGCGCCAGCAACAAAGCCGCCGTGTGCGACACACGCGGTCTGCACGTCACTGAGCTTCGCGATATCAACCGCAGTGCCCAGCGTCCACCGCGAACTTGGCACCTCAGTGACGCCATCACCACTGGATTGCAGCAGGTGAGAGACCGCGCTGCCTCCACTGCATGCGCCTGGCCACCGACCCGTAACGACCACGAGACCCGCACGAGAGCTGCGCGCTTGTCTAGATGCCAATGGGCTTGCGCCGGCCTGCGCGTTGGTTGATGAACCCGTGAGCTGTTCCACCAGATGAGATGCGACCGCACGGGGCGTCGGCTCCTCAAAAATCAGCGTTGATGACAGGCTGAGACCAGTGGCCGCTTGCAGCTGACTCGACAGCTCGGTGGCCGCTAGCGAGTCAATGCCCGCGTCCATCAGTGGCGTCATGCTGTCGATCTCCGCGTCACTTCCCGCTACCTCACGCACGGAACGCAGCACAAGCTCCTCGACGTGAGCCTGCTGCTCCGAAGAGGTCAGAGTCGAGAGGACTGCCGTAATTGCATGGCTGGGCATGGGTCCATTTCTTTCCTGCTGGGCCGATGTGCTGCCAGTCATCTCAATCAGAAAAGGATGCGATCGATCTGGGACGCTTTCCTGCAGCAGCTCCAAGCTCGTCGGTAACGCGGAGTGCGCAAAACCGTTCCAGACTTGAGCAAGTGCACAGCCGAGGCACGCTGTGTACTGCTCAAGCGAGATTGTCGCCATACCTCGGAAGCGCAGCTGCCGCTCGCCGAATGCTGCCGCGCCCATGCCCGCCCCTGCGACCATGGGAAGCTGCATGCCGCAAGCCACCATACCATGGACGCGTCGCGACAGCCCAAATGCGTCCAGATGGCTGTTGGCAGAGGCGTAAGCAGCCTGACCGACACCGCCCATTGAAGCCTTTGACGAGAACAGCACGAATGCAACCAGGGCTGACCGTGCTGTTGTATGGTGCAGCTGAGCAGCAGCCAAAGCCTTGGCTGAAAACAGCCGTCTGAGTCGATCCTGCGATACTGTTTCGAGCAGGCCAGCGTCACCAAGCCCGGCGGCGTGCAGGACTCCAAACCTGTCATCACCTAATGCACTGGCCAGATGCATCGATTCGCAGGGGTCTCCGGCATCCCAAGCGACCACAGAGACAGTTGCCTCGCTCGCCAGCAGGCCTTCGAGCTGCAGCAGAAGGCCCTGCCCATCCCAAGCAATCGACCCACGTCGCGAGGCCAAGATCAGTCGATTCGCACCCCATTGCAGTAAGGCGGCGGCCCCATGCAGCCCAAGACCACCCAGACCTCCTGTGATCAGCCAGGTACTGTCAGCCCTGCTGGCCATCACAGCCGCAATCGCGCAGCTGCGACGCAGCCGTGATGCGAACTGCCTTGTCGCAGTCTCCCATGCAATCTCTCGCTCTGTCGTATTGAGCTCTGCGACCAATGAAGCGGCCAGCTGTCCGCGTCCATTTCGTACGTCCGCAATCATGATGCGCCACGTCGGCCGCTCGAGCCGCAACACGCGTGCCAGGCCCCAGCAGCCACCGTGCGCAGATCCACACGGAGGTGCGGCAGGCATGGGCGCCTGCGCGCCGGTCGTCAGCATGACCAGCCATGGCGGCGAGGGGTGGCTCGAGAGCAGCTGCGCCACCTTCATCACGGCAGACACGCCCGTCAACACAGGAGTGGCACAGTCTGAGGCGCAGAGCATCATCACGACGGCTCGACACCGTTCGAGCGGGCCAGACATGGTCACCTGCAGCTCAGTTGTCCCAAGCCCTCGGTTGGCATTCACCAGCAGCCAAGGCACGGGTGGTCCAGACAAGTTGGCCATTGGCAGCACGGCCCAGCCGGTGCAGTAAAGAGCGGTTCCGTCGTTGGCTGGTATTCCATCGTTGGAAGGCCGGGCATCAGACTGTGCGGAAAAGGGGCCAGCCCACGCGGCACGCTGCGTCGGCCGCGGTGCTTGAGCGCGTAGGCGCGTGACCCACCGAAATACGCGCCCACGGAACATGAGAACTGCAGAGGGGGCAGCTGCTCGCATGGTAGAATGAAGCTGAGCATGTGCAATCGTGCCGCTGTACCCGAATGACGACACGCCACCCATGGCCAAGCTCATCAGCCCGCCCAGCCCCGTGGGCAGTGCGCATGGTGCCGTACCACGCAGCACCGACCCAACATGAGGGTTCAGCACCCTCAGCTGCGCGTTGGGCGTTGTCTGACGACGCGTCAGCCCCGCTGTAAGCAGCACCAGCCCTGCCATACCAGCCGCAGGCTCAGCGTGCCCGCTGTTGGCTTTGACGCTGCCCACAGCGAGCGGCTCACATCCGTGGCCTCGCGCCGACAGCACCGCACCTGCCAGCGAGCCCACCTCGATTGGGTCGCCCAGTGACGTGCCTGTGCCATGTGCCTCGTGATAGGCGACTGCAGCTGGACCAAGACCCGCATCTGCCAGCGCCGCGAGGAGCAGAGCCCGCTGCGCCTGCCCGTTGGGAGCGGTGAGACTCGCGCTCTTGCCGTCCTGCCGCACCGCGCTGCCAACCGTCGCCACTGTCCCCTTCGACTCCAGCACTGCGGCGCCACACGCCTCGCCGCGCGCGTAGCCATCGGCGCGAGAGTCAAACGTATGGCTCCGCCCACGAGCCGACGTCATCCCTGCTTGCGCAAAGCTCATGCCCACCGCGGGCAGCAGCATCAAGCTGACACCCTCAAGCAGACTCATCCCGCACTCGCCAAGCTGCACTGCTCTCAGCGCGGCATGCCCAGCCACCAGTGCCGACGAGCACGCCGTGTCATACGACGCGCACGGGCCCTGCAGCCCAAGCACGTACGAGAGACGGCCTGATGCGATGGAGTGGCTGCCGCCGGTGGCCGCGTACACCGTCTGGCCGATTGGCGACACTCGCAGCACCTCATTGAAGTCGTTCGCGGCAATGGCCACGAAGACGCCGCTCACGCTGCCCATCAGGTCGGCACGCCGCCAGCCAGCGGAGTGGAGCGCCTCGTAGCCGCGCTCGAGGAGCAGCCGCTGCTGGGGATCCATCGCGGCCGCCTCGGCGGGGGACACGTTGAAGCATCGGTTGTCGAAGCGCTCGGCACCGGCCACGAAGCCGCCGTGTCGGCAGCGCAGCCCTGCGGCATCATTGTTGGACGGCTTAGGGCCCACCTCCCAACGCGCAGTCGGGACCTCGCTAATCACATTGCAGGCCCCCGCTCCCATGCTCCAGCTCGCAGCAACGCTATCAACGCCGTGAGGCAGCTGCATCTGCTGCCCTGATATCCCTGCGTCACTGACGTCAGCAGCAGCTCGGCTCGCCACGGTCGCTGTTGAACGTGCTGTCTCGCCTCGCACATGCGCCTCAATCTGTCGAAGCGTCGGGTAGTCAAAAATCAGTGTCGCTGGCAGCTCGACGTGGCCCAGGTCGATCCGCTCGGAGAGCGCCTGACGGAGCTCAAGGGCCTGGACTGAGTCGATGCCACTCTCGTGAAGCGACGTGTCTGGCGTGATCGAGTCACCGAAAATCTCACGTGCAGTCCTGAGCGCCTCACTGTTCAGGTCATCAGCCACCGACGTTGAGGCCTGCTTTATGCCGCTGTCTGCGCCTTCAATCACGCGTTCCAGGGCTGTGTCGTCTGGCGGAGGGTGGTGGTGCAAGGCCGACAGCCGCTCGACCGCCGGTTCTGGTTGACGTGGCGAGCGCCACCAATGTAGGAGCGCGTCGCGAGGTACCTGGGAAGGCTCGCACGCCACAAGGCTCATGTATGCGGTGCGGAGCTCTCTCCGCCGTAGCTTGCCTGACGTCGTCTTCAGGATGGCCTTGCTCTTCAACAAGACCACTGCGCCGACCGGAATGCCCTGCTCGGCGCCAACTGCCGCACTCAACGCGCGGACCAACGCGTCAAATCCACCTGGTGGATCTGCCTCTGTGCGAAGCTCGGCCATGAGTACCAGCAGCTCCTCGTCGTCGTCCTCGACCGAAAATGCGGCGCAGCAACCCGCTCGTAGCGCCTCGCAAGCCCGCTCCGCACACGCCTCCACATCAGACGCATGCAGCGAGAGCCCACGCAGCGTGATCACATCTTTGATGCGTCCAACCACGTAGAGCCTCCCCTCGTGCACCAGACCAAGATCGCCGGTGCGCAGATGCCTTCCGCTCCGAAGAACAGGCTTAGTGTCGTCTGTGCAGCCATTGGACTGGACGCCTCGTTGAACGCCGCCGAATGTCTCTGCGGATAGCTCCGGCAGCCCCCAATATCCTCGGCAGACAGAGGCACCACCGACCCAAATCTCGCCGACAGTGCCATCGGGAAGCGCTACGCACGATTCGGGCTCAACGATGGCCACCCACTGGTGAACGAGCTCTTCTGGCATGAGCTTTATGCCCATGCGGCGCCTCTTCTGTCCATCGGTTGTCTGAGCCGCGCCGGACCTGTCCCCAGCGCCCTGGAGCACAGGGTGACCACCGACGAAGAGCTGAGATGGGTCGAGCTGCACCGAGACAGGCAGCTCGGGCGCGCCTGCCACGTGGAGGACGTTTTCCGCGAGCCCGAAGGACAGTGTCCAGCAGCCTGGCGCAAAGCCACACGGACCAAACGCCTGCGTGAACGCTTCGAGCGTGGCAGCACGGATGGGCTCGGCGCCGCTGCAGGCACCAATCACGTGCGCGAGGCGCAGCTTGGAGCGCTGCTCCGGCGTGCTCTTACGCACGCACAGCGCGTAGGCAAAGTCGGGCCCTGCCATCAGGACGCTGTGTGTCTTGTGCAATCGCGACACGGCACGCAGCCAGCAGATTGGCTGCTGAAGGAAGGAGATGGGCGACATGGCGTCGGCACGCATGCCGAGGACGGCACCAAGAAGCAGGTTTTGGACCAGCCCCATGTCGTGGTACTGAGGCACCCAGTTGACGACCGCGACCTGATCGGCTCGGCACAGCGCTCGCCAGTTGCTAATCACATCGTTGGACGCCAAACGGAAAATGACGTTGACGTTGGCCAGGCAGCATCGCGTGGCGACCATGACGCCCTTGGGATGGCCAGTCGAGCCCGACGTGAACTGCAGCCAGGCCACCTCGTCGGGATCCGCCGGCACGCGTCGCGTGGCGACCCACTGTTGCAGCCACTCCCGCTCGGAGCGCGACGGTCCGGACAGGTGGTCGGTGGCGTGCGTCGGAAGGTCGGGCCATTCCGCATTGCCGCGCAGCAGCAGCTTCGAGATGGCCTTGGCTCGGAGGTAGGCGCGGCTGCTGAGGATGAGCTGTGGAGAGCACGCGGCGGCGATGCGTCTCACCTTGCCCATGCCGTCCGCAAGCAGCCGAAGCGCCGAGGCCTCTGGGAACAGGCGGGCAGGGAAGACGGGCGGGTAGTAGGGCACGGCGACCACGCCGGCATACTGGCAGCCGAAGAAGGCGACGTTGAACTCGAGGCCCGGTGGATAGATGAGCATCACGCGGTCTCCATCCACCACGTGCCAGCGGCGTCGCAGCGCGCAGCAGACGGTCTGCGCGCCATCGCGGAGCTGGCGGAATGTGAGCGTGGCCTCCTCGCTGCCGTCCATGCGCAGCCAGGTGTAGAGCCTGCGCTCGGCCATCTCGGCCGTGTGAGTCTCGATCGCGTCGACGATTGAAGACGGCATGTCGAAATCGCCGCTCGAAGAGGCTCCGCCGGACGAGGAGGCCCTGTCCGGCGAGCTCATGGAGCTGCTGAGGCTTCGATGATCAACTACCCAAACTTGGCGCCTTGCATAAACGCACGCGGCGCGCTATTATCGCAGAAACACCGAGTCTCGGCTCGACGCGCATACTCACGATCTGTCCGTTAATTAGGAATCATTGATTGAAGCACGCTCACGCCCTGCGGCCCGGTTGCGTGTGTAAACTAAAAAAATTGCGGTCCAGGAGGTGTCAGGTTGGGGCTACATCAACGCAGACGCCATCTCGGCGCCCCAGAGCTGGCGGTCTTGCTGGCTGGCAAACGGCTCATCCTAATCTCACCGTCGCATGGAGTCCGCCGTGCGCTCCCCGCCGCTCGACGCGCGTCCAAAACGGCGCTCCTCTCGCTCTGAGGCACAGGACGACTCGAGCGAGACGCTCAGGTACACTCCGGATCGCATCATCAGCCGTCGGTTGCCTGGCACCAACGGCGAGCTGCGCACAAAGGCGTCGTTCCGCCGCGGCCCGCTGCTCGGCCGCGGCTCGTTCGGCCGGGCGTACCTGCTGACTGCGCTCGAGGGCGAGGCGAGCTCGCCAGTCGCCTCCAAGGTCCTTCTGAAGGGGACCGTCGACGAGGCCAAGCTGCAGGCCGAGATCGACCTCCATCTCAGGCTGCACCATCGGCACATCGTTGCGTGCCTCGACACCTTCGATGACGACAGCCACGTGCATCTGCTGCTCGAGCTGTGCGACGCGAGCGCCCTTCAGCTGCTTCGGAGCCAGGGGCCTCTGCCCTTCTCGCAGGCCACGCGCCTCGTCGTTCAGGCCGCCAGCGGACTGCTGTACCTGCACGAGACGCATCGTGTCATCCACCGCGACATCAAGCCGCAGAACCTGCTGCTCAAGCGGCACCGAGATGCCCAAGAAGGAGAGGAGGGGTGGGACCTCAAGATCGCCGACTTTGGGCTGTCTGCCCGGCTGGCGAGCGTGCAGGAGCGACGGCACACGATCTGCGGCACCGTCAACTACATGGCACCTGAGATCATACGGCAGAAGGGCGGTTACTCGTTCCCCGTCGATGCGTGGGCCCTCGGCGTGGTCTACTACATGCTCCTGTGCGGCCGAGCGCCCTTCGCCCCTCGGCGCCGTGACGTCGCGGTGGCTGCGACGGCAGCGGCAGCGGCGACGGCAGTGGCAGCGGCGGCCACGCCGACAGAGGTCGCGGCAACCGCCGACGTGGCGGGCGACGCGACGGTTCAGCCGGAAGAGATCCTCGAGGTGGTCGGCGAGGTGCAGGAGCAGCCGCAGGTCGAGGAGCCGCCCCCGGTCGAGGAGCCCGAGGTCTCGGCACGCGCGGCGCGCAAGCTGGTCTTCAGCAAGATCCTCAAAGGCGACTACACGCTGCCGTCTGCGGTGCAGGGCGAGGCGCTGACGGCCGACCTGCTGACCGCGCTGCTCTGCCTCGACGCGAGCTTGCGAGCCACGATGCGCGACGTCTTGGGCCACGCGTGCTGCGCAGAGGTGGAGACGGAAGCGGCGTCGGTGACGGCGCAGCCCAAGGCGCAAGCAGAGGCCGAGGCAGAGGCAGAGGCAGAGGCCGAGGCTCGGAGCCCGCTCCGTGACGACATGCAGGCAGCGTACGAGGTCGCGGCACCACACGAGGATGGCCTTCCGCCCATCCCGCTGCCCGAGCGCGCTCCTCCCGTGGAAGCACCACCCGACCTCCCACCGCTGTCTCCTGTTCCGCCACCACCGCCAAGCCTCTCGCTGCCGCCACTGCCGCCGCCGCTCCCGCCAGTCTCCCTGCTGCCCGCATCTCCGGCGCCAGATCATCCGACCCTGCCTGAACGGCTAGTCGCTCCTCCATCAGTGCCGCCACCGCCCTCGTTGCCTCCGCCATCCACATTCCTGCCGGACCCGCCGCCAATACCGCCACCGCCGGAGCATCTCACCCCGCCGCCTCTGCCACCGACGCCCCCCTCTACAGCCCCGCCGCCCGTGCCTCCGCCTCCTCCCTTGGAGTCGTCGTCACGGCAGCCACAGCAGCATGGCGGCGGCAGCTCCTCGAGGACGCCGCCGACGGTGCGGCCACGCGAAACTCATGAGCATCCGCCCGCCGTCGACCGGCCGCGCCCGTTCCGGCCGAGAAGACTGGAGGAGCCCGAGGCGTTCGAACTGGCAGAGGAGCAGGAGACCGCGACAGGGAATGGCGAAGGGCTCGCCGCGTCCGTACCCGCGGCGTGGGCCCCACAGACGTGCGCTCTGCGCTTGCTCGACTTCTCGGCGGACTATGGTGTGGGCTTCACGTCCTCCAGCGGCTGCGTCGGCGCGGCATTCAACGACGGCAGCTCGCTCGTGCTCTCGGCGGACCTCTCGTACTACGAGTACTTCGCCAAGGCGCTGACCGGGCCCATGGAGCGCGGCGACATGGCGGCTGGCACGCCCCTCGCGCTGTCGAAGAAGATGAAGCTTCTGCAGTGCTTTCGGGACACGATGAGCCAGCGTGGCGGTACTCCTTGCCAGGCTGCGCTGCTTTACGCCAGCGGGTCGCCGCACGGCACCGCAGCCGCCCGCGTGCCGGCGTCTGAGCACGCGTCCGCAGCTGCCTCTGCCACTGCCCTCACCAGGGTGACGCGGTGGAGACGCACGCGGCATGCGCTCCTGTGTGAGTTTGACGGCGAGCTGCTGCAGGCGGTCTTCGTCGACGGCTCCGAGATCCTGCTTGCTCCGGCCAGCGCGGTCATTGTCTGGGTCTCGAGGCAGGGCGACCCCATCTACCTGCCGCTTGGGTCAGAGTGGCCGCAAGTCCTCTCGCCGACGGGTTCGCTGAGCGTCGACAAGCGGCTGCGCTACGTCACTGAGCTACTCCAGCGGTGGAGGGAGAAGGACGACGGCGCACAGCAGCCGTGCGCAGATGAGCTAGCCGCTTGAGCGCACACATCCTGTCCAGTAAGTCGAGGGCATCTACTTTTTAGACTTTCAGTCAGGTTTTGCGTCCTCTTGAATGGTATTCAATTTCAGAATACAAAATCAATGACAGTTCCCACTCTAAGTCCAACGCCGTGCTCTTCGAGCGTCCGCCTACTTTAGCCTGAAGCCGTCTTGTCGGCTCTGGCAATGCATCGCATGTTGCTGACATCACCTCTTACCATGGCCCATTTTCGAGCCGTCAGTTGCTTCCACTCGCCGCCTGGTAGCTCGTACAGTACCTTGATTGAGGTCGCGACAACCTGCGTCTGAAATTCTAGCTCCATCTCTTCGTGCAGCTGCTCGCAGAGGTCTTTGAATGATCCTGCTTCTGCAGCGACCATCTCGATCGACGCCTCCCTTCCATCCTCGAGCTCAAGGCTCACGACAGCAACGTCCCCGTCTTCGATGTCTTCGATGACTGGGACTTTTTGTCCACGGTGCTTGCGCCCACCACGATCCCTGCTTGCTGCGCCCCCTCCGAGTTTGCCGTCGGCCAGCTTGCCACGCTGCCCAGGTGGACTGCAGTAGCAGACGCATGCCAGGCTGATCGCCACCAGGACAAGCACGCCGGTTCCAAGAGCAACGACGAACGTCACGTTCGCCAGGGTCTCCTTCAGTTTGCCATTGAGGGCGGCGGCTTGCTGCTCAATGGAGGCGCCCGTCGCAGAGAGCACCACTTGAGCCGCTTCGAAATGGGAATCTGGTCTGAGTGGCGGCCCGGGGGGTGCTGGGGTGGGCGGCAGTGTGGGTGGCGGCAGCGAGGGCGGCAACGGCAGAGGCTTTGGGTCCATGACCTCAGCGAGCGTCCCAACGGTACCATCCGGCGTCTCGCGATCGCCCAGCCTGCTCCCCTCGCAGGTGTGCAAGTCCAGGACCTGCCAGACGGCTTCTGCGCATGGGATTGTGGGCGAAAGCGTGACTTGCGCCTTGCCTTGCGCATCGGCTAGACCGCGAGTGTGCCCAACCGGCCCCAGCATGATGGCGCGCCCATCGCACTCCTGGACCATCGAGCCGGCCCTTTGGCTCAGGCTCGCAGCTTTCCTGCCGTGATACAGGACGTACCAGCCACCTGGAGTCAGGCCTTCCAGCGCGAGCGTGATGGGCGTACACGCTAGCAGTGTTGCACGCACGCGTGAGAACCCGAGCTCTGCGTTCAAATTGAAACCGAGCTGGCGCACGCCCTGGGTCGTGGGGTGCAGGCCCTCGTAAAGATTTTTGTTTGCCCCATCGTGTGGCATCAGAGCACGGCCTTCGACAATCACGATATTGCGATCGCCTTGCGACTTTCTTGCCTCGACCACCTGACGTGTCTGCTCGCGAAATAGCTCAGTGCCGCTGGGCCCGCACCAGTCGAAGCCTGTTGCAGTGGCTGTAATCACAGCAACCGGAAGAGAAGGCGCCCCCTGGCGCAGCTCGTCGAGCAGCTGTGTGAGGGCAGGCCCAACGTTGTCGACACTGCCGTCTTGGCACCCGTCGTTGATTCCAATCAAGATCGTTGCCAGATCACCCTGCTGGTCAGCAATTGCCATGCCGGCCCCATTTTCAGCTGCTCCGTGTAGCCCGAGCCCCTGGATGCCCATGTTGACCGGCTCCCATCCATTGAGCTGCGCCAACTGCTCCGGATAGCTCTCCTTCTTGCCACACCAGCCGTGCGTGATCGAGTCGCCGAAGGCCACGTACCTGAGCCGAAATGTCTGAGCCCACGGCAACTCGTCGAGCTTTGGCGACTCACTCTCGGACTCGAGGTTCAGTCCCAGAAAGTCAATCGATGCTCCCCATGGGAACACGAGCTCGTAGTCGTGCATCGCAGGAACTTCCTGGTCCATGACGGGGATTCCCATGAGGCCCTTGTAGATGCCACCTGGCCGGACCAGCTGCGATGCATTGGTCCTTTGTCCATCCACGAACAGGGTCATCTCACATTGCGAGTGGCACTTGGTCGCCTGCTGTCGATCGTAGCAGGACGACTTGTCAAGATTGATGGCGCAGTTCTCGTTGCACGACTGCGTGCTGCGCGCATAATACTCGACCTTTGCTAGTACCCGTTGGGCGTCTGTCCTCCACCGAATGCGAGCACCTGAGCTCTGCATGCTTGCCAGCCCGTAGGCTGACAAGTCCATGGCCGAGTATTGCCGCTCGAAGATGGCGCGCTCAGCAGTTTTCCGTAGCCCGCCGCTCAGGTGGCCCGAATACTGTATTTCTGGCGCCAGCGGACTGATCAAGGCAGTCTCGCAGCCGAAGACGCGCCCTCTGTGATGGCAAACGAGACGCGGCCGTCAACACGCACAGGTTGCGCTCGCATGTGTGCGGCAGCGTGTCTGCATGCGTGCGGTGCAGGGTTCGAAGCCGGCTCGGCTCACTCTTTTTGGCCCGCGTCGTGCCACTGGGCCATCAGATCGTGCCAGTGGCAGAGTGAGATGTTCCCATTCACGCAGAAAGACCTGAGATCTTCGTACCGCTGCAGATAGCAACGGACATCATTGGATTTGCAGGTCAGGACGCGTCCCTCTTTGAGGCCGACGCCCTTCATGTGCTGAGACAGGACATTCCAGTCGCACGTCTCGTAGGCGCCAGCGCAGTATCCGGCCATAAGATCCGGGTAGCGCCACACGTAGCAATCCAGTGGCCACGACATCTGTGCGCAACTATGTATGCCCGCCGCCACACCTGCATAGAAGTTTTCTTACATCTCTGCCCTTACACCCTCTAGCTTTTGCCAATCTCTGGGGTCTGGTGCGCTGTTCTTTCAGTGGTTTAGAAGTTTTCTTACATTTCATGCTGCATGCGCGATACTTGTTGCGCAGCAGGACTCGGAATCCAGCTTGCGCGCGTTTGGCCCATACGTGGTGGCCTCTACCAGCTCTGCCAGAGCGGCCGCAGCTGCAGCAGCACCCTGCACCACCGCTCGCAACAGCAACGCCGCCATGGCATCTGCCACCTCGCCCGAAGCTGCTGCGACCGTCAAGCACCGCAACGTCAACGGGTTTGTCCACTACACGCAGTCCGGCGTTGGATGCGTATCGAGGACCTCTTCAGCGCAGTCCGTGCCCACACCCGCCCTGGCCACGAAGGCGACGAAATCGGCGGGCCGAGGCGACATGGACAGCATCGCCATGCTGGTCGTGACAGTAACGTCGAGCATAGCGCTCGTGTTAGCATTAGTCTTTGCTGCCTATAGGTCGTCTCTCGGGTCATTATGAATGTCATTTACGTTTGACAGCGAGTCGGTTGATGGCCGAGCTGAACACACCACCGGTCGACTGCGGCCCGCCCGCTGCCCCCTCCGGCTCGTCGTCGACGCCGTCGCACAGCCACATGACGCCGTGCTCACGCTCGCCAGTGAACGGCTCCCGCCCGTGGAGCACCTGGTACGAGTCGAGCAGGACCACGTCGCCCGGTTGCATCTCGATACGCTTCACGTTACGCATGATTACGTCGTCGATATGCTCGAGCTCGGCGTGCGAGATCGGCTGCAGGTCGCCGAAGAAGGCGTCGGTGGCGGCGACGCTGCCCAGCGTGGACGAGGAGCGTCGCCGCTGCAGGTGCTGCGACTGGCTGTGGAGGCTCGAGAAGAAGGTGGGCTCCCCGGTCGTGGGGTGGCGGTTCAGCGGCGGCTTCGGTCGCTCGAGGATCTGCAGCGTGTGCCCGTCGTCGGCCCACGCCACCACGAGGCCGAGAGGCACCGCCGCCCCCAGCAGGGCGCTGACAGCGGCCGCGACGAAGCGCGAGAGCGGCTCGCGCAACGACGGACCGGCGAGCCGCAGGAGCGGCGCGGCATTCAGCGCGGCGACGCGCACGCTGACCTTGCGCTCGCACAGCTTGGCCACGACCGACGGCTCCAGCTCCGAGAGGATGCGCCGCCCATCGGCCACGAGGAACGCGCCGCCCGTCTCCGCGCGACGGAAGCAGACAAAGGCCGCCACTGGCGCAGTCAGCTTCCACGTCGCGTCATTGTGCAGGCCGATGAACGTGCCCGAGAGCGCCGGGGCGTTGACCGCCTCGTAGATGCCGTCGGACGTTGAGAGCAGCGAGCGGACGCCGATGCTGGCCAGCGGGTCGGCGCACGGCCGCAGCGGCAGCGCCTCGCAGAGACTTCGGAAGCCCGCCTTGGTGCGCGGCAGGCAGAAGCCGCGGAGATGGAGCGCGCCAGCCTCCTGCAGGGACGCCATGACGGTCTCGGCATTGTCTCTGAGCCACGCCGTCTCGTCTGGCACGGCGGGTGCGTGCAGCGGCCGCGGGAAGTCGTCAGGACTCCGGACGACGGCTGGTCGGTCGGCTGCCGTGGCCGCGCCCCAGTGGGTCGTCGGGCACGGCAGCAGAGCGAGCGGCGAGGATGCTGACGCGAGGGCTAGCATATAATGAATGCTTGAGCCGCATAAAATGCGCATTTTTTTCCGCCACGGAAGTCTTCGTGGTGCGCAGCCGCAGCCGCGCCCACCGACGCGCGCGCCCACTCTTGTCACTGCGACCGACGACGCGGAGTAAGCGGCCATGCCCGGCGCCGAGAACCGCACGGCCGACTTCCGCGA
>Ga0209713_10000311_pt1 | contig 26926 bp, 12 predicted proteins | sample ArcOceMetagenome_3_FD_187444 | JGI IMG/M metagenome (GOLD analysis project Ga0209713, IMG submission 187444) | Marine eukaryotic phytoplankton communities from Arctic Ocean - Arctic Ocean- Svalbard ARC20M Metagenome (SPAdes) (version 2) | ecosystem: Environmental > Aquatic > Marine > Oceanic...
GCTGGGCTGCAGCAGTTCACGACGGCCTCACATGGCGGCGCGCTTCGCGCGCGCTTCGCGTACGCGTCGCGCGCGCTTCGCGCGCGAGGAGAGCGCGCTTCGCGCGCGGGCAAACAGCAAAAACCTCAATTTTTTCGGCGCCTGCGGCGGGCGGAGAGGAACAGCGAGCCCTCCGCGACTGTGGCCCACACATGGGTTCCATGCGTGGCCAGCTCGTTATTGCAGCCCGGGCCAGCGTGTGAGTGCGCTGGTGTTACCCCTCCCCGCCGACAACATGGGGGTAAGTAAGTAAGTAAGTGGGCCGGACCCGGCCGCCCTGAACCACGGAAATATGTATGTAACATGCGGCTCGGTGCGGTGCTTCGTGCGGCACTGACTTACGTAAGTTCCACTGTTATCTGCCCAAGACTACCACGTGGCACGAGGCCAAACCACTCACACTGGGTAAGAACCAAACGCAGGCAAGCATGCGGCGCGCGGCGACGCTCGTGCTGTGCGCGACGGCCGTCTTTGCTGAGCTCACACTCGACAAGCCGCTGCTCACGGTGCCGCTCAACAAGGGTGGGGAGCAGTATGCGCTGCTAGACTTCTTCTCGACCGACCCGGCGCACATCCACACCACTGCCGAGCAATTCTGCACCGACCACGTCTTCAGCGCGAATGACAAGGCGATGATCATCGCGCACGTCACAAAGGAGATGCAAAAGCTGCAGACGGCACAGGCCCAGCAGCAGCAGCAGGCGGCCCAGGCGGTGCAGGCGGCGCAGACGCCTATGGAGCGGATGCAGCTGCAGCAGGCCGCGGCCGCCGCGCAGCATGCGGCGCAGGGACTGCCCGACGTGAACGGCGTGTCTGCGAGCCAGCCCAAAAAGCTCTCGAAAAAGGAATTGTGGCTGCGCAAGTCAATCGGCTGCCATGGTGGCCACGGCTCCCGACTAGTGGCGCTTGGCTGACTCCTCGCTTGCTTGCGCTCGTCTGGCAGACTAATGACCTTCATGAAGCAGAACAATCTGAATGCAGCTGACGTACTGCACACCTTGGCAGACCTGATGCCCCCGATGATAGTGCAGTAGCCGAGAATCGACGCGGGCGAGATTTATTTTCAATTTGGTAGGTGGCGAGCGTGTGCCCATGTGCGTGTGCCGTCCGCGTCCGCACATGGTACAGCGCGTGCCTGCGCAGGCGGCGGGGCAGGTGTTCAGCACACAAAACGTTAAAAAAACACGGCGTTCACTATTTGACACGTGCGGAATACACTTCACGAAGCCGCGCCGCGCGCCCGGGTCACTTCGATCTTCTGCGCGTCTCCTCCACGGTCTCGACGCGCTCGAGGCCTGGAGAACGACGCTTGCGCGAATCGCATCCATCGGCTGGCGTCGCCACGCGATTGAGCGTCGCCTCGGCCGCGGACCAGAAGGCCGCCGGCTCCGCGCCCTGGCCCAGGAGACCCGCAGGCGCGGGTTGCAGGTGCGGCCGCCCAAGCTTGTGATGGTAGCGCACGGCGGCCATGATGCTCTCGACGAGCTGCCTGTGGTCGGTGCCGGGTGGCAGCACGGACTTGTCGACAGCTTGGGGCGGCTCGTCGCCCAGTCGCTTCGGCAGCAGGTTGTTCAGCTCTCTCGGCAGCAGGTGGTACGAGCTGTCCACCGGTCTCTTGGAGCTGCTCGCGGGCGCGCTCATGGGCGTCGACGGCGTGCATGGCTGCGCGGGCGTGGGCGGGCCGACGCCGGCAAAGTCGATCTGCTGCCTGACGATCTCGTCCTGCATCGTGCGGCCGATCTCGAACGCCTTGGGCGGCAGCGCCTCGACGCTGTGGCTGCCGTAGACGTCAAAGTTGATCGTGTCCGGCGTCTGCAGGTACGGGTGCTGCTCGTCCGCCGGCTTGGGGTCCATTAGCCGCATGAGCTGCGTGGGAGACGCCGAGTTGAGGAGCCCCGTCCAGTCGTCCGCGGAGGTCGCCTTCGCCGTTCGTCTGCGCATGTCTTCACCTTGCTTCACCTGTCTTGATGTCGCAAGCCACGGGAGCGCCAAGTCTCTAGCGCGAAGCGTCACCGTGATGGAGCACGCCGCAGGCGAAGAAAAATTGTGGAGGAGAATTTAGATAAGAGTTGATTTGGGGGGTGTAAGTTGTTGTAGGTGTTTTGAGGGTATTGGTGAGGGGGAGGTGTTGGAGGGTAGGGATGTTGAGGATTTTGAGGAGGAGTTGAGGAAGAGTAGGAGTGATTTTGATTTTGTATTTAGGAATTTTATGTTGTGAAATGTGAAGAATGGTTGTTTATTTGGTTTTGTAAATTTATGCGGTTACGAAAAATCCATCCACAACGACACAAAATGAGAAAAAATGTACCATACATGGAAGCCAAGCACGAAACGCATCAGGAGATCAAACGTTTGGAAACGACATCGTTGCACCGCCCACAAGATACACCGCGCCGTCTCAACATAAATAACATTTGGTTTTGGGTAATGGAAATGGTGGTCTGGATGATGCGTTGATGCGCCGGGTTTCTCATGGGGTTTCCGGGTTTCTGTGTTTTGGTGGGTTGTGTTCATGGTTGTATCATATCAACACAGCTAGAAGCTTGACCACGAGCCAGGCAGGTACACGTCGTCCTCGAGGTACTACAAAAAACCACCACAATCACACCACCCCCTCCTCATCATCTACCTCACCACTATCTTCAAATCTTCCAAATCACCTAATTCACCCTCAACTCCTCCTCAAAATCCTCAACATCCCTACCCTCCAACACCTCCCCCTCACCAATACCCTCAAAACACCTACAACAACTTACACCCCCCAAATCAACTCTTATCTAAATTCTCCCCCACAATTTTTCCTCGCCTGCGGCGTGCTCTACGCGCGCGCGCGGGGCTCCAGAACCGCTACTGGTCAATCAATGGGGGCAGACGCGTTAATAGCCGCGAGCGTGGCGCAGGCGGACGAGTGGCTAACCATCAGCCAGGCCCTCTCCATCGAGCTGGTCGCGCACGCGGAGGCGGCGTGCGCACGCCTCTTCCAGGAGCTCGACGCCGCTGCGCTCTCGCTGGACTCACTGAGCTCGCCGCTGCCAGCGGTTGACAGTGCGGCGCCAGCGCCAGCCAAGGCTCACCCGGAGGCCCCACCGCCAAAGGGCACGCTGCGGCCAGCCGACCAGATGGTCGAGGAGCGCTATCCGACGCTGGCCCGCGTGACGGCCGCGCAGCTCCAGCGGCTGCCACCGCGCCCTCAGCAGCCTGCCGAGCCCGCACCATCGCCAGATGTGCAGCCGCCGCCAGCACCATCGCCAGATGTGCAGCCGCCGCCGGCCCAGGCGCAGGGGCGTCTCTGGCTCTCGCAGCCACCCACGCTGCAGGTGGGGCTGCTGCCATCTCCGCTCGCCATCGCCGCGCTGCGCCACCTGCTGATGCGCGACGCACTGCTCTGCATGGGCAAGCATGCCGCGCGGCGCAGCGATCTGGCCGGCGCACGCTCCGCATCGCAACGCCACTGCCAGGCATCGACCATGGGGTGCTGGCGGCGGCACTGCGAGACGGTCAAGGCGCAGCGAGGCGAGGCGTCGCTGCGGCGGGCGTGGCGCGCGTGGTGGATGCGATCGGCGTCGGTGGCTGCGGAGGGTGCCGCGCGGGGCGAGGCGCTGCAGAGATGCCGGGCGCGCGGCTCGGTCGCGCGCTGGCGCGCCGCGGCGGGCGACACCGCCGACGCCGAGCTCTTGAGTCGCGCCGCGTCGGTGCACTCGGAGTCCAAGAGCGGCAGCGCGGCGCTTCGGCGGTGGAGGCTGTGGAGTCGGCACGCGCAGCAGTGGCGCCATCGCGCCGGGCATCGCTCGCGCGCGACGGGCGGTGTCCTGAAGCAGCACCTGCCGCTGATGGCGGCGTTCGATGCGCGCGCCACGTTCGTCGAGCTCGGGTCGGCCGAGATGGCGGATGCGTACCGCAGGCGGCGGACGACGGCGGTAGCGTTCTGTGGGTGGGCGGGGAGCATGTACAGTGTTGGTACCTAACGGTAGGACCGCGCACGTCTTGATTGAGGTGTAAGGAAAATAGTCTAGGTGCCAGGCTATGCCTGGGAAACTCAAGACATGCACGCGTACATGTTTCGTATCGTCTGCGCTTCCATCGGCGTGACGCGGCTGGTCTGCGGGTCTGGGCGCAGTGGGTATCGCGCGGCGGCCGCCCGCGAGGCATACGACGTGAAGCGGTACGGCGCCGCCTCCAGCCGCGCGCGCTGCGCTTCCTCGCGCTGCCGTCGCGCCGGCGGCATGGCGAGCCACTCGCGCGTGGCGCGCTCGTCGGCGGCGTGGTGTGCGCGCGTCGCGGCAACAGCCGCGGCCGCCGCTCGCTCCGTGGCGAGCTTCTCCACCATCTCCGCCGCCTCGTGCGCGCCGGCCGCCTGGTAGCGGCGCTCGAGGGCGCGCGCGGCGCGCTCGACGCGGCGGCGGCGGACGCCTAGCACGAGCATGTGCGGGCCGAAGAGCGCGAGGCCGAGCAGCCGCAGCAGGCTGCGCCACGAGAGCAGCAGCGTCGGCAGCGCGGCGAGGGCCACCGCCGCGGCGACGCACGCGGCGCAGCACCACAGCGAGAGCACCGGGTCCTCCCAGCGCACGACGGCGCGCGCCGCGCGCGCGTGCACCAGCGCGACGCCCATCTTCTGCTGCAGCGGCCCCAGGTACGGCGCGAGCGGGTTGGCGCGCTGCGCCGCCGCGTCGAGGTGGTCGAGGAGCCCCGAGCGCGCCATCGCCGACGCGCGGCGCACCGCGCCCTCGACACCGTCGGCAAAGCCGCCGCCGTCGTCGCCGCCTCCGTCGGCGTGGTGCTGATGATGGTGGTGGGCGTGGTGGTGGTGGTGGGATGGCGAGGGCGAGGGCGGGGGGGCGTCGGTGTCGGCGGCGGGTCCGTGGGAGCGATGCTCGTCGTGATGGTCGCGCGCGTCGAGCTGGCGCATCCTCGCCGCCACCGCCGCTTCGAGGCTCCGGCCGTGCGGCAGCACCTTGGCGCACGCGCACCGGAAGCCCCACGCGCCCTTGAACATGCCACAGTGCACGCACCGCGCGCACCCGGCAGTGGCAGCAGCACCGTTGCCGCCACCACCGTCGCTGCCGTCGCCTCCCTCACGTGGCCCCGAGCGCGAGTAGCACACGCCCCCACGTGGCGGAGCGTAGCGAAGGCCACCGCAGTGCTGTCCAAGGCCCGCCGCCGCCTGCACCACCTGCGTCGCCGACGGTGGCAGCGAGATGGCAGGCGGCACGCATCCGCTGTCGTCGTCGTCATCCGAATCACCGCCGCTGCCACCGTCGTCGTCGTCGCCGTCTCCGCCAGTGGCGCCTCTGCGTGCGGCGGCGTGGCCGTGGCAGAGCACCGCAAGCGGCACGAGCGGAAGCGTCGCGGGGAGCAGCTCAGGGCAGGTGAGGAGGAGCTGCCAGCCGACGGCGACGGCGCAGGAGAGGGCGGGGCGACGCCACATCAGCAGCGCCTCAACCACGGCGGTTGCCGACGAGAGCGCGGCGGAGACGACATTACGCAGCTGTGACGCGATGGGTGGGGCGTGGCCGCGTGAGTACCGTGCGGCGTCGCTCATGTGTTCTCGCGCCCCCGGGGCGTGGGCGTGGCATCGGCATGCACCTCGCGCTTGTGGTCGAGCAGCACGTCGAGGTTGAAGCGCTCGTCCCATGGCGCGAAGAGGCCGCCGCGCAGCGCGGCGTGCGGGTCGAAGACGCTCGCCGACGGGCCGAGCGCTGCGAACTGCGCCGCCTTGAGGTCGCTCGCCTTGTCAAACGGCACGCCGAAGCCGCGCAGCGCAGACAGCGGCGGGTCAACGTACCGCAGCAGCGCGCGGCGCGGCGAGCCGAAGGCGACGGAGACGCGGAGACGCACGAGGCCGATCGCGGTCGTGTAGCTGCTCGATATTTTGCGGGTGGGGGCGGGGCGGGTGCGGGCGCTGAAAACGCAGCAGGGCATCTCGGGAGGATACGCGCGAGCGTGCGTGCGGTGCGCGCCTGAAGGTCTCCATCTGCAGCGGCAGCCAGATGTCGTGCTCGGAGTGCGGGTGGAGCTGCGAGAGGCGCAGGCTGACGCGGCCGAGCGGCACCGCGTCGCCCTTGAGCGCCGAGAGCGGCCCCGTCTCCTCGTGGAGCAGCGCGATGTGCACCTCCGAAAACGGCGCCACCACCGGCAGCCGCGCGGCGCGCGGGCAGTCCGACGGCCACGCCGGGTCGTCCTCGTCCCAGCGCGTCGCGGTGCGCAGCGCGTGATCCTCGAAGACGACGAGCGCGAAGACGTCGTTCTGCGTCAGCGTCGAGTCGACGCGCTTGAGCCCCTTGGCCTCGAGGACCTCGAGCCATAGCACGCCGCACGCCCCCGTGCCGCCGTCGTCGCCGCCGCCCCCACCGCCTCCCGCGCCGTCCAGCGGCGGCGGCGCCAGCTCGCGCGTCGTGCGCAGCGCCTCCGCGCTCCAGCCGGTCGGCGTGTACCAGAACTCGGATGGCGTGGGCTCGTCAATCTCTCGAGCGGCGCGTCGTCTGCTGCGCGGCTGGTTGTGCGAATGGACGAGCACCGTGCCGTCGTTCAGCGCGTGGCTGTGCGTATGGGGCGTGCGCGTATGGGGCGTGCGCGTTTGGGGCGTGCGCGAGCCGCCGACGTGGCCGCTCTCGCCGGTCAGGAACTCGCGCAGCACCGCCGGGCCGTGGTCGGCCACCAGGCTGAGCTCAAAGGCCTCAGCCCACGTCCGGAGGATCGCCCGGAGCTCATGGCAGCGCTGGTTGAGCACGTCGGGTGCGAGATGCGCCGCGCCGATGCGGAAGCTATGTGCGTGCAGTTTTGGCAGGTTCGCGACGGCCGGGACGCGCTCGTACAACCGGCGGACCTCGGACCATCGCGCCACCCGCACCCACCGCCTGCCGGCCTCGCTAACGTCGATCTTGTACGTCGCGTACGGCGTGTCGATGTTCTCGGTGTGCACCGTCGGCTCGGAGACGCTGATCCGGAGGCGGGAAAGAGAGGGCGTCGCCGGTGGTGTCGCGGTCGTCATCACCACGGTCGTCGTCATCAAAACACCGTGAGGTTGGTTCGCCGGCAGAACTGGGCGTTCGCATGCGCATGATGAGGCGCATGCAGAGGGGTGCACACCACCTAACGGCGTATCACAGCGCCCCCCCCCACCCATTGCTGGTCGACGGAGCCGAACTACCTCGGCCAAGGGGGACGCGTAGGCTCGCGAGCCATGCTTTGCTGTGCGTTTTGCAAGCCAAAACAAACGATTCTCGCGTCCTCGCTAATGCTGCATAGAACTATATCTAGAGGTGGGGTCGTCGAGTCGCTGGGCCGCGTTTAATGCTCTCCTTCAGCAAGCTGTTTTCGCCGATACGGACGACGACAAGGATCGGCCGCGCCACAAGCGCGCGGCGCAGCCATCGCGCGCTGCTGGCGTCCGAGATTGATGACGGCGCCGACGAGATCGTAAGTCCGTCATCTCTCCCATATGTCTCTTGTCGGCTTGCTGTTCGCGTTCCCGGCCTTCTCACCCCTGCGTGCCGTGCGCCCGGGCCTCACGACGCTCAATGCGCGCCCCAGCCCGGGCCTCACAGCGCTCAATGCGCGCCCCGGCGTAAGCCGCACGCCGCCGGCACCATCGATGCAGATGCAGGCGCCCGTCCCATTGACGGGCCAGACGCTCCAGGCGTCGCTCAAGCTGCGCTGCGACACGACGGGCGCGCAGTACGCCATCTACTGGTCGGAGCAGAGCGGTGTGCTCAAGGAGATCGGCTACTACGCCGCCACCCCCACCGCCAACTCCTACGCTGAAGGCTCCAAGGCATACACTATTGCGGCAGACGGCGACGGCCCAATCGCCGAGGTGCAGCGCTCGGGCAATTCGCTCTTCATCTCAAACGTCATGGTCTCACATCTTAAGCGCAAGGAGCTCGCCTTCAAGAACGGCGTGAGCCAGATTGTGATGGAGCCCTTCGAGGCGGGCGTCATCGAGTATGGCAACACGCGCTCGCGCGAGCAGTGGGCTTCCATCCCCGCGGCGCCCGTGATGCCCAAGGCTCAGCTGCGCAAGGCCTTCGAGGACCTGGGCGCTCTCTACGCCATCTATTGGAAGGCCGACCGCGTGACCGGCAAGCTGCGCGTCATTGCCGACTACGAGAACCCACGCGAGACGGCGCTGCGCAAGGCGCTGCGCAGCGACGGCGAGTCATTTGTGAAGATCTCGCGCGAGCTCGAGCTGGAGATCGACGCCGAGGGCCCCGTCCAGGCGGCGCTGAAGACCGGCCAGGAGCAGGTCGTCAGCTTCTCGGACGAGGAGAGCTTCTCGCGCTGCACCTCGATGAAGCGGGCCGCCTTCGCCAAGGAGTTCAATCTCTGTGCTGTCACCATGGTGCCCGTCATCGACGAGGCGCGTGGCGAGTACGGCGTGCTCGAGTACGGTGTCTCTACAACGGCCGAGTTCAATCCCGAGACCATCGACGCCACGCTCAAGATGCAGGTCGAGAGCGCCAATGCGCTGTACGGCATCTACTGGAAGCAGGACGGCAAGGTGGCGCGTGCGGCCAAGACCTTCAAATCGCCCAAGTACAACGCCTACCTGCAGGCAGCGCAGAAGCAGTTCTCGTTCGTCGACGTCTCGGAGCAGACCACTGTCGACGTCGAGGGCGCCTCGCCGGTGGCGCAGGCCATCCGGACGCGCTCCAAGCTCTTCGTGAGCGACGTCTCGCAGATGCCCGACGAGCGCGCCGCCGTCGCCAGCGAGTACTTCATCGGCTCGATCGCGTACGTGCCGGTGGTGGGCGGCGTGATCGAGTACGGTGTGCCGGGCGCCTCCGCTGGCGGCACCTGGTGGTCCGGCGAGGACGAGGCGCTGGCCCAGACCATCCCCAACGAGGAGATCGACGCCGCCCTCGCGTCGGGCGCGACGTACATCATCTTCTGGAAGCGCGACGAGCAGGGTGGCGTCTTCCGCGTCGCCGCCGAGTACGAGCGCGCCTCGAACGCCCTCAATGCCGACGCCAAGGACGCTGACTCGTACGTCAAGGTCAACGCGCGCAACCCCATCCCGCTCGTGTCGGCCAAGAGTGGCCCGATCGCGACTGCCTTCCGATCGGCGGCGAAGCTGGCCGTCGATGACGTCGCTACCTACGGAGGTGTCTCCGAGAACCGCAAGGCGACGGCGCTCGAGTTCGGCGTCGGCAAGTTCACGTGCATCCCGCTCGAGACGGGCGTGCTTGAGTTCGGCCGCGTGACCAAGGACAAGCGCGAGACCACCAAGGGCTCCGAGTACAAGGAGTCGTCTCGCCAGTACCGCCGCACCGTCTTCATGCACGGCGAGTGGGAGGACCATCGCTCCACTGAGCGCTACTTCAAGAACATCATGGCCATCACCGAGAGCGGCGTGCTGCGCGGCCGGCAGGACGAGGTGTCCATCGTGACGGCCTTCGCGTCGTTCATCGTCTTCTACAATGCCATCGCCGGCGGCCTCACCGACTTCGACCTCGTCAAGCACGCGGCGCTCATCCCGCACCTGCCCGTGCTGGGCCTGCCGCTTTCATTCTTCACCCTCTCGGGCTCGTCGCTCGGCCTCCTCCTCGTCTTCCGCACCAACGCCGCGTACGCGCGCTGGGACGACGCGCGCAAGCAGTGGGGCTCGATCATCAACAACTGCCGCTCTCTCGTCCGCCAGGCCAACACCTTTTTCAATGAGGACCGCTATCCTGGCTTCGGCAACTTCCGCGACTACCGCCGCCGCGTCGCCGCCGAGACCTCGGCGTTCACGCGCTGCCTGCGCTGCTTCCTCCGCGGCAAGTCCGACGATCCGAACCTGCAGGTCGAGCTGAAGCGCCTCGGCTTCGGCCCCGACGAGGTCAACGGCTACATGTCCTCGGCCAACCGGCAGTGCTACGCGCTGCAGAAGCTGGGCGAGACGGCGCGCCTCTACGGCATGGTCGATCAAGACCGGTCGCGCTTCGACCAGACGCTCTCTGTGCTGTGCGACAACGTCGGCGCGTGCGAACGCATCTTCAAGTCGCCCATCCCATTGGTGTACACGCGGCACACGTCGCGCTACGTCGGGCTGTGGCTCGGGCTGCTTCCCCTCGCCATCTACGGCGCCGACTCGTCGTGGAACCACCTCGCCACCATCCCGGCGTGCGGTCTCATCACGTTCTTGCTGCTCGGCATCGAGGAGCTCGGTCTCCAGATCGAGGAGCCATTTGGCATCCTGCCGATGGAGGCCTTCTGCGACGGCGCCATCTACGCCGCTCTGAACGAGGCAGTCATCTCGGAGGACAAGAAGCGCTCCATGGAGAGCAAGCTCGACGGCGCGCTGCCGCTCACGATGCCATCGGCGCCGGCAGTCGCACCACCCACGGTCGACGCCGGCGCGATCGCTGATGCGGAGGCGCAGGTGCAGACACTGGCGGCCAAGCAGGCGGCCGCGGCAGCGGCAGCAGACAAGGCGGCTGAAAGGGCTCGCCGCGACGCTGAGGCGGCGTCGGCGGTGGAGCGGGCGAGGGCGATGATGGGATAAAGTGTCCCGCGGGCGACATGGAGAGCACGTTGGGAAGAGGGCCATCCAGATCCTCGGGCCATCCAGCGATCCTCGGGCCACGCCGCTAGGGCCCCACGCGAACCCAACTCATGCCCCCCAGGTCTTTAGACGCATGACGGCTTAGAACAGCAAGGATTGCAAGGTCCTCTTTAGCAAGTCTGGTTGAGATTGAGATGCGTGATGGAATAGAACAGTGTCACTGTCAGTGACTACGGTAGACTCATCACTCTTGTGACGACGGTGAGTGTGAGTGCAGCCGCCTCCGGGCCAATAGTGGTGGGGTCGCCGCCAAGTCCTTGTGGATCCGGCGGACGAGCGCGACGCACGTGAAGGCGAGCGCCACACCGAGGCCGACGCTCACGCCCGCCCACGACGCCGCCGCCACGCCGAGCTGGCCGACGGCGGCGGCGGGGTCGGCGCAGCGCTCGGCGGCGCCGGTGAGGCCGACGAAGACGGGGCGGAGCTGCTCGCTCGGCCAGGCGCACAGCGTCGAGTCGAAGGCATCGGGCGGCTGCGGCTGCAGAAAGTCGCCGAGGTCGGAGCAGATCGCCTCGAAGACGCTGCCGCTGCCGCCGTCACCGCCACCGTCGCCGTCGCCGTCGCCGTCGCTGCCGTCGACTGCGGGGGCAGCGGCGACGGTGCGATCGTCGCAGAGGCGGTTATCGAGAGCGACGCCGTCGAAGGCGAAGATGGGCGCGGCGCTGTCGGCGGGGTGCTCGACGAAGCGTGCGAGCGCCATCCGCACGAAGGAGCCCGCCTGCGCCATCAGGCCGTGGTACGGCTCGCGCACCTCGAAGGCCGCGCCCCTCATGCGCTGCGCGCGCATCGTGGCGGCGCACGTGCCCACGAGCGGCCACGCACCGTAGCCGGCGGCGCCGGACCCGACGGCGGCGGCGATCGACGCGTTGCTCGCAAAGTATTCGTCGCGGTCGGAGATGATGCTGAGCACGGGGGCGGCGCTCGCGTTGCACGCGCCCTCGCACAGCAGCGCGTGCCGCGCGCACGAGACAAAGTAGTTGTTGTCGCAGCTCCACTGCAGCAGCACGCGCCCCTCGAGCTTGAGTGAGCCGTCGAGCAGCAGCGGGTGCACGGCGCGCGAGGCGACCATCGCGCCCTCGCTCGCGCCCGCCAGGATCAGCCGGCGCGGCGCGGCGCCGAAGCGGCCGACGAAGCCCTCGAGGACGGCGGCGAGCTCGCGCTGCCGCATCGTGTTGACGCGCTCGTAGAAGGCCGCCCACGCCGCCGGGTCGTGCAGCACCGACTCGGCCGCCGATGAGAAGCATGCGGGCGACGCGCCACCCTGGTAGGCGCCGTCGCAGCCGCCCGCGTACACCACGTCGGAGCACCAGTACGTGGTCTCGACGGCGGCGAGCGCGCGCGATAGATGCGGCACGAGCGGCTTGGAGCGAGGGTACACGCCGCGCTCGCCCGCCATCGTGTCGGGCGCGAGCACCGAGTAGCCTAGCGCCGCGAAGTGACGGCAGTAGCGCAGGTTGTCGCCCGTCATGCCGCCCGAGCCCGAAAGGAACACGACCGTGCCGCAGCCGCATTCCGACATGCGGATGTCGGGCGCCTCGCTCAATCGGCCCACCCACAGGTTGCGCAGCGTATTCGGCCCGTTGTCGGCGTTGGGATGCAGGCCCGAGGCGGCGGCACACTCAGGCGAGAGCACGGCGATCGCCTCGCTGAGCGCGAAGGCGTAGGCTTTCCCGGCGGGTGGCAAGGGCGGCCAGTCGAAATCGACCGACGAGGACCCCGCAAGGAAGTGGACCCGAATCGTCGTGTCGTCGCCGCCGTCGATGCACGTGCCGTTGTGGTGCGAGACATTGGTGTCCGAGCCCATGCGGAGGTGGTTAATATGTTGCAATTCGCATGCGCAGGACGCCAACACAGCGCGTCGCTGTCTGCGCGCGTCGCACACACACACGGTGAGGATGAACCATAAAACCACACGCAAGGATACCTATTCCATCATGAGCAACCCCACTACCCTGACCCATGCTCCGCCAGAGCCACAGGGTCCCGAATGGCCGTGCGCTCACATGTTGGGCGAGATGACGACGCCGTCGGCGACCTTGACCGCCTTGGCGAGGTTGTACTTGTTGAGCACCGCCTTGCCCGACTTGTCCGGCGCCAGGATGGGCTCGAGCTTGTACCCGTCCTTGAACACCATCCTCGCGGGGTACACGGTGCCGCCCGAGCGCGGCTGCTTGTCGGAGGCCTTGATCGGGTCGTACATGCCCATGAGGCCCTTCTCGTTTATGTACGTGTTGCGGTACCACGTCGGCGGGTCGTACCTGTCGTCCTTGACCATCGTGAACGTGCGAAAGACCGGATAGATGCTCGCGGTGGTGCACATGCCGTACGGGAAGACGTAGGCGAGCGGCGACGGCGTGGCGAAGGCGGCGATGCAGATGTTCTCAAAGACCTGCGCCTCGGTCAGCTCGTCGTTGAAGTGGAAGTCGATGCGGTTGTGGAAGCCCACCATGTAGAACATCCAGAACAGCTGCCACGGCATCGACTTGCTCATCTCCTCCTTCGAGGGCCCGGCGTCGCCACCGTCGGCCGTCACCTCGAGGCCGGCCGCGACCAGGTCGGAGTCGGTCGGGTAGACGGTGAGCGTGTTGCCCGCGGGCGGGTGGCAGTAGGCGACCTTGCTGCTGCTGTGCCACTGGCAGTGAGAGAAGTCGATGGTCGCAGCACCCAGCCCGTTGAACAGGTAGACGCCCTTCATGGGCGCGGCATTCGGACCCGTGTTGCCCCACTCCTGCACGCTGTTGAGGTCCAGCTGCTTGGTCGTCATGTACGGAGCGAACTGGAAGGCGACGAGGAAGATGATTACGTTGCGTTCGGCGCCCTTGTCGGCCTTGTAGATCATGTAGATCATCATGCCCAGGAAAAACGGAATGAAGAACGGGAACGGGATGAACTTGGGCAAGAGATGGAGAATGAAGCCGAGGATCGCGAGCTTGTGCGCCGCCATGGTCTCTGAATTGAAATGCGCCGGCGTGTCGGCGATTCGTCGATGTGCTTTTCTTGAGAGTGGCCAGAACGGCGTTTTGGTGGTGTTACCCCTCCACCCGCCTGCTTATTCACTCAAACAAAACAGCCCTCTACAAACGTGCCGACGGCCGCGTCGCCGAGCGTCAGCCCGAGCATCTCGTCGGCGGCGGGGCCGACGACGAAGCGCGCGAGCCCCTCGACCCACTCGTCGAGCAGCAGGTCGCGGCTGCCCTCGCCGAGCAGCGCAAAGGCGCGCGCGAAGCCGTCGAGCTCCTCTCGCAGCGGCGGCGGCAGCGTCGCGGCGGTGGCGGTGGCGGCGGCGTCGCCGGCGCGCCGCGCCTCGTCGCATGCGGAGGCGACGTGTCGCCTCGCCTCCTCGGACGCCGCGCTCACGAAGGCCGGCACGGCGGCGTCCCAGCTGGTCGACGCCGCGTCGTAGCGCGCGCGCAGCAGCAGCCTCGCGCGCCGGCCCACGCTGAGCGTCGCCGTCGGCTCGCCCGGCACGCTCGACGGGCGCGCGTGCCGTTGCACCGCATCCACCAGCTCGTGCACGACGCGGCGCGCGCACGCCGCGAGCGCCGCCAGGTCGGCCGGCGGCGCGTCCGCCGCACCTGTCGCGTCGGCGGTGCTGGTGCTGGTGCTGGTGCAGCCGCGCACGAGCCGTCCCCAAGTTTGCCGGTCGCTGACGTGGCGGTGGACGTCGACGAGCAGCGAGTCGGTCCACAGGTTGAGGCCGACGTTGGGCTCGACCGAGACGACTCGGTGCAGCCACGCTGGCGGCAGGTAGAGCACGTCGCCCGCGTCGAGGGTCACCTCGAAGCCGCCCGCCGCGGTCACCTCGGCCGGCGAGAGGCGCGTGCGCGCGGCGAGGTGCGAGCCGTGCCAGATCGGGTGGAGCCGCGCGAGGCGGTGCGCCGACGGCGGCAGCAGCGAGAAGGTCTTGCGGCCCGACGCCTGCACGAACAGGTTGTGCGAGAGGTCGAAGTGCGTCGCCGCGCTGACGCCCGCCGCGCCAAACCACAGGTTGGAGCGCAGCCCGCGGCACGGCTGCTCCTCGCCGCCCGCGCTGCCGCCGCTGAAGCGGACGTCCTCGATGCAGCTGTCGGGCAGCAGCCCGAGCACGGGCGACGCAATCTCGGGCGGCATGTCCTCGACATCGGCGCTTATGTAGTAGTTGGCTTCTGCCGTTGGCGCCACCGCCTCGCTCTGCGCCTCCAGATTGGGCCATACCGCCGCCAGCGCCGCCCGTAGTGGCGTCGGCGTCGTGGTGTGGCGGGCCTGCGTCAGCTTGGACTCCCCCTTGTGCGGCAGGAATGCCGGGCTACCATTCTGTGACTGCAAATTGACAAGGTAGTCGCCGGCGGCTGTGGAGCGCGCAAGCGCGTGCAGCTTGCTCGGCTCCCAACTCGCGGCTCTACCAGCCACTAGCCAGTCCTTCACCGGCCCCGAGTGAAGCAGCGCGGGCGCGTCCGGAGTCGGTGGCCAGGACGACGACCCCGGTGCACGCGGCTGTTCACCCCACGGAGTGCCGAGGGCGGCGACGACTGCAACCACGGCGGCGACGATGGCTCCTCTGCAGCACGCGGATGTGGCCATGCCTCGTTCGTGTTGTCCTGATCGGCAATCACGTGAGACCGCTGTCGGCAATGCCGACACAGCGCGTCTAGTATGCATGCCTGCGCGCTAGCTATTTTTCAATAGCCTCAATACTGAATCGAATCACCACCACAGCTTCTCCTGAACACACATGAACGCCCACCACATCGCTCTCTTCCTCCCGTCGTCGTTGCCAACCGCGCCCAGCTCATCGCACTCATGCGCGCCACGCTACGAGTAGCGGTACCGTAGAGGGCACGGAGCCAGTGTGCCTCACGCATCTGCGGTGAGGTGACGATCGAGGTGTACGGTCAGCCAAGACAGCCTCTCGAGGCTGTCTTGCGCTGCGGAGGAGTCTTCTCACCCGACGACGCGATCGCCTGCTTGAATTTCGGCGCGTTCTCGATCGCCTCGACCCACTCCTGGTGCTCGGGCTGGTTCTCCATCTCGAGCACGAGCTCGCGCGTGCCGTTGATGACCGCGAGGCGCCACTTGCCCGGGTGGTCGTCGCCCTGGTCGGCACCCCTGAGCCTCGCGCCCTCGAGCAGCAGCTCGCCGCGCACGCGCGCGTTCTGGTCGTAGTGCCACGTAATCCTGTCCGCGCTCACCGCGATCCACCGCCTCCGCCAGTTCTTGAAGGTGGTGGCGCTGACCGAGCGCTTCATGAGCATGCCCTCCTTTCCTTGGTACGCGCCGCCCGTCCCCGTGTCGGCGAGGTTCATGACCAAGTTGGTGGGAGCCTCGCTGACCGCGGCGGCATCGGCGGCGGGAGTGGCGACGGCGGCGGCGTCGTCGGGTTGCTCGGGTTCAGGGGCGTCGTTGAGAGCATCGGGCGGCTGGTCGGCGGGCGCAGGCGCAGGCGCAGGCGCAGGCGCCGGCGTCGGCGCGGGCGCAGGCGCCAGCTTCGGCTCCGGCTCCGGCTCCGGCTCCGGCTCCGGCTCCGGCTCCGGCTCCGGCGCGGGCGTCTCCAGATCCGAATCGCCGTCGACCGACTGCCGGATCGCGTCGAGGTTGGACTGGTACTTCGCCGGCTTTGGCGGTGTCGAGGCGGCGTCCAGAAGCGACGCACGCGACGCGGCGGCGGTCCCGAAGGCGGGATTTGGCGAGGACTCCGTCGGCGGCCCGACCTCGCTTTGCCGCAAGTCAAAGCCGGTCAGGTCATGCTCAGGTTCGATGTTTGAGGCCCGGTGGCTCAAGTTCAGCGTGCCCTGCGACGACGAGTTGAACGACGACTCGCTGCCCGACTCGTCGCCCGATCCCCCTGCGAAGACCTTGAGCATCATGTCCGCGTTCGCCTTTCCTTTGACGCCCGAGCGAGGGTGGAGATCGACACGGACCCGATGAATTTCCTCCAGCTGTTTCGAAGGAGGCACCTGGTCGGACAGGTTGATCTCCCCCCGGTAGAGCTCCTTTGGCTTCTTCGCGTCGGAGTAGTCGAGGAGCGAGACCGTGTAGTTCTTGTCTGAGTACCCGCTCGCCTTGCCTGCCTTGCTCTCGTACATTGTGGCGCTCAACGTCAGCACGTTGAGGTCATTCGGCCAGATCACCTCGAGCTTGCCGTCCTTGAGCGCCATCGGCGCTGCCTTCGTGTAGAGCCGCTTCTTGTGACGGTGCACCATCAGCTGGAGGTGCTTCACGCCGCCCCGGTTCTGGTCGAGGTCAGCCCGGATGCTAGTGATGTGCACAGTGAACTTCTTGGTCGCACGGTTGGCGTGCGAGGGTCTCCGGAGGGAGGGCATGGTTGCGCGGGCGTTCCGGCATAGCTATTCTGGTGCTTTCAGGTGTGCTTTCACAGCACGCCTGGAGGAGTAACATCACGTGCGCACCACCCAAAGGAAAGTCGGGACAATGGGATGTGAGACCTTGTGTGACAAGAGTTGATGAGAACAACATCCAAAACCAAAATGCGCCCAACACGAGCTCCCTGGAGACCCTCTCAGCAACGCATGGAACGAGGGCGCCGCAGCACCTCGAGCAACCGCAGCGCGACGCCTCGAGAACACACACACACTCCGACAAACAACCGAACATCTCATCCACGGCATGCGATGCGCAGGAGGCATGCGCAGGAGGGACCAACGCCTCCCGTGAAGGTGTCTCTCCGTCTCTCTCTCTCTCTCTCTCTCCGTCTCTCTGTCCGTGTCTGTCTTTCTGTCCGACGCGCGTCGCTACAAGTGGTGGTCGACCGCAAACTCCTTCACCACCTGCTCCTCGTTGGCCTTGCCGAGGAGGTTCTGGATGAAGCCCTTCACGGCGGCGGCGGGCGGCATCGGCGCGACGCCCTTGTACTTGTCGACGCCACATCGCGCGACGCACTCGAGCAGCTGCTCCTCGGTGAGGCCCTTCTGCGGGTCGTCAGGCGTCGCGATGAAGGCGGCCTTGGCCTGCGAGACCGTCAGCCGGCACGTGTGCTGCGCGATGGAGAACTCGCCGAAGAGCATCCGCTTCTGCAGCAGCTTGACCCACTCGTCGAGCGTCAGCGTCGGCCGGCCGCCCTTGGCCTTCTGGTACCACTCTGCGAGCTCGGCCTTGCTCTCGCTCAGCGCCGCCTGCACGTCGGCGTCGACCAGCGTCGTCGTCTTGAAGAGCGCCGCGACGTCGCGCCGCGCGCTGGGCAGCACGAACTGCGCGAGCATGCCGACGAGGCACTCGGGCAGCTCGACGAGCGCCGGCGCGTCCTTCTGCTTGGCGTTGCCGTACTGCGGGTTGGCGCGGAAGAAGGCGATGCGCACGAGCATGCCGATGAACTCGGAGAGCACGAGGACCTTGTCCTTGGTCGTCGCGTCGGCCTTGGAGAACTGCGTCGCCATCACGTTGAAGCCGTACTCTTTGGTCGGCAGCCCGCACTCGACGGCAAAGTCGTGGAACTCCTCGAGGTCCATCTCGTCGGCGCCGTCGGAGCCCGCCGCGATCGTGCCGCACGAGTAGGCGCGGAAGATCGACTGCAGCTCGCCAAAGTGCGGCAGCAGCGCGTCGTGCACGCCCTTCTCCCACAGCGGGAAGCCGTGGAGCCCCTCGATGCCCAGCTTGGCCCACACCTTGAGCCACGCCGCCGCGTCGCCGCCGCCCGACGACGAGGCGGCCGCGTCGAAGCGCTCCGCCGAGATGTACGTCGCGTCGGTGATGACCTGCTCCTCGCTCTTCTCGCCGGTGAGGTTGTCGATGAAGCCGGCGACGCGCGCGCCGTTGTCCATCTCCTTGATCGTGCGGTACTTGTCGACGCCGCACCGCGCGCAGCACTCGACGAGCTCCTCAAAGTCGAGCAGCGTCGCCTCGACGTCGCCCGGCGCGCCCGACTCGGACTGCGAGTTGAGGAAGGCCGCCTTCGCCTGCGGGACCGACAGCCGGCACTGGTACTGCGTGCCGGCGCGCGTGTCGCCGACGATGTCGGAGCCGCGCACGCACGTGAAGTCGCCCGTCGCGCCGTGCGAGCCGAGCAGCTTGACCCACTGCGCGATGCCGAGCTTGGCCGACGAGATGGCCGGGTCGAGGTCGACGCGCGTGAACCAGCCGAGCAGCTTGTCCTTGCCCTCCTCGAGCGCCTCCTGCACGGCCGCCTCCCTCATCACCGTCGTCTTGAACTTGGCGGCGTCCTCGCCCGTCTGCGCGTTGGGCACGATGTGCTGGTTCATCGCGATGCGCAGCGCGTTGGGCACCGGCGTGAAGTCGGAGTGCGACATCGCCTCCTCGCGCCCCTTGTTCTCGGCGCCGAAGCCGGGGTTGACGCGCCAGAAGGCGATGCGCACGATCATCGCGATGAACTCGTGCAGCATCAGCTCCGCGTCGGCGGCGGGGCCCGCGGCGCCCTTGCCCGACGAGTTGGCGCGCGCGAACTGGATGCCCATCTGCGCAAACTTGTACCGCTCCGTCTCGAGGCCGCAGTCGACGACAAAGTCCTTGAACTCGTCCATGTCCATCGTCTGCGACTCGTTGGCCGAGTCGCCGAGGCCCTTCGAGTAGGCCTTGAAGGCGTTGGAGAGGAGGCCGTACTGCTGCTGCACGATCTGGAAGACCTCGCCCTCCCACACCGGGAAGCCGTGCAGCCCCTGCAGGTCGAGCCGGCCCCAGGTCGCGAGCAGCCGCTTGAAGAGCTCGTCGGGCTGGCCGGCGATGTTCGAGGCCGTCTTGACGTCGAAGCGCTCGGCCTTGATGTAGGTCGCGTCCTGCATCACCTGCTCGGTCGTCAGCTCGTTGGTGAGGTTGGCGATGAAGCCGGTGACGCACGCGCCGGGCTTCATCGCCTTGACGGCGCGGTACTTGGCGATGGCGCAGCGCGCGATGCACTCCTGGAACTCCTCAAAGTCGAGCGTCGCGGTGTCGTCGAGGACGTCCGCCTGCCCGACGGCGAGCTTGTCGCCCGACTGCGAGTCCATGAAGGCCGCCTTGATCTGCGGCACCGAGAGGCGGCACTGGATCTCGCCCGAGCACGACGTGTCGCCCGTGATCGCCGACATCTGCTCGACGGTCCACGTGCCCACCAGGTCCTGCCGGTTGCAGACGCGCATCCACTCGGTGAAGCCGATCTTGTCGGAGATGACGTCCTCGTCGGCGTCGTTGGACGTCGTGTCCTTGTACCACTTCGCCACCTTCTCGCGCCCCTTCTTGAGCGCGTCGAGGACGGTTGGGTCCTTCATGCCGCCCGTCGCCGAGTCGCGGAACTGCGCCGACGTCTCGCGCTTGGCCTTGGGCAGGATGACCTCGTTGAGCACCTCGGAGAGCGCCATCGGCACCGGCTTGATCTCGTCCTTGATGCCGAAGAGGCCGAAGGACGGGTTGCACCGCCAGAAGGAGATGCGCACGAGCATCGCGAGGAACTCGTACAGCACGAGCTCCTGGTCGCGCGTCGCCGTCGCCACCTTCTGCGCGCCCGCCGCCGTCGCCGTCTTGGCCGTCCGCACGACGGCGCCCGCGTGGGTCTGCGCGTCGGCGTTGGCGCGCGCCTGCCGGTGCGCGTCGTACGCGGCGGCGGTGTTGGTCGCGTTGGCCTTGATGAACTGGTTGGTCATCACGTCGAACTTGTACTTTGGCGTCTCGAGGCCGACGTCGACGACAAAGTCGTGGAACTCCTCGAGCGACATCTCGAGGGCGTCCTCGGCCGAGACCTCGGAGATCGAGCGGCAGTAGGCGAGGAAGATGGCCTGCAGGTCCTTGAAGAGCGGCTGCATGATGTCGTGCACCTCCTGCTCCCACGTCGGGAACTGGAAGATGTCCATCAGCGCCATCCGCCCCCACGTGTCGAGCCACTTGTCGACGTCCTTCTGCCCCTCGCCCGGCAGCGCCTGCGCCGACGCCGACGCGTCGAAGCGCTCGGCGCGGATGTACGTCGCCGCGACGACCGCCTCCTCCTCGGTCTTCTCGCCGACGAGGTTCTGCAGCATCGCCTGCACGGCGGCCGCCGGCGTCATCGCCTTGATCGGCCGGTACTTGTCGAGGCCGCAGCGCGCGACGCACTCCTGGAACTCGCCGAAGTCGAGCACGCACCCCTCGTCGGTCGCGTCGGCCTGCGCCGCGCCGAGCTTGTCGCCCGACTGCGAGTCCATGAAGTGCGACTTGACCGTCGGGATCGAGAGCTTCCACTTGTGGACGATGCGCGTGCGCGGGTCGCCCGAGATGTCCGACTCCTGGTGCACGTCCCACTGGCCGATGTGGCCGCGGTCGTCGAAGACGTCGAGGATCTGCCGCATGCCGAGCTTGTCCGAGATGACGTTCTCCTTGGTGTCGTCGGCGCAGACCTTGGTGTACCACTCCTTGAGCTTCTCCTCGTACCGCTCGAGCACCTCGATGACCGCCGCGTCCTTCATCACCGTCTCGCGGAACTGCGCCGACGTGTCGCGCCGCGCGTTGGGCAGCACGAACTCCTCGAGCATCGTCTCGAGGCAGCCGGGCAGCCCGACGATCGCGCGCGTGTCGCCAAAGTTGCCAAAGGTCGGGTTGGCGCGCTGGAAGGAGATGCGCACGAGCATCGCGATGAACTCGTACAGCACGAGCTCCTGGTCCTTCTTGGCCTCCTTGCCGTCGCTGGTGCCCTTGACCTTCTCGATCTCCTTCTTGGGCGCCTTGCCGCCCTTGGCGAGCGCGCTGCCCTCCTTGGAGGCCGCGTTGCGCCGCCCCTCGGCGTGCTGCTCGCGCACCGCCGCCGAGTTGGTCGCGTTGGCCTTGATGAAGGTGTTGGTCATCAGCGCGAACGACGTCTCCTTGGTGATGAGGCCGCACTCGTTGACAAAGTCCTGGAACTCGCCCATCTCCATCTCCATGGCGTCCTCGGCCGAGCCCGAGCCGCCGATCGACTTGCAGTAGGCGAGGAAGATCGAGCCGAGGTCGGCAAAGTGCTTCTGCAGCACGTCGTGCACGCCCTCCTCCCACAGCGGGTACTGGTGGATGTCCTGGATCTCGATGCGCTGGTAGACCTCGAGCCACTTCTGGTGCGCCGCGAGCGGCTGCCCGTCGAGCGGCTTCGAGTAGCGCTGCCAGTCGTACCGCGTCGCCGTCACCTTGGTCGCGCCGACCATCACCTCCTCCTCGTTGAGCTCGCCGAGCAGGTTCTGGATGGTGCCCTTGATCGCGGCGGCCTCGGACATCTCGCGCACCGGCTTGTACTTGTCGCAGCCGCAGCGCGCGACGCACTCGATGAGCTCGGAGAAGGAGAGCGTCGTCATCGACTGGTTCTCGCCGGCGCCGCCCGCCGACATCTGGTCGAGCGACTGCGAGTTCATGAAGGCGAACTTGGCCTGCGGCATCGAGAGCGAGCACTTGAAGCGGTCGCGGCACGACGGGTCGCCCGTGATCTCCGACTCGCGGTGCACCTCCCAGATGCCGACGACCTTGCCCTTCTTGAGGATCTCCTGCCACTGGTCGTAGCCGATGCGCCGCTCCTCGCCGCGCAGGTGCTGCGACTGCGTGTGGCCGTTGAACCACGCGCGCAGCTTCTCCTCGTACGCCTTGAGCACCGCCTGCATCTTCTCGTCCGACTCGAGCTTCTCCTTGAAGAGCGCCGAGTCGTCGCGCTGCGCGTTGGGCAGCACGACCTCGTGCAGCATCTTCGAGAGGCAGTCGGGGAAGGGCACGAGCGCGCCCGCCAGCTTGATGATGCCGTGGTACGGGTTGGCGCGCCAGAAGGAGATGCGCGTCAGCAGCTCGACGAACTCGTACAGCACGAGCTCCTTGTCCATCTCGTCGTCCTTGATCGCCTTGGACGACTTCGACTTGGCGCTCCCGCCCTTGCCCGCCATCTCCGACTTGCCCTCCTGCTTCGAGGCCGACGACTTCTTCGACTCCATGCGCTGCGCGTGCGCGTCGTCCTTGTTGATCGCGTTGGCCGCCATGAAGAGGTTGCACATGACGTCGAACTTGAGGTCCTTGGTCTCGAGGCCGACGTCGCGCACGATGTCCTTGAACTCGGTCATCGTCATCTCGACGGCGTCCTCCGCCGTCGTCGAGCCGCCGACCGACTTGGAGTAGAAGGCGAAGATCGAGACGAGGTCGCCGAAGGCCTCCTGCAGCACGTCGTGCACCTCCTTCTCCCACGTCGGGAAGTAGTGCAGGTCGCCGAGCGACATCGCCTGCCAGCAGTCGAGCCACTTGCGGTGCGCCGCGAGCTTCTGCCCGTTGAGCGGCTTCGAGAGCTTCCAGTCGTACCGGTCGGCCTTGATGTACGTGTTGTCGCGCATCACGGCCTCCTCGCCCTTCTCGGCGAGCATGTTCTGGATGAAGCCCATGATGCCCTGCGTCAGCGTCATCGGCTTGACCTCGTTGTACTTGTCGCGGCCGCAGCGGCACACGCACTCGACAAACTCGTCGTAGTCGAGCGTCGCCATCGCGTCGTCGTTCTCGGCGTCGCCCGCCGTCATCTGGTCGAGGCCCTGCGAGTTGAGGAAGGCGAACTTGGCCTCGAGCAGCGTCAGCCGGCACGCGAACTTCTCGCGCGCGCGCTCGTCGCCCGTGATCTCCGACTCGCGCCGCACCATGTAGTCGCCGACGAGGGCGTTCTCACTGTCGGAGTCGGAGATGACGCTCGCCTTGAGCTTGCCCCACATGCCGCCCTTCTGCGGCTTCTTCGACGCGCGCGAGAGGCGCACGTTGCCCTTGCAGATGTCGACCCACGCCTCCATCGTGAGGCGGCCCGGCTTGCCGCGCAGCGACGTCGCCTTGGTGATCTCCTCGAAGTAGGCCTGCAGCTTGGGCTTCTGCAGCCGCAGCATCATCTGCACCTCGACGTTGGCGGCGAGCTCGTCGCGGAAGAGCGACGAGAGGTCCTGCTTGGCGTTGGGGATGACGACCTGCTCGAGGCACGTCTCGAGGCACGTCGGCAGCATGATCGTCTTGCCCTTGTTGTCGTACTGCCCGAACTTGGGGTTGGCGCGCACGAAGGAGATGCGCACGAGGCACGCGATGAACTCGGCGAGCACGAGGCGGTTGTCGGGCTTCTGGTTCTTCGACGAGCCGTGCACGGGGTAGTCGGGCGCGAAGCGGTCGGGCAGCTCGGGGAAGGCCCCCGGCTTGGACGAGAGCCGGTTCTGCACGCCGCCCTTCTTCTGCGCCGCCGCCTGCTTCTCGGCCTCGACCTCGGCCTGCACGGCCGAGTTGCGCTTGCCCATCTGCCGCAGCGCGTAGGCCTCGGCGGTGTTCTCGGCGTTGGCCTTGGCGAAGACGTTGGTCATTGCGGTGAAGTTGAGCAGCTTGGTCTCGAGCTTGGAGTCCTTGACAAAGTCGTGGAACTCCTCGAGCTCCATCTCGAGCGCGTCGGCCGCCGAGTCGATGCCCGAGATGCCCTTGGTGTAGTTGGCGAAGATGCGCATCAGCGCGGGGAAGTTCTTGACGAGGCAGTCGTGCACGCCCTTCTCCCACAGTGGGAAGCCGTGCACGTCCATCAGCGGCATCCGCCCCCACACGTCGAGGAAGAGCTTGTACATGGTGGGGTCCATGCCCTGCGGCATCCGCGAGAACTTCTTGTACTCGAAGCGCTCGGCGCGGATGAGCGTCTGCTGGTAGATGGTCATCTCGACCGAGTCCTCCCACAGCAGCACGCGGATGAAGGCGCGCACCGCGTCGGCCATCGACATCGCGAGCCGGTTGTGCGACGGCAGGTGCACCTCCATCAGCTGCGAGTACATGTTGACGGCGCAGCGCGCGATGCACTCGATCAGCTCGCCGAAGTCGAGCGTCGCCGCGTCCGACTTCTCGGCGTCGACCTCGCCGATCTCCTGCTGGTCGATGGACTGCGAGCGGAGGAAGTTCCAGCGCACCTGCGGGATCGAAAGCGCCGCCTTGAAGTGGAGCTGCTGCTTCTTGCCGACGCGCTCGTCGCCCGTGATCTCCGACTCCTGCGAGCAGCGCCACTCGCCCACCATCTTGGGGCACGGCGGCTTGGGGCCGCGCACGTCGCGCGTCTCGGGGTCGGGCCCGTCCATCAGCGCCACCCACATGTCGTAGGTCATCGTCGGGTTGGGGTTGGACGCCGTGCGCGCCTTGCGCAGGATCGGGCGCAGCCAGGTCTGCAGCTTCTCGCGGTTCTCGTTGAGGACGGCCTGCGTCTCCTTGTCGTTGGCGAGGACCAACTTGAAGGCGGACGACGTGTCGCGCTTGGCGTTGGGCAGCACGATGTCGTTGAGGAACATCTGGACGCAGAGCGGCACCGGCGTCAGCTCCTTCTTGTTGTACTTGGAGCCCCACTGCGGGTTGTAGCGCGAGAAGCCGACGCGCACGAGGCAGTTGATGAACTCGGACAGGTTGAGCTGCTGGTCGGGCACGTCGGCGCCCGGCTTGCGCTTGTCCTTGGCCGCCTTGATCGGGTCGGTGCCGACGGCCCTGGCGCCGCCGTTGGCGGCGCGCCCCTTGACGTCGTTCTTGCCGCCCTTCTGGTTGCGCTCGACCGAGCCGCTCGCCTTCATCGCCTCGAGCGAGTTGGCGATGGCGAAGTGGCGCGTGAACTCGTCGGCCTTGTACTCCTTGGTGATGATCTGCGCGTCCTTGCCAAAGGCAATGTACTCCATGATGCCGATCTTGGTCGCCGACGCGATCGAGCCGGCGCCCGCGATCGACGAGCCGCAGTAGAAGAGGAAGATCGACTGCAGCTCGGGGAAGGCCGCCTTGAGCACGTCGTGCAGCTCCGTCTCCCACATCGGATAGCCGACGAGGTCCTTGAAGAGCATCGTGCGCCAGCACGACAGCCACTTCTTGTGGAGCGCCTCCGCCTGCACCGAGTCGAGCGCGGGCGCGGCGGCGCCCGGCGCGGGCGCCGCCGCCGTCATCGCCTCGGCCACGACCTCCTCCTCGCTCGCCTCGGCGAGCAGGTTCTGCAGCATGCCGCGCACGCGCGCCGCGAAGTCCATCTTGTCGACCCGCGTGTACTTGACGTCGCCGCAGCGCGCGATCGCCTCGAGCATCTGGCCGAGGCTCGCGCCCGGCGTGCCCATCACGCACTCCTCCGCCTCGTGCGCGTCGAGGAAGGCGAGGCGCGCCTGCAGCGGCGTCAGGTTGGACGTGAGCGTCGTGCCCTCGACGTCGATCGTCTTCTTCTCGAGGCAGCCCGCCTCCTGCAGCTGCGCCGCCCACTGCGCGAATTCGCCGGCGCCGCCGGCCGCGGCCGCGTCGTGGAAGCGCGCGTGCCACGCCTGCACCTTCTCCGAGTACTCCTGCAGCACCGCCTGCGCCGGCCGGTTGGCCTTGAGCAGCTTGCGGAACTCGTCGCGGCTGCCCTTGCCCATCGACGGCAGCGTCTCCGCGACAAACTTGGCGAGGCACCTGGCCACCGGCACCACCTCGGGCGCCGCGGTGCCCTTGGACTCCTTGCGGCCGTAGCGCGGGTTCTGGCGCAGGAAGACGAGCCGCACCAGCAGCCCGAGGAACTCGTGCAACTGCAGCTGCACCTGCTCCGGCGGGATCGCGGGCGGCCCGGCGTCCGCCGCCGGCTTCTTGTCGGCGGCGCCCTTGGCGGCGGGCGAGCCCTTGGCCGGGCCCTTGGCCGGCGCGGCGGCCTTGGGCTTCGGCTCGGGCTGCCCCGTGAGGAAGCGCGCGAAGAGCCCGGACATCGCCTCCGCGCCCATGCCCTGCACCTCGAGGCCCGAAGTGTCCTTGATCAGCTTCTTGAAGCCGGCGAGGCCAAGCTTCCCGACGTCCTCGATCGTCGCGCTCTCGTTGCCGACGCGGCAGTAGGCGGCAAAGACGCCGACCAGCGGCTCAAACGACCCGAGCAGAATGCCGCGCGTCTCGTCGCCGCCGGCGCCAGCCGTGCCCGGAAGGTCTCCGAAGTTGACCTTGGCCAGGCACTGGCCGCGCGGATCGTTGGACGCGGGCGCGGCGAACGCGGTTGGCGCGGGGTCGCCCACCGGCGCATCCTCGAGCACGACCGCGTCGGTCGCCACCGCCGCTGGCTCCTGTGCGGGCATGCCCAGTCCGCCCAGGGGCGCCGCCTTTGGCGTGCCCGGCGTCTTCCTGGCCGAGTTTGGGTTGCTGGGTGTGGTGCGCGGCGACTTGCCACTGCGTGGAGTGGACCCCTTCTTTCCCGGGGACTGCGCACGACAAAGACGGTGTGGCGTGAGTCTGGCGTGTCAGAGGGCGGGTGCGCGGCGGGTATTCTGCGCGTCGGCGTTTGTGGCTGGCTGGCCCACCGGTCCCTTGGCCGGCTTGTCGCCTTTCGGGGTCGCCCTGCAGGACGCGGCGAGAAACGCGGTGTCAGGGTGTGCACGGGGCGGCGTGCGCGTGCGCCGGCACGCGTGGGCGCCGGAGGAGCAGGGCCGTTCGGGCGCGGAAGCGCACATTGAAGGCGCCTCGACGTCGACGTCGACG
>Ga0209713_10000314_pt1 | contig 26852 bp, 28 predicted proteins | sample ArcOceMetagenome_3_FD_187444 | JGI IMG/M metagenome (GOLD analysis project Ga0209713, IMG submission 187444) | Marine eukaryotic phytoplankton communities from Arctic Ocean - Arctic Ocean- Svalbard ARC20M Metagenome (SPAdes) (version 2) | ecosystem: Environmental > Aquatic > Marine > Oceanic...
AAGTAAATACCGAAGTAAATACCGAAGTAAATACCGAAGTAAATACCGAAGTAAATACCGAAGTAAATACCGAAGTAAATACCGAAGTAAATACCGAAGTAAATACCGAAGTAAATACATTTAATAATATACTAAATATACCAGTTGGACAATTAATTGAAACAGACCATATTTTTACGAATGAAGAAACCGAAATTATTAATAGATTAATAGTACCTTTTCCTAATATAAATAATAGTATTTTTAACGAAGCTTTTATAGTATGTAAAGATGAAAATGGTCATATAGATGAAGATAGTGTTGCTAATTATTTATTTAATTTTATTTAAGATAAATGAATATAATAATTTATTATATATAAATTATTTTATTATATATAAATAAATATGATAAATATTGGTATAATTGGAAACGGGTTTGTTGGTAATGCTACATCTATATTTGAGTGTTTTGAAAATAAAGTATTCATATATGATATTGAACCAGAAAAATGTAAACCAAAAGAGTTAAAATTAATAGATTTAATAATTTGTGATATAATTTTTATATGTGTTCCAACCCCCATGAATAAAGATGGAAGTTGTAATATAGATATTGTTAATTTAATTGTAAATGAATTAAATTCTATAATAGACCCAGAAAAAACTTTAATAGTAATAAGGTCGACTGTTCCAATAGGTACTTCTTATAAATTAAAATGTTATTTTATGCCAGAATTTTTAACAGAAAAAAAATATATAGAAGATTTCAAATCGTGTACAAATTGGGTTTTTGGTTTTATCGAAGGGAACGATAATAACTTATTCAAAACAACTATAACCAAATTAATCAATAGTGCCCATAAATATAATAAAATACAACATAATCATATTACATTTGAAAATACAGATGTCTGTGAAACTATAAAATATGTAAGAAATACATTTTTAGCTACTAAGGTAAGTTTTGCCAATGAATTTTATAATTTTTGTAAAAAAAAAAAAATAGATTATAATATAGTTAAAAATTTAGCGTTCAGCGATAAACGAATTGGTTTAAGTCACACAGATGTTCCTGGACCAGATAATAAATATGGATATGGTGGAACATGTTTTCCAAAAGATGTAAATTCAATGATTTATCAAATGAAAGAAGTTAATACCGAACCAATTATATTGGGTTCAGTTAATAAACGAAATATTACTTTAGACCGATCGGAAAAAGATTGGGAAAAAGATAAAGGTAGAGCAATTGTTTAACATTTTATAAAAAATTTTTTTTAACATAAATAATATTTTTTTGTAAAAATATAATATAAAAATTATAATTAATAATATAAATGGAAATTATAATCAAAGATAATCTAGAATATTTTAATAATAAATTATATAATCGGTGTAATTATATTTTTAATATTATACCAATTTTTTATAAAGATATAATAAATTGCAAAAAACACCATACCCCAATGTATAATAAAAAAAATATTTTATTATTATTAGAAAGTTTTTTCTATAATCCAATTCAAATAATTGATAATTTATATATTAGTAGCATAGCTAATGTATATAATTTTAATACATTGGATAGATATAATATAACTGATATTATTTATTTAAGTGATAACAATGATAGTTTAAACTATAATATGAAACATTTTAAAGGAAATTATAATTATAATCACTTTATTTTTGAAAATGAAAATATATCAATTTATAGTATAAATTCTATAGTTGATATAATTAAAAAATCAATGAATAATTCCCTAGTATGTTGCAATTATGGAACAAATTATTCAATATTTATAACAATGTGCTATTTGATAAAAAATCAAAATAAAAGTATCGAACAATGTATAGATTATATAAATATGCGCAAAAAATATTTTAATTTTTCAGAAAAATTATTTGAAAAACTTTATGATTATTGCGAATATGTTGAAAATTCAGCAATTTATGAAAATACAGAATTTATAGTATAGTTTATATAATTATATAATTCAAAAAATATTATATTTTTTATATTATATAATATAATATGCTATCAAAAAAAAGAAAATTAAATAAAAAAACGGGTGCGTCATATTCGTGTATAGTTCAATACAGTAAAAGAAATAAAAACAGTAAAAGAAAATTAACTTTTAATTTTAAATGTTCGCGTAATAAAGTTTTTGTACTTTTCGTTCGACATTGTGTTTCTTGTGCAAATACTGCTTTAGGTAAATTTGTAGATAACCCAAAAAAAAGCTTAATAGATAAATTTTCTAGAGAACCATTGTGTACAAATAAGGGGGTGGTGGAATCATTTAACTACGGTTTTAGATTTAAAACTGAGTTAATATCAGATATTAATAAAAAATATAATTTTAAAGGTATTAAATTATATTCATCGGTTTTACCAAGATCATTGGAAACTGCTAAATTATTTAGTGCGGGTTATCATTATGGAAAAAAATCATCGGTTCCAAAAATAATAGGAGATATTACCCGAATGAATTATATTCAAGAGCATTCTAATAAATTAGAAAATTTGCTTAAAGAACAATGTATTAAAAAAGGTTCACAAAATATAACGAATAAAAAAAAATCTGATATTCATGCAAAATTACTTAATAAACTCATAAAAAGTAATACCAATATCGATTGCGAAAATATTCTGGGGTTGAAAAACGGTATAGTTGGATTAGTCCACAATTCAAATGATTACGAATATTGGAAGCATAATATTTTACCTAGTTTAAATCCAAATATATTACATATTGTAGTTTCACACGGTGGATATATTTCAGAAAATGTATTAAGACCATTATTAGATAATAGTAAAATTAACGAAAATTTAAAAAATGAATTGAAAATGAAATTAGGTAATTGGTATAGTTCTCATAAAATTTTAAATTTAGATTCATTCTTGATTGAATATAATAAAATAGATTGGTATACTCCCAGATTAAAAAAAGTTTTGAATGGCTTTGATAAAAATTTTACTGATAACAATTTAGACAAAAACCCTATAGATTTGTCTGTTATAATAAACCGAGGTATTCATAATTATGAAGGTTTAACTAATTGTAATTATAAATGGTCGGAAGATATTGAAAAATATTATAATAATTAAAATATTATAATAATTAAAATATTATAATAATTTTTTTGCAATATTAAATATTCTATTATATTACATAATGACTAGTTGGGGACCAATCTTATGGAAAATAATTCATACCATAGCATTTAATTCTCCAGAAAATATATCAAAAATAGATTATATCAATTTTTATAAATCTATAGAAAATATTATACCTTGTAGTATTTGTAAACACGAATATAGTAATAAATTACGTATATTCCCATTAAATAATTATTTTAAATCAAAGCTAGAAATAGAAGAATGGACGATAAAAATTCATAATTCAATTAATAGAATAAATAAAAAAAAAGAATATAATTATTATGAAGTAATAAAAATTTATAAAAACAATAATGTTATGAAGGAAATACTAATTTTTTTAATAATAATTCATAATAACTTTATAACTAATGATTTTAATCAATGGCGTGGTTTTATTAATTTTATTGAAAAATTAAAATATATTTTAAACGACAAAGATGAAATAGATTTAATAAATAATTACTTAAATATAACATATAAAATATATCCAAATAACTTTCCCAATTATATTATATTTAAGGATTGGTTAAAAGGGTTAATAATTATATTCCTTAAAAAATATACCAATATTATAATATAATCGTAAAAAACATCAAGTACATCGAGAACATCAAGTGTAAATATTAATTATTATTTATAATAAACACCCGGTTTTAATGTAATTATTTTAGGATTATAAAAATATTTGAAAAATCGCAAAAATTTAACATTTAATAAATTAATTTTGATATAACAAAGAAAATTTATATAAAAAATTTATATAAAAAAAATATGGGTTTTAATAATTATTTTCTATTAAGAAATATAATGAAAATAAAAAAAACTACATATATAATAATATTATTTTTAATATTATTAATAATATATTTAGTAATTAATTTCGTAATTAATAAAAAACAACTGTCTAATAAACACCAGTCTAATAAACACCAGTATATTGAACATTTTCAAACATTTGGTGGCGATTTATTAAAACCATTTAATGACAAAAAATCTAAAAATTATGATAATGGTTTTTCAATAAACTATACGAAATTAAATAGCAATAATTGTAGAAGCCATATCGGTTCAAAGGAAGAAATATGTAAAGAATCGTGTCCAGATGGTTGGATAAAAGAACGGAAGGTGTGTAAAGCTCCTGAAAATTATAATGGGTGGTGTAAAAAAAAAATAAACTTCAAAGACTTCAGTGTAGCAGACCGCAAATATTGGAGTAAATATTGCAATATTGATTGGACTTCTTGTAATCATATGGAATTATGTAAAAAAAATAAAATAAAATTTAATAGATTATATAATATAGATTATTATATACCAGTTTATATAGTAAATAATTCAACTGATTTTTATCTTGGTTCTTGTGGTATATCTAAAATATGTGAAGTTACTGGAGATTATGGAGTACAAACTATAATTAATGAACCTGGGGGGTACATGACAACTAATAATGATTGGACGAGATGGGTATTTTTAAAACATTCGGATTTCGATAGAAAAGAGGTTCATTATAATGATATTGTATATATATCAATTGAAGCAAATTTAGGATATGCATTAGGTATATGTGATAAAATAAAGTGTAATGGGTATGATACACATAATATTACATTACAGAAAAAATCTAGTAAATATGCTATTTCCTCAAATCAACTATGGAAAATAATTGGTCCGAATAATTCCAAATATGGACCAGTTCAATATAATGAAAAAATTACATTAGAAGCATATAATGAAACATATATGGGTATTTGTGATGTTAAAACAGAGTGTTTAGAAAACTATAGTATTAAGAATTCTGTAAACTCTGCGAATTATAATGTTACTAATTCGGTATGGAGAATTATAAAAAATATTAAATTACCCGAACCTTTATCACCAATTGATTTAAAGGGTTATATTGTATTCAAATATGATTTAAGATTTTGTATAAAGCCATTATATACATATCCGAGAAAAGATACACCAATATGTTTAGGTATGTTTTCAAACGATGGGAGACCATCTGGAGATGAATGGTTATTAATAAATGGAAGAATAGTATTTAAAAAAAAAAAGAATCTTTGCATAAGTATAAAAGATAATAAAATCAAAAAGGGTCAATCGTTAGTATTAAATAAAATAAATGAAGATAATATTATTTATCAAAAATGGTTTGTAGATAAATTTTATATAATACGGTTAATTTCTCATCCAGAATATTGCATTACTATAAAAGATGATAAGATAAATTTCGAAAATACAATAGTTATAGATTTATATAGTTCTAGAGATAAGAATGATAATTATAAACTTAGTCAAAAATGGTTGGTACCTAAAACTAAAAATATAGACAAATGTGGCTCAGATAAAACATGGTTTAAACCTTATCATAAAAATTACCTTAAACCGAACAAATATAACGAAATAATTAAAACTTATACTAATTTTCCAGAAAGGTTATGTTATGAAAAATGCAAAAATAATGAAAGATGTGATTTCTTTACATTTAATCCCGTAAGTGATAAATGTAATTTATATAATGCAAAAAAATTGGAATCAAGTATCGGTTATAATTGGGAATCATTTAATGGAATTATGGATTATGGTTTAATTAAAAATAGTTCTGTTTGTAATAAGGAAATTCGTTTAAATAAAGAAAAAAATATAGTTGTCGATAGTTTATGTAAAAGTTGTAGTTTCGACCAGTTTAAAAATACATGTCATAATAAACAAACTTCAAAAACAAAATTATCTGATTCAAATCAAATCGCCAAATTGGAAATAATACAAGGAGAAATGTTTGAAAGTTTTATAAGGGAATATATTCACGAAGAAGAATCAATCGTTCATAATTTTTTAAAAGAATATAAAATAACAGGTAGTTTGAATAAAAAAATAATAAATTATGGAAACCGTATAAAAGACGCAAGAGATATTGGTGGAAAAATTGGTGCAAACGCCGAAATTACAACTATTATGGAAGAATTGGGCGAAATAGATAAAAGTATACCTTCTGGAGATAATGAAGGAGATTCAATATTCTTTAACTGTAAGTTACAAAAATGTTGTCCACAAGGTTGGTTTAATAATAAATACGGTGCGGAAAAGGGTGTGTCTTGTGGTACAAATAATATACAAAGGGTGAATAATACAAGTGTATCTCCCATGACATCCTGCATTAAAGCCGGAGGGGAATTCAAAATAACCAATATTACACCACCTCGGTATTTATGTGTAAATAAGAATAATACAAATATTAAGAAAATAGAACATTAATTTTAATTAATTATATTAAATAGATATTCGGTTATTTATATCTATCTATAAATTGTTGATTTATAGAATTAAATTGTATTGTGCTCCTATTGTCATATTGTTTCAACCGTTCTATCCGCTGATTTTCTTCAATCTCTTCTAATTCTTTTATAGATTGTTCTTTTGCAATATCTTCAGGGGACATATTAAATTGAATATTACTTCGTTGTGCTTGCAATTCCTTAACATTTTTATAATCACCTCTTGATTTTATTTTATTTGGATTTATTAAATTATTTGAACTGTGTGCTTTTTTATAATCAGTATATTGTAAATTAGTATCAAACCCCTGACAACTAAAATCATTTATATTATCTTGTCCTAACTGCATATAACCATCGTTTGTAATTATTGCCGAAGGGTCTCTATATTCTGTAATCTGGTTATTATCCGGATTATCACTATCCTTATTGCTACTAAATACAGTATTGAAAACATCTATACTAAATTTATCAGAAAATATATTATCAACTTGAATATCATTTGGATCATAATTCTCTCGATTTGAACTAGTTTTCATTATATCGCCATATCCAGAATCATTCACATCATGTAAACGATTCTCATGATATATTTGATTAAATAGTTTAATATTAAAATTATCTTTATCAATATTTATATTCATTTTATTATCGCTTTGTTGTTCATTTGTAAAAGACTTTGACTCATTTTTCATTTCAGAATATTGTTTATCATCAACCATTTGTTTAATCTTTTCCATTAAATATAAATACGCTTTAGTTACTTGTTGAAAATATACACTATTCCCATTATTTTTATCTGGATGTGTTTTTATTGCTTGTTTTTTATAAGCATTTCTTATAATATCTAAATTGTTTGTTTGTTGTATATTTAAAATTTTATAAGGGTTAAATTCTTTTTTTTCAAAATTATCTAATTCATTAAGAAAATTCCCTCTTCTCTTATTTTGATTTTCAATAAATTTTTTTTTCCTGTATTCCTGCTGTTGTTTAAATTTTATTTGCTGTTCACTTTCGTTATTTTTGAATTGTGTCAAAATCGAATTTGGGTCAGAATTAATATTATATATTTCAGAAGTTATTAATTGATTATCGGGTATATTTGAATTATTAATTAAATTATTCTTACAATTATTAAAATTATTTCGTTCATTGCATATTTCTAAATAATTATCTTTAATTACTGTATTATTTTGTTTATTTCGTGTATTTGATATATCTACCCTGGGCATATATTCTTCTTTATCGTATAGAGTATGCGTTCTTACATAATTTTCATTATTCCATCGTTCATTAACTATTTTATTTGATTCTTTAATTATTTTATTATTTTGTTGAAGATTTATTTTATGCATATCTAAATTATTTGAAGTATTATAATTATTTGTATTGTGAATATTATTTTGCGAATTTTGAATATTATTTTGCGAATTTTGAATATTTTGAATATTTTGAATATTTTGATGATTAGATATATTCCGTCTATTATATGAGTTTCGTATATTTTGTCCACCTTGACCATTATATCCACTTTGACCATTATATCCACTTTGACCATTATATCCACTTTGACCATTATATCCACTTTTTACATTATATCTACTTTGACCATTATATCCGCTTTGTACATTATTTCCACTTTGTACATTATTTCCACTTTGTACATTATTTCTACTTTGACCATTATTTCCACTTTGACCATTATTTACACTTTGACCATTATTTCCACTTTGTACATTATTTCCATTATGTTTATTTTGCATATTTCTCATATTCTGCACATTACTATTTTTATCAATATTTTTCTTCATTTTTATCATTTCTTTTACAAATTCTGGATTATCATTAACAAATTTTAACTGTTCTTTTGTTAAATTACCAGTATTGTATGCTTTCATATATGTATCAATATTGTCTTTATTTTGATTTTTTGAAGTAATATTCCCCATTTATTTATACAATATATTACTTTTTTACTTACTTTTTAAATAAAATTATAATTTATATAAAGAATTAATTATAATTAATTATTATATCACAATGGAAGATAATTTTAAATTAGTATATACTATCAATGAATTAAACACTGTTATAGAAATACCAAATAAAATTATAGTAATTGATTTTTTTGCAACCTGGTGTCAAACATGTACTACTATTTCTGAATATTATTTTAAATTATCTGAATTATATAATAATGTGTTTTTTTTAAAAATAAATATCGAAGACATCGATGATATAAAAGAAATATATAGTATTGATAAATTGCCGACATTCTTGGTGATTAAAGATAAAGTCGAATTATTGCGATTACAAGGTGCAAGCAAAATAAATGATTTAAAAAGTTTTTTAAATAGTCAAATTAGTTTAGAATTAGATGAAGATTTTTAATATTAATTCACAATAAATATTAATTCACAATAAATATTAATTCACAATAAATATTAATTCACAATAAATATTAATTCACAATAAATATTAATTCACAATAAATATTATAATTAAAAATTTTAAATATAATTTATTATTAATGGAACTGAATAATTTAGAAACACGGTGATATAGTTTTATTACACAGTTCATATTTAATTTCAAAAATGATTGAATATTTTGCTGGTACTAAATACAGTCATATAGGTGTTATAATTAAAGACCCATAGTTTACTGTACAAAAATTAAAGGGGATTTATTTATTAGAATAGGGGCTGAAAATACTCCAAGACAGGGAAAACCACCGATATAAATATGGTAATCAACTTATTTTATTGGATAATATAATTAAAAATTATAATGGATCAATTTATATAAGAAAATTAAATTGTATACGAGAAAATTAAATTTTATACGAGAAAATTAAATTTTATACGAGAAAATTAAATTTTATACGAGAAAATTAAATTTTATACGAGAAAATTAAATTTTATACGAGAAAATTAATTTAAAAATAAGATTATGCAAATACATTCAAATGTCCATAATTTTAGTTATGATAAAAATATATGCGATTTGTTTAAAGTTTACTTTAACATTAGAAATAGGAAATGAAAATAAAACCAAGACTTATTGGTGTTCTTCACAGGTAGTGTATATATGTTAAACTTAGGTTTTTAGATTAAAATACCAAATGGACAATAATTAGTCCAAGTTTCTTTAGTGTCAAAAATAAAGATTTAAAATTAATAAATAGCACTTTAGATAAAGAAATAATATTAAAAAAAAATTAAGAAAAATTTTATAAAAAAATAAATACTATTTTGAAATAGTATTTATTATCAAATAATATTATATTAAATTAAGCAATATGAATAAATTAAATGATAAAATAAATAATTATTTAATTAAAACAGGCTACAAAATTGTTAATGATATAAATAATAATAATAATAACAATGATTATATAGTAAATAAATATATAAGTGTTAAAAATATAACATCACAATTATCATTATTATCAAATACAGTTATTAAAAAAGGGAAATATGTAAATATTAAATTAATACAATATAACGAAAGACAGTGTCTTTTAAGAATAATTAAAAATAAAAAAAAATTTTTAGGTAGTAAATATATAATAGATGTTTATGATATAATATATTATGATAATTCTTATATTTTAATAATGGAAAATATGGATATGGATTTATTTGATTATACTGATAAATATATAGACACAAATATTTCATCTAAAATCAAATATAATATAATTAAAAAAATATTATATATGATAATATGTGGAATAGATTTTATACATAAAACTGGTATAATTCATAATGATATTAAAAGTGAAAATATTGTAGTTAATATTCAGAATAATAGAATATCGGGTCTAAAGATAATAGATTTTAATTGTGCATATATAGTTGGTACAAATGCTCATGAATATCCAAAATTATGTTCAACAAAATATATATACAGTCCTGAATTATATTCTATATTAAGAAGTGATAATATGCCTGATTTAAGTAAATTGTCATATAAATCTGACATTTTTTCATTGGGTCCTCTAGCATATTTTTTATATACAGGTGGAAATACTAAATTATATGATAATAATCCAAACACAGATTTCAGAAAAAAAATAAATAGTATTAAAAACCCTTTATTGAAAGAATTTATATTTTATACAACTAAAATTAATCCAAATAATAGACCTACTTGTAAAAAATTATTAGAACTTATTAAAAAAATGTTAAATAATAAATTAAGTAAGAAAAAAATAACTAAGAATAAATTATATAAGAATAAAAAGTATATTAAGAAAGTAAATGCTGAAAAAATAAAATAAATTTATAGTTAATAATTTTATTAATAAATTAATTATAAATATAATAAATATTATTTTAATATAAATACTTATGAAAAATGGAATATTTTATATTATTTTATTTTTCGGTTTTATATACTTATATATAAATAACAATCACTATGAAAAATTCTCAAATATAAGATTTTTACATATTCCAAAAAACGCAGGAACGAGTTTTAGAGAAAGTTATCCAAATATATATAGTACAAATCATTTTAATGCTTTTCCATTAAAAAATAAGATAAATATAATAATAATACGTAATCCATATTCTAGATTGCAGTCAATATTCGCACATATTCAAAAAAGAACTAATGATAAAACATGTAATGATCTTGTACATTTTAAAACTTTGGATAGTTTAGCAAAAGCATATTATAATACAAATTCCAAATTTCATAAAGATGCTACAAAACTTTTATATTGGACTAAAAATAAATTGAATTTATATAAAATTTTCAATAAAAACGGAGGTTGTCCTAGAAGAATCGATATACCGTGTATACATTGGGCACCTCAATATTTTTATTTAGAGAATAAAAAAAATATAGATTATATATTAAGATTTGAAAAATTAGATAGTGATATAAATTTATTAAGAAAAAATAAAGATTTAAAAAAATTTTTTATTAGAGATATTAATCATAAGAAAAAATCATCTGATTTTTTTAAGAAAAATACAGAAATTACACCTTTAGTTTCGAAATTAGTAAAAGATATATATGGACTAGATATAGTATTATATAAAAAGTACAAATAACGGTAAATATTGAGAAATTAATTTTTATTTTATTTATAAATTTAATACCGAAAAATTAAAATATAAAGATACTATAAATATGTTAGAAACTTTCTTTGCATCGGCATTATATAAAAAATATATGGATAATAATAACACCCATATAAACACCAATAATCAAAATAATAGTAATAATAGTGATGATGATGGTATTACGTTTATAGTAAAAGCTGCACTTATAATCTGGGCAGTATATTTAGCTTATAACTGTAATAAAGGTGGTGAAAAAATTTATAAAATTGGTGTACCAGTATTTGCGTTTTTCTTCAGTATAGTATATTTATTATATTATGCTATTTATAGAAAACTGGCAAATAATCCGTGTATATCTAATAATATGACTATATAGTTGGTTTATTAATTATGAATAATATTATTTAATTGAATTTTATTGCTGTTTTAAATAAATAGTAATAGTATTATAAAAATATTATATATAATATAATGAATAAATATGAAAATAATTGTTTGGTATTTATAATTTTAATTCTTGCATTTTTCGTGATAATAATAACTGGATATAAAAGGCTTTTTAGTGAAAGAAAAGTTACAGAAAATTTTGAAAATTCAGATCAAATTGATTTATTAAATTCAAAAATAAATGAGTTAGATGAAAAATTTACTAATTTTACTACTGGTGTAAATACTAGTAATGAAAAATATTTGAATTTAGATAAAGTAGAACCATATGTTAATGAAAAATTTTCAAACTATACTTTACACGAAAGTTAAGAAATATAAATTTTAATATTTCTATATTATAATTATAATATTTTTATAAATATTATAACATTATAATTTATAAATGTTAAATTACTTAAAAATAATTAATTAATAATTATTTATAAATGGCAGAAGATAAAAATATTAGTACTGAAAACGTTTTAGAAATTAACCCGGAAATGTCAGTTGAAAATTCATCAGAAGGTATGGTTGAAACAAATTCAAATGTAGAAACTTTTGAGTTTCAAGCGGAAATTTCAGAATTAATGAATTTAATAATTAATACTTTTTATAGTAATAAGGAAATTTTTTTAAGAGAATTAATTTCTAATTCTTCTGACGCATTAGATAAAATCCGACATAAACATCTGAAAGAAAGCAGAACAAGTGATTATTCTATTAAGATTGAATCAAATAAAGAAAAAAATTGCATATCTATTACTGACACAGGTGTTGGGATGACAAAGAAAGAATTAATCGAAAACCTAGGGACTATTGCTCATTCTGGGACAAAAGCATTCATGGATGCTTTAGAAAGTGGCAAGGATATGAGTCTTATTGGTCAATTCGGTGTAGGATTTTATTCTGCGTATTTGGTAGCAGATAAGGTTGTTGTAATTAGCAAAAGTGAAGAAGAAGATAAGGTGAATGTTTGGGAATCTTCAGCTGGAGGTTCATACACTATTTTTTCACAAGATATAAACGATAGTTCTATTGAATCGAGAGGGACCCGTATTGAATTATACTTAAAACGTGAACAGACCGAATATTTTGAAGAAGCAAAAATTAAAGAAATTATTAAAAAACATAGTCAATATATTGGATACCCAATTAGTTTATTGGTTGATAAAACTAGACAAGAAGAAGTTCCAGACGATAGTATTGATGATGAGGTAGAAGAAGTAGATGGCGACAATGAAGATGATGAAGTAAAAGTTGAAGATTCGGTTGAAGGCGAAGAAGAAATTAAACCGAAAATGAAAACTATTACTACAAATTATACAGAATGGGAAAATCTAAATAGTGAAAAACCTATTTGGACACGTGACCCAAAAGAAGTACCCGAAGAAGATTATAAATCGTTTTATAAAAATCTTACACAAGATTGGGATGATTACAGTGCTATGAAACATTTTTCAGTTGAAGGTAACTTAGAATTCAAAGGTATATTGTTTATTCCTAAAAGGAAACCGTTTGATATTTTTGACCCTCATAAAAAACGAAATAATATCAAACTACATGTAAGGAAAGTATTTATTACCGATAATTGTGACCAATTAATTCCAGAATGGTTAACATTTGTAAATGGTATTGTTGATTCTCAAGATTTACCATTGAATGTATCGAGAGAAATGATGCAACAAAATAAAATCATTAAAGTTATTTGTAAAAATATTCTTAAAAAAACATTAGAAATGATTGATGAATTACAAAATGATAAAGAAAAATATATTGAATTTTACAATGCATTTTCGAAGAATTTAAAACTTGGATTATATGAAAATTCGGAACATCGAGAAAAATTAACTGGATTTTTAAGATTTTATACTAGTAACAGCGTAGACGAGTATCGTTCATTGGATGATTATATTGGGAATTTAACTGAAGATCAGGAAGAAATTTACTATATTTCAGGAGAGTCGAAGGAATCTGTTGATATGTCACCTTTTGTTGAAAAATTAAAGAAAATGAATAGAGAAGTATTATATATGACTGATGCGATTGATGAGTACGCACTTCAACATCTTAAAGAATATAAGGGGAAGAAAATGGTCAGTGTAACCAGAGATAATCTTAAATTAGATGATAACAGTGTTGACTCAAAAGAGTACGAAGAACTATGTAAAGTAATAAAAGAAAAACTTTCGGATAGAGTTGAAAAAGTACAAGTCAGTAGTAGAATTGTTGATTCACCTTGTTGTTTAGTAACTGGTGAATTTGGTTGGTCCGCAAATATGGAACGTATTATGAAAGCCCAAGCATTGGGTGATGAAAATAATAATCATATGGTTTCTAAAAAAATTATGGAAATTAATCCATCCCATAATATTATTAAAGAACTTAAAAAACGATTAGATGTAGATAAAAATGATAAAACTATTTTAGATTTAACCGAATTATTATATGATATTTCTACGATCCGTTCTGGGTTTACTCTTGATAATACCCAGTCATTCTCAAATAGATTATATAGAATTATTGAATTGGGATTATCAATTGACGATGAATCCGAATCGCCATCTGGTGAAGATTTAACTGATACTACCACGGGCGAAGATGATATTGAGGAAGAATCTACAATGGAAGATGTTGAATAACCAGAATTATAATAGCCCGGTATTTTTTCAAAACTAAGAACAATATCTTAAGTTATTTTTTATTAAATTATATTTTATAATCAATAAAATATATTATATTTATTATATATAATGAGAATAATATATTTAAAAAAAACGATAAATGATGAAGAAATTGGTAAAAAAGAAGGAGAATATATTGATTTAAAGCATTATAAATTTATTATAAATAAAAACTGTGACGGTTATAAAAACGATACAAAAGAATTATTATTTAAATTTAGAAAAAATGTAATCCCAAAAAAATTAACTAAATTGGCATATAATTGTTTTAATGTTGCTTCAAAACAATTACATGACAATAGAGGAGCAGCTGCTGGAATATTGGATAGAACTAAAATGCCAAGATATATTGGAGAATTTGGCAATCGTAAAAGTAAATTTAGAACAAATTTTTATTCCAATAAAACTGGGAAATTAAGTAATCAATTAGTAAGTAATCGTTCACCTAGCAATATAGTAGGGTATTATGATAAACCTGATAGAAATATTGGCAGAAATGCACAACCTTGTAGAATAACTGCTTTTATAAAATATTATTCAGATGAATGGGAAAAATCGTTACCTTTTATAAAAAAAATAGATAAATTATTTAAAAAATTAGTTCCTAATAGACATAAAATTCAACGATATTTCTCAAAACAAACTAAATTTTGTATAGGAGATACTGCTTATTCAACTATGACAATTAATAATAATTGGCGAACTGCTTTACATAAGGATGCTGGAGATTTAGAAGAAGGTTTTGGTAATTTAATTGTATGTAGTAAAGGTAAATTTTCTGGAGGATATTTGGGATTTCCGCAATATTCTGTATGTATAAATGTTCAAGATGGGGATTTTTTAGCAATGGATGTTCATGAATGGCATTGTAATACTGAAATTAAACCAATAACAAAAGAATACGATAGATTATCTATAGTTGCTTATTTAAGAAAAAATATGATAAGATGTAAAGGATTAAAATTATTAGATTATATATATAATGAATCCGATAGATATAAATCGAAAAAGATAGCTAAAAAAGCAAATAAAAAGATAGCTAAAAAAGCAAATAAAAAGGCAACTAAAAGGACAACTAAAAGGACAAATAAAAAGACAACTTAAATAAGTAAATATAGTATAAAATTCAAAAAAATTGAAATATTTTTATAGTATTTATATACTAATTATTGAAAATGAGCAAGGTATATTCTGTGATTAACCACAACAATAAAGAAGATAGTCAAGAATGTATTTTATTACGCGGTCTTCCCGGTTCTGGGAAAACAACGAAAGCAAAAGAGATGATTCAAAATGATGAAGCAGATATTTTCATTGAAGCTGATCAATTCTTTGAAGATGAAGAAGGAAATTATAACTTTAACATTGAGAATATTATGGAAGCTCATCTGGATTGTCGTTTTAGAGCTTTTAATGCCCTATCTAATATGAAAAAGGTAATAATTTCAAATACATTCGTTTATCGATGGCAAATGCAAACATATATTGACTATTGTAATGAAAATAAAATAAATATTAAAGTAATTTGTTTATTCAACTCTGGATTTACTCCAGAACAACTATTTAATGAACGTTGTCAGCATAATGTTCCTTTTGATAGGATTAAACTCTGGTACGATACATATGAGCATGATTGGGAAAATGCTGACACGCGACAACCGTGGAAACGTTGATTGTTTTTATAATATCTTATACTTATTTATAGAATACAAATTCGCATAGAGAGTTTTTTAATAAATTTTAATAAATTTTACAAATTTTACAAATTTTACAAATGTAATAAAACAATGAAAAAATCAGTTACAAAATTTTTATGATTTTTTTATAAAAATTATACAAATCTGTATAAGAATAATTAAATAAAACAAAGATTAATTCTACAAAAAAATAAGTAAGTATAAGTTTTACATCAAACTGACCAATTCTTTTATAATTACTATATAATTCAAAATCTAATTTATATTTGTTTTTATTAAACTTCTGTTTTTTTCATTTATAACTATATAAGTTCATCTATTTATAGATATTTTATACCTTTTTCGTTGTTGTTATCCATTTGGAAATTTATCTAATATGATTGGATTTAAATTAAATATTTTCATTAAATCGTTTATATTATTTTTTAAATTATCAAATTGCCAACATTTAAATCAATAATTTTCCATTATAATTAGATAATTCTTTACAACAGTTGATACTTTTATAAATTTTTTAAACCAATATAAATAATATAATAATATAATAATATCTTATAATTGATTATGAATATAAATTCATATGGTGGGTTTTTAAGAAAATTTACAAATGCATCAAAAAAACAAAGAAAAGAAGCGGTTAAAAGATTTTATGATTTTTTAACAAAAAATAAAAAAACTGATATGAATATAAAAAATAAAATAAAAAATAAAGAGAATAAAAAATAAAGAGAATAAAAATTAAATCACAATTATGTTAGTATAATTCAATTAATTAATCTAGCATTTATATTATATTATATTATATTATATTATATTATATAGTATTATGTTATTGGATAAATATTTATAATTTGAATATAAAATTTTATTATCAATAATTTTTGGTTCAATTTGGATATATTATAGAAAATATGAAAATTATAAATTACTTGAAAGAAAATCTCTCAGATCTGTTATAGTTGTGTCTCTGTGGATATATCTCCATTACTATGAGCCCTTATTTTTACCAATAGGGCTATGTATACTATATTTATACCCTACTTATTATTAATAAATATACAATTCAGAATAAACTAAATTAATGATTAATGCAGTGAAAAATATAAATAATTAATCATTAATTTCGGTTTAAAATAGTATTGAGTTTATTTAGAATATACCAAATAGTTGAAATGGATACAAACTTACTATAAGTTAATCGAAGGGAAAATAAATAATAGATAATTTATAAATACAAAAAAAAATATTCAACTTTTAAATTAGTAAATGAATTATGAAAAAATTTATTTAATAATTTAAAATATTAATATCGAATTTTAGTTTTTTTAATCATAACTCTTTTAGTATTTGCGAATTTTTTAGACCGTATTTTACAATCATCGTCACTATCTGAATCACTAAAATCCATGTTTTCAAAAGTAAATGCATCAATTTTTCGTATGTCATCATAACGTTTTTTAAAAATTTTATTAATAAATCTATATGTAATATTAATTTGATCTATATTTCTAGCACCAGTAATTATAACATTCCCACTTTGAAATGCCGCAATCGTTATTTTTTTACAATTCCCATCACTACAACCATCTCCTTTACCCGAACACGTATTATTGCATTTACATACACCTAAATTATCACCACTGCTATTTCTATTCCAAAAGAATTTTATATTCACACCAGGATAAATGCATGGTTCATATGTGGTAAATATACCATAGTCGTTTGCGATAATTTTATATAACGATTCTCTATTAATTTTATATCCACAAAAATAATCACTATTTATTAAAACTATTTCAAATGGTTTAAAATTTATAGCATTTTCGTTTTCTATTGCTTTCGAATTTTTAAATTCGTCTAATTCTTCAATACCATTTATACCATATAATAATGGCTCCAATATTTCCTTTATTTTATAAGTATCCTCAAATAATTTTAAACCAGTAATTTGAATATTCCCATTTACGAACATTTTTAAATTTATATATTTCTTTTTATTCAATTTGATTATAAATGTTACTTGATTAAAAAACAATTTCTTTTTATTTTTCTTTAAATTTGGATTTAAACCTCTTTTTACTTTATTGCCATAAATTGAATAAACTATACCACTTTCGGCGTTTTCTATATCACTTATACACGATATATTTTCCATTTTAATGTATTTGCTTAAAATATATAAGTTAACTGTAGTAGATATAGATGATATTGCTGTCATCGTAGATATTCGTAGCCCTGTCGGAGAAGGTACAATTTGATTATTATCATTCTCATTCATATTCATATCATTTTTTAAAGTAGAATACGGACCTTTTAAATCCATATTTTTATTACTTTGGTGTGTATTCATTTACTTAAAATAAGTAAATAATTCTTTATATAGTTAAAAGAATTATATAATAAAATTTCAATTTTTATATTTAAAAGTAAACTTAATAAACTTTTTAATTACCGAATATCCCATTTAAAAACCCATTATTTTTATCGATATACTCTCCTTTATCAAAAATGTATTCATTCTCTATATGTCCTATAGATATTTTTCCATTTTTATGAATTATACCTTCGCTAATATTACCATTATATATAACACCATTATTAAAAGCAATTTTTGCGTTCCCTTCCAATATATTATCGCGTATATCTCCGTCATAAATAGCATTATTATTATAAATCTTACATTTACCATTTAATTTACCATTCTTAATTGTACTTGAAAATAAAATAGTATTATTATTATCGAAATAAATACACGTACCTTCGGGTGTATTATTTACCATTTCACACATTACATTTATTTTTTTGACGGGGTCTATTTGAAATATTTTGTAACTATTTGACATTATATTTTATAATAATATAATTTAATTAAATTTTTATTTATAAATAATAATTAATTCATAAAATATTCATCAATATATTGATTTATTATATATAATCTTATCTTTTTTTTGATATATAATTCGTATAAGAAATATTATGGTTGTATGATTTTTTGTTTCTGTTTCTATTTCTGTTTTTCAATACAATGTAAATAAAACATATATAGGGTGGTAATATTTTAAATTAAACTAAATTTTTTTTTAAGTTTTTAATCAATTACTCCCGAATCTAGTATAATACAATTTTTTATTGGTTTATCATTTTCATTTACTTCCAGATTCTCAATAGTATGAATATAATCTAAATTTTTAACTACTTTCCCAAATACTACATGTTTATTATCTAAATGCGGAGTAGGTACGGTAATTATAAAAAACTGGCTACCATTAGTATTCGGTCCAGCATTTGCCATAGATAATAAACCTGCTTCTGTATGTTTAATTGAAAAATTTTCATCTTCAAATTTATCCCCATATATTGAGTATCCTCCGGTACCATCGTGATTAGTAAAATCCCCACCCTGTAACATAAAATCTTTAATAACTCTATGAAAAAATGAATTTTTAAATTTTTTTGTTAAACATAATTCTCTAAAATTTTTACAAGTTTTTGGAACTATATTATCGAATAGTTGAATTTCAATTCGTTTATCATAGTTATTTCCATCAATTCCGATATCAAAATATACATTTTTCTTCTCATTACTAATGTTCGTCCCCTCCCCCTCTAGTACTTCATCTGGATTATTAGATTCTCCTGGTGGAACTACACCTTCCACTATATTTGCGATTTTTGTGACAAATGGGATATTTTCTTCAAAACTTTCTATATTTTTTTTTGTAGTAATGAATCTTTCTACATTAATTTTTTTAATCAATTCAAATATTTTTTTTTTTATAAATTTACTATTAAAAATACAATAAATAATTAAACACAATAATATAAAACTAATAATAGTATAATAATTCATAAATTAAATTATATAATAAATATATTTATTATAAATGTTTATTTAACGAATGTTATTATTAACTTACAAAATTTTCAATTATAATTAATGTAATTATTTATAATTAATGTAATTATTTATAATTAATGTAATTATTTATAATTAATGTAATTATTTATAATTAATGTAATTATTTATAATTAATGTAATTATTTATAATTAATGTAATTATTTATAATTAATGAATATAATAATTAAAATACTTTATAGTCTTTTAATATTAATTACTATATTATTATTATTTTGGTATATACTTTGGGTATTTTTCCTTAAAGAAATTAATTTTTTTAATGAGTTATTTAAAAGTAATAAAAATAAACACATAGTCTTAAATAGAAAATGGGGATATATAAAAAAAATTAAATAAATGTATAATAATTTTCAACAGTATCTAAAAATACGTTTTTAATAATACTTTGGGGTAAAGAATTTACATAAATATTCAGTTGATATATATTATTTAATATAAAGTCAATTGAATTATAGTTCATTTTAAAATTTATTTTATCTTTTTCAAATTCTAACATTTTTGTGTTTTCACTGATTCTTTTATTAATTTTTTTATTATTATCGATAATGTAATTTACAAAATATATCTTTTCAATAATTAATATTAACCTATATAATAATATATCGTGTATAAAGATATCTGGTATATCAATATTGAAATTTTTATTATTAAAATCAGTATTTTTACTTAAATATTTAATACATTCATATTGTAATGTATTTTTTTTAATATTAATATTTCCTTTTAAAATTTCATTTATAAAAGTGGTTTTATTTTCCAGATTCTCTTCAGAGTTATAAATGATGTATATTAAATCATAAATTTCTTCCATTAAGATATTATGTAATTTAGTATTTAAATAATTAAAATATTCAATTTTATTTATAAGTTTCTAGTAATATTTCTAAATGTTTATTCAAATATGGAATAGTTTCATAGTTTTCAATATTTTTAATATTTTTATTTAATATAAAATTCATTGCATTATTAACCAATAGTAACTCATCATATGTAATATCTATATTTATATAACCATTATTATAATATTTCTTAATAATATTTTTACTTCTTTTTAATTTTATAGGTGCTTTCAAACATCTTTTTATAATCATTACAATAATTCTATACAATAAATTAATATAAATTTATAATATTGATTATATTATAAAATTTAAAAAAATGAGTATAAATTAATATTATGATTGTTATAGTTGTTACAAATATATTCATACTATTATTTTTTGCGGTATATATTGAAGTATTTTCTAAAGTTGGAAATATATTATTCAGAGTAGATAGTACCGGATTAAAAAAAATCCAACTATTTCAATTAATTGCTTTTATGTTTGCTCCATTGGAAAAAAATTTTTTATGGTATCCGAGATTTTGGGATATAAATTGGTTTATTTTTACTATGTTTTTAAATTTAGTTTTTTATCTTTACTTACAACTACGCAACCACTTATCAACTACACCCAAATACTCAGAATCGGAAAACCTGGATTTATGATTTTCAAGGTATTCGTTAATGTTATTCTTTTCAACTCTACATAATTCAGTCGCTTTTACTTCCAAATAACTTCCTTCTAGCCTATAAATATTTGAACTAAAAGAATTCCATTCAGTTCCAATTCTAATTCTAACTTTGTAACATAAATTTGCTTGCTTATTACTATAAAAAGCATATAATCGAAATGTCATTATTATTTTAAATATTAATATTTTATTATTTTTTCAAATTTTTTTATTATAATTGAACAGAGTTTTATTTTAATTAAATTAAGGTTTTTCACCTTTAATTAATCTTTTATTAATATCTTGAATAACTGGAATTAATTGATCAAATTCATTAATAACATAATGTGCACCACTTTCCTCTTTTATTTTATTTCGTGATTTTTTCTTTCTTTCATATTTTTCTACATCGTTCAAAGATGCCCATTCATCCAAACTATTTATATTCATGTAGTTACTATAATCGGTTATACCTACACTCCAGCAGCCCGCCGAAATACCTTCTTGAATACCACAAATAGTATCATCCACTTTTACTACAGATTGAATAGGCCAAGAATCCAATTCAAATAAATTTTTATATAACATAAAAGGTTTTGGACGAACACCTAAATGTAAATATTCATGGTGAAAATCATCACCAGCCACAGTATTATCAAATTCTATCCCTTTTTTTTTGACTTCTTCTACAATACAATTAACCATTTCTCTATTAAATCCAGTAGTAGTTCCAATTTTAATTCCATCCATCTTTAGTATATCCATAGTTTCTTTTACTTTGGGCAATAACTCACAATATTCCGGAAGTATTTGTAATTGGGTAGGAACGAAATCGTTATATATATTCATAATATCTTCGTTATTTGAATCCCTACCATATTTTTCAAAAAACTTATCTCGAATTCTTGGAATTTTAAGTATTTCGGCGATATGTAAATCCTTTCTCAACCCCATAGGAACTCTCGCTTCTTCCATAGTTATATTAATCATATAATTACTAAAAACTTTCTTAAATGTTATTGCAGGTGCTATAACATACGGATCAACGAAAGTTCCAGAATTATCTAATATAATCGTTTTAATCCCATCTATATATTTATTATAATTTTTGTTATTTCGTAAATTCTTAATAATATTCATTTTATATTTATATGTATAAATAAACTGATTAACCTTTAATATAATTTTATTTCAGATAATATTTATAAAAAATTGATTTTTTAAAAAATATTTTACAATTTTAACAAAAAAATGGATCAAATCAAAACATTCAGACTTGTAGATGAATTTAGCCAAGGTTCGAAAAAAGATTATATTGATTTAACTATTACTATCCAACTCAGAGAAGGATATTTTAATATAGAATTACATTTTGAATATAGTGAATGCGTTCGCGAATATCCAAGACCAGAATTATCTAGAATTAGTCCATTATCTGCATATGACGGAATATTTTTAAATACAACTTTCTTTAAAGTATTCCAAAATGACTTAGTAAATAAAATGATTGCTGAATTAATGTTAGATGATAACAAATTTGTAAAGATACCAAATATGACACCTCAATTTTATAGGGAAAAGATACTTTTGTCTCTAATTATTATTTCCAATAACTAACAATTATAAATGATAATCGTCGTCATCAACTATAACAAAATTATCTAATAATTTTAAATTTTTTTCAATATCATCGTGGTCATTGTCACTGTGATCATAGTCTTGATGGTCATAGTCTTGATGACAATCTCGCAAATGTACATTATAATTTCGAACTATATTACACCCTTCTTGAATTTCGTTATTTTGCAATTTCTTTTTTTTTTTTAATCTAGCCATTTCAATTTCTTGAATTCTTAATCTATTTAAAGTATCTCTTAATATATTTTGATTTTGCATTTCTACGGATATTAACTTATTTAATTGTTCTTGTGTAGTTTCTTCTGTTCCATATTTCCATATATAAATACCATTATATATCATAATTACAGATGATTTAATAATCCAAAAACTTAATTCTAAACCTGTATCCAATACAATACTGGCTAGTCCGAATAACATAATATTATTAATATTGATTAAGATATTATTAATATTGATTGAAATTTTAATTTAAAAATTAAAATTATATTAAGGGTTTTTTTATAAAAAAAAATATTTTAATTATTTATATAATTAAAATTACTATATTATTTATAAATAAAAAAAATGACTAATAAATTTTTAGAAAATATTAAACAAATTGAAGAAACTTATGAATATTATAAAAATATACATAACAAATTAAAATATTTAAAAAATATTTATATTTTGGATTATATTTACAAGGACCTTAATAAAAATTATAGCAAGGCTTATTTACAAGGTTCTGATTGGTATATTGGAGAAACATTAATTAATAATGATTCATTTATATATCCACCGAATGAATTTTTAATTATTTATGGTTTTGCTAGCCAACCCTCTATAAATAAAAGTAGAATTATTTTAAGTACACTTTCTCATTATATTTTAGATTATAAATATCAAGAAGATATAAATAGAAATGATTTTACACATTCTAATTATTTATAAATTTAAGATTAAATTATATTAATTTAATATCAAAATTAAATAAAAACCAAATTATTTTAATATTTATAGTTCAAGTAATATAAGTTAAACTTTAATATATTACCGTCAATATTATAAATAAAAATAAAAAAGATAATTATTTTTAAAAAGTAAAGCAATTATTTTTTTTTATAAGTTTTATTGCCTCATCCTTTTCCAACCATTTTAAAAATACCTTCTTCCCCACTTCTTGTTGAACCTCATCCACCTCCGTTCATTAAATCTGGGAAAGTTGGTTTAGTTGAACCTCACCCACCTCCGTTCATTAAATCTGGGAAAGTTGGTTGAGTTGAACCTCATCCACCTCCGTTCATTAAATCTGGGAAAGTTGGTTTAGTTGAACCTCACCCACCTCCGTTCATTAAATCTGGGAAAGTTGGTTGAGTTGAACCTCACCCACCTCCGTTCATTAAATCTGGGAAAGTTGGTTGAGTTGAACCTCACCCACCTCCGTTCATTAAATCTGGGAAAAGGTAACCCTTCAGTTTATCTAAACTTTCATAAGTAGTGACATGAGGCTTAGATTCATTAATATTATAAGTCGATTTATTAGCAGGATCTTTATAAGTATCAATAATCGGTGGTAATAAAATACCATTAGAATCTCTATTAACACTTGGACAATTTTCACAAAGTTTATCAGATGGATTTGACGATAAATACGAAATAGGTAATTGTCAATTCACTGAACGAGTACCACCCCCCACGAATATTTTTAATAATTGAGCAAACTTTCATTTATTTGCTTTACTATTTATATGTTTCTTTGATTTACATTTTGAAATCTTTGATTTACATTTTGAAATCTTTGACTTGGATTTGGATTTTCATTTTTTTTTATTTATTAATGTAATCTTTTTATGAGATTTCATTTATAATATATATTAAGAAAATTAAATAAATTAAATTAGAAAATTAAATAAATTTATTTATTAATATTAATTGCGTTTAATAATAATGTTGTACTAGAACATATTTTTTCATACGCGGTTTCTGTATCTACTATACGTTTGTTATAAAAATCTCTTTCCGTTCTTTTTGATGTTAAAACTCGTTTTACATTATTTAATCTATCATTTAAAATTTGAATATCGTCTTCTAATAGTTTTTCTTCTTCTTCGAATTCAATTATATCATTATCTAATACTATTTTTTTTTGATGTATTTCATTTATACTCTTGATGAGATTTGAATTAATATTTTCTAAATTTGTTTCCATTTTATTATATATAAACTATTAAAAATAAAAATTTAACCGTATTAATATTGATATTTATTTATTAATTAATTAATTCACAATTAAAAATACCTCTTTTTTCAATTCTTTCTTTCTTATCAATGTCACAAATTCTCCTGCACCAACAATCTATTTTTTTTATTATACTTGGACCATTTATATAAAGTATTTCATCGGTTACTTCTTCTTCTTCTTCAGTATCATATAATTTATATGTACATTCGAATCTTCTAGACCCCAAACTTTCTAAACTTGTCGATTCTCCATATTTAATAACTTTAAAAGTAAAAGGGTCTAATATATATTTTTTTCCCACTAAATCCGTTTCATTATTATTTCCCTCAATTATTTTAATAATTTCTATAAATAATAAATATTTTTTTGGCATAAAAAAATATGGAAATACCGGTTTTTGTTTCCCTTCAAATGTATATAAAACTTTACTTGCATCTATTCTATTGGCATCATTGAAACGATATTTTTTTCTATTACTAAAAGTAATTTCCAACATATCTTCTTTAGGTGATATTGATTCTACATCTAAACCAAGTTTTTTTTTGTTACCTTTAATTTCCTGCAAATATTTATCACTATAATCACATTTACCGAGATCACTAATAGTACCTGAACCATCACTTTTAAATCTACCAATCATTTGATTGAGATAAAGATTCAAAATATGTTCTTGTAAACAAATAAAATTCTCTTTTGCTTTAATTTTTTTTTCTTTATTTTTATCATCTTCCCAAAAACCTTTTAATATTGACATAAATAATTTATCCAAATTTGAACAGTTATCCTGAGATTTTTCTGAGTCATTAGATCTGCTGGCTGCTGGTAACTGCTGGCTGCTGGTTGCTGGTAACTGCTGCTGGTTGCTGGTAACTGCTGGTTGCTGCTGGTTGCTGCTGGTAACTGCTGCTGGTTGCTGGTAACTGCTGGTTGCTGCTGGTTGCTGGTTGCTGCTGGTTGCTGCTTGCTGCTGGTTGCTACTGGTTGCTGCTTGCTGCTGGTTGCTACTGGTTGCTGCTGGTTGCTGGTTGCTGCTGGTAACTGCTGGTTGCTGCTGGTTGCTGCTGGTTGCTGCTGGTTGCTGCTGGTTGCTGCTGGTTGCTGCTGGTTGCTGCTGGTTGTTGCTGGTTGCTGCTGGTTGTTGCTGTTTGCTGCTGGTTGCTGCTGGTTGCTGCTGGTTGCTGCTGGTTGCTGCTGGTTGCTGCTGGTTGCTGCTGGTTGCTGCTGGTAACTGCTGGTTGCTGCTGGTTGCTGCTGGTTGCTGGTTGC
>Ga0209713_10000315_pt1 | contig 26851 bp, 12 predicted proteins | sample ArcOceMetagenome_3_FD_187444 | JGI IMG/M metagenome (GOLD analysis project Ga0209713, IMG submission 187444) | Marine eukaryotic phytoplankton communities from Arctic Ocean - Arctic Ocean- Svalbard ARC20M Metagenome (SPAdes) (version 2) | ecosystem: Environmental > Aquatic > Marine > Oceanic...
CATTTGTTCTAGTAACGAGCCTTGGTCCCATGGACGACAGCACGGAGCCGTTGCGCACCGGACGCGTCCCCGCCATGTTCACCGCCGCGCCTGAGACCGACGAGCGGCCCGTTCGAGTGACACTCTGCTCGCAGCCGGACGTGAGTTCTCCCGTCAAGCTCGAGCTGCACGCTGCTGTTTTCACAGCCGCGCCGGGTCGTGGTCGCTGGCTGCATTCGTCCCTTCAGTACACCGAGACGGCGGGTCGCTTCATGGTCGCGCCATACGCCCTCGCTCCATGCACGGTCGTGTGCACTGCACCTGTGCACGTCCTGAGCGTGTTGGAGGAGTGGAAGAAGCGCGTGTGCGCGTCATGCTTTGCGGTCGCTCCAGGCCGCCAGACGCACAGCTGCGCGGCGTGCGACCAGGCCTGGTACTGCTCGGATGCGTGCCGTGCGCGTCATACAAAGGTGGGAGGCGTGGGCGGCGTGGCTCACTCGCTTGTCTGCCCCGCCTTGCGCAAGTTCCCCGCGCTGAAGAAGCTCGGAAAGAGCAACATGGCGATGCTGCGCCTGATGCTCGAGGTGTTTGCCCGCCGGCACGCCGACACAACGAAGGGCGGCGATTTTGACGGCCTCGTGCACCACCCGCCCAGCTACGCGGCGCCCAAGGAGGAGCGGGAGTGGGGGCGTGCGTGCGAGCTCTTTCGCGAGGCGCTTGCCTGCTGCGAGTGGTGCCCGTGGCGGAGCGGTGACGACGGCGACAGCGACAAAATGCCCTCCGACCTGGAGCTGCACGCGGTGCTCTCACGCCTCGATTCAAACTGCTTTGGCTGCTACACCGAGGACGGCGGGTCCGTCTGCGGTCATGGCGCCTACCTCGCTGCCGCTGCCTTCAACCACTCTTGCGCGCCCAACTGTGCGGCGAGCTCGGGCGTCGGCTTCATGTGCGTCGTCACGCAGCAGGCCGTCGCGGCAGGCGAGGAGCTCACGATCGCGTATGCCGACACGAATCTGCCCCGCGCCGCGCGACAAAAGTACCTGAAAAACTGCTATTGCTTCGATTGCGCCTGCCCGAGGTGCGAGGCTGAGGCGGCGGGCGTCAACAAGCAGAAGCTCTCGTATAACACTGGCGCCGGCGGCCGCGGTGGGCAGGGCGGCCGCGGAGGCGGCCGTGGCAACAAGGCGGGCGCGGGCAAGCAGCCCAAGGGGGAGGCGCCAGCCGAGAACGTCAGGCCCGCCACGGCGCCTGCGCGTGCGCGCTCAAAGCCTAAGCCTCCTAGGAGTGGTGATGGTGGTAGCGACCCGTGGTTTGCGTCGTTAGCCTGATGCCCACACTTTCCGTTTGAATACTAGCCGCTAGCCGACCACCGTGAGGGCATCGTTCAAGATTTACACCAGCCCCTGGGGGTCACCCGAAGCGAGATGGCAGCTGCGGCGGCACGTCGGAGGCGTCCGTCGGCGAATCGAGGTGCGACTCGAGCCAGCTCTCCTCCTCCTGACTGATGCGTGAGGGCAGACTCACCATCAGCTCCACGCGCAGCACACCAACCTCGGACGGGATGCCGTGCACCGGCATGCCCTCGCCCTGCAGCACGAGCACCTGGTGCGGCTGGCTCACGCCCGAGTTCGAGATGGTGACGGGGTGGCCGTCGAGGTGGCGGATGGTGCGTGAGAAGCCGAGCAGCGCCTGCCTGAGCGTCAGCTGCAGCACCATCGAGAGGTCGTTGCCGTTGCGCTTGAACACGCGGTGCGGCACGGCCTCCACCTGCAGGATGACGTCGCCCGGAACAGTCCCTGGCGACTGCTCACTCGCGCGCTCAAACCTGATTTCCGAGCCATCAGCCATGCCGCGCTCGACCACCGCCTCGAGCGTCGTCACCTCATCCTTGCATCGCTCCTCGGATGGCACATCGATCTCCTGGTTGAAGAGCATGTGGCCCATCTGCCGCTGCACCGACTTCCGCTCCGCCGGGCAGCTCGGCCCGCATCCGGTGCACTTGGGCGAGTTGCGGTTGGTCCTGCAGCCGCGGCACACGACGCGCCTGCGCACCTTGGCGTTGACCTGGCTGCCCTTGTACATATCTTCGAGCGTCACACGAATTTTCGATGTGACGTCCTTGCCCTTTTGTATCCCAACCGGCCTGCCCCACATGTCGCGCCTCGGCTCCTCCTCGACAGCCTTCATACCGCCTGCATCGTACCGGGCGCGCTTGTCGCCGTCGCTAAGCACCTCGTAGGCACGTGTGATCTCCTTGAACGTCTTGACGTCTCCTCCCTTGTCAGGGTGGTGTTTGAGCGACATCGTCCGGTACGCCTTCTTGATCTCCTGTGGCGAGGCGCTCTCGCTTACTTTGAGGATCTCGTAAAGGTCACCAGGGTCCTCATAGCCGACCGATAGTGCCGCTCCGAGGAGGAGTACTGCTGTGACGACTAGCCTCCTCGGTACTAGCGCTGTTCTTCGCATCGCGACGGTGCTGCAGCCGCGACGCATCACCACCGCGCACCAAGAACATGCGAGCCGACGGGAGGGGGTGAGCCAGCGCACGCCAGTCGTGGAGTCGTGGAGTGGAGCTGTTCGAGTGCTGATAACATGTATACACCAGCCGGGGACCGCGGTGCGCGCTCAGGCACGCCACCCTGCGATCTCGTCCAGCACTTCACTCCGTCTCCGCGAGCGTGGGCATCGGCTCGGCGGTTCACCTCTTCACCTTCTGGACCTTGGCAGGGGCGGCGGCGTCACTGGAGGAGCTCCGCCGGCTGCTGACGGAGACGCGCGCCTTGGCCTCGACACGGAAGAACTTGAGCAGCTCGGCGCGATTGACCGATCCGTTCTTGTCGAGGTCGGCGTAGTTGAGGCATTGCTGCGCGAGGACGGCCGAGACGCGCCCCTTCATCTGCGCGCCCAGGTGCGTCTCGAGCAGCGTGAGCATCTCCTCCTGCGAGATCTCGCCGTCGCCGTCGGCGTCGGCCTCGGAGAAGAGCTTGCTCAGCCTGCCGACGCTCACCTCGCCGTCGGCATCGACCTCGACGAGGCTCCTCCACACGCAGTCGCAGAAGTACTGCACCAGAATCGGCAGCGCAGGTCGGCCCGAGTCGTCGGGCGGCACCCGCCCCGGATGCGCGTCGGCGTACGCCTTGAGGGCGGGCGTGCTCCGCATAATGTACGAGTCGATCAGCGTCGTGTAGACGCGACCCTCCTCGAGCGGCGCGCCCGCCACGCGGACGACGGCGAGCGTCTGCGGGTCGACGACCGTCGCGTCGTCGGTGTGCAGCGCGTCGGCGGTCTCGGACGGCTCGCTGCCGTCGGTGGGCCGCCACGGCCGGCGGCTCTGCTGCACGGCGGCCGAGAGTGCGCGCCCCTCGAGGCGCACGCAGATGTACTGCGAGGGGAACGGGCACTCGGCGTTGAGGTCGGCGAAGGTGACGAGGCCGTCGACGTACTCCTTCTTGGCGCGGACGGCGCCCGCGTTGATCAGGCAGACCTCGCACGCATTGACGGCCTCCTTCATGGCGGTCGCGATCAGCGTCGCCATCGTGCACTCGTGCTGGCGCACGCCTATCGACGACAGGTAGCCCGGCTCGCGCACGGCGAGCACCGCCGTCTTGAGCGCCTCGGCCGGCTGCTGCAGCTGCTTGAGCAGCTCGAGGCCCGCGGCGTCGGCGGGGTGGCGCAGCTCGAGCGGAGGGCCCTTGTGGCGGCGTGGCTGCGCGAGCGGCACCAGCCGCACGCTCACCCTCGACGGCGGCGCGGCCGTCGGCGGCGCGTCGGCGTCCCAGACGAGGTCGATGACGGCGCAGTTGAAGGCGTCCTCGCCCGCCTTGACAATGTGCGTGCCGTGCGCCTCCTCGACGAAGACGGCGTGGTCGTGGCCGCCCAGGATGCACGGGAAGCCAAGGCCGCGCGCCGCCAGCAGCCGGTCGTCCTCGATGTCCTGGTGCGTCAGCGGCACCACGCAGTCCACGCCGGGATGGGCGGCCTTGGCGCGCGCCACGGCGTCCTCCACCGCCTCCGACACGGGCAGGATCCGAGCCGCATGCCCATCAAAGGCGTCCTCCCTGTAGAGGGTGGCGTCCTTGCCGCCGCCGCAGCACAGGCCGACGAGCGCAACCGTTCGGCCGCCCGCAAGCCGCACGAGCTGATGGTCGGGGCACGCGCCCGGCTTGAGCTGCTCCGCATTCGCCTCGCTGAAGGAGCGCATGTTGGAGTTGAGCCACACCCCGTTGAACTCGTCGATGCGCTGCAGCAGCGACGGGTGCGGGATGTCGCACTCGTGGTTGCCGAAGCACACGTAGTCGATTGGCACCGCGTTGAGCATGGTGACCATGCCGCGGCCCTGGTCGATCGACGAGAGCAGCGACGGCGCCACGAAATCGCCCGCGCAGGTCGTGATGAGATTCTGCGGAGGCAGACCCTCCCGCATCGCCTCCACGCACGTATGCAGCGCTGGCAGGTTGTCGAGCTCGTACGTGTCGTTGATGTGCACGATTCGCAGGTGGTCGGCACCACGCGTTTCCATGGCCGCCTCGGTCTCTGGTCGCGGCGACCTCCCTCCAGCACTACGCGGAACCACGCAATCAAAAACTTGAAAACTTGCGCATTCACGCAATCGGTGCTGCATACGATGCCGTCGGAGATTGGCCCACCGTGCTCATGTTTCTCCACGTGCGACCCAATCTCCACGCGTCGCTTCCTGCAGGACATCCCGGCCACGGTCACGAGCGCCTCCTCACCTTGGTACGCGTACCTGAGGGCCGTGTACGCGGGCGATGTGCCTCCGCTCCCGTTTCACCTGACGCGGCTCCGATACGTGCACCACCACGACACGGCGTGGCGACGCAAGCACCCAGACGTCGAGTGGCCGATGCCTCCGTGCGGTAAGCTGCCCCAGCCGCTGGGCGGCACGCCCGATGGGCAGTGGTGGGCGCCCATGACTTGGCAAGGGAGGAAGCGAATCAAGCCCTTGCGCACGCCGCAGTGCGAGGCCGCCGTGTGCTCTCGCTGGAAGACTGGTGAAGGGGATGCACAAAATCAGACTCGGCGGCAAGCAGCGCGAGAGGAGGAGCTCAAGCTACACGTCGAGCTATTCGCCGGAGAGGGCAATCGGACGACGCGCGGCACAAGATGGCATTTCACCACGCGGCGAGGAGTCAACCCCGACGTGCTCTTGCCCAACGAGTCGTGGGTCGAAGTCATGCGGACGCGCGTGACCGGCGAAGGCGCCAATGGCAATGGCGTCTGGTACAGCCGTGCCGCAGGATCCGGCATATGGATCAATGTTGGTCGTCGCACATGGCACATCGCGGACAAGCAGGAAGCGACGGGCATCCGACCTCACCGCCCCGGACTACCAGGCGACCTCGTGACGCCGTGGCTTCGCCATGCCTTTGGCCGTCTGCAGGAAGGGGATTTGATTCGGAGGACGCCACAGTTCTGGGCAAAGCTCTACGAGCGGAGCGCCAACATAACGCACGCGCAGCTGTCGGCCCACCTCATGGCCCATGAAGGCTTCGAGCTGCGACCGGTCATGCTGCGACCCCAGGTCAGATGCCACTGTCAAACCCACGAGGAAAGGCAGTCACGCTCACACGTCTCGGCCTTCGCACCAGGCGATGCGACGGCTGCACGGCGTTGGGGGTGGCGACGTCTTCCCCTTCATGGCCTACGAATTGCAGATCGACAGCGTGCAGATCCGCACCTCAGACTACTCGGGAGGCAGCGCCGGTACGAGCGAGATCGTGCTGACAGGTGACCCGAGCATGGCGGGCGGGCCTGGGTGCTGCGCTGGCTGCTCGGCACGCGAGCGAGTTCTCGCCTGTGCGCTGACGAAGAGGACTTGCGGAGGCGCGGAGCTGCGCAGCGGCTGGGCTGCCACGCGTTCATGCGGCTGCGACGGCGCGCAGATGGCCCTCAACTGCGACTTGAGTTTTGATAGCGGTTGAGGAGAAAACCCAGTGTCTGTCTGTTCTCCACACTCTAGGTCAAGTTGTAAAAATACGTCAAACACACGGACTGGATCGTGGACGAGGTCGCATCAACCTCATCCACGCCTTGCGGTACATCACATGTCCGAACGTTCGGAGGCGACCGCCCACGCAGCCTGCTTACCCCCTGGACCGACCTCGCCGGGGCATATGCCCCTTCAAAGCCCAGGCCCTTGTGCAAGAATGCACTCCGACCGATCAGAAGCCGAAGGCGTCCATGAAGTCGTCGGCCGTGGCGTCGCCGCCGTTGATGTCCACCTCCGACGCGTCGAACTTGTGCAGGCCACCCGACACCTTCTTGCCCGAGGCCTCGAGGTCCTGGGCCTTCTTGATCGCCGCCTCCTCGGCCGCCAGCTTCTCCGCCGCCTTCTTGTCCTCAACCACCCGCTTCTTGGCCGCGTCGGCCGCCTCGTCGAAGGCCGGCGCCGCCTCCTCGGCCGGCGCCTCGGCCGGGGCCGCGTCGTCGCCGCCGAAGCCGAAGGCGTCCATGAAGTCGTCGGCCGTGGCGTCGCCGCCGTTGATGTCCACCTCCGCCGCGTCGAACTTGTGCAGGCCACCCGACACCTTCTTGCCCGAAGCCTCGAGCTCCTGGGCCTTCTTGATCGCCGCCTCCTCGGCCGCCAGCTTCTCCGCCGCCTTCTTGTCCTCAACCACCCGCTTCTTGGCCGCGTCGGCCTCCTCGTCGAAGGCCGGCGCCGCCTCGCCCTCCTTCTTCTCGCCCTCCTTCTTCTCCTTCTTCGGCTTCTCCTCCTTCACCTTCTTGGGCTTGGGCCTGCCGGTGTCGCGGCAATCGAAGGAGTCAGCACGGGAAGGGGGCGTCCTGGAATACCAGCGGCCCGCAGGGGCAACGCAGGCAGGGGCGCGACAGCGGCGGCGAGGGCGTGCGGGTCGCGGGGTGGAGGCGCGCGGGAGAGGCGGCGGCGGCGTACGGCGCCGTCTTGAGCCACTCCTTCTTGGCGAGGAGCGCCTCCATGATGGTGGGCATCTCGCTCATCTCCTTGGGCGCCTCGATGTCGAGCTTCTTCCACAGGGCCATGTCCTCGAAGGAGAGCTTCAGCTTCATCGACTTGGCGGTCTCGTCCGTCGCCGTCGGCACGCCCTTCTTCTTGTTCTTGCCCTTCTTCTTGCCTGCAGCGCGCCACACCACAGTGGGCCGTGAGCAATGGGCTGGGCGCGCACGGCACGCCGCACGCGGGCAGAGCGGATGCGGGCGTCAGGGGCGGGCGCGGCGGTGGAAGCGGCGGGCGCGGCGGGCGCGGCGGGCGCGGCGCACCCAGGCCGGCAAAGGGGTCCTCGTCGTCGAGGTTGGCCTTCTTGAGCGGCGTCTTGCCGTCGAGGTGGTCGATCTTGACCTCGGCGACGACCTCCTCCTTCTTGGGCATCTTCTTCTCGGTCCACCCGATGAGCTGCTCGCAGAGCGCCTTCTCCTCCTCCCACGGGTCGCGCTTGGCCTCCTCCTCCTCCTGCAGCTTCTTCCACGCGTCCCACTCGGCCTGCTTGGCCGCCTTGCGCTCCAGGTACTCCTTCTGCTTCCGGTCGCGATCCTCCTGCACGCACAACGGCAGAGGCGCGCGGGTCGAGCGGGAGCTACGCGGCGCATGCATCGGCGACGACCGGCGCAGGGCGGAGCAGGCGGCGGCGGCGGCGGGCGGGCGCGGGTGGGCGAGGTGGGGCGCCCACCTTCTGGAAGGCGAACCAGGCCTTGCGCTCCTCGTTGAACTCGGCCTGGATCTTGCGGATGGCGTCGCGGTGCTCGGTCACCTGCTTGCGCAGCTCGTCGCGCTCCTTGAACAGCTTGGGCATGTCCGGCTTCTTGGCGTCCTCCTTGGCGCGCACCTCGTCGAGCGTAACCTTGAACTTGTCCTCGTGCTCCTTGGCGGCGGTGAGCTCGGAGCTCTTCGCCTTGAGGCTAACGTACAGCGTGTTGTGGTGCTCCTTGATGCCGGTCAGGCTGTCCTGCGCCTCCTTGAACGACTGGATCTTCGGCTTGCCGGCGGAGAGCTTCTTGATCTCCTCCATGATGGCCTTGTCCTCCTTGACGGTCAGCGAGGTCGTCGACTGCTTGTACTCGAGCTGCTTGATCTTGCGCTCGATCTCGTCGACCGAGAAGACCTGCAGCTCGCCGCGCAGGCGCGTCACCAGGTCCTGCTGCTGCTGGCGAAGCTCGTCGGCCGCGCTGATCTGGTCGTAGATGTTGCGCTTCTCCTGCTGCAGGCGACGCGACTCCGACTTGGCGTTGTTGAACGCCGCCTTCGCCTTGCCGAGGTCCGAGTTGGCGTCGGGGCGGCTCGAGTCGTTCTTGTCGAGCTGCTCCTTGATTGACGACAGCTTCTCCGTCAGCTTGCCCATCTTCTCCTCCACCACCGAGATCTTCTCCTTCATGGCGGTCTGCGCGGTGCACACACGAGCGGCGGTTAGTTTGGCATTCCACCGACAACTGCATGCCGTGCAGTCGCGACCTCGGCTGCGGCTGGGTGAGGCGAATGTGTGCATCAATCCATGCGCCGACCAGCTGGCCGCATGCCTCCCCACTGGTGGCGTGGGCTGCGGTTCGCCGCGGCCACACTCCGAGAAACTTTGCGACAGTGGCCTCGGGCCGCTGTGCGCGCACCTCGTCGGGCTTGTTCACCCGCTTGAGCTCCTTGGACTCCTCCTTCTCCGCCTTGGGCGCCGCAGCCTGCGCAACGCGGGAAGACGTGCCGTGCTCAGCCCCACTATGCACAAAGGGTAACGCCGCCGAAGGCTAGGCGCTGCTCCCTGCCTCCCAGAGACCCAGCTACCCCCAGCCGCCGCGTGGCGTGCTCACCTCGGCGTCGGCGGGCGCAGCCGCCTCGACCACCTCGTCCTTCTTCTCCTCACCGCTCATCTGTGTTCGTCGGCGGCGCTGCGCAGTAGGTCGGTCTGCCACGTACGGTGTCGCACGGCGCTCTCTTGATGCAAACTGCGGTGGTTTGCATTCACGCTGGCCACGAGAAGAACTAAGTCATAGCCTAATCTGACTTACTTACTTGAATAGAGAGAGAGAGAGAGAGAGCGGCCTTCGCCTAGCCCGCGCGCGAAGCACTTGGTCCGCAACTCCCGTGCTGGCCGGCTGTCTCGCGTTCTGCGCGAACGTGTTTTGTGCAAAACCAGCGCACGAGCGCAAGACTTGTGCGAGGCGCCGCACGAAAAATGCGCAGCGCTGCTGACAGGGCGGCGGCCCCCGTCGCGATGCTGGCCGTGCTGGCCTGCGCCGGCCTGGCCGAGGCGCGGTTCGGCGATGGCGGGGGCAGCGCGTGGCTGCGGGAGGCGGACCGACTGGCCCCCAAGTTTCACGCAGACCACCACCGCAGGGAGGAGAGCCACAAGCTGATGCACGACCTCGTGGACGCCAAGGGGCGAGTGGAGGATATGGAGGAGCGGCTGTTTGAGCAGGACACGGCGGTGTTCCGGGATACCGACCGCCTGGTGCCGGGCCGCGAGCCCTGGCACAGCACCGAGAGGCAGCGGGGCGAGCGTCGGCGCGGGCGCCGCCTCGCATCGAGCTCTCCGGAGCTGTGCCCGACGAATGCTGGCACGCCCGCATCCTACGGCACGCTCGAGCTCACGAGCGAGAGCGGGGTCAACTCCATCCAGCTGTACAACGAGGATGCCGGGTACGGCTCCTCGCTCTTCTGCCAGTGGACAATCAACCCGGGTTTCGACTCCGATGGGAACGAGGTCGTCGTGCAGCAGATGTCGCTCATCTTTGACTCGTTCGACGTGCCGGTCGGGTTCGACACGCTGCGTGTGTACCAGCTCAAGTGCAGCGACGATGAGTGCACGTTCCGTGAGCGGGTGGAGCTGCTGGTGGGAGGCTACCCGGCCTCCTTCGAGGACCAGGGCGTGCTCCCTCCCCTGGTGTTCGCCCAGGAGACGACTGCCGGCTTCGGGGTCCAGATGCTGGTGCGCTTCACCTCAAAGTACGCGAGCGGAGCGGCTGGGTTCGTCGCCTCGTACACGGCCTCGTCGTTTGATCTCCTCGAGGCGTCGCCGATTCTGATGCCGCAGCGAGGGGGCACCTTCTTCACGCTCAAGGGCACCGGATTCGACACGGCCGCGAGCCTGTACTGCTCGTACACGGGGCGGTCCAACCCACTCTACGGCAACACCGACGCCCTCGTCGTGATTGGCACCCCGCCGGACTCGAAGTGCGCCCCACCCCCGTCCCGCTCGCACCGCTGCCACCTCGCACTCCGCACGTGAATGCTGCTGACCGCCCCCCCTCCCCTCACCCCTCCAACCATCACACCCACTCTCACCGTCCAACCTGTCTCGGCCACAGCGTGCAAAACACGACCATCAACTGCCACGCCAAGCTGATCGACTCGAGCGGTAGCGCGGGCTCAGACGTCGACACTACCCAGACCTACCTCGAGAGCGACGACAATTCGCAGCTCCAGATGGGTACCTACAAGATGAATGCCAGGAAGAGCGCCGACGCAGGAGTTTTCACCACGGCCACGGAGGCGACCCTGTACGTGTACTCCGAGCCAGTCTTCACCGACCTGACGCCGAACTACGCCAGCTACGGCGACAACGTCACGCTGAAGCTCACGGACTTCCAACCATGGGAGTATGCCATCATCGAGGAGGGTGGGCTCGACAATGTCAAGGTGCGCTTCATCTCGGCTGGCAGGGCAGACGTCGACATTCAGGTCGCCTCCAGCGTCACGGCCACCCTCGTCAACCTCAGCCAGTCGCTCCCCCTCGAGTTCATGTTCTACGTGCCGATGCCCGTGGTCGGCGGCGACCTGCTCAACAACGCCTCGCAGGTCCAAGTGTCGCTCAACGGGCAGCAGTTTGAGGCCACGGGCCAATACTTCCAGTTCCACGATTACTGCAGTGGCCAGGTGGACCTCACTGCGGTGCAGGGCGAGCTCTATGACCATCCTGTGGAGCGGTTCACGACCGGCCCGCCGCGGCCGTACTCATTCTGCTCGTGGCACATCTCTGCCGACGAGAGTCTCTTCCCCGACGATGCGGGCCACATCACTGTCGCCCTGCAGATCGAGGCGGGATCGCAGCTCTTCAACGTGGGCTTCGATTACCTCGTGGTCTACGACGGCGACAACTCCAATGCGGAGCAGCTGCTGAGGTGGCCGGTCGACATCAGTGACTCCACGGTCGTGCCAAGCACGATCAAGTCGACGAACAACTCGATGCTCGTCCAATTCTACACCGGCGGCTTCAGCGCGGACCCAAGCGTCTACGAGGGCTTCAGTGCCAGGTACGTTGCGACGGCTGCGGGGACCATGTCGCTCCTGCAGATCGCCCCCACGGCCGCCTCCAGCAACAGCACCTCGGAGCTCACGCTGACGGTGTCGATCAGCTCCGACCTGCTCAGTGAGATCTACACGTGGGGCACCAGCTCTGCGTACGAGTGCCTCTTCATCTCCAGTAACGACGCGGCCACGGTTTGCGAGGCGGGGACCACGGATGGCACCGCGACGGTAGCCACGTTGGGGGCCGACAATGCCTCTTTCGCGTGCCCCCTCCCGCCGTGGACGCTCGCGAGTGACTTCGACATAACGAACGTGTACTTGCGGGGTGCCTCGGCAGACAGCCCCGAGCTGCCATGCACCTCCACGCCGCGACAACTGCTCTTCTTCAACAGCCCGACGCTGAACGACATGAGTCCGATCGTTGGCCCGGTCGACACGACGATCGAGCTGAAAGGCTCCGGCTTGCTCGACCCGAATAACGAGACCTTCGCGGATGCGGGTCTGAGTCTCGTGTGCCGCTTCGAGGGCAGCAAGGTGGTGACGGCCAACTTCATCGACTCGCAGACGATCACATGCGCCGCCCCGGTGCCAGCCCAGGCTGGCCCCAACCCAGTGGTAGAAGTGGAGGTCAGCAACAACGCCTTCGACTGGTCGAACTCGCTCACGTTCACGTACGAGACCTACTGTGGCGGCACCGTCGAGCTGACGCAGTCGGTCGCTTCGTTTGCCGACCACAACGGCGGCACCTTCTCGCTGCCCAGCTCGTACTGCGATTTCTTGATTGAGCCGGTGCAGACCGACGGCACGCACGAGCCAGGTGGAGTCGAGATCTCGTTCGACACCTTGGACGTTGGCCTGGAGGACACCGTCAAACTGTGGCGCACCAACGCGAATGGTGAGTACGAGTTGGTCATGGACGTGGCCGAATACTACAGATCGGCCAACGGGCCCCCGGCCTCGAGCTTGCTGCAGAGTCGCTGCGCCGAGTCCGGCACGTCCGATCTGTGCCCGGGGCTGCCCGCCAAGCTGCAGTATCGCACGGGGCGCATGACTTCCACGGCTGGCATCAGCGTCAGCTATGTCACCCTCGACCGGGTGGAAGTCGGCGTAGACTCGTCTGGGCTGACGACGTACATCTACTGCGCCCTCCCGACGCTGAGCTGCCCGGCGGTCACCACCAACTATGGGTTCAGCGCCTCAGAGTCGAGCGCAAGCGCGAGCATGCTCGCGAACCCCGACACTCAGGTCACTGGCTCGGTGCAGGTTGGCGGCATGGTGATGCACTACTTCGAGATTGACTCCTTGAGCAGCGCGGGTGTCGACCCGGAGACCGACTATCGCATCGTCGAGGTCGAGCTGGAGCTCGTCGATTCCGCCGCGTCGGCGTCGATGGTCCTCGTGCGGCAGAGCAATTACACCAACAGCACCGCGGCCGCCGAGGCGACCGACAACTCGTGCATCGACACCACCATCGGGCAGTCGCTGGAGAGCTGCCCAGCGGGCGACTATGACACGGACGTGGCGCAAGACGGCGTCGTGGGCGTGTCGACTAAGAGTGGCAATACTATCCGCCTCTCTTACTGCATCTACCCGAAGAGTAGCGACACGCCGCTCGACCACGAAAAGATCCGGCTCGTCGTCGGCGTGTACGGCGTTGTCGGTGGTGCCGATGGCACGAACATCGTCAAGTACCAGGTCCAGTACCGCGCCATCACAATGTTGGACGCGTCTGGTGCAACGCTGAACGCATACGACAGCTCGTTAGTCTCGGGCATCGGCGGCAATGGTGGCATCGGCTACTTGAACGCCGCTTCCAACCAGATCGTGCAGCTGTTGGCAACGCTGAACAGCGGCGACGGGCGACTTCTTGTGCGGGCGGGGTTTTGCCCCACGGAAAACGAGTTCGACTACGGCATGCAACAAAAGGACAACGAATATGGGCTGTCGATCGCCGAGTGCGAGCAGGCCGACACTGCGTGCGTGACTGAGAGCAACGCAGAAGACGCCTCCGGCTCCGCAACGACGCTCTGGTTCATTGGCCTGTACTCGACGTCGGGGGTCGATGCAACGAACACCTCACAGGCCACTCAGGTGGCGATGGGGTCTGCAGAGGGCCACGGCTACGCCGCGCTCTGCGACACCGCCGGCACGTTCACCGACACCCTCGGCTGCGGTGGTGAAATATGCACGCACTTGCTTGCACCCAACCAGACCCACCACTTCCTCCTGAAGAACGTGCTTGCAGACGAAGTGCTCAAGATAGACGCGTGCATCACTGAGACCTCGCAAGACGGCGCAGCGTGCTTCGAGTTGGCTGATCCAGGCCAACTCGCCGTGACCATCGCTCCCAATGTGGGCGAGTGCCTGACCGCCGACACCGTCAACACGTTCTCCGATTCGATGATCGCCGACGTTCCGGGCGGTGGGCACTACTGGCTGAGCAAGTGCACGGTCGGCTCGACCGTGACGGAATGGCGTGTGTCGGTCACCGCCCGCATCGACACCTCGAGCAGCTACGTGCCGTACCGGATGGTGATCGTGTACCAGAGTGCCAATGGCGACGCATCGCTGCTGGATCCGGGAGAGGCGGGCTACGTTGAGGTCACAGGTATCGCGAACGCGTACGACTGGAGCTACTACTTCCTGGCCGCAGACGATGACAGAGTGATCACCATCGAGCTCACAATGGAGCTTGCAGACATGAACGCGGGCGACTACAATCAGGCGGCGGTTGAGTTGCACCTCAGCGAGGTGGGCTGCCCCGGTGACGTCTCCGCGGACAACGTCTCCGCTTCCACCAACCCGATCCTCGTCGAGACTCCGTCGCAGCAGCAGCAGTTCTTCATCACGCTCACGCCCGAGCCGTCCGATTGTTATGCTGAGACAACGGTGACCAATCGCCAGCTGTACATCGGCGTGTGGGGCGCGAGCCCCACGCTCATCCAAGCCGGAGGCAGTGCCTTCTCGCTCAAGGTGACCGTGGAGCCGCTCTTGCTGGCGCTGGACACGCCCCGCGAGGTCGCGGTGCTTGCGGGCGAGTGGGTCGTGTTGCAGGTCGCATTGGACACGCTGTACGCGCTGAACGTCGCCGTCACCGTCACAAAGGCCTCGGACCAGTTCGATACCGGGACGGTCCAGATGCGAATGATGCCCAAGTTTGACCGCGACGACGCAGGAACCTGCGGCTGGCCGATCCTCCAAGGGAGCCTGCTCGGCACGGACACGCCCGCCGCTGCAGACCCCCAGGATGGCCAGTCCGCGCTGCCGCTGACCGTGTTGCTTGGCACGGTCTCTGACACGCTGAATTTGGGGCTCAGCGTCGTCGAGAACGTCAAGTGCTCTGGCGATGAAGTGGAGGACGCCGTTGAGACCTGGTACTTGGCGCTGAGCGTGCCGTCGGGTGGGACGGACCTCCTCTACTCGCAGATCACCATATCGCAGTCGCCCAAGGAGTTCCAGCAGGCCGACGCCAAGGACGGCAACCTGCTGCAGGATCAGTGGGGTCACTTCCAGATCGTCACCAGCACTGAGGGTACCATCTCACTCAACGTGGACATCGACTGTTTCGGCGACTGCCAGGCCGGCATTGGCGTGCCCGGGTACAACGGGGTTGATGACAATGCTGATCCAACCTGGAAGAATGCAATGCTGCTTGTCGCCCAAGAGGACGGCGACGGCTCATGCCCCACGGGAGCAGAGGGCACGGGCTTTAGAGCAGAAACTGGGGTCTATCGGCTGGAGGAGAACACGGTCCGGTACTCTGTCAATCTTTGCACCTCAGGCGGTGGCACGTACCGCGTCGGGCTGAAGGGTGGTGCAGATTACGGCGCAACATGGGAGGGCGGTGGGCTTGGCTGGCAAGTGACGTCGGCCTCTGTCGCACAGTCCAACTTGGCGTCGTTTGGCTCCGGCGAGTCTCTGACCATCCCGCTCTCCAGCGGCGAGTGGCAGTACCACTACTTCGAGCTGCCTGACCCCACGTGCGCACAGACCGACTCTTGCCTCACTGTGACGACGCTCGCCCCGGCCCAGGCCTGCTACGATGTTGACGACCTAAACACGATTGCGCACGAAATTGGCGAGTGCAAGGACGCGAATGCGCTCTTCCCTGCGGATATCCAGCTTTCGATCACTCCCGCCGCGGGTGCATCCCCGAATGACGTGGATGTGTACGTCGTCCTGGATGACTGTGGTGTCGCACTTGCTTCATGGGAGAATCTGGAGGCGGAGAACGACGTGTTCGCAAAGAGCTACGACTCAGAGCAGCTGCTCGATGAGTACCTGTACGCTCACCTCAAAAAGATTGTCAACACGCAGACCGACCCGGACGTTTTCGGGAATTGCGAGATCACCGAAATCATGTCGTGCGCGCAGTGCGCGAGTCGCTCTGGGACTGGCGTGTGCGAGGATACGACGTGCTGCTTTACGCCCAAAATCTACATTGCCTTCAAGGGAGATGACAACATTCCGAGCGGGACAGAGCCGAGCTTCCAGCTCGAGCCGGCCCTCCAGTGCCAGGCCGGGTACAAAGCGGCGGGCGGTACCTACGCGGAGGCGTGCGAGCCCTGCCCAGAAGGTACGTACTCGAAGGCGAATGCGGTCGCGTGCACGCAGACCGGCCCGGGCACCTACTCCCTCGGCGGCCAAGCTTCGGCGACCAACTGCATCGCCGGCACGTACCAGGGCGGTTACGGGCAATCGGAGTGCCTCGCTTGTGGGCAGGGATACTTCCAGGCCGGGGAAGGCGCCAGAGAGTGCGACGAGTGCGAAGCAGGGACGTACAATCCACTCACCGAACAGATCGCGTGCACCCCCTGCCCGAATACCTTCACCTCGCTGGCGGGGTCGCTCTTCTTGGACCAGTGCTACTGCGAGCCAGGCTACTACAAGTCCAACATGCAGAACGCCGAGAACGAGGACGACGCCTGCTTGGACTGCCCCGCTGACTCGTACTGCCGCGGTGGCTGCGAGAAGAACCCGTCGGAGATCGATTGCTCAGAGACAGTCGCCTTCCCGGAGACGTTCGGCGAGATTGACAAGGGGCAGGTGCTCGGTGGCCTGACGTGGATTCCAATGGCCATGCCCTACCCGAAGGAGGGATACTACCAGCTCCTCGCAGACGACTTCTCTCTTGAGGGCGCCATCACCAAGCCCGAGCTCGAACGGACTGGGATCAACGCTGAGTGGTGGCCGTTCAGGTACGAGAACACAGATACTCCGATGGTGGGCTGCACCCAGTGCATTGTCATCGTAGAGACCATGAACCACAACAACCTCGAGTGGGTCGAGCCGTGGTGGCTCAACGACTTTTCGCTGACCTATCCGGACGCGGTCGCGAGCTTTGTCGCCGGGGGCCCCGTTTTCGAGAACGGGCAGCCTTCGTTTGGCAAATCGATGCAGTGCGTGCAGGGATACTGGACGTACGACGGGGCGGCCGCCGGGTGCGACACCTGTCTGGCCTTCTTGTACTTCACCAAGGGCGCCACGTGCGAGGTGTGCTCGCTGGATCTGGACCCGTTTCTCATCGTCCTGCTGGTCATTGGAGGCATTCTCATCGGCGCGCTGCTGGTGCTGGCGTCCAAGGTGGGCTTCAACTGGGCAGCCATCTCGATCTCGCTCAACTTTTTGCAGGTGAGTGCCATCTTTGCCAACTTTTCGATCGTGTGGCCTGAGGAGGTGCTGGCCGTGCTCAACGTCTTCAACTTCTTTATCGTCGACGTCGAGGTCGTGCAGGCCGAGTGCGCGTTCCGCATCTCGTACTTCGAGAAGTGGTTCTCGATGGTGATGTTGCCCTTTGTGGTGGTGGCCATGCTGAGCTGCGTCACCTTTTCGCTCGAGTTCGCCACGTTCGTCATGTCGAAGACGCGCTTCCCCGTCTGGGTCAAGCGCAAGCTGTGGCGGGGGCTCAAGCCGCCGAACCTGCTCGAGGCCGTCGACCCGGACGAGGAGCTGGCGGACAAGCTCGCCCGCAAGCTGAAGAACCTGCGCCGCAAGCTCTTCTACACGGTGCTCTCCTTCGGCACGAAGCCGATCCCTCGCTCCAAGCTCGAGTCGATGCAGGACACCATCTTCAACGCCTTCGTGACCATGCTCTCCGTCTACTACATGACCGGCTGCAAGCGCTCGCTCGAAATCTTCCGCTGCGTCAAGTCGGACCCGATCCTCCAGGACCAGACGCAATGCGCCTACTACGACCCGGGCAACGAGACCCTCGGCATCGAGCCTGACCCGCCGGTGGCGCTCGTCTACCAGAAGGAGGTCCTGTTTGCGAGCATCGGCTCGGGCGAGGTCACCTGCAGCACCTACAACGCGACCACCTGCGGCATGGACACGGAGACCGGCTTCACCAACGGGCCGGGCACGTACCAGCTCGGTATAGTGGGCCTCAGCAACTCGCCGGCGTACGCGGAGCTGCGCGTCCTCGCCGGCTTCTTCGCGCTGCTCTACTCGCTGTGCATCCCGGGCTTCTTCTTCGTCAAGCTGACCGCCGGTCGGCACAAGCTCAACCACCTGAACTTTGGCCGGCGGTACGGCTACCTGTACAAGCGGTACGAGGTCAAGTGGTACTGGTGGGAGTGCACCGTGATGATCCGCAAGCTGCTGCTCAACGCGGTCGACATCTTCATCGGCCTCGAGAACGGCTCGCAGCTGCCTGGCCAGCAGGCCGCCGCCGCCATGGTCGTCGTCATCATTTTCATCATGATGCAGGCGTCGTGCACACCGTACGCGGAGGCGCACCTCGACGCGCTCGAGACGACGCTGCTCGTCGTCAACTACACCTTCCTCTTCCTCGGGCTCTGCTCGTACACCATCGGGCTGTCGGCCGACTCGAGCGGCGACGCGAGCCTCGAGTGGATGCTCACCGTGCTGATGACGGCCGTGCTGATCCTCGGCCTGCTCTTCATGGTGCTCTTCCTCTCGCTCGACATCACGCTGCAGCTGGTGCGCCTCTACTTCCGCTTCATCGAGGGCGAGGGCAAGTACGGCTCGCGCCAGCAGCTCGTGCTCACCGACCTCTCCGCCGAGACGCGCCGCCTGCAGAAGCTGGCCGCGCGGATACTCTCGGCCGACCGCCAGCAGCTCTTCCAGGGGTGGCTCAACCGCGAGGCGACCGAGGACCAGAAGACGCTCGTCAAGGCCGCGTTCACGTCGCTCGCCTACTACCTGGACACGCACGAGGACCACTCGATGCCGTGGTACGTCGTGACGGGCACCAAGCTCCCCATCGTGGGTGGGCTCGTCGCCTTCGGCTACCAGAAGCAGCACCAGTTCTGGATCTCGAGGAGAGCGGCCAAGATCAGGAAGATGCGCGGCGAGACGCCGTCGTCGTCGATGGACTCGCGCCGCGAAACCCTGGCCTCCGAGAGAAAGTCGCGGAGGGCCTCGGTCGGGCAGTCGCTCTCACGGACGGCCAGCCGCTTCCAGTCCTCGCGCTTCTCCACGGCAGAGACGTCCTCGGCGGCGACGCCGCGGACATGAGCAGCTGGGGAGAGAGAGAGCTGCGCGTGTCCAAGGCGTCGCCGCGCTTACCATGTACTCTTATCGTTTCGTATTATATTCCTATTCTAATGCTTGAAACAAAAAGTGTGTGGCCAGACACTCCGCCGCTGAGTTGTCCGGTTTCACCGCGGGCCACTTCCGGAAGGGCGCGCACGCAAGCGGCACACAACATGAATGCGGAAACAAAGAAAACAAAGCAAGTTTGCGCGATTGGAACTAGCGAACGGCGTGTCAGCCCATCATGGGCCAAGCGCAGGACGACCGCGTCGTCCAGACTCGGCAGTTCTTCGACCAGGCCTTCAAGGGCGTCGTCGCATCGTCATCGTGGGCGCCAGAGTCAGCAGGGACGTCGCGAGACCAGCAAAAGCCACGTGACGAGGTTGTGAGGTCGTCCACCGGCAGCATCGAGCAGATCTCTTACAGCGAGCGCACCGCCTCGTGGATGGCACTGCTGATCGACCGACGCACACCCTTTGACTACGCCCTCGCACGCAAGCACCTCGATTACCTGCTGAGGTCCGAGAACCAGCCACTCGGCAGGCTTGCCTCCGACTTTGGCGACCTCTTGGGCTCGCTGTTCGAGCTGGGCGCGCCCGAGCCTCCGGTGTCGCCGCACAAGCCACCACCGCGGACGCCGTTCAAGGGCCTCGAATGGCTCAAGGGTCTTGGAGGCAAGGACGGCAGCTCAGAGAAGGGCAGGATGCAGCGGGCCGATGCCGTCAGGGCTGACGCGGCGAGCGACTGCATGTCGGTGGGCATGAATTGCATGCACCAACTGCTGCTCGACTTTTTGCCCCCGCTCAAGGAGGATCCCAGGCCGTGGGTGGCAGTTGAAGCTGTCCGTGCCGTGCTCTTCTACCGTGCCGGGCGCTCGCTCCGCATGGTCGTGCGACAGGCGAACGTCGAAGCGGACGCGGAGCTCGCGGCACGCACCGATGCCCTGTCTCGCCTTCTGCCGTGCGACCTCGGCCTCGAGGATAAGTTCTGGCTGCTGCCGTCGGCGCCGGAGAGCGCCTTGGAACGAGACCGCTTCCTCGCCGAGCAGCCCCTCCCTTATGCGGAGGCGATCAGCCTGCTGCAGCTGGTCTCGCAGGCGAGCGACCCATACCAAAAGCTGCGGATCATCTGCGACGCCTGTGCGTGCGTGGCGCGCTGTGTCGAGAAGTACCACGCCGCGGCGCAGCCGCCGCCCGCGTCCGAGTCTCCGCCCGCGCCCACGCCCGCGCCCGCGCCCGCGCCTACATCGAGCGTAGCCGAGCTCGACGACATCGCGCCTCTCGACCGCATCGCCGTGCTCTCGTCGCTCATCGAGCAGCGCAGGCAGCTGCTGCTGCTCGGCACGTCGCCCGAGGCGCGCAGCGCGGCAGCCCTCGAGCGCCTCGCCGTCTCTCGCAACGCGCCCAACCTGGCCGAGCTCGACGACGAGCCTGCCGCTGCCGCACCAACGGGCGGAGACCACGCGACGAGGAAGCGGCTGGCCGCGCATCATGTCGCCAGCCCTCTCAGCCGCTCGGCCGAGGGGCGGCACACGCTGCCGGGATTGCCGCTAGCCGCGCACGACGAAGCGGCGGGCGAGATCGAGTGGGAGGTGCGGCAGGTGGTCGCGGCGCTCGTCGCGACCATCGCTGCGGACGCGGCGGCGTCAGAGCGATTGGCAAAGGGAGTCGCCGCTGCCGCAGCATCGGCAGCGGCCGCGGAGACGGCCGCGGTCCGGGGTAGGGAGGCAGGAACCGAGGCTGACGAGGCGACCAAGGCGCCAGAGCGGACAGAAGCGGCAGCCAACGGGGCGGCGGCATGCGCTGCTCGTGCCATGTCACCCCCACCCCGCATCGCCACGCCAACGTCGCCCGAACCGCGCCGCCGGTACAGCCCGCCAGTCACGGCGGGCGAGTCGCTCACCTCGCCGCACGACGACAGCCTCGCCCTTGGCGCCGAGCAGCTGCTGCCACTGATGACGTACGTTCTCGTCCGTGCGCGGCTGCCGTGCCTGAGATCCGAGCTGTGGACCATCGAGCGCTTCGTCGACGACGAGCAGGCTCTGCTCGGCACGCTCGGCTACGGCCTCGCCACCATATCGGCGGCCACGCAGCTCATGATCCACCTCGACCCGCCCGAAGCCGGAAACCCCACCACAGCGCAGCAGCCATCGCAGCAAGAGCCGCCTGCTGGTACGCGCACGCCGACAACCCCACGCTGCAGCCCAGGCGCCTCGCCAAACGCGAACGCCGCGCCTTCCGATGGTCGCCCGCCCGCCGTGGCCCTCCCGGCCGCGGTTGCCGCTGCCACAACCACCACCGCTGCTGCTGTCGCCAACGCCGCCAACGCCACCGCCGCCGCCACTGCCGCTGCCGCCGCCGCCGTTGCCACTGCCACGGTCAGCGTGGCCACTGCCGCCACGGCTGCTGCCTCCACCGTCGCCGCGGCCGCATTCTCCAATTCATCGCGCGCCACGTCGCCGTCCGCCACCCCGCCGCAGTCCAGGGCTTCAGATGACGTGGCGACGGCAGACAGCGAGCTGACCGATGCGCGCGCCTCTTTTCCACACACTTCGCCCGTGTTCATGCGCGTGGACACCACGGCGCCCCCCGCCAACAACTCTGCTTCGTGCGCAGCCACTGCCCGGCATCACAGCGGGCGCGCCCACCGCAGCCCCGTGGCGGCCGAATCGCCGCGTCGCCACTGTCGGCGAGCACCCGCGGGTGGCGGCGCGCCGCCATCTTCTCTCTGGACGGATGACGAGCATTCTGGAGGTGCGGCGGAGTGGCGGTTCGACCTCGAGTCGAAGCCGCCACCCCACCTGCACCGACGCTCCTCGTCCTCAGCGTCTGCCAACTCGGTCGCGGCGCACGAGGCCGCCGCACGCGAAGCTGCCGTCGCGGCGGCGATGGACGCGACGTGCGAGAGCTCCGACTTCTTCATGGCACGGCGCGCGGGGCCGCACGTGGGTCCGATCTCGCCGTGGCTGCCGCCGTCTACCCTCGAAGCGCAGCTCGAGCAGCAGACCGAGCAGCAGCAGCAGCGCGAGCAGGGGCCCTCACCTGCGCGCACGTCCAGCCATGCGCCATTGCAGGCGAGCCCCGAAAGCCGCGATTCGCATGGCCGCGTGTGCGTGCGCCGCTCATCACGACGCGGTAGCGGCAGCAGCAGGTCGGCGCGCGATCCGTGGGCGCCGTTTACTGACGTCGAAAGCCCGGAAGGGGTTCGTGCCCGCGTGGCCAGGTCACAACCCGCCGTCGTGCTTGACGCGCCCGTGGTGGCGGGCAAGGTGTTTGCTGGCGCGGCCGGGATTCGCCCCGCGTCCAGCATCATCATGCACGGGCCCTAAATAATGCGCCATGGCATTGTACTGTGTAGAATAGAGCATTAAAACCTACAGTATAGCTCACATCATGTGCATTCTTGGTCGCCTCGGCGAGAGCCCGAGCTGGAACCATCGCACCGCTGCTGCCACACCCAAAATCAGAGGGGCAAGCACCGGCCAAGCACCGGATGCGAGGCGCATCGCTACCCGTTCCTCTCTCAGGAAGAATGAAAAGGCTGGCTGGGACGGCAGCGGTGGAGGTGCAGGCGGTGCCGGCGGCGGTGGCAACTCGTCGAAGCAGCAGCCCGCACAGTCGCACTCTGGTACGAGACTGTCGAAGCCGCACGGCACGTCGGCCACGTAGTCGAGGCACGTGAGGTGCAGGCAGGGGTTGTAGCACGCGGCGGGAGGTGGTGATCGCGGCGGGGGTGGTGGCGACGGGGGCGGGGGCGTCGGTGGCGGAGGCAACGGCGGTGGCGGCGAGGGCGGTGGCAGCGAGGGTGGCGGCGACGGTGGGGGCGGCGAAGGCGGGGGTAGCTTGGGAGGCGGTGACGGTGGCGGGGGCGTTGGCGGAGGTGGCGAGGGCGGAGGAGGAGACGGAGGCGGCGGCAGTGGCGGTGGAGTGGCTGGAGGCGGTGGACTCGGCGGCGGGCACGGATGGGGCGGAGACGGTGGAGGCGGCGATGGCGGGGGTGGAATCGGCGGTGGGGATGGGGGAGGTGGCGACGGAGGCGGAGGAGACGGCGGCGGCGGCGATGGCGGAGGCGTGGGCGGCGGGAGCGGCGGGGGCGGTGGTGGGAAGCTTTCGCTGCAGCATCCGCTGCAGTCGCAGTGCAAGGTTTCGGAAAGACCACACGTGAGCTCGCTCTCATAGTCGCCGCATGTCAGCCGCAGGCATGGGCGGCCACATTCCTCGGGCCTGCTGGGCGGCGGCGGCCAGGGTGGAGAGGGCGGTGGCGGCGGCGGCAGCGGCGGCGATGCGGGCGGTGCAGGCGGCGGCGCCGGCGGCAACGGCGGGTGCGACAGGAAGGCGCTCGTCAGCCCGCCGATGAGCAGCTGCGCGACGGCGCCCGCGATAGCCACGACGAGCAGTCCGAGGCAGAGGCAGCAGCACGCGCCGCCACCGCCAGACGCGGCCGCGCCGCCCTCACCACCACCACCTGCTGCCTCATGCGCCGCATCGCTGCGCACACCGCTGGTGAGCAGGCGCGCATCCGCGGCCTCGGCTGCGCCACTGGTCGATGGCTCCGGTGGCAGCGGCTTGCGTGGAGGCGGCGTGGCCGGTGCGGATGGCAGCTCGGGTGGCGGCGGCGGCGGCGGCGGTGGCGGCGGAGGCGGCGGCAGCGGTGGAGGAGGAGGCGGCGGCGGAGCCGGCGGGGTAGCCGGCGGCGCCCGCGGTGTCGACGCCGCCAGTTCGTCGGACTCGACCGTGCGGCAGGCCATCTGCGGCCGCGCAATCCACGCCTCGCCGTCAAACCAGTGCCACGTGGCGAGGCTGAGCGATGGCAGCCGAAGCGGGTCGCGCAGCTCCAGAAATCCCGACTGGGAGCCGAGCGCAGCCTCGGGCTGCACCAGCCAGCACTCTCCCATGAAGACGAGCCACTTGCCCGGCTGCTCTGTGTGGCGCCAGGCGAGCTCGCCATCAGCCGTCGTCTCGAGGCTGTATTTGCCCATGTGGGCCGTGGGACCGCCAGCCTCTGCAGCGGCGGCCGCATCCTCCTCCAGCGCGAGCGCGCGCGGCAGTGTCGGGTGCAACTTCAGGATCTTGGCGAGCGCGGCCGCCGAGCGCGAGCGCGACGGCGTGCCACGGTTGGGGCTGGCCTGCGGCGTGGAGTCCATCTTTTGTGCTTCCAGGCGCAAGGGCGCCAAGTTTTGGCTGAGGGGACGAACCGCCCGCTGATCGGGAGCTGTCGCTCGGGATCAGTGTCTCCCCACGTGGGCTCTCCTGACCGGCAGCTTAGGCAAAGCAATGATCTAAAGTATCTAAAGGCGCGGGGTAACCCGCGAGGCCGGCTGGCTCGGGATCAGTGTATCCCCGCGTGGGCCCTCCTGGCCAGCAGTTTAGGCAAAGCTAAGATCCAACGTAATCTAAAAACCGCTGGGCCACTGTTTATCCCCGCGTGGGCCCTCTGGCCAGCAGTTTAGGCAAAGCAATGATCTAAAGTATCTAAAGTGCAAGCATCGTAGAGAACAAAATTCACACCGAACAGCCGGAGAATACACGCGCGCGGAGAATGTTCCGGTCCTCCGACTTCGCAATAAATTCCATACAGCGCGGTGGCTCATCGCACCATCGACCACGTGCGCAGCACGCTCTGGCTGGCGCGCGCCTCGTCATCCTCGATGCGCCGGCCGGAGAGGACCTTCCAGAAACGGAGCGTCTCGTCGGCCGCGGCGGTGACGAGGGTGGTGCCGTCGGGCGACTGCGCCATGTGCAGCACGCGCCGCGTGTGGCCGCGCAGCTCGGCCACCTTGACGAGCGACGGGTACTTCCAGATGACGACCTCGTTGTACGAGTACCCGAGCGACGAGACGAGCTCCTTGTCGTGCTTGGCCCACTGCAGCGCGCACACCTGCGCGCCGGCGTCGACCGAGCGCTGGCACGAGCCGCTCGCGCTCGACCAGAAGCGGATCGTGCGGTCGTTGGTGCCGCCGCCCGACGCGAGCAGGCCGCGCTGCCACGGGCACCACGCGAGCGCGCGGACGGCGGCGCGGTGCTGGCAGAGCCGGAAGAGCGGCTGGTCGTAACGGCTGTCCCAGATGTGCAGCAGGTTGTCGTTGCCGCCCGAGGCGAGCTGCGTGCCCGACGGCGACCACTTGAGGCCGCAGATCTCCTGCGTGTGCCCGCGCAGCGTGCCGGCGCGGCCGCCGGGCGCGCGCACGTCGTGGTGGATGATGGTGGCGTCGCGGCTGCCCGACGAGAGCACGTTGCCGCCCCACGAGAGCGACGAGACGCGCTCGGTGTGCCCCTCCATCACGCGGACCCGCTTGCCCTTGGCCACGTCCCACAGCTGCACCTGGTTGGTCGACGTGCCGACGGCGATCGTCGCGCCCTGCGCCGCCCACGCGAGGGCCGTCACGTGCGAGCCCTCGCCCTGCGTCTGCAGCAGCCGCTTGATGCCGCCGTCGCCCGCGTCCCACAGGTAGACCTCCGAGTCGAGCGCGACGGCGACGACGCCCGCCGAGTGGCCAATGTCGGGCGACCAGTCGAGGATGTTCATGTAAAAGTCGTCCCTGATCTCGGGCGCGTCGAGGATCCGCTCGGGCGACTGCGGGATGTGCCGCCGCCCCATGGAGCGCCGCGGCAGCTGCTGCAGCCGCCGGTGCAGCGCCAGGTTGTCGCGCAGGTCGCCTGGCCATCGCACGCTGTGCAGCGGCGCGAGCGTGCTCTCGAGCGCGTCGCGGTACTCGTCGGGCGGCCAGCCGAGGTGGCCGACTGACTGCGGCCCCGACGAAGATGGGGCCGCGCCATCGCCGTGGCGCGACGACGACGGCGGCGACGACGACGACGCCTCGTTGCCGAGCGGGCCGCCCGCCTTGTCCATCTCGCGCCGCCGCCGCTCGACGCGCCGCTCGTGCGCCCAGCTCGTCTGCTCGGTGCGGCGCACGATCGCGCGGTCGGGCGTGGGCGCGACGGCGCGCGCCTTGTCGCCCTTGCGTGGCGGCGCGGCCGCCATGGCGCTGTGCTGCCCGTCGAGCGCGCGGCTGAACGTCGCGGCGGCGAGCGCGGCGGCGCGCGAGTTGGCCTCGCGGCGCGAGGCGGCCTCCACCTCGAGCAGCGTCGCGCACGCGATGCGCGCCTCGCGCCCGGGCACGTCGAGCAACGGCCGCTCGGCCAAGGCGGTGCCCTCCTGCGGCGGCGGCGGCGACGGCTGCGACGGCCGTGTCGCCTCGCCGTTCTCCGCGTCGGAGGCAGGCGCGGCGGCGGGCGCTAAGGCGAGCGCTGAGGCTGGCGCGGCGGCGGGCGCGGCCGGCTCGGCAGGTGCGGCGGCAGGCTCGGCAGCGGCAGCCGCATCGACGCTCGGCCCCTCGAGCCCATGCATCGTCGAGAGTGTGAGCTCAAGGTTGAGAGAAAGCGGCGCCAAAGGTGCGAGCGGCGGCAGAGGCCCCGGCTGAGGCGCCGGCAGCGCCGTCGGCAGCGGCAGCGGCAGGGGAATGAGCATTGGCAGCTGCCGAGCCGCGGCACGCGGCGCAGCAGGGGCGGGGACGGGCGCCGTGGCAGGGGAGGCGTCGGAGAGCGGTGCCGCCTCCGCCTCCGCCTCCAGCAGAGTGCCGATCGCGCCACCGTCGGGCTCGGGAGAGGCTGGCAGCTTCGGTCGCCGCCTCGCCGCCTCCTCTGTGCGTGGCTCGCCGGCTGCGCCGCCGAGGGCCGCTGGCCGAGCCTCGGGCGTCATCGGCGGATCCTTGGCCAAAGCCGCCTCCCGAGCCGAGTCGGCGTCGTCGGACGCACGGCGGGCAGAGGGAGAGGCCGGAGCCTGCTGGGCAGCCTCCGGCGGCTTCGCGAGCAGCAGCGACAATGGGCGCAGCGCCAGGCGTCTAATCCGCGTGACGAGCCGCGTGAGCGCGACGCGCCCCTCTGTCAACCAGGCGGCTAGCGGCCTCCGGAGCATGCCGCCCTAGAGATGGGGAGCGCGAGTCTTTTCGACACAAGCGACTCAGACAGACACTCACGCGCGCCGCGCGGCGCGGCGCGCGCGCGCGCGGCCATGCTGCGGTGGTTTGTGCCATTTGCGCGAAAGGGACGTGCACTCATGCTCCCAATAGATGTAACAGCAGGGGCTAAACAGAGCCTAAAGCCACGGTTGTACCGACATTTTCTAAACGTCATGTTACCTCGGCGAAAA
>Ga0209713_10000316_pt1 | contig 26850 bp, 18 predicted proteins | sample ArcOceMetagenome_3_FD_187444 | JGI IMG/M metagenome (GOLD analysis project Ga0209713, IMG submission 187444) | Marine eukaryotic phytoplankton communities from Arctic Ocean - Arctic Ocean- Svalbard ARC20M Metagenome (SPAdes) (version 2) | ecosystem: Environmental > Aquatic > Marine > Oceanic...
CTCCTCCTCCTCCTCCTCCTCATCTGGTGGCTCTTCAGCCGGCGGCGGCGCTGGTGCGGCTTCGCTGGACTGCGACAGCAATTGACGCGCACGCAGACCGGCTCTCTTGCGAGGCGAGCTCGGCCTGTGGGCATTGGCGAGCTCGAAGGCCTTGCGCCCAGAGGCTCTGCCTCGTCCTCCTTGCACCTGCGGCAGCGGCGGAGGCTCGCCAAAGTCGCCAGGCACAAACTTTGCCGCCTGCAGCGTGGGAAGCTCGACCGGTCTGGCTGGCTCCGCCGAGATCAGCACCGACGCACCATTGTGCAGCGTGACCCGACGCGTACGGCCCGGCATCACGCCATCCGTGGTGGTGGTGCGTTTTGTCTGTTTTGGACGCGACCTGCAATCCCCAATCCCGCAAGCTTACCCTCTGGCGGCAGATCTACCTGAACGCTGTCGTCAGACTGTCCGCGCTCGCAAGTAGAACTGCGCCAAAGGGAATGCTCGCAGCGGACTGCAGCGGCGAGGACTTAGATGTCAAACCACCGCATGCACCGACGTGCGGTGCTGTGACTTGCACGTGGCGCAAGGCTTGTTCGCCACTCTCGCCTCGCCCGCGCTAGGCTGACCCCGCGATGACCACCCCGCCGCTGGAGCAGTCGCTCAAGCTGGCGGAGGCCGCGAAGTATGAGCCGAGCCGCTGCGGCTTTGACCTCTGCCGCAACATCCTCGCGGGCGTGCGCGAGGCCCGTGTGAGGCGGCCCGACCTGGTGATCAAGTTTGGCACATACTTGGTCGACCAGTTCGCGCAGCGGCTGGGGCACGAGGCGTGGACGGTGTACGAGCAGGTGTATGTGGCGATGCTCGAGTACGGCAAGCAGCGCCCCGACCGGGGCAAGGCGAAGCGCGACGCTGGCGAGTCGGAGTCGTCGCTCGCAATGGCTCAGGAGTTCTGCAACGTGCTGTCGGTGCAGTTCCCAAAGTCGCTCCGGGTGAAGCGGCTGGAGGCGATGATGTGGGAGGCCAAGGGCGAGCTCGACATGGCGATGAAGGACTACGAGGACATCCTCAAGGAGGACGAGAACAACCTGTTTGCGCTGAAGCGGCAAGTGGCGCTGTTGCGGTCGCGCGGGCAGTCGGGCGACCTCAACAAGGCGGCGTCCAAGCTGGTCGAGCACATCGAGGTCGTGAGCTCCGACACCGACTCGTGGCTGCAGCTCAGCGAGATGTACCTCAACGCCGTGCTCTTCCGCAGGTCGATGTTCTGCATGGAGGAGCTGCTGCTCGTCAACCCGATGTCGTACATGTACCACCTGCGCTACGCCGAGCTGCTGTACACGGTGGCGTGCGGCTCCAAGGGCGGGCTGGAGCAGTTCCGACTGGCGCGCAAGTACTTTGCGCACGCGCTCGAGCTCAAGCCGCAGCACAACCTGCGCGCGCTCTACGGGCTGCTGCTCTGCTGCGCCGCGATGGGCGGCGTCAAGGGCAAGTCGGCCAAGGAGAGCGGCACGGCCGAGCTGCTCGCCTTCGTGCAGCCGGCGCTGCAGGAGGAGTACGCGGCGTGCGGCGGCAAGCACGCCGAGCCGATGCTCAAGATGGTGAAGGGCATGATCGACACCTTGGCAGCTTGAGGCGCCCCCCCCCACGACTGCGGGAGCAGGAGTTGCGGGTGGGAGGGGCGCGGTGCCTGCTCGGCGGCTGGCGCGGTGGAATTGTACAGAGTTGGTGGCGCATAATATAGCTTCAAAAGATAACCTTCTTGGACTCTTGCCAAGGCTCTCGCGCAGTACATCTGGACACGAAAATTCCACACTCCTCGACCTACACGCACGTTGACGGATTGAAGACCGTCACCGTCGCACCGTCGCCCGCGTCGACGCCGCCGCTAGGCCGACGCTCAGCGGTGCTGCCCGGCCTGCCGGCCAGCCCCCCGCCATATGGGCCCCAATTCAGGCCCGCAACGTGCGGTGGTTCGATCAACGTGCCCACAAGCTAAACGCACGGCACCGCACGCGCTAGCGCGCGCGGCCAAACAAGAGCCTCCTGCCGCGCCGCGCAGCCCTACACCCGTCGGTCCCTGCTGTCCAGAGCGCGCACCGCTGGCGCCGCGCTGAGCACAGCCCGACGCGCGCTTGCCGCCCCGCGTGCGCTCGCCACCCTCCTCCACCTGCCGCTCAGATTTTGCGGTGGTGCGCTGTCATCGCAGGCACCGTTAAACCATGGGTGACGAGGGCTCCTTCTTCGGTCTCAAGGTCCCCGAGGGCACCGACCGGCGCGAGCTGTACAAGAGCCAGTACCGCGGCATCTGGACCTACAAGATGAGCGCGTCCGAGCTTGATGAGGCCTTCCGCACGGCCGTCACCGGCGACGGCCCCGATGGCGGCTGGTCCATCAAGAACGACGAGCGCGTCAAGTACGTGGGCAAGCTGGAGGTCGCCAAGGGCGAGGACCATACGCTCAAGGTGCGCCCCACGCCTTGAGCCACCTCCCACCGGCATGTCGTGGGCCATGCGGCCGACGCCTCACTTCCCCGCGCGCGATCGCCGCTGCAGGTCACGATGGAGGACTACCCCGAGGCGGGCATGTCCGCGCTCAAGTACTACACCATCCAGTCGTACACCAAGTAAGCGAGCTCGTCAGGTCGCGCGTGCGCATGGAGGCAGCCATCACTGGCGCCCTGTGTGCGGGCGCTCCCCCCCTTTTTGCTCGCGCTTGCCGACGGCGCGCGGGCGTGTGCTTTCTTCGGGCGTGTGGCCGCCTATGCATGTGTGAGGAATGGCGAGTGCTGCAAGCGAGAGGCCTCGCGCTTTTGCGCCGTCCGCTGCGCCGCATGCATGCACGGGAGTCGGACTGTGTTATGTAGGGGGCTGTTGGGTTTCTGGACTGCGTTCACGAGAGAATTTTCCGACAGGGAGTCGATGCCAACGGGCCGTGTCCCACCGCGTCCCATGAGGGCCTGCACGAGGCTCAGGAGTCAGGACGAGGAACAGAGCTTCCGTGAGAAGCGATCCGCACGCTGGAAGGCGGCTATGGTTGGTCGAAGTAGGTGCGAGACTTGTACTTCTTACTTTCACGCGTGCCGCCACTCGACGGGTGCACACCACCCAACAAGTTTGCGGCTGCCAAAGGCAAGGCTCAGAGCAGCAGCGAGGCCTCCGCCAGGACCAACCAGGTGCGCCCCGAGCCCTAGTTACGGCGGGGCGTGAGCCCAAGAGAGGCCGCCCCGACCCGAGCATGCCCCACTTCGCGTGCACGCCCCCGCCTGGCCGCGCGTGGGCGCATGTGCATGTCCACATCGATTCGGCTTCCGGGTGAGAACCTCGGCTGCTGCCACACACGCGCCAGAGGGGAGGGGAGTAGAGGGCGTGAGGGGCCGCTGCCGACTTCAGTTCCCCACCGCTCCTCCGCTCTATCCCCCATGCGTCGCGGGTGCCGAGCACACCACCCATCTTGGCCGGCCCGAGCAGGGGGGTGATGTCCAGCGCCTCCGGCTGCATGCAACCCACGCCGAGCCCTCCTCGCCTGCAGGTGCAGTCGGCATGCCCCTCGCTGCCGTCGTGCCGCTCGGCATCATCATCGGAGCGCTCACTGTGACCGGGATGGGCCTCGACGCCTCGCACAGAGTTTTCTCCGGCGAGCGCCGGAAGCCCCAGACCGACAGGTGGAAGGAGGCGATGTACGAGCGCGACAAGATGATATTGGCTTGGTACGGTTGATGCTGCGGGGCGCGACTCTCACAGCACGCTGGGGCGGAGGGTGTTCCGTGGTTATTGAGCGGTATAGGCGTGTGCAGCAGCTGCTGCCGGCGCCCGCGCTCACTTCGTCGTAGCGGACGGTTGCCCCGTGCCTGTGCTCGTGAGTGGTGCACCTTTGTCGCGAATCTAAAAGCTACCATAATGCAAACGAAACAAAGATGACGTAAACGAAACAAAAACTCATGGACGTCCAATGTGTGTGCGCGCGACGCGGTCTCCCCACACTCGCCGGGCCCTCTGCGCCTGCGCCCATATGCCCCACAACGGCAAACCCCATTTATACTAGAAATTTAAAAGGTCACTTCACCGCTGCAGTCACCTGAATCTCCACGAGCATGTGCGGCGACGCCAGCAGCGACTGCACGGTCGCGCGGATCGGCTTGTTGTCAGCGTCGACCCAAGCAGAATACGCCTCGTTCATCGCCTTGTAGTCTTTCGCGATGTCCTTGAGCCAGACTGCACACGGGCGCCAGAATGCGTGCACGGTCAGGTATGCACGTCTGTGCAGGCGTGGACGCGGGCTTCACGTCTGTGGGCTGGCAAGGAGAGCGCACTCTGGCACGTGAGTAGCCTCGACTTGTCGGTTCCAGCCATTGCCAGCCTCTTCTCGATGACGGCGAGCGTCCTGGCCGTCTGCTCCTCGACCGTGTCGTCCGCCGTCAGCCCGTTGCCATCCGCTTGCGCGGTCACGCCCGACAAATAGGCTGTGCCACCGTGGACCACGACGTGAGAGAAGTGCGGCGCGCTTCCCAGCCTCGTGATGCGTCGCTCGCTCTGCAGCGCGCGCAGGTAGAGCAGCGCGGCGCACGCAGCGCCGCAGGCTGTCAACGCGTTCACTAGCATCGAGAAGTTATGCAAAATGCATGTTTATCAACGTGAACATTCAAGCGTTGCGCCCGCCCTCCGCAACCATGCCTAGCAGCGGCGTCAGAGCGCTCGTGGCGCAGCTGATGAAGCTTCCCAAGCAGGAGCGCGTCGAGAGGCTCATTGCCATGTCGCAGGAGTGCATCGCGCGCCAGGAGGACGCGGCACCCTTTCTCGAGCTCATCCAGATGGAGCTCGAGTCTCCGGACGACGAGCCACCCGCGAGCCGGCCTGGCAGCACCGGCTCCACTGCCGCGAAGCCGGATCCGCAGGTGAAGGCGAGGAGGCGCGAGCTCACGAAGAAGCGCAACGAGCTGAGAGCCATGCTCGCCAAGGTCGACAATACCGTCGAGCCTGGAAGCGCAGCCAGCGCCGGTGGCCAGGCTCGGAGCGGCGTCAAGCAGCGGGTGGAAGTCCCCGAGCAGATCAAGGCGCGCTTCCGTGCGGAGTACGACGCCGACCCCGTCGCCTTCACCAAGCAGTGGTCGGAGCAGACTCCCGAGATCAAGGCGCGCTTCCGTGCGGAGCACGACGCCCAGGCTCGGAGCGGCGTCAAGCAGCGGGAGGAAGTCCCCGAGCAGATCAAGGCGCGTTTCCGTGCGGAGTACGACGCCGACCCCGCCGCCTTCACCAAGCAGTGGTCGGAGCAGACGCCCGAATTCCGCCGGCAGGCGGCGGAGATGTACCAGACCAAGCCGCGGACACCGATGGCTCAGGAACCGCTGCGCCCCGCGCCCGACAAGTATGTGCTGCTGGCTCGGGCCGAGGCCCGGGCCGTGGGTGGCGGCAAAGCGCCGATCAAAGATGCGCGAGCGTCGCAATCCTCCATGGGATTCCTCTTCGGGGCGTGATGCGAAGGGCGGTGCTCATGGGATCGAGCGTCGAGCGAGGATGCGTCTGTCGCGAGCCGAGGGTGCGTCCGTCGAGAGTGAGTGAGTGCTGTTGTCCACCGAGACGGTGTTTTGAATGTGATGCTCAATATTGAGAAACACACGCACCCTCCACGACAGTGTCGAACGACCATCATCCATTTTACGATCGGGCGCCCCCCCGCAGCGAGGCAGCAAGCTACGCGGCGGCCGCCTCGTCGGGCGGCTCCGGGTCTACTATGCCCATCTCCTCCTTGAAGGCCAGCTCCATCGCCTTGAAGGCGATCTCGAGCTTCTCGTCGTCCTCGGCGGCCTTGTCGCCCGTCGCGACCGGCTCGGCGGCGCCGCCGCCCTCGGCGCCGCCCTCGGCCGTCGGGTCGGCGTCCCCGCTGCGCACCGTCGCGCGGCGCTGCACGTACTCGACGCGCTTGACCTCGCGCTCGAAAAAGTTGAGCGTGAAGCTCTTCTCGTTGTTGGCGGCGCGGCGCAGAAGGCGCGGCACCTCCAAGACGTGCACGGTCCCCTGGTCGTCGCCCACCGCGACGAGCTGCTGGCCGCCCGCCCCCTGCTGGAACTGCATCTGCGTGATGGCGGCCGAGGCGATGTTGACCGACATCGACGGCTCGTGCGAGCGGTCGAGAAAGTCCCACACGTCGATGCCGCCGTCCTGCCGGCCGATGAAGAGCAGGCCGGGCCGCGTCGGGCTCCACGCGCCGCACGTGAGGAAGCACGGCGCGAACGGCGACACGAAGAGCGGCGACGAGACCCCCTCCTTCCACAGGTTGAACGTCCAGTCGCCCACCGACAGGTGCACGTGCGGCACAAACGGCGAGCGCTGCAGCGTCGTGCACGGCCCGTAGTGGCCGACGGACAGCGCCTTGGCGCCGCGCGTGTTGACCTCGGCCGTCGGGTCGTGCAGGTTGATCGTCACAAACTCGCCGTCCTCGGAGACGCAGAGCATCTTGCACGGCCCCTGCTCGTCGTCGGCGATGTCGATGATCATGCGCGTGCACGCCAGCTCGCCGCCGCCCTCGGGGTGCGTGAGCGGCACCTTGAGCGACGGCCCCCACCCCTCCCTCTGCTTGCCCTTCTCCTTCGGGTCCTTCTCCTCGCCGCCCTTCTTGCCCTCCTTCTCCGCCTCGAGCGCCTCGAAGGCCTTCTTGACGTCCCAGCACAGCAGCTGCCCGTCGGCGCCCACCGTCAGGAACTGCGAGGCCTCGGTGCCCTTGGGCGCCGCCTTGCGCACGAACTTGCCGCGCTCGTTGGCCTCGATCGACGGCGGCAGCCACAGCAGGTCGGTGATCGTGCGCTTGTGGCTCTGGTCGACGGCCGACAGCATCTTCGCCTCGGCGGTGATCGTGTTGGAGCCGCCCTCCTCGCCGCCCGCCGACGAGTCGTCGACGAGCGCCTTCTCGAGCTTGTGCAGCTCGCGCGCCTCGGCGAGGTCCCACACGACGACCTGCCCCGACGCGAGGCCGCCCACCACGATGTCGGCGTTCGACGGGCAGAAGCGGAAGCAGAAGATGTCGCACGGCGCCTCGAGCACAAACTGCGGGTGGATGGGGTCGGAGAAGGACCACAGCAGCACGTAGCCCGTCTGCACCTTGCCCGCCACCAGCACGCGCTCGTCAAACGAGAGGCGCTGCGCGCACGCGACCGCGACGGTGCCCTTGACGTTGGGCTGCCAGTCGACGAAGCACAGCATCCGGTCGGCGCAGTACTTGAGGTGGTTGAACGACTGCAGCTCGCGCAGCTCCGAGTCGGTCGTGTTGCCGAGCGACGCGTCCTCCTCGGCGAGCGACGCAAAGTCGTCGCGGAAGATGTCGACCGACTCGTTCTGCTGCAGCGCGTCCTCGTACCGCTCGCGCACCGTCGCCAGGAAGCTGGACATCGGCTCCGAGCCGAGCACCTCCGCCTTGGCCGCCTCGTCCATGGCGATCGGCTCGTACTGCAGCGCCACGTTGACCGGCTTGAACCACGTCGTCTGCGTCTTCGCCTCGGCGAGGGGCGGCACGGCCTGGATCGCGAGGTCGTGCGTCATCCGCTTGAGCTCAAAGTTCGGGTCCTTGTACGGCCGGCAGTCGTTGTACTGCAGGTTGGGGTCCTCGTGCGAGTCGCGGTCGGCAAACTTGTACGGCGACTGGAACTCGCGCCGCCGGCGCGAGAGGGCCAGCACGTAGTTGGCGCGCGTCGGACCGACGGCCTCCTCGGTGATCTCGGCCTCGCTGCCCAGCGACTCCCACGGCTTCGACTCGGGCGGCTTGTACTCGCCGACCTCCTCGACGGGGCCACCGCCGCCGCCCTCGCCACCCTCTCCGCCGCCGCCGCCACCGCCGCCGCCCGTCGCGGCAGCAGCGGCGTTGCGCGCCTCCTCGTCGGCCAGCACGGCGTCCTTCACCTTGACGAGGTACGAGAGGTAGAAGTTCTGCCCATAGATCTCGTTCTCGTCCCACACCAGCATCAGCTCGTCCTCCGGGTAGTCCTGGATCTTCTTTTTGCTCGGGTGGAAGTCGGAGATGGCGCCACGGAACTGGATGTCCTCGAGGAAGTAGGCCTTCGTGATGTAGACGTACGGCTTCTCCGAGGTGCAGTTGACTTTCTCAACGCAGCCAAACTTCTCCTGCGTCGTCATCGTCAGGAAGAGAGGCTGCACGCCCTTTGGCACGGGCTTCGTCGCTCCCTCGAATTCGCCGGACTGCGTCGGCAGCGCATCGAGCGCGCTCGCAGCTTCGGCCGCCATGGTGCCCTGGGGTGCCGCGGCCGCGTAACCGAGGGGCGGTCTCGCCGCGGATAGTCTCCGAGCTGGAGCCGAAGGCGCTGGCGGAGGCCAACTCCAGCACCACACGGAACGACAGGGCTTCACGCCCGTTGCAAGAGCAGCGCACGTTACTCGTAAGCGAACTGCGGCCTGCGTGTCAACGCAATGCGTGGCAACCGCCAAGCTGCCCGCTTCGGGATCTCGCGCCTAACGTGGCCCTCGCAGATGATCAGCTCGCCCGACGCGTACAGCTGCAGCTGCAGCTTCTGCAGGCACTCGCCGATCCGATGAAGCGCTCGGCCGCCGTGCGGAAGAAGGGCACGGCGCGCACGATGACCGGGTCGGCGAGGCGCTGGACGGTGGCGCTCAGCCCGGGCGAGAGGCGCGCGAGCATCGCCGCCTCGTTGTCGGCATGCTGTTGTCGGCATGCTGTTCGGCCCCGCGGCATGAGAGAGGCCGCCGCGTTTCATTGCCGCGGGAGCGATGTCGGCGGGCGCGTTTGAGCACCGCAGGAGCAACCACAGCAGCAGCCAAGATACAGTATCTCTCTAGAAGACTACAGTTGTAATGAAAATGGGGGAGGCTCTAAGTGGGAGGAGGCTTGCCACCGCCGCCCCCGCTTGCCGCTGCACGCTTGCGCTGCGCGGCCGCGCTGCGAGCGACGGCCGTCTTCTCGGAGCGCAGCTTGGGCATTCTGCCCGCGAGCAGCTCGATCATCAGCACCGCCCATGGTTCGCCCTTGGCCGCCTGCGCCTTGCAGACCTCCTCGATGAGCGTCACCGTCGTCGGGTGGTAGCCAGCGCCAAACGCGTAGATGTTGCGGCAGCACGCGGCGAGCATCATGGCCTGCGACTCCTCGAAGCCCTGCTCCAGCGACGCATTGTACGCCAGCTGCTCCATTTCCTGCTCCGGAATGTAGCGCACCGACACCTTCTTGGCCATGCGGACCTGCGCTCTCGGGCGGATGGCGTCGCCTGCTGCGGTGCGTGCGCCAGCACCGACCAGCTGGCTGGTGGCTGGTGGCACGTGCAGCGGCAAGCGCAGCGCGAGTGCCGGCGCCATCGACGCCGAGAAGACCAAGAGGAGGCACGACAACGAGCACAACGGTGGCCGCATGATGATTGTGCGTCGCGAGCGAGACTTGGCGAGCTCGCCAGGCCGGCGGGGGAGTCACACCACCCAAAGATAGCGAATCGGATCGCAACTAACACCTTTCAGTTCTCATTACCGAGGGTGATGACGCGGCTTGCTCCCTGGACAACGTCCACCACCGTGTGTCCCACAAGCCGCAGCAGTCTCACCATGGCGGAGACGTGATAGTCCTGATCGTACTCGCCACGCAGCGTCACGTTGACACCAGGTGCAACGAAGACGAGTGCCATGAGGATCTGATCGAGCAAATAGATCGAGAGGTTGCCCTCACCCTGATCCCACTCAGCGTCCGCCACGACGTCGTCCTGTCGGCTCAGCATGAACTGCGAGCCACCCGAATCTGATTGATCCAGCAGCTCGTATGACCAGCCCAGCAAACTACGCAGCGCTGCGAAAATGCGCTTGTAGTCATCAAAGCTCGGCGCGTCACCATTGCGTGGGCTGCCACCCCGCACGGTGAATGAGTCGCCCGGCTTGAGAGTGTGCATTGCGGCCTGCACGTAGAGCATGCACGCCTTCTCTGCCGAGCGGAGCTGCAGCATGCCGAGTGGCATCGAACGTCCTCCGGAGATGCGGATGGCGAGAGCGATGGCAGTTCGAATCACCTGACCACCGGTGTCCTCTCCATCTATGACGAGGCTGCCGCTTCCTGCAGTATGTGTGTTGAAGCACAGATCGTTGGTCGCGGGGTCGAACGTATGCGTCACGCGGGTGCCATGCAGCATGTGCTCGATGGCATCGAGGTCGTCTGCGTTGAGCCGCGGCTTGTTGCCTTTCCGCCTCTTGTACTTGAAGTTGTACTTGGCTCGCCGGATCATCACGAGGACCGGCGAGCCGGCCTGTGCAGCGGCCGGCGAGCGTGCAGCGGCACACGCATCCGACGAAGGCGCAGCGACGGCGCGGAGGGAGTTCTCCGACATGCAGCGCTTGTCGGCAGAACTGGAGAGAGCGTGCTGCCTGCGTTCAGCTTGCACGCCTATCCTGAAATGCGTAATGCGTAAGAGGTATGCAGAACTTCAAGTTATCGAACGCTCCCACCAGCCACCACGACGCAGCCACCACCGCCGCGTCCGATGGACGCCGAGGCGGAGCAGAGTGCACGAGAAGTGATGCCTCTGATGCCTCTGGTCAGAGTGCACGAGAACCGGACGCGCCGGTTCTCCCGTGCGCAAGCCGCGGTCTTTGCGATCAGCTTCTCCTCCTACGCGAGCATGCACCTCGGCCGCAAGGCCTACTCAGCCATCAAGCCCATGCTGGGTGAGCAGCACGTGTTCGTGAGCACCATGCCGACCGACCAGATCTTCGGTCTGATGGACGCGAGCTTCCTGCTGCTCTACTCGATCGGCCTGTTTGCATCCGGTGCGCTGGCCGACCGCCACGACCTGCGCGTGGTGATCAGCGTCGGGTTGGTGCTCTCTGGGCTCTTCACCTCGCTCTTTGGCCTGGGCGGGCTGCTTGGCGTGCGGTCTCCTGTATTCTACGCCTCGGTCTGGAGCCTCAACGGCCTCGTCCAGTCGTCGGGGTGGCCGGCGAACATCGCGCTGATGGGAACCTGGTTTGTGGGCGCGCGAGGCGCAGTCTTCGGCGCGTACCAGGGATGCGTCTCCGTTGGCAACATCGCGGGAACGCTCCTCGTGCTCGCGACCCTCGGCGCCCGTGGCGATCACGGTGGTGGCTGGGCGGTCGCCATGCTGGTCGCGGGCACGATCATGCTGGTGCAGGGCGTGGTGGTGAGGATATGGCTGCCGCGTGGCTCGCCGCCTCACGCGGCCGAGCAGGTGGAGGAGCCACGCGACGAGCGGGGCAGCCTTGAGGAGCTGGGCGGTCGCGACGAGCTGAGTGCGGAGCTGGGCGCACCATCCGACGCGCCGCACCCGAGCGGGGCGGGCGCGCAGATGGGTCCGGTGGGCGCGGGTGGAGGCGACGGCATGGACGGGCCCAAGGGCGGCGGCGGCAAGCGCGCCGTGTCGTTTGTGCACGCGCTGCGGCTGCCCGGCGTGCTGCCGTACTCGCTGTGCTACGCGTGCCTCAAGGGCGTCGACTACGCCTTCTTCTTTTGGGTGCCGCGCTACCTGCAGAGCGCCGCCAACCTGAGCAGCGCGCACGCCGACTGGGTGAGCATGCTGTACGACGTCGGCCAGATGTGCGGCAGCGTGGTCGCCGGCGCCGCGACCGACGGCTCGTCATCGCGCGCGCCGGTCACGGTGGGCATGCTGCTCGCGTCGGCGCCCGTCATCTGGTTGACGCCGGGCCACGGCTACGTGGGCACGCTGTGCATGCTCTTTGTGCTCGGCTTGGTGCTCGGCGGGCCGGTCAACCTCGTGAGCGGCTGCATCGCCGCCGACCTCGGCCAGCACCCGAAGCTGCGTGGCAAGGAGAAGGCGCTCGCCACCGTCACCGGCATCATCGATGGCTGCGGCTCGTTCGGCGCCGCTCTCGCGCAGTACGTGGTGGGCGTGCTGGCGCCGCGCGGCGAGTGCGGCAAGGCCGGCTGCGACTGGTCGCGCGTCTTCGCCTTCCTGATCGTCACCGACCTGATCGCGGCCGCGTGCTTGGCGCCTGTGCTGCGCCCTATTGTACGCGACAGATTCCGCTCGTCTGGATCGAGTGCCGTCGCCAAGGCCAGCTGACTTGTGCGTCGGCCACGTCCCGCTGCACGTGCTGCATCCGAGAGGCTTCACTGGAAGTCCGGTCGTGTGACACCGCCAGACACCGCGTGTGCGCGTGCCGGGGGCGTCACCCCCAAGCTTCATGGACAGGTCAGAAAAGTGAACGTAAAAGTATCAGTATAAAGCGCTAAAAAATACAGTCGAAGCTAGTCCAAGCTACTGGACATCCACTTGACCGTGCTGCTGGTGCTACCCTGTCCCTCCTGTTTTTGAGCGTCGAACGGCGAGCCGTACTTTGGACGGAACGGCTGCGCACTGCTCGCAGGGCGGCGGGCGGGTCGTGGGCGAGATAGGCTGTTAGGTGTGAGCCACACACGCCGCGCCTGCAGCACGTGGTTGACATTGGTCGCCGCAGTCATCATGGCGCGCCGGCCTTGCGGACTCCGATACCAGATGTCAAACTCGTCCATCGCGTGACTACGCGACGTTTCAGAGAGCTCGAACGACTCTTTGATGGCCGCACGTAGCCCCGGCACATTATCGATCTCGTCGACCAGAACAATCAGAGTATCGATGGTGTTGCTGACCTCAGCGTCCTCGTCGCTGCTCCCGGCTTCCGTGTCCACCGGCGAGTCTGCGGGCAGCGTGACGAGCACCGTCAGCTGCGGCTCTGCGTTGTCCTCCTCGGGCTGAGCATCGCCTTCAGGTTCTTGCTCGGCCTCCACCGGCCCGTCCAATGCCTCGGCTTCGCCCATCAGCGCCGGCGCATCTGAACCTCCGTTCCGTGCCCCCGGGTGCGGCTTGTCCGACGACGCAGACACGCCCCTCGAATTGCATGACTTCTCGATGGTCGGTGTCTCTGCGATCTCGGGCTCGGCAGGTGCCTCCGGCTCAACAACCGCTTGCACCAGGTCGACTGGCAGCTCTGGCTCTTTTGGGGCTTCGTCGTCATCATCGATGGTGAAGGCGATGACGTCACCATCGCCGTCGCCATCGTCGGCATCTTCGACAGATGCCTGCCGCTCGGCATTGATGGCATCGAGCAACGCTTGCCAGACACGGCCACAAGCGCCCGGCACGCGGCCAAGGCCGTATCGCTTGCTCGCCGTGGTGAACTGGGACCCCATCGGCGTTGCGATCTCCATAGCGACGGCGCGGAACCCTTTACGTCTGTACCTGCGATGCAGGCGACCAATAGCTTCCCTCGAGAAGACGACGAGCCCAGCCAGCAGGAACCCACCGATAGTCAGTCTCATCAGACGTGAGCGATACGACACGCTCTGGGGCGGGGCAACGCGGCCACCACCACCCACGATAGCAGTATCGTCGCTGATGTGTGTGACGTTACCCACAGGAATGGTGAGGAATGGAAGCTGGGGTGGCGGAGGTATGCCGGGAGGTGGCGGCGGGCTGGGTGGCGGCGCGGGCGGCGACGGCGGTTGAGGACACGGATCCGCCTCGTGACCGTCGCAGGTCTGCTTCCCGTGAGATAGCACCCAGCTGCACACCACGGGTGGCGACACAGCGGACGTCCAAAACAGCTCGCACGCCATCTGCGAGCCGATGTCGGAACACGTGCGTGGTGCAATGTCGGAGCGACCATGCCACTCGCAGTCGGGAACGACCGGCGCAATGTATGGTGGCGGCAGCGTCGGGCTGGGCACCGGCAGGCGAACGAGGGAGGCAACGCTGGTGGCTGGAACGGCCGACAACATTTTGAGCTTCTCCTTGTCCGGCGTCGTCCAGTCGTCGAGAAGGATGCCGCCAGTGTCGTGCGTGTTCGGGTTCAGCGCAAAGTACAGCAGCCCGAAGCCCTTCTCGATGGCATATCTGATGAACTCCTGCTGCCACTGCCGGTCGCGACCACGGTAGTTGCCGCCCATCTCGCCGATGACCATTGGTCGCCTGGTGAAATCAGGCACGTACCCAAAGTGCCGCTCCCACACATCTCGGCACGAGTATGGGAATTCGTCATCGCGCATGTAGTCGGGCTCACGGATGTTGTTCGCCTGAAACAGGCCTGGGCCGTAGACGTGCGGCGAATAGACCAGCTTTGAGTCGTTCGACAGGCGCACGCGCTTGTGGCGCACGCCAAGCATGTTCTCGCCCCACTCCATGCCGGGCTCGGCCGGTGGCTCGTTTCCGGTGCCCTCGACAAATACCAGCCATCGCTTGCACTGCCGCAGCACGTGGTTGCCAATCCAGGCGGCCGCATCTGCCCACTCGTCCCAGCCCAGATCGAATGGCTCGTTCATGATGTCCACGCCGATGATGTTCCAGTGCTCGTCGGTGCAAAATTTCTCTGCCAGCGTGCTCCATATCTGGAGCACCTTCTCCTTGGTGTACTGGGGATCGAACCACGTGCCATCCCACTCGCCAGGCCAATCGTCTGGGTAGCCATTGCGGATCTGATGATTGACCAACACAAGAAGAATGCCTCGCCGAGCGGCCTGCTCAGCAATGGCTGCCACCATGCCAAGGTGGTCGGTGCCCACCAGCTCCGGCGAGTCCTCGACGTCAAAGTTGCGAGGCGTCGGCAGGTTCTCGTCCACGTTCTGCAACGAGAAGAAGAAGCGCAGCGTGTTGAAGCCGTTTTCGGCGACGAAGTCGAGCAGGTCTCCCAATGGGCGCTCCCAAAGCCCAAATGGAACACGCAGCTTGGACTCCTGCCCAAACCAGTTCACGCCCTTCATCTTGAACTCGATACCATTGGCGTAGAGCCTGCCGCCTCGCCCATAGAAGTCGATCACGCGCCGCTCAGTCGGCTGAGCGCGTGTCGAGCCCAGCAGCCAGCAGGTGAGCAGGGCGTGGGGCCACACGCGCATCGCGACACCTCGGGCGCAACAACTCCCAGGTCGCCGCGCGGGCGATCGAGGCGCGCCCGTGGCGCCCGCCGGACGGGCGCGCAAGTTTTCAGTGGCAGGTGTTTAGTAACGCACGCTTCACAGACCGCTAGAACAGTAAGTAAGTAAAGTAAGTTACTTACTTACTTACTTCCGCTAGAACAGATAGATAGATAGATGGATAGATAGATAGATAGATAGATCTATCTATCGCTAGAACAGATGAAAGGCTTGCGTAAGCCGCGAGGCCGGCTGGCTCGGGCTCAGTGTACTGTATCCCCGCGTGGGCTCTCCTGACCGGCGGTTCAGGCAAAAACTCAGCTTAAAATCGCTTAAAAATCGCTTCACTTCAAGGTTCGGATTTCAGGAAGTCGAGCGTGGGGTCGGGCTCGGGCTCTGGCTTAGGCGCGGATAACGCAGGCGCGGGCGCGAGCGCGGGCAATGCAGGCGCGGGTGAGGGCGCTGGCAATGCTGGCCCGGGCGCGGGCGCGGGCGCGGGCGCGGGCGCGGGCGCGGGCGCGGGCGCGGGCGCGGGCGCGGGCGCAGGAGCGGGCGCGGGCGCGGGAGCGGTCCCGGGCGCAGCCTTCGGCACCTTGAAGCGGATCTTGGTCCCTGGGAGTGCGGTGGGCGGGACGATGACCGAATGCGACTGGCCGGTCGGCAGACGGCAGACGAGCCGGTTGCCGGGCTTGTGGTTGGCAGGGACGACGATCTCGACCGTGACCATGATGGGCGCCGCTGGCGCCGCGACGGGCGCGGGGCTGGCGGCCGCCTCGCGCCCGAGGCGGTTCTCGGCGCGCAGCGACTCGCGCGGCGGCCGTGCGCGCTGCTTGAGCAGCAGCTCGAGCCGCGCCTCCGCCTTGATGACGGCGCGCTGCAGCCGGCTGTCGGGGATCTGCTCGGCGAGCGCGTTGGCCTGCGTCAGCGCGGCGCGCATCTCCCTCTCCTGCTCGGCGAGCCGCAGCCGCTGCACGAGCACCGGCACGTCGTCGCGCCGCTTCACCTCGTTGGCCGCGTGCAGCGCGTACCCCGCGCAGTGCGCCGCGAGCTGCAGCGCGCCGCTCACGCTCTCGAAGCGCTTGCCGGTCACCGAGCACACCGCGCCGCACCGCACGCCGCCATTGCCGCCGCCGCCGCTGCGCGCGATCGCCACCGCGTGCTGCTTGGCCTCACGCCGCAGCTCGGGCAGCACATCCGCCATCGCCTGCAGCGTCCGCTGCAGCCGCTGCCGCAGGCCCTTTGGCCCCGTCGCGTCGTTCGAGGCCATGCGCGATGCCGCGGGCTGCTCCGCCACCCGAGCCGCCGACTCGCCCGCCTCCAGGCGTGCGACCGCCGCCGCCACCTCCTGCGCCTTGCGCGCCGCGCCGCGCTGCGCGCGCACCGCCTCCTCGGGCGCCGCCTCCAGCCCGGGGGGGCGCAGCGAGCCATCGGGCCACAACCAGCCCACCACCCCGTCCTCGATGCGGGCCTCGAGCACGCTGCCGCCGGTCGCGGGCTGCGCCGGCCCGGGCCGCATCTCCACCAGAACGAGCTCGTCGACGTCCGGCGTGACGCCCTGCGGCCGCAGCTGGAATGTCAGGGCGTCGAGGGCCCGGCCGTCGACGCCGCGGAGCAGCTCGATGATCAGGGCGTAGGGGTTGACCGACGGGCTCTCGCTGATCGGCCGCTCGGGCGGCGCCTCGCGGACTGCGGCGGGACGAGGCTTGTTGACCGCGCCCAAGGGCCGCCCGACCTTGGCCTGCTTGGCCTGCGGCTTGAACTGAGGTCCGCCGCGCGGCGTCTTGGCGGGGCGCGGCACCTGCGTGGGGTTGGTGTTGGTCACCTTGGGGCTGCGGATGGAGAAGGTGGCGTCGTCCAGCCACAGCTCGATGGCCGACGTGTAGAGCTTGCGGGTCGCCTTTGGCATGCCGTCCTTGCTCTTGAGCCACATGGAGAGGTACACCGGCGAGAGCGAGAGCTGGATGCACACCGCCGTCTGCGTCCACCCTCGCGCCTTCATCGCGTCGTAGGTGCGTTCGGCGACCTCCTCCTGGCTCTGCCGCGGCGGCGGCAGCTCCTGCTTGGGGCCCGGTTGCTCCGAGGCGCCGGGCTCCTCGTCGCTAGCGTCGTCGTTTTCGGCAGCATCGTCGGCATCGTCGTCGTCTTCATCGTTGCCCGCGTAGGGCTTGTCCTCGCGCGATCGCTTGCCTGTCACGACGGGCGTGGAGTCCTCGGCAGCAGCGCTAGTAGCCTCGGCGGCGGCGCCAGTAGCCTCGACACTCGACATGGCTCGCGCGATACTTGTCCGGCGCAGCTGAAGGAGCTGGCTGCGCTGGGTTCAACCCTGGTTGTTGCTGAACGGAAATCCCGGAAATGTGCGTATGGAAAGAAGTCTACAGTACGTGCTTGCGGCAGCCGACCTTGGTGCCTCTCGCGGCTTTTCTAATGGAGCTTTAGGAATTAACCATTGGGTACTGATTACTTAGTCAATACTGGTGCGATATACCAACATCAACTAGTTGTTATCCTCAACATAGTTACGCATCGCTTTAATGGTAAGCATCAAAAGTATGCAATCGTTTGCTAACGAGCCTGAAGTGCTCGCAAGCTGAACCCACTCACCACGAGCTTCGGAGCGCCGCAAAAGCTAACCTGACGCGAGCCGATGCCACAGCTCGGCCGGCTCTCCTTTCGTCAACCCCGACGACCGACCGCCGAGGCATCGTCGCAGCCGCAGCCGCGTGCCGGCCGCTCGTGCGCCTTCAGGTGCGCTGAGGTGGGGTTTGACGTGGTGAGCTGTGTCATATCGATCGCCGACATTGTCGCCGACATCGCGGTCGCGGTCGACTTCCACCGGCGCGGCGAGCACACGTTCTTCGTGCTCTCGCTGTGCATCTTTGCGCTGGCACAGGCCTCCTACGCATTCCTCTTTGTAGCCACCTACGGAAATCACCGCTCCAACTCCTACAAGCTGATCGCCTTCCTCGTGGCGCTGCCCTTCTCGCAGCTCGTGCCCGTCTTCACGCTGCTCGAGTCGATGCACCTCGCGCCCATCAGCCGGGCGCTCTCGCAGCTGGGCCTGCGGCCGACCTCGAGCGACCTCGACGACCGCGACGGCAAGGCCGACTCGCTCTGGTCGACGCTGCAGCGCAAGTATCAGAGCCACGCCGGCTTTCTGCTCGAGGCGCTCGTCGAGGCGCTGCCGCAGTGCGGGCTGCAGATCGCGGCGCTCGTGCTGCTGGGCGACGCCTCGACGCTCACCGTCCTCTCGATTCTGCTCTCGCTCTCGGTGATCTGCTCGAAAGGGTGGCTCGCTGCCTACTCGCTCCACCGGCCGACGTTTGTGTTCAACTCGCTGGCGATCGCGGCCGACGTCGCGGGGCTCTTCGCCACCGCCGCGTGGATCGCGCACGTCGTCCTCGGCGACAGCGACGTCGCGCGCGGCGCGGGCGGCTGGCCGCTCGGGCTGGCGCACGCGTGGCTGGGGCTCTGCGCCGCCGGAGTGGTGCTGGGCGCCGTGGGCGGCCACGCGACCGTCTGGTTTGCGATCCTCGACGACCACCTGAAGGCGCGGCTGCCGAGCAGCGGGTACGGCGTGCCGTCGATCGGCTTCAACATCTACCTGCTCCGCCTCGGCGCGTGGCTGCTGTCGGTGCTGCCGAGCACGGTGCTGCTGTGCACGCTGCGCTTCGCGCTGCTGCCGCTCCTCGCGCTCAAGTCGCTCTCGACCGAGCACGCGCGCCACTTTGGCTTCTACAAGCCGCTCTTCGCCTTCCTCCGCGCCGCCGCTGACCACCAGCCGGTCGCCTGCCCCGTCGCCCCCGACGCCGCCGCGCCCGCCGCCGCAGCCGTCGACGCCGCCGCGCCAACGCCGGCCGACGACGCCGCGCCGCCCGCCGCGTCGCTTGCCCGGCCCGCGGACGCCGCCGAGCCAAGGCTGAGAGCCGCCAACGCGCTGATCGCGCACGCGCATGGCGAGGTGGCCGCGCTCGCGACGCGGCTGAAGCGGCTGCCGTTGTCGCTCCGTCACGATCCGCACGAAGTGGCCGCCGAGGTGGTCGGCTGGCTGAGAGACCTCGGCCGGCCCGTGCCGATCAAGCCCGTCGTCGCCGCCACGCGGGTCGCGCCCGGGGAGGAGACGCCGCCTGCCGAGGCGGCGGCGGCGGCGGCGGCGGCGGCGGCGGCGGCGGCGGCGGCGGCGGCGCAGGGGCTGGTCACGGGCTGGTCGATGCCGAACGCGTCGCAGCTCGCCGCGATGAGCCGCAACCGGCGGCGGTGGCTGCTGCTGCGCGCGGCGATCGTGCAGCGGCGCGACAAGGTTCAGCTCGAGCTGAGCCGCCGCTCCGAGGTCTTCCGACGGCTGTGGCCCAAGCTCGCGGAGCAGCACCCTCCGGAGGGCGGCGCGGCAGCCCCTGCGGGCGCCGCCGAGCGCCGTGGCGGTGGCGGCGGTGGCGGCGGTGGCGGCGGCGGCGGCGGTGGTGGCTTGGCGCGGCCGTTGGACCGCCTGCTCGTCTACCTGGCGCTCGGTAGCCTGGGCGTGGCGCTGCTGAGTGCGCCGCCCGCCGCGGCGGTGGTGGTGCTCTTCGTCCCTCTCGGCGCCGCCTTCCCGCTGCTGCAGCTCGGGCTCTGCCTCGGCGCGCACGCCACGGCGCCGCCGCTGCTGCCGTGCGTGCTCTCCGCCGTGTACGGCGCGATGCTGCTGCTGCTGCTCGCGCTGCTGCCGTGGGTGCAGCGCTTCAACCTGACGGCCGCCGAGCTGCTGCCCACCGCCGGCCTCCCCGACGAGTTCTTCTGCGGCGAGGCCGTCGCCGAGATGGCGCGCCGCCACCAGCTGGGCGTCGCGCACGCCGCCAAGGGCGTCACCGAGTGCACCGTCTGCTGCGAGCGCTGCGCTCTCTCTGAGGAGGTCGTCGTCGTCGACGGGTGCTCGCACGCCTTCCACCGCGACTGCATCAGCCAGTGGCTCAGCCAGGACAGCTCGTGCCCAAACTGCCGCGCGCGTTGCACGTCGCTCACACTCACACCCATCTACGTGTGAGACTCGCGATAAAAAGATAGAATTCATTTCAACACCCTGCTCTCTCCACGCATGCCGCGTTGCCGCGACAAACACTCTGTGAGAGAATCACCGCAAGGCCGCCTTCCGAGGCAAAAATGACTGAGGAGCTTCCTTCCTGATCCTCAGCGGTGAGCGCACCGGCCACGAGGGCGCACCGGCGCTCATTCGAGCTGCCCGATGAAGTTGACGAGGATGTCGAAGCCCTTCGTGAAGTCGCTCAGTTTGCAGTACTCGTTGTCGGCGTGGTAGGCGTCCATCCGGCCGAAGCCCGTCATCTGCACGTCGAAGCCGGCGCGCTGCAGGTCACGCACGAGCGGCAGGCTGCCGCAGATCGAGTACGGCTTCGCCTCGCCCAGCACCGCCTCGGTCGCCGCGATGATCGCGCGGTGGCCCTCCGAGTCGAGCGAGCACGCGATGCCCTCCATGCTGCCGGTGCCCCACGTGAGCTCGAGCTTGCCCTTGCAGTCGGGGATCTCGTACTTGGAGGCGGGCCCCCACGTGCGCAGCGACGAGATGTTGGCGTTCATGTCGGCGACGAAGTCGTCCACCTTGGAGCGCACGGTGGCCACCTCGTGGAACGGCGTGAGCCGGATGTCGCCCGAGATCTCCACCCACGGCGGCAGCTGGTTGAGCGAGCCGACGGCGCACTTGACCTGCGTCGGCTTCATCGTCGACGACGTGATGAATGCCCACCGCGTCTCGTCCTGGCACGCCGCGAACTCCTTGTAGAAGCGATCCTGCAGCTCGGCCACCGCCGAGTTGCACAGCTCGAGCGCGTTGACGCCCTTGTGCGGCAGCCCCGAGTGGAAGAGCTTGCCGGTCGCCTTGAGGTGCCACGTGAGCGAGCCGGCCGTGCCGATGCACGGCTGCGAGTCGGCGCAGTCCACCCACAGCACGGGACCGGCCTTGATGTGGTCCATCTTGCCCGTCTGCACCAGCTTGTCGACGCCGATGCCCTCCACCATCCCATTCTCCTCGTTCACGATGAACACCGCCGTGATCGTCTTCTGCAGCGTCGGCCGCTTGATCGCCAGCTCCAGCATCAGGTTGGTGATCAGCGCGACGTGGCCGAGGCAGTCCGTGACGCCACGGCCGTACAGAATGTCGCCCTCCCTTGCCAGCGCGAACGGGTCACGCTTCCACGTCTCGGGGTTGGCGGGCACGATGTCCATGTGGCAGCCGACAAAGGCGATGCTGCCGGCGCCGGCACCCTTGTACGTGATGATTACGTTGCCACGCCCCTCGGTGAAGGCGACGCGCTCCACTGTGAGCGGCCCGTCCGGCCCAGAGTAGGGTGCGAGCATTGCCAGCACGTGCTGCGAGGCGTTGTCCTCGCGTGGCACCAGTCCCTGCGCAGGATTGTTCTGCAGCTTCTCTCCCTCGCCGATCAGCTTGCCCAGAAGCTCGACGTATCGGCTCTCATTTAGCGCGAGTCCGGAGAGCTCCGTCCTGAGCCTCTTGGCCGACGACGACGGCTCCTCGAGAGGATCCGTGGATGCTGTCGCCATCTAGATTGCGCGCTGCGCTGCGCAGCTGGCAGCCTTCGGGGTGGCCGTCGCCGAGGTGGCACTCCGCGCGACGGTGTGGGGCTATTAGCACCCACCTAGCGCGCGCGTTAAATTCAAGCTACTTCGGCCCACCCGCCCAAAGACATGATGCCGCCGTCAACCACAAGGTTCTGGCCCGTCACGAAGCTCGCCTCGTCGGAGGCCAGCCATGCGATCGCCTCGGCCACTTCGGACGGTTGGCCGATCCGCTTCATCGGGTACGCGCGCCCAGCCTCCTCGGCCGACGAGCCGCGCGCTCGCAGCACGCTCTCGACCAGCGGCGTGTTGATCGTGCCCGGGCTGATGGCGTTGACACGGACGCCGCTGGCAGCGTACTCCACGGCGAGTTGTCGCGTCAGTGAGAGGACACCGCCCTTGGACGCCGCATAGCCGGGTATACCCTTCTGCGAAGCCAGGCCCTGCACCGAGCCCACGTTGACGATGGCGCCCGCGCCCTTGTCGAGCATGTGCGGCAGGAGGTGCTTCGAGAAGAGAAAATGCGACGTGAGGTTGACCGCGATGGCCAGCTGCCACGCGTCGAGCGGATGCTCATGGCACGGCGCCTCAGGCTGCACCGCGACATTGTTGATCAGCACGTCGCAGCTTGGGAGCTGCGAGCACGCCGCGGCGATGCTCTCAGCACTGCTCGCATCGCACGGGATGTGCGTCAGACGATCGGCGCCCTCCGTTGGCGCCACCAGGTCCGGCACGAAGACTGTGGCGCCCTGCGACGCTAGCAGCCGAGCTGTCGCGTTCCCGATGCCCATCGCACCGCCCGTGACGACCGCGACCTTGCCGGCGAATCGAGTAGCCATTTCTGTCAAGCGCGCAATGTACACACGGCGAGCGAGAGGTGCGACGCGTTGTTAAGTTAGAGCGCGTCACAATCACAGCGCCATTTTGCATACTTAGTGCATACGTGCGGTGGTTAGCTTTGAATCTAAAAATCCATCGGCGCTGATGCTGCTCGTGGGACAGCTGCGGCTACCGCTGCCGATGTGCTGACGCTCTCGACCATTGCGTCCTCCTCGGAGCAGGCGGCACTGCGCGCGCCCAGCAGAACAAAGAAGCTCTGCGAGCGCGGCGGCAGCGAGAGGGCCTCCGTGCAGTCATCGTCGCCGCAGAAGCGTGCGAGCATCGGCGGGAGCGACCCGTCCGCGCCGAGCGCCAGCGGCGAGTCAGTGTCGCCGTTGAGCACCGGCGTGTGCGCCGCGAGGTCGCCGTTGGGCGCGGTGAGCACGTACTCGAGCCGCGGCCGCGACGGCAGCCCCGAGACGCGCAGCGCAACGGTCCTATTCGACGGGTTGGCGACGAGCAGCGTCACGCTGCCGTTGGCGCCGAAGCCGTCGGCCGCGGCGCAGTGCGCGTACACGAGCACGTCGCTGGCGTCGTCGCCCGTCACGCGGAGCACGCCATGGCCGACCGTCGCATTGTAGAGCACGTACAGGAAGAGATCGGACGCCACGTCGGAGGCCTTCCACTTCGCGGCACCGTGCAGGGCGAGCAGGCCGGGCAGGCCCCACCGCGCCACCATGGCGACGCCCGAGAGCGCGTACTGGCCGAGCTGCGCGATCGAAAAGAAGCCATGCACAAACGAGGCAGTCGTGGGATCGCCCGGCCCAAAGTCGCCGCCAGAGATGGCCGCGGCCTCGGTGACGGCCGTAAAGAGGCCCTTGGCGCGCGGCCCGTCGTTCCACGCGGCGAGGCACGGCGCCGTCTGCGCCAGCGTGACCGAGCGCAGCCACGACGAGTTGAGCAAAAATGACGGCAGGTCCGACTTGTCCCACCAGCCGCGCATGTCGCCGGGGTACGAATGGAAGGAGAAGCCGCCGTCGATGCCCATCGTCGCCAGCGCCGCCATCGTGTCGCTGTTGTTGCGATTCTCGCAGTCGTTGGTGCCGGTTGCGTAGAGCCGCGGCGGGTGGTCGCCAGTCCACACCTCGCGGAACAGTGCCGCCAGCCGCGTGACGTCGGCGGCAGCGGTGGCGGGGGACAGGTGCGGCGGTGCAAAGAGCTCGTTGCCCAGCTCGAAGCCCACCACGCCCTCCAGGCCACGGTCGCGCACATGCTGTAGCAGCGCGCGCATCGGCTTGAGATCCCAGGCCGCGGGCTCGTCGCCGCACCACTCCGCGGGCTGCCACGGCTTGGGGCCCGGCTGAGAGCAGTTGCGACCGCTCAGCTCGTTGAGATCGAAGAGCAGTCGGATGTTGGCTGTGCTCAAGAAGTCGAGCAGCAGGTCGAACGCACCAGTGGAGAAGGGGCAGGCTTGGCCATCCCAGGCAATTGGGAAACTGCACCCCGGCGTGACGGTGGAGTTGACCGTGTAAGCGAGCCAGTCGGCCGAGATGCCGCCGAAGCGCACGGTCTGGCCTTTCAGATGCGACACCGCCTTGACCACGGCCGGGTTGTCAAAGTGCACAAAGGACGATATGGCGGTCCACGGCTCCCAGCCGTGCGCGAGGAACGTTGAGGGCGTGGTCCCGACGAGGTGGCCGATGGAGATAGTCAGGTCCGGTGACGTGGCGACCGCTGCCGTAGTGCGCCAAGCAATGGCAATGGTGGACCAGAGGCTCGGCATCGCCGAAACGCGTGCATGCGGCGCATGCCAGATTGGGGACAGGCGCAGGAAGGCGTCATCGGTGAAGGCGTGGGCCCGACACACGTCGCAACACCGCTCGGGCCGCTTCCATGCCGCCCCCGTTCCAGCTGCGGGAGTACCAGCGCGAAGGTGTCGAGATAGTCAAGCATCGCAACGCCATCGTAGTCCTTCCGACCAACTCTGGCAAGACCGTCATCGCAGCCGAACAGATCCGGCTGACTCTGCAGCGTGAGGAGAAGCGCAAGGTGATATTCCTCGCGCCGTATGCCGCGCTCGCGCGGCAGCAGGCAGAGCTGCTGCTCCGCCACGTCGAGCAGCTTCACCTGAAGGAGGACGAGAGGGCTGCCGCAGAGCGCACCGCTGCTCGCTGGCGGCTGGGGCTGGTGATCGGCGGCATGCATGACGAGGGTGACGAGGCGGGGCTGCTGCCGTGGTTCCGGGCCTTCGACGAGTGCCAGTGCCTTGTCATGACGAGTTCAATGCTCGTGAAGGCCCTCATTCACGCGCACGTCAAGATGGCGGACATCGCACTGCTGGTCCTCGACGAGGTCCACCGGCACAAGGGCGACGACCTCTACACGACGGTGACCAAGTACTGGTACGCGCGCGCGCGCCCCGAGGACCGGCCACGTGTCCTCGGCTTGACGGCCTCGCCGATTGATGAGACCGAAGGCACCGAGCCGTCCAAGGATACGGTCGAGGAGAAGCTGGCGTCGCTCGAAAACAGCGTCAACGCGCTGGCTTGGTCGCGCCCCGTGCAGATCGGCCACCTCACCACGACCGTCAGGCAGCACGAACCTGAGCCGACGCACGAGGTGGAATCCCTCGTGAATGAGCTGCTCGACGGATGCAAGCCCAACGAGAGGGAAGCGGCGTGCGCCGGCTTCCCCGAGCTGCACGAGGGGTGGACGCAGTGCATGGACAAGGTCAAGGTCGTCGCCACCGAGCTGGGCGTGCGGCCGTGCCTATTAGCAGTCAACCTGCTGGCGGACAGCCTCAAATTGGCGGCGGCGCGCAGCTGCCCTGCCAATGCCAAGCCATGGTTCGTGCGGCAAGAGGATGAGAAGACCTCCACCGCGTCGGCCCCGTCTCCCGCAACGAAGCTGGCACTGCGGGAACTGCTCACGCGTGTGGCCGAGGCTTTGACGACAAACGTGCAGGATTACGAGAGGCGGGTGGGCGCCGCGGCGCGCCGCTACTCTCACAAGACCGAGGCCCTCCTCGCCTTCCTGCACGAGCAGAACGAGGCGGGCGGCGCGAGGAAGTGCCTCATCTTCGTGCCCCGGCGCATTGTTTGCAAGCTTCTCGCGAAGCTACTCGAAGAGCGGCTGCCGGGCTGGTCGGTCGCATGGGTGGTGGCGGCAGGCAAAGTGGGCATCGCGGCGGGGCTTGGCGCCGAGGAGTTCTCGCTGCATGACCAGGCAGATGCAATTGGCAGGTTCAAGGAGGACCTGCGCGTGCTCGTCGCGACGTCAATCGTCGAGGAAGGCATGGACGTCCCCGCCTGCGACCTCGTCGTCAACTTCGACCCGCCACGCACCAGTCGCGAGCACCAGCAGCGCGGGGGCCGCGCGCGCGCGCCGCACGCGACTTTTGCGTCGCTCATCAGCAGTGGCAAGGATTTCCGTAAGGCTCGAGAAGGGCAGGAGCGGCTCAACTCGTGGAACAAGCTGGTGGCGGAGGTGCTCAACATGAACGGTGCCACGCCGCGCCCGCCGCTGCACTCCATGATGCCGCCGCCGGAGCAGAATTTCCTCGAGACGACGGAGGGCGCGCTGCTACCGCTGACCCGCGCCAAGGACTTCCTGCACTCCAAGGTGTACGGCCTCAAGCAGCCCGGGCAGGGCACGGAGGGCAGGGACGGCACCACGCTCAAGCTCGACTTCACGGGTGACGGCAAGCGCTTCGAACACGAGGGGAAAGACAGCAGCTTCGACGTCCAGATAGTCGGATCATTCGGAGGTCACAGTGAGCGCCGCAGCAAAAGGTGGCAGGCGCCTGAGAGGCTGGCATGCACAGAGTGGAGCTGAGACTGGCACGGAGTGCATTTGGCGGTGTCCCACGTGAGAAGCGGCTTGCCCCGCTGCCTTTTTGCAGATGTTGAGCCTCTTTTTGCCCATTTTTTACCAACGCAGGCTTCCAGTGTACGCTGACCTTGCCAGGCGTGAAACTCTGCAGCGCCAAGACCGAAGGAAAGCTGCCACACACGCTGCTGCCGAGCCGAGTAGAGAAAAGTGAAAAGGACGCGAAAGAGCGTGCCGCGCTCGACGGCTGCAGGTACTTGCACAAAATCGGCGTGCTCGATGCGCATCTGCGAGTGGTGGGCCGCGACGAGCAGCTCGCGACGCTTCGGCAGCGCGCGGCGCCGCGCCGCAGCACGAGGCGCGACAACGCGTACTACCTCGGGCTGCAGGAGCCCGCGGTGCGTCGGCTGCCGCGCTGCCTCCTTCCGCCCGCCGACGGCGTGCTGCACGAGCTGTGGGCCCACCCGATCGCCCTCGATGACAGCCCAACGCAGCTTGCGCTGCTGCTGCCCGCGCAGCTGCCCGAGCAGCCGTTTGCCGAGCCCTTCATGCTTGGCGCCGCCGACTCGACACACGCGCAGCGACAGCTATGCCGGCTCGGAAGGCCGTTCAGGCTGAAGCTGGACGCGGCGCAGCTCAAGCAGCTCGTCCGCTTCCACGTGGCGACCTTCGACCTTGTGCAGGCGGGCAACGCGGGCGAGCCGCTGCATCCGCTGCTCGCCGCGCCACGCCAGCTGATCCGCTGGAACAACAGACGAGGGACCTTTTCGGCCGAGAAGCTCTCGGATGCGCCTAAGCCAGCTGTGTCCGATG
>Ga0209713_10000317_pt1 | contig 26829 bp, 19 predicted proteins | sample ArcOceMetagenome_3_FD_187444 | JGI IMG/M metagenome (GOLD analysis project Ga0209713, IMG submission 187444) | Marine eukaryotic phytoplankton communities from Arctic Ocean - Arctic Ocean- Svalbard ARC20M Metagenome (SPAdes) (version 2) | ecosystem: Environmental > Aquatic > Marine > Oceanic...
CCTCCGCCTCCGCCTCCGCCTCCGCCCCCGCCCCCGCCTCCGCCTCCGCCTCCGCTTGCGCCTTCACCTGCACCTTCGTCCATTGGAGAACGCGAGCCGATCATTGTGCTTACACCGTCTCCTCTGCCCTCTGGCTCGCCATCACCATCGCCATCGCCATCGCCATCGCCTTCGCCTGGCATGGGCGTGCCGGGAGTGATTGACAATGTCGAGACGGGGCTTGACGGCAACCCGCCAGCTCTGCCACCACCTCCACCATTTGAAGCATCTCCGCCGCCGCAAGTGCCGCTGCCGCCTGGAGACGACAACGACGAAGATGACAATAGCGACGACGACGATGCCCACAGCAGCATCGTCGTACGTATCTCGATGGTTGCCAGTGGCGACGTCTCAGACTACGGCCAAGCGGCCGTCTCTGCCGCAGAGGCCGCCATGGCGACGGCCCTCAATCTCCTGCCAACAGCCGTCTCGCTCACGGTCACGGCCGGCAGCGTGAATCTGGTGTTCGACATTTCGGTCGGCGGCGCCAGCCAAGCCGTTCAGCTCGCTGCCGACGCCGCAGCCATCTTCTCTTCCGCGGTGGTGGCCGCGGCGATCCTCAGCCTCGCAGTGGTGACGGCGCCTGTCGTCGTCGTCGTCCCCGCAACTGGGCTCGTTGCTCCGCCGCGCCCTCCGCCAAGCTCGCCGCCAGTACCCTCGCAACCGCCGCCCTCACCATTACCACCACCACCCTCGCCACCGCCTCCCTTGCCCTCTCCACCGCCTCCCTCTCCGCCTCCACCACGCTTCCCTCCCGCGGTCCCGCTCGGTGAACCGCAGCGGCCGCCGCCGCCGCCGGCCTCGCCGTCGCCGGCCCCGCCGCCGCCAAGCCCGCCGCCTCCTGCGCCGCCGCCGCCAAGCTCGCCGCCTCCTGCGCCGCCGCCGCCAAGCCCGCCGCCTCCTGCTCCGCCACCGCCAAGCCCGCCCTCGCCAAGCCCGCCAGAAGGCGACGACTACTCGAGTGGGGCGGCAACGCCGAGCGGACCTGAGGAGGGCGAGGTCGAGATTGGGGGCGAGGGTGATCCGGCTTCGGGGGAGAAAGAGCTCTCTTCGGGCGGAGAGCAGCCCAGTGGAAGCGAGGGTGTCGTCGATGGGGAGGGAGAGGCCCGGCCGCCACCGCCGCGGCCGCCAAACGCACCGCCACGCGTGCAGCCGCCTGCACCGTTGACGTCGCCGCCGTTGAGCCTCCCTCGCCCGCCACCGGCGGCTGCGACGCCGCCCCCGTCGTTGCCGAGCACAGATGAGAGCGCCGAGGCGGTCACATCGAGCGGCGGCGGCGCGGGCGGCGCAGCGGTCGGCGTCGTGGTCGGGGTGGTCGTGCTGCTCGTCCTCGGCGGCGTCGCATGCGGCGTGTCGCGGCGGCGCGACGGCCATGCCTTCAAGGGCAGCCGGACGCGCATGATGATCAGCGTGACCACTCCTGACCGGCGCACGAGTGCTGCTCGCGGCGGTGGTGTCGAGCTCTCTTCGTCGCCACAGGCACTGATTGCACGGGCTGAGCCGTCTTCTTCAGACGCCTCGGTTCGCCGCCAGACGTCGATGAACAACAGTAAGATCCGCCGCCAGCGCTCACAGACGATTCCTACATTCGACGGCGTGGCACTGGTCTCGTCTGAACCTGCCGTATCGTTGTCTGGTCAAACTATACGGCGGCAGAAGTCGCTGACAGGCCAGCTGGTTCCACGTCAGGGAGCAGCGGGCGGGAGAGCCGCAGCGCCAGGGCCTGCGTTCATGCCTTCGGAGTGGGGTGGAGGCGGTCACGACGCGCGGTGCACAGTACGCTCAGAGTCTCGAATATGAAAATTGATCGGGTCCCGATTACGGTAAATCCCACCATTTTCTCGGGGAGCCCGACGTGTTCAGAGCGAATTATTCGTTTATTGAGCTTCGAAAGAAACCAAACGGGACGAATGACCTTCCCATACCGACCCGCGATTGTCTTTTCCTTGACTTCAGACCCGGATTTGTGTATGCATGTGCATGTCATGGAATGAGGGTGCTTCTGAAGTTCTGATGCTGCATGCGGCGCGTGTGTCGCGACCTGCCCATTGGTGCATCGGGGTCGCATGCATGGTGTGGGAACGTATGTAAAGTATGTCCGTGGCGGCGAGCCGCGCATGCGCGCGACGCGCTCAGCCGCCAAAGGCGAGGTCGAAGGCCTCGGACATGCGGGACGCCAGGATGTTGGCGTAGCGCTTCTTGGAGCGGCGCAGCTGCTTCTTGAGCGACTTGCGCACGTACTTGTTGAACTCGTCCTCCGAGCCCCACTCGGTGCGGATGGCCTTGAGCACGTAGGCGCGGTCGCTCGGCTTGGCGCAGTTGACCTCGAGGCAGTCGAAGTTCTCAAACCAGCTCTTCTCCTCGGCGTCGAGGCCGACTTTCTTGCAGCCGAACTGCCACTGCGGGTTGAAGATCGTCGGCCACTTGAGCGAGAAGAGGTGGAGCCGTTCGTCGAGCTGCCCCTCGTTGTTCTTGCAGAAGGTCGCGAGCTCGAAGACGCACCAGAGGCGCGAGAAATACGAGGGCGAGACGAACGCGATCATGTTGTCCGACACGAGCACGGAAAACAGCATCAGCGGGGCGAGGCGCATGTTCCGAGGCGGCCCCACCGCGCGCGCGGCAAGGCACCACCGTGCCGAAAAGTGTAATTTGCTTTCACCAAACTTCTCGGCGGGGGTCTGCAACTCGGAACTCGGACGTCGCCGACGACGTCGAGCTGCACGCTGCTCGACGAGCTTGTGGCGGCGCTCGGCGTGACGTTGCCAATCTCCACCGACGTAGCGGCTCCTCGTCCTCGATGAGCCTGATCGACCCGCCACCGCCCGCGCGCTGCACGCCTGGCGCAGCGCGCGTGGCGACCGGCGCAGCGCTCTTTGCTGTGGTGAACGCCGCCGCTACCGCTCTGTACCGGCGCGGAGGTGCCTCCGTCGTTAGCCTCTACGTCATTCGCTCTCCGGCTGTGTACCTCATCAACGCGGCGCTCGTGGCGGTGCAGGACGGCCGGACAGCCGCGGTCGCCGTGCTGCTACTGCGCACGGGCAGCGAAAAGGCCTCGCGCCTCGCCCTCACACGCAGCATGCTCAAGTCCACTGCGCAGTTCCTGCTGTCCGTGGCGCTCTTCTATGCGACCTACTCGGACGCCTTCACCGTCTTCAAGGGCGTCAGCGTGCTGAGCACCTTGCTGGTGGCGCGCGTGCTGCTTGGCACGGGCGAGCGGCTATCGGCGCGCGAGCTGGGCTGCGGCGTCCTCATTCTCTGCGGCATAGCGCTGATCGCCCAGCCCGCCGCGATCTTTGGGTCGGCGCTGCCGCTGCCGCCGTCGCCGCCGCCGCCGCCGCCGTTGTCGTCTACCACGACGGCGCACGGAGCCGAATGGGTGCCGCGGGCCGGTGCGGGGCTCGCCGTGGCCGCCGTGTCGGGCGTGCTGTCGGCCGTCTCGGGCAGCCTCGTGAGGATGCTGAGCGTGACGGGCGGCCCGCACGACGGCCACGCAACGCCGGCGCTGCTGCTGTCCTTCCTCACCGCCACCATGTTTGCCTTCTTTGGCAGCCTCCACCTCGGCACGCGCTTCTCCGGCCTCGCGGATGTCGAGGGTTGGCAGTGGGGCGCATGGCTGTGGCCGGCGGACGCGACGGACTGGGCGCTCATCGCGCTGAACTCGGCGTGCACCATCGGCGCGCACCTGGCCACCGCCGCCGGCTACAGAGACACGCGGGCGGGCGTCGTCGCCTTCTTGCAGCTCACCGAGATGCCGTGGGTCTACGTGCTCTCGGCGGGCGTGCTCGGCGAGCCCACCACCGTGCTCGCGACCGCCGGCAGCACGGTGGTCTTCGTCGGCGCGCTGGCGGCGGCGCTGCAGCAGAACAAGACTTGAGGGGAGTGGTAGATGCATGCACACATAAGCAAATACATTTTCTATGCTGTTGCTGCAGCAGGCGACGCGGCCGCCGCGGGCGCCTTCGCTTCCGCGTCCCCAAACTTGGCGATGAGCTCGTTGAGGGTCACCTTGCCGGAGCCGTCCGTGTCGGTGCTGCTGAAGATCGCGGTGAAGCGGTCCTGGCTGCCGTCGCCCTTTTTCAGCGTCGCCGGCAGCCCGAAGAGCCCGCGGACGCGCTCGTTGCTCTGCAGCGCCTTGCGCAGCTCGTACTTGCCGATGCGGCCGCAGCCGTTGCTGTCGACCAGGCCGAAGAGCTCGACCAGCTCGTCGCGCGAGCGCGCCGGGAGACCCAGGACCGCCTGGAACTCTTTGAGCGTCACCTTGCCCTGAGGGGCGCGTCGCGCGCGGCGCCAGTTGATGAGGGGTTGCAGAGAGAGGGTGGGAGGGGGTGCACGAGACGCCTTTTGGGCGGCAGCGGGCCGCTGCGCACCGATTCATCCGCGTCCATCTGCTTGAAGAGCGCGTCGAAGCGCGCCTGTGAGCCGTCGCCTCGCTTGATGTTCGCCGGCAGCCGGAGCAGCTCTCTCAGGCGCGCCTGATCCTTGAGCGCCTTCCTGAGCTCAAACTTGCCGACGAGCCCGCAGCTGTTGCCGTCGACCAGCCTAAAGACCTCTTTCACCTGCTCGTAGCTGAGCGTCGGCACGAGGGCGCCGCCAGGCAGCTCCTCCTCCTGCTCCTCCTTTTGGATCGCACCCGCCGAGCCGGCCGTCGCGCCCGCCCGCTGTCTCGACCCCTTTGCGGCCGATCCAAAACCCGCACCCAGGTTCTTGGTGAGCTTGCTGAGGAGCTTGAGTCTCATGTCTTACGAGGGGCCGTCGCGGTGGGGGTGCAGAAGTCGGAACTCGGCTAGGATTAGCGAAAAAAGTATTGAAAAGTTGCTGGGATAACTATCGCATGCACGCCTCGCATTACGGCGAGCAGCTAACAGCGTAAACAGCACGTAACCTGTGTTAACGCTACGCTAGCAACTGTGGGTGGCTGGGGAACATGCTAGGCGACGCTCTGGCTAGCACAACGTGTGATGGCATCCCGATGCTCTCCACGCGGGCACGCTCCCAGCATACAGCGGCGCCACTCGAGGGTGCGCTCGACAGCCACTCTGCAGACGCTGTCGGCACCTCGTCCGACACGCATGCAGCAGCCTCGTCGACGTCACCGCAGCGGATAGCGGCCCGCAAACGAGCGGTGCTGAGGATCGTCCTGGTGTTTGTCATCGGCATCGGTGCCCTCGTGCTAGCAAAGCTCACCGGGCTGACGGACAGACTCGACAAGCAGCATATCCGCGAGCTCATGAAGCGAGGCGGCGTTCTCGGCATATTAGCCTTCGTGGCGCTGTTCAGCCTCGGCGAGCTGCTCAGTATCCCAGGCGCGGTCTTCGTGGCGGCCGCGGTGGTCTCGTACGGCCGGATAGTCGGAGGCGTGCTCTCCTACGGATCGGGTGTGGTGAGCGTCTCCGTGGGCTTTGCGGTGGCGAGGCTGCTCGGCGGCAGGCAGCCCATCGCCGGTCTCGCGTTGCCGCGCTGCTTGGAGAGGTGGATCGACGGGCTGGAGGCCTACCCAATCCGGTCCATCGTTGTGCTGCGCCTCTTCTTCGCGCTCGCGCCCGTGTTCAACGCTGCGCTTGGGCTGACGCGAGTGCGCTTCAGCAGGTATCTGATCGGCAGCTCGCTCGGGCTCGTCGTACCCGTGACACTGCAGGTGCTATTGTTAGACGCGACGTTGAACTAGCTGTACAAATAAGCATGCACTGTCCCTATCACCGCATGCACATGCAAAATGACATATCCGTATCTCCGCATGCGCATGCCATGTGGTTCTGGTTGGGGTCGGGGCGCGTGGTCTAGGCGGGCTCCTCGCCTCTCCTCCTCCATGCACCTCCATCCCAGCGCACGCCGTCGCTAGGTTGGGAATGGGTGGAGTGCAGGCCCGCCTCGGCCCGCCAGCCCGTCGTGGTTCACGCGCCGCCAAGGTTGACGACGTACATCTCGAAGGGCTTGGTCTGCGTCAGGTAGCGGAAGAGCTCCTGAAGCTGCACGACGAGGCAGCCCTTGTTCACCTGCAGCGCGCAGGTGTTCGTCTCCTCGCAGCAGCGCTGCTGCCACTCGTGCTCGTACGCCAGGTCGAACTCGTCGGTGAGCACCCGCTCGATGCGCGGCAGCAGCAGCGGCACGCCGTCCTCGGAGTGGCGCCCCGCGCCGGTGACAATCCTCAGGTCGCCCGACATGAAGTTGCCGATCTCGTGGCGCAGCACGTGGCGCACGGCGCACGCCGCCGTCTGCTGCGTGAAGCCGTGCAGGTCGATCGTCAGCGGCTCGTCGTCGAGCCAGTGGCCGATCGCGTGCGACTGGACGGCGAGCGCGTAGAGCTGCATCGCCTCCTCCTCCATGGCCGCGTCGGCGCACGCGTCGATTGCCTGCATGTAGAGGAAGCGGTCGCACTCGACCCCCTCGGCGCGCGCGCGCAGCAAGAGCTCGCGCGTCGGCTGCCACTCGCCCGCGGCGCGACACGCGCTCGCGGCCGCCGTGAAGGCTCCCGGCGTGCGCAGCCCGCGGTCGGTCATGTCGCGCAGCAGCTCGCACGCGAGGCGCCACTCGGCGCTCCGCGCGCACGCCCAGATCGCGGCCTCGTACGCGACCGCGGTGGGGTAGACGTGCTCCTCCATCCGCCGCAGCAGCTGCACCGCCTCCTCCCACATGCCGACCCGCCCCGCGAGCGAGATGAGCGTCGGGTAGTCCTCCTCGTCGACGGGTAGTCCTCGTCGACGGAGCAGCTGCTGAATATCATGTCGCGTCGCGTGCTCGTCGGCGACAGCCGCCGCCCCGCTCGCGTCTGTCGCGGCCGCCGCCGCCTCCAGCAGCCTCGACTGCAGAGCCGCCGCCCTGCCGACGGCGGCCGACATCGCCGGCGGGCCGACGCGCAGCGGGGCGAGGGGCGCCGACGGCGACGGCGTCGGCGCCACGGGCGGCGCGAGGAAGGCGGCCGCCGAGGTAACGAAGCTCAAGGCCAACATGCTGAATAGGTTGGCTGCCTGGCGGCAGCTCCCAGCTGCAGAAGGCCGCCGCAGCTTCTCCAAGAGGGCACGAGCGTGCGGTGGTTTGCTTGCTTGGAAGATGCGCCCCATTTTGACAGAGCCAGCCGCTGCGCCGCTGATACTCCACACCGTCTAGTGCCTCGGTGCAAAGTACCGCACGCAAGCGAACTTCTCGCTGATAGACTCGCGCTGCCAGAGCCTCGGCTGAGAACAAAAGACCTCGCCTCGCCGCGCACCGTCGCTTCAATGTCGGGCTGGTGCACGATCGAGTCTGACCCGGGCGTCTTCACCGAGCTCATGTCGGAGATGGGCGTCAAGGGCGTGCAGGTCGAGGAGATCTACTCGCTCGACAAGGAGACGCTGAGCGGCCTCGGGTGCGCCGCCGCGCGCGCGCCTTGCCCTCACGCTGCAGCCCTCCCGCGCCCGCTCGTGCCGACCCGGCTGCCCCTCGCCACCGCGCCGCAGGCCGGTCCACGGCCTCATCTTCCTGTTCAAGTGGCGCTCCGAGAAGGACGACCGACCGGCCGTGACCAACTACTCCGACTACCTCTTCTTCGCGACGCAGATGATCCACAACGCGTGCGCGACGCAGGCGATACTGTCGATCCTGCTCAACAGCCCGTCGGTCGAGCTGGGCGAGGAGCTCGAGTCGTTCAAGGCCTTCACCAAGGACTTCCCGCCGGAGCTCAAGGGCATCGCCATCTCCAACTCGGAGATGGTGCGCAAGGCGCACAACTCGTTTGCGCGGCCCGAGCCATTCGTGTCCGAGGAGAAGCGCGTCGCCGACAAGGACGACGACGTCTTCCACTTCATCTCGTACATCCCGTGCCAGGGCAAGCTCTACGAGCTCGACGGCCTCAAGGAGGGGCCGATCCTGCTCGGCGACATCGAGGGCGACTGGCTCGACGCGGTGGGGCCGATGATCCAGAAGCGGATCGAGCAGTACTCGACCAAGGAGATCCGCTTCAACCTGATGGCGGTGGTGGCCGACCGGCAAGAGCGCCTCAAGAAGGAGCAGGCCGTCGTCGAGAAGGAGAAGAACATGACCATCGGCAAGGTGCAGGCGCGCGCGGGCAAGCTGCCGACGCAGTCGGAGCTCGACCAGCTGGTGCGCGACCACCCGGCGCCGCCCGCGCAGGGCGAGGTGGCGGTCGACGAGCGCACCGTCGAGCAGCTGCTGATCGCGCTCGCGCACGTCTCGCGCCGCTCGGGCATGCTGACGGCGGACTTGATGCAGGAGGAGGCGAAGCGCGCGCAGTGGAAGCTCGAGAACGTGCGCAGACGGCACAACTACGTGCCGTTCATCGTCAACTTCCTCTCGATACTGGCGGAGAAGGGCGAGCTGATGTCCGCCGTCGAGGCTGCGAAGAAGCGCCACCGCAAGGGGGGGTCGGCGTAGCCACGAGGCGCGGAACGAGCGGGCATCTGGCGGCCACGCGCGCGAGTCTGGCGGTGCGCGGGGCCTGCGCCTGCGCCGTCTCCCCGCGAGAGGAGCCCGGTACGTTTTGTTGGGCGCGCGGCTCTAGTATAATGCTGTTTCTAAACAGGGCCGCGCCGAAGCCTCCTTGATCAACAAGGGGGTGAAAGCAGCGTAATGGGATTTTGGGCCGAAGCCCAATTTCGCTCGAGCCTGAAGCACTCGAGCCGATGCCCGGTGACGACCGCTCAGCGGCCTTCAACAGAGAGGACCTCGGCGAGGTCATGTACGTGCCGCGCCTCGGCCGAGCCCGCCACACGCAAGCCAGCCTGCGCGCGGACACGCGTCCCTTCTCGGAACGGACCGCCCGCCGGCTCAATCGGCCACGCCCTCTCCTCGTGTGCTCGCAGGCTGATGCTGCGGGCCGCCGCGGCCAACAAGGGCCTCGATATGTCGGACGCCTTCGAGAGCTACGCCGGCCGCGGCCGCGACGCCAACCTTGGCATCATGCAGAAGGGACGCTTCAACGCGGCGATGACCGACATGTTCAAGCGTCTCGCGGCCGACCAGCAGTCGCTGCGCACCATCTGCAGAGCGTACGGCACGGGAGACCCCGACCCGCGCGAGCCAGGTGGCTACATGCAGGTGCAGTACAAGCAGTTTGCTCTCGACTTTGATGACGTGCGGCTGCCGTCGTTCCGCGGCCCGGACGTCGATGCGCTCGGTCCGCTGCTGCCGGCGCTGCAGCAGCTGCGGCTGTTCGCGACGAAGCAGAAGCTCGACCTGACCGACGCGTTCGAGGAGGCGGCGGGCAAGGGGCGCGACGCGCAGCTGGGGATCATGGCGAAGAACCGCTTCCGCGCGGCGATGGGCGCCATGTTCAAGGGCGAGTGCGGCTTCGAGGTGCTCAACGGCATCTGCAGGGCGTACGGCACGGGCGACAAGGACCCGCGCGACCCAAGCGGCGCGAGCATGAAGGTGCTCTTCAAGGAGTTTGCTCTCGACTTCGACAACATGCAGCCGCCCGCCGTCAACGAGCCGTCGCCCGAGGCGGAGCTGATGGCGTCGCTCCGCCAGATGCGGCTGTTCGCGCAGGACAAGCGGCTCGACCTGACGGACTTCTTCGAGTCGTACGCGGGCAAGGGGCGCGAGGCGCAGCTGGGGCTGATGCCGAAGAACCGCTTCCAGGCGGCCGTGTGCGACATCTTCAAGGGCATGACCGTGCCGATGCGCGTGCTCGACCTGATCGCCACGACGTACGGCGCGGGCGACGCCGACCCGCGCGAGCCGGGCGAGTACCTCAAGGTGCAGTGGAAGAAGTTCGCCGTCGACTTCGACCGGATCGACGTGCCGCCCGAGAAGGCGCGGCAGCCGTTCTCGCAGGACATGGTCGACGCGCTCTCCGACCTCAAGGGCGAGGCGGTGCGGCGGAAGCTCGACATGACCAACTGCTTCGAGTCGTACGCCGGCGGCGGCGTCGACTACAACCTCGGCGTCATGCAGAAGGGGCGCTTCTGCTCGGCGCTCGCGGTGCTCTTCCCGTCGATCTCGCTCTCCGACGCGCTGCTGCGCCGCATCTGCGCCGCCTACCCCGCCGGCGACCCCGACCAGTCGCCGGCCGGCGGCACGATGAAGGTGCAGTGGCGCCAGTTCGCCATCGACTTTGACGAGAGCATCCCGGAGCCGTGGCACGCCGGCAAGGCGCCGCCACCGCGGTCGCTGTGAGGATGCACCACCCACCATGGCGGGCGCGAGCGAGACCTGGCCCTCCCTCGTGGCACGGCGAGACCCCGACACAGCCCCAACCAACACACATGCCGATAGCACCCTGACCTTGTGCGTTGTGCACCCGCCCCGAGTCGCCTGCGCGTCTCCATAAGTGATACTTTAGCAGCATTGGAGGTTGATATGAATGGGTTCAACAACCACACCAAATACACGAAACTTTCACGCATCCTGACGGAGGCACTCGCTCGTGGGCCGCGCACTGCGCGGGCATGGCCGCGGGCCATGCGCACCGTCTGTTCTGCGGCGAAGTTGCCATCTTTCTGAGCCCCGGAAGTCGGTACACATGCACGTCGATGGCAGCATTCCATGCCTGCGGCAGCGTCAGTGTCTGTTCGGGCGGCACGCCCACGTTGACATCGCGCGGCGGGTGGAGCGTCGCGACCGTGACCGCGTGCGGCACCGCGAGTATGTTGCGCCACACGTCAGCAATCAGGCGGTGCGGCATGTCCTGGTTCATCAGGAAGATGAAGGTGGCGGCGCTGAGATCGGTCCTCCGCGCGTCCTCGTTGAGGAACTGGATACCGCCCGCGCACTTCTTCGAAGAGCGGAGAGCGCTGAGCGCCGATACCGCCATTGCATGCCGCTCACGCGAGAGCTCGACACCGACGCTGCGCTTGGTGCCGCAGAGCAGGTGCGTGAGCAACACCAGCGCGCCTCGGCCCGAGCCCAAATCGAAGAATATGTCGCTGGCTCCCGGTCGCACCGCGCGCAATACTGTAGCCCACGAGGAGAGTAATATTTCACCGTAATTGACGGCCTTCTGGCCGCCAAGCGACAGTGTTGACGTGCTTGATGTCTTGCGATGATATGGCAAAGGCGCGCTCGAGTGTGAGCCCGAGCGAGTCGTAGTAAAGAGCTCCGCCAGACGGGTCTCAAGCGCGCTGCTGTCCTCAGGGCAGGAGTGGGTGTCTAGGGTCTGCATTGAAAACAATGTCCCGAGGACAGGCGGCGCCGTGTTGGCGGGCGTCGTTGTCACGCACCGCGCGCATACGCATCGCGACGACATATACATGCAGTCGACCCTCGCGGCAGCCGCGGGCGCAGCCGTCGGCGTCGCAGTCGGCGTGTATCTCTGCCGCTCTGTGAAGCCACCTCCCAAGCCTCGGCTCAAGCCGGTCATCACGGACAAGGCATCACCAGCGGCGGGCCATTGTACGCTGCCCTCAAACACGCCTCGAGCATGGCTCAAGACGCCAGCCCGCTGCACACCTCATCCAAGTCTCGTTGTCATGGTCGCAGACTCCCAGGCCATCATCAACGGCGGCGAGGTCTTCGTTTCCGGGCTGCTGCCGATCACGCCGGACGGCACCAAGCTCGCGGACAAGTCCTTCGAGGTGCAGGCCAACACAGTCCTCGACAACCTCGGCGCAATCCTGGAGGCTGCAGGCTCCTCGTACAGCCAGCTGCTGCAGGTGCGTGTCTACATCAGCTCCATCGACGACTGGGGAACTTTCAACAAGCTGTACGAGCAACGGCTGGGAGCGCACAAGCCAGCCAGGGCCGTGGTCCCGGTCCCTTGCCTTCACTACGGCTTCATGCTCGAGGTGGAGGCGATGGCGGCCCACTCACTCAGTGGCTAGTACGCTCACAGTACTCTCATCACTAAAAATTGAACACGTTTGCCGCGAGAGTCAGGTGCCGCTCCTCAATCAAGCATCGCGTCGTCGGGCCTGCCCGGCGCCTCCCGGACAGCGGCGTGCGGCTGCGTGACTGGCGGAGCTGGCGCCGTGGGCACCGGCAGTCCAAAGACGCGTGGTGCTGGCTGCTGCGGCGTCGGGCAACATCACCGCACGACTCATCAACCGCGCGTTGCTTCCCACGAGAGCTTGAGCACGGCAGGTGTCGCAATGCTTGCGCCCGAACGCAACGCGCGCGACATTTGGCGTCGTGGCCCGCCCGTCATCTCGACTGCGCCGCCGGCCGCCCCGCCGGCGCCACCCGTGCCTCCACCGCACCTTCGGGAGGCTGCGGCCGCGCGCTGCATCCAGCGTCGGGCGCGGCGCCGCTCGGGGCAGAGCACGACCTCGACGCGCAAGGAGGTGGCCGATATCCTTCGCCGCAAGCGCCAGAGCCGCGAGCGCCAGGGTCGTGCAGTCCCTCTCGACGAGCCGATGGACGCGCCTCCCGTGCCCGTCGCCGCCGACCCCGATGCATCACCTGCCGCCGGCGCCTCGCAGCTGGAGCTGCGGCTCCAGGAGCTCCAGCGGGTGGTGGACGTCGAGCGTTGTCGAGTGGAGGAGCTCGAGCGCGAGCAGAGGGGGCTGTTCGAACGCACCGGCGGCTTCGTGACGGGCCTGCCTGCGGGCGACGAGGCCGATGGGAGCGACGCTCAGAGCGACGGCAGTTTGCTCGAGGAGATGGAGGGCGAGGAGGACGAGGAGGACGCGGAGGATGAGGACCTCGAGGACGAGGACGAGGACGAGGACGAGCATGACGAGTCGGAGGAGGAGGCGGAGGCGGACGAGTACCGTGCGACCCATGGCCGCGGTTCCGTGCAGCGCGCCAGCCTGGAGGAGTTCACCGCGCTCGAGCGGGCGTGCTCGGGGGACGACAGCAGCCCGCGTGCGCTTGCCGACGCGACGCCGACGCCGCCCTCGGTGCCGCCGCGGATTGCGGTCGTCGAGGCGACCGCCCGCGCGCCGTCGCGGGGCCAGCCGTCGCCGGTGACGCCGACAGTCCTGAACTTTGGCGGCTCGCCCGCCGGCTGCTGGCCTCCCGCGGGCACGCCCACCGCTGCCCTGCCGCCGCAGCAGCAGCCACCGGCGGCGCTGGCGGCGCCGGTGCCGGTGCCGGCACCGGCGGCGCGCGAGCAGACCGAGTGGCAGCCGCCGCGCTGGATGCAGCCGCCGCCGCAGCCGGGCGTGCCGGGGGTGGGCGGCGCCAGCGGTGCGGCGTCGTACGCGACGACGCCGTCGCAGTCGGCGCAGTGCAGCCCGCGCAGCTCGGCGTCGATGGCGTCGTGGTCGGCGGACAAGCTCGGCTCGATCCTCTCGTACCTCGAGGAGAGCGAGCGCCGCTCGGCCGACAAGCACCCCACGACGGCCGCCGGCGCCGCCTCCGCCATCGCCTCGCGCGGCCGCACGACGCCGCTGCCTCCCGCCGCGACGATCAGCACGGAGGCGGACGGCGCGGGCGCGGGCGCGCCGCCGCAGCGGTCGGCGGAGGCGTGCGTCACGCCCGAGCCGCCGAGCGGCGGCAAGCAGGCGGTGCGGGCGGCGGAGCTGGCGACGACGGTGTACGCGGGCGTCAAGCAGAAGATGAGCGCGATGAAGGGCGAGCTGGCGACGCTGCGCGAGGGCAGCGCGCGGCTGCAGGAGGAGCTGCGGTGCGCGCGCGAGGACGGCGCGGCGGCGACGCGGCGCGCCGAGGAGGAGGGCGACGCGAAGACGCTCGCGGCCAAGGCGGCGTCGGAGGCGGCGGTGGCGCGCCACCTGGCGTTCATCGACCGGCTGCTCGCCGACAAGGAGGAGCTGAGCAAGCGGTGCGAGAGCCTCACCGAGCAGGCCAAGGCGGTCGAGGACAAGTTCTCGGCGCAGCTCGCCCGGCAGGAGGAGACCTTCGCCAAGGAGCTGAAGCGGCAGAAGGCGCTGTGGGCGCAGGCGGAGGGCGCGCGGCGCGAGCAGTGGGTGGCCGAGAAGACCAAGGAGATCAAGGACGCGACGGTGCGCGGGCTCGAGCCCGACATCCAGCGGCTGGTGGGCAAGCAGCGCGAGGAGGTGCGGCGGCTCGAGACGCAGCTGCGCGACGAGAGCAAGCGTGAGGTGGCGTCGGAGCGCGCGCGCGCGCAGCGCGAGATGGCGCGGCTGCAGGAGGCGGGCGCCGCCGAGCGGCAGGCGGCCGTCGAGAAGGAGCGCGAGGCGTGCCAGCGGCGCCTCGCCGAGATGTCGGCGCACTTCGAGGAGCAGCTCCACGCGCAGCGGCTGCGGCAGGCGAGCCAGGCGCAGGCGGAGCGCGAGCAGGGCGACGAGGGACGCCGCCGCGAGCTGCGCTCGCTCGAGGAGCAGCTGCGCGAGGCGCGGAGCGGCGCCGAGGCGGCCGCGCAGCTCGGCCGCGCCGAGCGGGCGGCGCGCGAGAAGGAGCTCGGCGACGGCCACGCGGCGGCGCTCGCGGCGGCGCAGCAGGCGCACGAGGCGGAGCGGCGCGAGTGGGAGGAGCGGCAGGAGGCGACGCTGCAGGCGCGGCTCGCCGACGAGCGGGCGGCGCTCGAGGCGAAGAGCTCCGAGCGGCGCACGCGCGAGATCGAGATGGTGGTGGGCAAGCTCGGCGCCGAGATGGCGCTCGCGGGCAAGGGCGCGCAGCAGCGGCTCGAGAAGGAGACGGCGGAGCTCGAGCGGCGCCACGCGGCCGAGCGCAGGGGGCTCGACGAGCAGCTGTCGCAGCTCAAGGCCAAGTACGTGCGCGCCGTCGAGGGGCAGTCGCAGCTCGAGCAGGCGCTGCGGCACAGGGGCGACGAGCTCGCCGAGCAGCAGCTGCAGCAGCAGGGCGCCGCCGCCGAGGCCGACAGCCTGCGCGCCGCGCTGGCGGCGCAGCGCGACGAGCTCGACGCCGAGGCGCGCCGCGCGGTGGCGCTCGCCGAGGGGCGCGCGTCGCACGCCGAGGGCGAGCGGCAGACGGCGGCGCAGGCGGCGGCGGCGCTGCGCGCGCAGCTCGAGCAGGCGGCGCACCACGGCGCGGCGCAGCTCGTGCACGAGCGGCAGCGGCAGGAGGCGGAGCTGCTGCACGTCGAGGAGCGCGTGCGGCAGGCGATCGTCTCCAAGGACGGCGTCATCGACTCGCTGCAGGCGCGGCTCAACCAGGCGCAGCAGGCGCTCCACGCGACGCAGCAGCAGCTGCACACCACGCAGCAGGAGATCCTCAGCATGGAGTGAGCGACGGACGACGACGACGACTCGGTTGGGGGTGATGGGACGGGTTGGCCATGGGTGGGGCTGGGAGCGGCGGGAGCGCCGCGGGGAGGGGGGTGGGGGAGTTCCGAGCGACGAGCGACGGGCCGCAACAACGGGGAGAGAGGGGAGGGCCGGGGCTCGAGAGGCTGTAGAAGCCGCGAAACCGGAAATCGCTGCAATGGGCGGACTCAGCTCGTCTGCCCCCATGGCGGCGCTCCGATGACAATATCAGAATGGAGAGACTCAACTACAAATAATGCAAACATACGAGATCTGCGGAGATAATGGTGGTGGCACCCTCGCCCTGCCCTGCGCTGCTGCGCACGGAGGCACGGTAAGGTGAGCGCGTAGGGGTCGCACCTGCATGATGCCGTCCAACAGCTCCATGAACGCAAGGTACGCTACAGCCGCTAGCTCGCGATCGTCGTGTACTCGTGCATAGCCATCGCAAACGCGTTCGAGAGCACAGCGAGCTGCTCCTTCTCCCGTGCGAGAGGGTGTGCGAATCGTCGGGTGTCCTGCGGCGTGCCGTCCCACGTGGAAGGGCCCTCCTGCTCACTAGACGTCGGCGGCACGTCGAGCCGAAGAGGGAACGAGGCGGCGCCAGAAGCTGGTCTTGGTGGTCTACCGTTGGCCGCCATTAGTCCGGCCAGTGACGGCGTGCACTCTCCTCCTGTAGCCGCCAACTGCGCGCGTCCCTGGCAAAGAGCTTTTTGGTGGCCGTGGTCACCGCCGACTAATTTGCGCTGGCCATGCTTCTCCTAGCCCCCTCGATCGCCGCTGTGGACCCCTCGATCACCGCCGTGGACCGTCCTCCCCGCCCCAGCGCCGGGTGTGGCACCAAGGAGCCCTTCAAGCCGAGCGATTCGCCCCAGCGCTTCTCCTTCTCTGCCAAGGACGACACGCAGCCCGAAGGCGACGCGGAGCGCTGGTACTGGCTCAACTTGCCCAAGGTCTACGAGAAGCGGACGCCCGCGGCGCTGGTTCTCTCCTTCCACGGGTTCTACGACCAGGCCAGGGACGAGATCTACGAGGACTCGCTTCCCACCTGGATCGACCGCCACGAGAAAAACGTGGTGACGGCCTACCCCGTGGGCAGCAGCGACGTCGACAACGACCACGCCGCCTACGAGCGCTTCGGCTGGAATATCGACGGCAACGGGCTCAACAAAGAGTCTGGGCCGATGGGCCCCGTGTGCGACCACGAGAGGATGCCAGCGGACGAGTACACGTGCTACAAGAGCTGTCGCAAGAGCGCCGCCGGCTGCAACGAGAAGCACGGCTGCAACTGCGCCAGCTGCATGCAGGACAGCCGGTTCGTGCGCCAGCTGCTGGACAGGCTCGAGTCGGAGCTGTGCATCGACCTCGACCGCATCCACTTGACGGGCATCTCCAACGGCGCCCTGATGGTCTACCAGCTCGCGCTCGACCTCGCCGGTCGCGTCGCCTCGGTCGCGCCCGTCGCTGGCAGCCGCTTCCTCGGCTACAACCACCAACCTGTCGCACCCGTCGCGCTGCTCGACATCCACGGCTACGCAGACATCTACGTCCCCGCCAACGCGAGCGCGCGCACCGTCACCAAGACGACCAACGTGACGAAGCCGCTCAAGCACCGCACGGTCGTGACGACCACCACCGTCACGACCGAGGTGCTCGCGGGGCCGGCCGGCTCGATCGTGAGCGAGGACGACTTCTACTACACGCCCTTGGCCAATCTGACCGCCGCCTTCGCCGCCGCCAACGGCTGCGCGGGCGGCAACCTGCCGCATCCGACGCGGTGGGACGGCGTCCGCGACTTCTCGTGCAACCGGCCGCACGGCGAGTGCGGCGCGTCCGCCGTCGTCCAGTGCGCCGGAGATTGGGGGCACACGTGGCCACTGCACGAGGTGTACCCCCTCGCGTACGCCGAGCTCGTCCTCGACTTCTTCAAGCGCCACCCGCTTCGGAATCGTGGCGATGGTGCCGGCGGCGATGCCGAGGGGCTGCACGACGCCGTCGAGGTGGCGTGACGAGAGCTCCGCTCCTGAAATCCCGACCTGCTGTTCACCATCCTTGCTGCTGGAATCATCCTGAACCCCGGTGTCCATTGTGACCATGTTCTTATATTGCATGTATGTGGTATTATAGACAAAAATTCTACGCTCCCGTCGCCACGTCTCTCGCTCCTAAAATATGTGCCGACGTCGACATGATGCTCAACAAGTACAAGATGCGAGGGCCAAGCCCTCGAATGAAATCCATGGCCCGTCCTCCCGGGGAGCCCCAGCGGCGGCACCGTCCCCGCGGCGACAGGCCGCACGCCATGCTTTTGAGCCCTCATGAGGACGTGTCGAGCGCCGCGTTGAGCAAATTGTGCATCTCGCTCGACGAGAGGCTCAGGAAGAGGTCAGACACGAAGTCAGTCGACTGGCCGGCGGGCGACGCCGCCGGCTCGTCCTCCAGCAGCTGCTGCGAATGGTGCGGCTGCTGCGAATACTGCGCCTTCTGCGGCGGCGACGTCGAGTGCACGTTCGCCTGCACCGACGGCAGCCCGCCTGCTACCATCGAGCCGTGCTGCGCCTCGTCGCGCGTCGCCTGATGCGACGCGTTGCCGCCGCGCGGCGCGCGCTCGTCGGGTGGCGCGCCTCCTCCGCGCCGCCGTCGGCGCTGCCGCTCGTGCGGGATGCAGACGCGCCCGAGGCGCACGCAGCGCGCGCACGGGCCGTCGGAATGGCCGACGCACGCCGCCTTGGCCTTGTAGCACTCGGTGCACGCGCCGCGCTTCTTGGCCGGCTCGGCGGCCGCCGCGGGGTCGGGCTGCGCGGTGGTGGTTGTGGCGACGCCCATCCCGTCCACCGACGCGCCCTCCATCGGCCGCGCGCGCTTGCGCGAGTCGGCGGCGGCGGCACCGGCGGGGGGCATGCTCAATGGCGGCGGCGGCGGCGGCGGCATGGCCGCGCAGATTGCAGCGCCGACGGTTCCGCCGAATTCGCCAACGTCGACGGCACCGCCGACGGCACCGCCGACTGCGCCGCCGCACGAGCCGATCATCCCGCCGAAGCTGGGGAGGCCGATGCCGGGGAACTGCGCGACGAGCCGCTGCATCTGCTCGACGCTGCTCGAGTGCAGCTGATCGACGACGCTGCTCTCCTCGAGGCCGCCGCCGCCGCCGCCGCCGCTGCTGCTCCCCTGCTGCTGGAGGCTGCTGCTGCTGCTGCCGCTGCCGCTGCTGCTGCTGCCGCTGCTGCTGCCGCTGCTGCTGCTGCTGCTGCCGCTGCTGCTGCTGCTGCTCGCCTGCTGCGACATCCCCGACGCTGACGACAGCGTGCATGATGGCGGCGGAGGCGGCGGGGGCGGCAGCGGCGCGACGACGCCCTGCGCGAAGCTCGGGGTCTGCAGCCCGCCCGCCATCAGCGCGGCCTCGGCCCACGCGGCGCCCGCGCGCGCCGCCTCCTCCCGCGCCGCGCGCGCGCGCGCCTCGAGCGCCGTCGCCGTGAGGCCGTTCCGCTCGCACGGCTCGAACGACTGCGCCGCCGTCAGCTTGGCCTCGGCGCGCAGCTGGTCCGCCACCAGCAGCTGCGGCGTCGGCAGCGGGAACGGCGCCGGCTTGATGGGTGTCGGCTCGGCCGTCGGCGGCGTCGGCTGACCGTGCGCGGAGGCGGATGCGCCAGGCGGCGCGGTGAAGTGCGGGTGGAGCGGAGCGTCGGGCGCGCACTCGACGCAGGTGGGACCCGCCGCCGTCGCCGCCGCCGTCGCCGCCGCCTCGTTGTGGCGCGACGAGTCGGGGCTCGCGCTCGAGCGCGAGCGCGAGAAGTGCGCCGCCACGAACTTGGTGAGGACGGGGTCGACCTCGTACGAGGTCGGGTCGAGGTCGGTGTCCTTCTTGCACAGCGGGCAGTGGTGGTCGTAGAGGCACGCCTTCTTGAGGCAGCCGTGGCAGAAGCGGTGCGCGCACGACAGCACGACCGGCATGTTGAGCACGTCCATGCAGATCGAGCACGTGTAGTCGGCCGACTTGGGCGCCATCGCAGAGCCGGTCGCGGCGGCAATCAGCTCGGTCGCGAGGCACTGCGCGTGGGTGAAGGTGGCGGCGAGCTGCGTCGAGATGTAGAAGGGCTGCTGCTGCACGAAGCCGCCGAAGGTGTGCGAGAGCGCGAGCTGCGACGCCTTGTCGTGCTTCTTGACGATCTTGGTGACCGCGAGGTAGTTGAGCACCGTGAACTTGCGCAGCAGGTCGATCTCGCCGCACAGCTCGACAAACTCGCGCAGTGCGGCCTCGTGCTCCTCGTCGATGCTCACCGTCTGCACGAGTGCGGCCAGCGTCACCTCCCCACCGTCGAGAACGCCGGCGGCCAAGCCGTCGGCCGCCTCCCCCAGCCACTCCTTGGGCTCCGCCAGAATACGAGCGAGGCGCTCGAGCCGGAGCACAAAGTCCTCCTCACGCGTCGTGTAGAAGGTGTTAACCTGCCGGAGGCGGCCGAGGGGGGTGAGGAACGGTCTGCTGGAGCCATCCCCCTGGACCGGCGCCTACGGTTCTGTCCGGTCGCGCGGCCACAACCCTGTGAAGGCCCGGTGTGTTTGCTTTTCCGGACGCCGGTGGGGGGTTCCGGCTCGGCGGGGTGGCACACCTGCTGGATGCACTGCATCAGCTGGCCGATGAACTCACCCTCCGCCTGGCCAGCCGTCTCGGCGCTGTCGAGCCCCTTGAGTGTCTTCTTGAGGGACTTGTACTGCACGTATGCGTGCGCCCAGTCCGGGTGCATCGCGGCGAGGAGCTTATGGCCGAACTTCATCGCTTACCCTTCCTGTGATGGGTCAAGGCGTCGCACGAGCTCAGCGGCGCGTCGGTCGCGCGATCTAGGCGAGGTTCCACAGCGCCGGGCCCGCACCTAGCCTCTCTCCGTCTGCTGGCCGCGCGGCTGATCATGCAAAACGCCGTCGGCGAAAGGGCATGTAGAACCGGATCGCGCGGTGATGTGACACACCCCCGCAGATGGGCGGTCGAAAAACACCTTCGCGTGCCCCCCCTCGGCAAACCCCACAAGATACCATGATTAATTCGCGATCACGGCCGCCAACCCACCTGCAAACGGCCGCACGCGGCACGTGTTCCACCACATGAGGATGCGGCTGCTGCTGTCATGCAGCTCTCCGTACAGCGTCTCGTTGGAGGGCATCTCGCAGCAGCACCCCTCTCGAAACGGTGTATCAAGCGGGATCGTCAGCGTGCGATTCGCGTCTCCGCCTTCGATGCCACTGCCACCAAGCAGCTGACCGCCATCCACGCTCGGCAACTCGAGACGATCGTGGCGACGCCGACCGCCCTCGTGAGTACCTTCGTGACTGGCCTCGCGGCCGCCCTCGTGGTCGGTTCTGCCTCCGTGGCCGTCGTCCCGTGCGTCCCGCCCCCACTCGTGCACGAGCATACCGATCAGCCGCTGCGTATCGACGAGATTGTGCACGTGAGGCGGGTGGTACTGCATCGAGGCGCGCCATCGCGTACGAGCAGCCACCGAGAGGCACGCACACGCGCCCTTCAAGCTCGCCTCGAGCCCCGTCGCCGTCGGCACGCGATTGAGGAAGAGCACGCCTTGCGTCGCGTTTGCCCACGCTGGGTCCGCGAAGAAGGACGCCTGCCACGAGCCACACGCGTCGGCGTGGGCACCCTGATGCATCGGCACGGGTGCAGTTGCAAACGCGAGCAACGTGCTCGGCCGTCTCAGCGACAGGTCGTGCAGCGTCAACTGGTTGGCGGCCATCCCCGCGCGCTCGCGCCAGTGGACCATCCCCTCTTGTAGCTGCGCCGCGTACGCAGCCGCGGGTGTGTTGTGGGCATCGTCCCAGCTTCCCATTTGGAGCATGTGCACGTCGGGCAAAGTGTGGGCGGCGCTTGCTTGCAGCTCTCGGAATGGATCATGCCGAAGGTAGCGCGCCATCGTTGCATAGCGCCACGTGATGCGTATGCACCGGCTGCGATTCTCGCGCCACTGCTGCGACAAGGCGGCCGAACTGTCTGGCACGGGCGTGACACCGCTCTTGCCCGTCTTGGAGCCCACACGCAAGTGCACGACGGCTGCAGCCGCGGCGTCGACAATGGCGTCGCCCCAGCCCAGATGGTACAAATCGACGCCACCGCCCGCACCGAGCCAGCCATTTCCCGGCACGAGCTGCTGTGCGAGGCTGAGGAAGAGGCCGCGGCAGCTTGAGTCGCCGAACATGTAGAGCCACCGACCGCGCAGCACGTGCCGCAGTCGATGAGCATCAAAGACCGTCGTCGTTGGCTCGTGCCCTGAATAGGTGAGCGCCCGGTTGTCTACGAGGGCAAAGGTGGACGCGCCGCCAGGCAGATGGTGCACCGCGCAGGCATCGCCCATAGGAAAGGAGCCAGCACGCGGCGCACCGGAGCACCGGAGTTTGTGTTTCCATTCGTGGCAACAGGAGATGTCCTTCATAGCAAACCCTTTTCACAGTTGTAGTCGACAAGTTGCCCAAGGTCTCCTGCTTGGCGACGGGAGTAGGTTGTGGTGTTGGTTTGCCGATCGAGTATTGCGGTGTCGAGCGGTGGCTGGCGGTTTTGCTGTGCACTTTAGATGCGTCAGATACTTCTAGGTCATTACTTTGCCTAAAGGCTAAAGCTGCCGGTCAGGCAGGAGCGCCACAAGGACACATAGAGGGGCGGGGTCGACATCACCGCAGGCGAGCTGGTTGGGTACATCCCCTTGTCGCCGACGGCTTTTTGCAGATCAGCCGCGCGGCCAGCAGACGGAGAGAGGCTAGGTGCGGGCCCGGCGCTGTGGAACCTCGCCTAGATCGCGCGACCGACGCGCCGCTGTCAGCGCTGAGCCTGAGGCCTGAGCTCGTGCGACGCCTTGACCCATCAGCGCTCTTAGAACTGTTACTTTAGAATACTGTACCAACGAAACACTATTTGCCTACTGACGACGGGTACCGTTTCACGCCCCTCTCGCTGAGCAGCTTCACGACCTCGGCGTGCTTGTGCTTCGTCGCGAGCGCCAGCGGCGTGCGGCCGTCGGCGTCGCGCAGGTCCCACTGCGTGCGGCCGCACCTCAGCAGCGCGCCCACCACGCCCGCATTGCCGCTCTTGGCCGCGAGGTGCGCCGCCGTCTGGCGGCGCGACGCGGTCGGCGCGTTCGGGTCGGCGCCCGCCTCGAGCAGGATCGCGGCGATGCGCGTGTGCTTAGTGTGGTGGAAGTGGTACGTGTGCGACGCCGCGAGGATGAGCGCCGTCTCGGCCCCCGACAGCGCCGCGTGATGGTCGGGCGCCGTCACCTCGCCCACCGGCTGGTCGACGCGCGTGCGCCGGTCGGCGAGCAGCGTCTGCACGGCGCCCACGTTGCCGAACGCCACCGCTTTGTGCAGCGGCGCGACGCCATAGATGTCGCGCACGTTGGGATCGCCGCACCATCGCAGCAGCAGCCGCGCCGCGAATCGCTCGCCCTCCTGCGCGGCCAGATGCAGCGGCGTCGCGCCCATCGCATCGGCAGCCGCCGGATCGGCGCCTGCGTCCAGCAGCGCCTCCATTGTCGCCGTGTGCCCGCCGGCCGCCGCGTAGTGCAGCGGCGTGCGGCCCTGCACCTTGTCTGGCGCCGACACGGCGCCCAGCTGCAGCAGAATCTCGACGAGCTGCTTCTTGCCGCTCTTGGCGGCGATGTGCAGCACGGAGACCCCCCGATCGTCCGCCTCGTTGGGGTCACCCTCGCGGCACTTGCGCGCCACCTCGTACCATTGGCCGAGCTTGGCCTCCTGCACCGCGCTCAGCCCCAGCGCCTGGTGCTCCGCCTGCTCCCGATACCATTTGGCGTCCGGATCCTCCCTTCTTTCGCACAGGGCGACCCCAGTCACGGTGGCGCCCGCGGCGAGCGTGAGTCGCGCCGCCGTGCGCGTGTGGCGCGGGATCAAGCGGCGCGCGTCGCCTAGCCAACGCATTTTATTTGCGCAGCCGGAAGTTTGGCATTCTGCATAAAAAAATCTTACAACGCCAACTTCTCCGAGATCAACTGACCTCGTCACGCTACTGAGCGGGCGCCGACTCGCGGACGCCCTAAGGTAACTGGGTGCTGGGGTTTCTAGCTGGCAAACGCGTCGCCTCAATAGCCTCAATAGCCTCAATAGCCTCAATCAAGCGGTAATCCCGAATTCCCGATCAGCGATAACCCTGCGCTCGTCGGGAGCCGACCATCTCCTACTCAACCATGAGCGCAGCGACTGATCAGAAGCGTAAGCTCGGCCTCCTCACCTCGGAGGAGCGCTCGTCCGGTGGCGCCGATTCTGCCTTTGGAAGGCAGCTGTCAGCGCGCCACGCCACCGAGCCATGCTTCGGCTTCGGGACGGCCACACGCAAGCAGGCCGGCAGCATCAACGCGCCAGGGCTGAAGCCGTTTCATGACCTCCGAGCCATGCTCCGAGCTTACTCCCGCCGCTATTTACAACATTCGGGGTGGCCTGGGCCCACAAAACTACAGCAGGATAAGCAGCGAGCCTCAATGGTGAGTCGCAGCCAGCCCAACACCATGCTCGCAGCCAGCCATGAATCATGCTCCGGGCTCGCCCAACATGCTCGCGGTCAGCCCGAGGCCATGTTCCCCTCGTGCCTTATGAGACTCAGCATCGTGCCTACCCGTGCGCAGGTCCTTTGGCGCCTCGATGGAGCAGCGCTTCCCGCCCAAGTACCACGAGACGATGAGCCCCGGCCCGGGCTACTACGCCGCCGGCGGCTTCTCGCGAGCTCGATCGTCGCCCAAATACCACTTCTCGAGGGCGCCTCGCGAAACGACGCGCGTGCTGAGCTCGGACACTCCGGGCATCGTCACCTCCTGGTACGGCGACGAAGTCGTGCGCCGCTCGTCCAGGCACCCGAATCCGCCCGCCATCCACTTTGGCAAATCGGCCTCGCGGCCCCAGAGCACGGGGATGATGCGGGAGTTCGATTCGCAGCCGGGGCCCGAGCATGCCAATCGAGCCGACTCGGCGGTGGGGCGGCAGAGGGACTCGCGTCGGTCGACGTCGCCGCGTCCACGCGTCATCGGCACCACACGCGAGCAGCGCGAAAAGGTCTTCATGAACACGCGCGACATGACGCAGGCGGGCCGGTGGCGCGGCGGGCAGACGCCGGGGACGGGCTCCTACAGCCCGTCGCTGCCGATCATGCCGAGGAAGCGGCTGAACACGCCCTCGTACGGCTTCTCGAGATCTGCTCGAGATTGTTGCCTTTAGCCTTTCTTTAAGTTTAAGCTTTAACGTGCATTAAGCTAGGAGAGAAAATGTGGAGCTGTCTTCGTTCGTTGTTGTGCATTGCTGTGTTTGTTGTGTGTGCCTGCAGTGGGCTCAGGCGAGATTAGTTACCGTCTCAGACGCACATTAGGCAGTTGTCCGACGGTATTTATTAGTTTTTCCACGGTGATGGTGTGTGGTTTTGAGTAATAAAGAACCCGGGGTTGGTCAAAAAAAAGCGAAACGTACAAACCGGCAACGACGATCGAACAAGCTGCCGCACTCACTCTCTCACGCTCGCGAGGGTGTCACACGGTATCTCAGGACGACGGCTTCGAACCCGGATCGGGTGGCTCGCCGGGCAGCAGCCCCTGCTCGCCCGGCAGCCCGAGGTCCTTGAGCGAGACGCCCGCCGAACCGCGCGGCGCCGGCCGCGCCTGCGACTCGTGCGGCCCCCAGCCGGTCAGGTAGATCATCTGAAAGGTCGCGGGGACCTGCCCGTCCTCGTCGCCATAGAGCGAGGAGTACGCGGCGGCGGCGGCGAGCATCGTGTCGCGGTCCGACGCCGCGCGGCTGCGCACCGCGTGCGACTCGCCCATCGAGCGCAGGTGGTGCCACAGCGTCCACGCGTCGGGGTAATGCACGACGATCTTGTCGGTGTCGACGGTCGGCAGCGCAAAGCCGGCCGCCTGCAGCAGCGCGCCGCAGTCGGCGACGGTGGCGAGCGGCGACATGCGCTGCGCCACGCCGCCGCGCCGCTCCAGGTCGGCGAGCACGAACGCCGAGCGCATCTCCTGCAGCGTGTCGCCGCCGAGCATCGCCCCGAGGAAGAGCCCGTTGGGCCGCAGCGCGCGCCGCACCGTCGTGAGGAGCTGCGGCAGCTCGTTGACCCAGTGCATGCCCATGCACGAGACGATGAGGTCCGCCGACGCCTTGGGCAGCCGAGGGATCTCCTCGTGCGCGTGCACCTGCGTCACCTCGAACTCGGGCGGGTGCGGCCCCGAGGCGTCGGCGGCGCTGAGCGTCAGCATCGACTGGGAGGTGTCGTACTCGGTTAGCCGCTGCACGCCGCGCCCGCCCAGCGCACGTCGGACGTGACCGGGCCCACAGCTCAGGTCGACCGCGTCGGCGAACTCGTACGACTCGTGGATGTCGTCGAGACGGTCCATGAGGCGCCTCGCCACCTCCTCGTGCAGGTAGGCGTAGTTGGCATGGTCCGGCGCCGCCGCCGCACGATCGCGATGGTGCGCCTTGAGCTCGGTGTCGAAGATGTGGGTCGCGAGGCCTCGCCGGCCGCTCAGGCGGCGCAGGGCCCGCGCAGTCGACATGGAGACAGCGCAGTTCATGGAAAGAGCGTCTTTCTTCAAGTTTCACGATCCCCCGAATTAGGCTCGTGTCGAGCGAGTCGGGCTCTTGCCGTCTGCGTCGCGCTCCCGCGGCGGCATGGCCGGCGCCTGGCTGCTCGGCGCGGCGCTGGCGTCGCCGCAGTTCTCGTCCGAGGGGCCGGACGCGGGCGCGATCTACCAGCACCCGCTTCTCTGGCTCTCGCCGCAGCCCGCCGGCCTCGCAGCAGCCAACTTCACATCCATGCTGTGGAGAAGAAGCGCGTGGGCGCGGCCCACCGCTGTCGCCCCTCGCTTTCTGCTTGGCCTCAGCCGGCCGTCCGCCCCGGCGCCGCTCGGAGCCGCTAGGCCGCTCGGAGCCGCCAGGCCGCTCGGAGCCGCCAGGCCGCTCTCGCCGTGGAACAACGCTTCGCCCGGCTGGGGCGAGTTCTTCAAGTGGATGATCGTCGCGGCGATGCTGGAGATCGGGCACGGCATGAAGAACATGCTGGGCTACTTTCTGGCCATGTACGTCGTCATGAAGATCATGGACTAAGCGGCCGCCACTGAGCGAGCGCCCCGGCTTAGCCAGCAATCAGCAGCAAGCAAGGGGGCGCTGCGACAGCTGCAGCTGCAGCTGCACGCGAGCCAGCCAGGCCTCGAAGCAGCAGCTGCGTCGCGTCTCGGTGACAAGGTGCGACGTGCCGTCGGCCTCTTCACGGCCGGGCAAGCCAGGGCACGACCCTGCCTGGATCGAGGCCGCCTCCTCGTCACGACGTGAGTCGAGGAGGCGCAGCACTCGACCATGGCTCGATCTGCGAGCCGCCACGACGGCGTACTCCCAACTAGAAATAACTAGCCAGCACGCTCCCTGCGTGCGGTGGTGTTGTTCTTGATGAAAAACAATCAGAACTTTTTGCGCAATCCATGTCGGCGCCCCAGGTCTCGCCGGCGCCGTCGCTCACCCGCGGAAAGAGCGGCTTCCTCTCGCCCGCGCACCAGCTCGAGGCCTATTCGTCCTTCCTGCCGAGCATCGCCATCGAGCAGCTGCAGGCCGACCTGGGCCCCGAGAGGCCCAAACTGCCCGGCACGACTTGCGAGGCGGCGGTCATGTTCTCCGACGCCTCCGGCTTCACCGCGCTCACCGAGAAGCTCGCGCAGCGCCCCGACGGCGCCGAGCTCATGTGCGAGGTGCGAGA
>Ga0209713_10000318_pt1 | contig 26818 bp, 22 predicted proteins | sample ArcOceMetagenome_3_FD_187444 | JGI IMG/M metagenome (GOLD analysis project Ga0209713, IMG submission 187444) | Marine eukaryotic phytoplankton communities from Arctic Ocean - Arctic Ocean- Svalbard ARC20M Metagenome (SPAdes) (version 2) | ecosystem: Environmental > Aquatic > Marine > Oceanic...
AGCAAATCACTTAGGAGTAACAATTCAAGCAGATATTATTAAGCAAAAACTACCTACAAATAATGGAGGATATACTGCGGTTGATTTTGGAAAAACTCATGATAAAGTTTATTCTGAATTAAATACGGATAACCCAATTGATTTGTGTCGTTACCAAGCAGCAAATTGCTACATGGGTAAAATAGGATTGATAAACTCTGGTGGAGCTTCTACAGGAAGTAAATCTTCTGATATGAGTGAAGCAATTACAACTGCCGTTATCAATAAAAGGGCTGGAGGTCATGGATTAATTTCTGGAAGAAAAGCATTCCAAAAAGAAATGAGTGAAGGAGTAAGATTATTAAATTCCATTCAAGATGTGTATCTTGATGACTCTATCACAATAGCATAATAGCGATAAAAAAACTAATATTGAATAAAAAATTGTTATTCAGTTTAAAAAAGGAAAAATATGGGATGGTTTTCTAGAAAAGATAAAAACATTAGTACTCCAACAGACCAGAAGAAAGATACTCCTGATGGTTTTTGGCATAAAACGCCAAGTGGGAAAATTGTCGACAGAGATGATTTGGATGGAAATAGTTGGGTGGCTGAAGAAGATTCTTATCATTTTAAAATTGGTTCAAAAAGATATTTTTCAATCCTTTTTGATGACGATAAGTTCAAAGAATTGGATAAAGATTTGGAATCAAAAGATCCTTTGAAATTTACAGATACTAAGTCATATGAAAATAGATTAGTAGCTTCACAAAAAAAATCTGGACTTAAAGATGCTGTAAGAACAGCTTACGGAAAGACTTCGGGAGAACCAATAGTGATTGCTTGCATGGATTTCGCATTTATTGGAGGTTCTATGGGATCTGTGGTAGGAGAGAAGATTGCTAGAGCGATTGATTATGCTATAAAGAAAAATTGTCCTTTTATGATGATTTCAAAATCTGGAGGAGCAAGAATGATGGAAGCCGGATTTTCTTTGATGCAGATGGCAAAAACATCTGCAAAATTGACTTTATTGGCTAAAGCTAAATTACCTTATATTTCCTTATTAACTGATCCAACTACGGGTGGAGTTACAGCTTCGTTTGCAATGCTAGGAGATGTGAATATTGCAGAGCCTGGAGCATTAATTGCATTTGCAGGGCCAAGAGTTGTAAAAGAAACAATTGGAAAAGATTTGCCAGAAGGTTTTCAAACTTCGGAGTTTTTACTGGAACATGGTTTCTTAGATTTCATTGTCGACAGAAGACAATTGAAAGAGAAACTAGCACTGCTAGTGAAAGTATTTTAAATAAAAAAAGCGATTCAATGGAATCGCTTTTTTTATGTCTTATAATTTCTTGCTACCTTCTGTTATGGATGTGTTTCTCCATTTGTGTCAACTGTGATTTTATTTCTGGGTTTGTTGGGTTACAACTTTTTGCTTTTTTAAACAAATTGGTAGCCTGAGCAAATCTTCTTGATTGTAACTCTATTCCGCATAACTGCAGGTAGGCTGTTGCTTTGCTATCTCTGTCTGCTAATCCTTTGTCTAGAGCTATTCTAAGGTTTTTCTTAGCTTCATTCTTTTTACCATTTTGCATGGCAATCATTCCCAATTGCAAATAAGAACTTCCTTCGCTTCCTGCACCAAGGACTTTACTTTTGCTTTTTATACTCTTGTTCATTAGCTTTTCAGCCCCTTCAAAATCTTTGTTTGCCATTGCCATGTTAGATTGTAACATGTAAAAACCTTGTCTGATTGGTTTGAATAACAACCTTGGAAAAATAACTGTTTTAATATATTTTTGAGCGGACTCCATATCGCCAGCTTGTATTGCTTCTTGAATAAAACGGATAGGACCAAAAAATAAGTGAGAACCTACTGAGATAATCATTAAAATAAGTGAGAACCACCACAAGCCATCTAGCTTGGTAAAGCTAAGAGCGATTGTAGAAAGGATAAGTACGATTCCTATGTAGAATCTAAATTCTAATAGTTTTTTATAAATGGTCATCAATATCATCATAAGGCAATTTTTTTGTCTGATTAAGGTGCAAATTTAATCAAAATTTGTACCACAATAAATTATATTTTAGAATATAAACAAACCCTTACCTCACTTGATAAGAATAATATCCCCCTTTATTTTCAATTTTTCTGTAGATGGCTTGTGCTTCTTTTAGTTTACCGCTATTTTACAAGCTATTTGCTTTAATCCACTGGGCGTCTTCAAAGAAAAAATCAAAGCCATTTACCAAAGCTTATTCCTGAGAATCCTAAATTAAGAAGTAATCCTAATAATAGAGTTGTAATTGTTTTCATCTTGTGTTGTATTTATAAAATTAATAATTGTTTTACCGGTCTTTGGTAATAAGATGCAAACGGGTTATTAATTCCATAAAAATAATTAGATTTCTTTTTATTACTTCTCTTTTAGAATGTAATTTTTTATGAATGGGAAAGCCTTATCAATCCAAAAAACCTTGAATCAACTCAACTAATTCTTGAGGTTTTTCAGCATGAACCCAATGTCCTGCTCCTTCAATAGTTTCAATTTCTGAATTTGGAAATAAAGCCTCTATTCTATCAAAATCAGAATCCAAGATATAGCCAGATTCTCCTCCTCTTATAAATAAAGTGGGAGTTAGAATGGGAAAAGGTATAGGTGTAATATCGATTACTTCTTCAATTTCTTCGGACAATAAATCTAGATTCATTTTCCATGAATAGCCTCCTTCTTTTTCTCTGTTTAAATTTTTCAACAGAAATAATCTTGTTCCATCTACTGCAATTTTTTCTTTCATTACTTCATCCGCTTCTCTTCTCGATTTTATTTTGGTTAAATCCAAAGAATAAAGCGCATCAATAATTTCTTGGTGGTGTGGAGCGTATTTTTTTGGAGCAATGTCAACTACAATTAGCTTTTCTAAATACTGTGGATATTCTGCAGCAAACGTCATAGTAGTTTTTCCTCCCATGGAATGACCAATGAGTGAAACTGTTTCAAGTTTTTCATCTTCAATCAGCTCAGCTACGTCATTTGCCATATCCAAATAAGAGAATGTATCACTGTGAGGAGATTTCCCATGATTTCTTAAATCGACCAAATAAACAGTGTATTTCTCGGCTAGTACCTTTCCTAAAGTCTGCCAATTGTCCAAAGATCCAAATAATCCATGAAGAATAATTAACGGCTTCCCTTCTCCAAATTTTTTAAAATTGAGTTTCATTTAAATTCTGATAAGATTAAACAAAAGACTGCATGTCTGTTAGTTTTGTATAAATTCCTTTTTGATTAATAAGCTCTTCATGAGTTCCTCTTTCCATTATTTTTCCGTCTTGCATCACAATTATTTCATCTGCATGCTGGATGGTAGATAATCGGTGTGCAATGATTAATGAAGTTCTATTTCTCATCAAATTATTCAAAGCATCTTGCACGAGTTTTTCACTTTCGGTATCAAGCGCAGAAGTTGCTTCATCCAGCACCAAAATATCTGGGTTTTTGAGAACTGCACGAGCAATACTTATTCTTTGTTTTTGTCCTCCAGATAATTTTCCTCCACCATCTCCAATGTTGGTTTCGTATCCATTTGGTAATTGCAGAATAAAATCGTGAGCATTGGCAATTTTTGCTGCTTCCATTATTTTATCTGCAGAACTATTTTCCATCCCAAAAGAAATATTATTGGCAATGGTATCATTGAATAAAATAGCATCTTGTGTTACAACACCCATTAAATTTCTTAGGTTCTTTATCGAAATATCTTTGATGTTGTTTCCGTCAATTGTTATTTCTCCTTCTTCCAAATCGTAAAATCGGGGGAGTAAATTGGCAATCGTACTTTTTCCTGAGCCAGATTGCCCAACCAATGCAACAGACTTTCCTTTTGGAATAGAAAAACTCACATCTTTAATTACGTAATCATCTTGGTATTTGAAATTAAGGTGATTAAATTCAATTTTCTCTGTCAGTTCCTTTACTTCAATTGGATTTTTAGGATCATGAATTATATTGTCTGCATCTAAAATCTCATTGATTCTGTTCATTGATGCAATTCCCCTTTGTGCATTAGAAACAGCATCTGTCAATGATTTTGCAGGAGCAATTACTGTGTAAAAAATTCCTAGGTAGGTTATTAATTCTTCTCCAGTCATCTTGCCAGAAAAGACTAAACTACCTCCATACAGCATGGTGGCAATAATTACAGAAACTCCTAAAAACTCACTTAGTGGAGATGCCATATCAATTCTCCTGAACATTTTTGTCATCTGAGAAGTATAGCGTTCATTTTCTTCTTCAAAATCTTCTTTTTTAATTTGTTCTCCGTTAAATCCTTTAATAATTTTTAATCCAGAAAGAGTTTCTTCGGTTGTAGAAATCATATCACCAATTAACTCTTGAGAATTAGCAGACGCTTTTCTAAGCTTTCTTGTAATTAAGGCAATAATTACCACAATTGGTATTAATAGAAGGATAAACAAAGAAAGGCTTGGACTCATAAAAATTAGCCAAGAAATTGTAATTGTAATTGCAATAGGGTCACGATATACAGCCTCTAGCGAACGAAGTACAGACCACTCTATTTCTTTTACGTCATTGGTCATTTTACTAATAATATCTCCTTTTCTTTCGTCAGAAAAATAGGAAAGAGGAAGTGCCAAAATCTTACTGTAAATTTTATTTCTGTAATCTTTTACAATCCCATTTCTTACTCCAGCCATAAAAAACAGAGCTAAATAACGTGAAATGTTTTTCATAAAAATCATTCCTAGAATTACTCCACACAAAAGAAGTAAAAGTTCCATTTTGGAATGAGTAGTAAGGAAATTAGACATTAAATAATAAGCATTTTCCTTTAGACTATCCATTGTAAATTTCAATGCTTCGGGTTGTCCTTTGGTAGCAATTTCTTTCAGTTCATCTGTGTTCATCAATACCCTTAAAAAAGGCAAAAATAAAACGAAAGAAAACAGTCCGAAAACAATTGCAAAAATGTTAAAAAAAACATTTAACCATAAACTAGGTTTATAGTTCTTTGCAATTGCAATAATTTTAAAAAAATTCTTCATAATTAAGTAAATTCAGCTTAAATGCGATTAATAAGCTGATATATTAATGGAATAAACCTGTGTTTAGTATGTAAAAGTAATAATTTCTTTAATTTTACGGGAAAACCTAATAGAATTGTAGATGGCAAATGTAAGACAAAGTAAAATATCTGAATTATTAAAGAGAGAATTAAGCATGATATTTCAGCAGAATGCTGGATCCTACTGTAAAGGCGCAATGGTTACTGTGACTATCGTAAGAACGACAAAAGATTTATCTATTGCGAAGGTTTACTTGAGTATTTTTGGAAGTAAAAATGACAAAGAATCTTTTGATGAAATAGTGAAGCATAAGAATCAAATAAGAAATGATTTGGCTCGTATTGTAAGAAATCAACTAAGAAAAACTCCAGATTTGCAATTTTTTGTAGATGACTCACTCGATTATGCAATGAAAATAGAAGAATTGCTTAAATAATCCATTTTAATTAAATTTAACTCATTTGAATTTACCGTTTAAAATAGCCAGGAGGTATTTGTTTGCAAAAAAATCGCAAAACATTATCAATGTGGTGAGCATGATATCGGTGATTGGAATTGCTATCAGTACCATGGCAATGATTATTGTGTTATCGGGGTTTAATGGAATAGAAAAAGTGGTGGAGGATCTTTATAATACATTTGATTCGGATATTAAAATTACCTTGAACGAAGGGAAAACTTTTAGGAAAAATGAACTACAATCAACCGAAATATTTGAGCTTGATGGAGTTTCTTACGGAAGTGAAGTCATTGAACAAACCGTAATTCTTGAAAAAGGAGAGAAATTTGAAGCGTGTAAAATTAAAGGAGTAAGAGCAGACTATATTTTAAACACAAGTTTAGATACTCTATTAACAGAAGGATTGCCGGATTTAGAATACGAAGGAATTTCGTTTTGCATTCCTGGAGCAATTTTACAAAGTAGGTTAGGATTTACTTCAGACCCTAGGTATGACAACCAAATTACTATAAATGGAATGTTGAGAGATAAGAAAATCTCAATGACAAGTCAGCCATTCAATCAAAAAAAAATTACTGTAGGCGGTGTATTCATGACAGGATTGATGACCAATGACGGTAAATATGTTTTTTCATCTTTGGAATTTGCTGAGAATTTATTAGGATATCAAGATGAAATTACCGGATTAGAAGTATTTGCTAAAGATTTATCCAAATCTCAATTGTATAGATTAAAGTCTAAGATAGAAGGTTTGGTTGGAGATAAATTTAAAGTTCAGACAAGAGAAGAGCAAAATGCATTGATTTTTTCGGCAACCAAAAGCGAGAAAATAGCTGTTTTCATTATTCTTTGTTTTGTAATGATAATAGCAGCTTTTTCTTTGATAGCTTCCCTTACAATGTTGATTTTAGAAAAAAGAAAAGATGTTTTTACCCTGTATTCTATAGGGTTTACAAAGAAGGATGTTAGGAATTTATTTTTTTATGAAGGGGTGTTAATTAACATCTTGGGAGGATTAATTGGGTTGATTTTAGGATTGTTAATTTGCTATCTTCAAATCTGGTTTGGAATTGTACCCATACAAGAATCAATCATGGAATCTTACCCAATAGAAGTGGAATTCATGGATATAATTTATATCTTGATTACAGTAATTTCTGTAGGGCTTTTATCTTCGTACTTTCCTGTAAAGTATTTAGTGAAACGATTAGAAATATAAACCAGAATTAATGTTTAAGAAATTATTAAAATCTGAGTTTTCTAGAAATGTAATGACTTTGCTCACAGGCTCTGCCATTGCACAATTTATCCCCTTATTGTTAACACCAATTTTAAGTAGGCTATTTTCTCCAGAGGAGTTTGGGTTGTTTGCTTTCTACATTTCAATTATTACTTTGTTCTCGGCAATTGCAACAGGAAGATATGAGTTAGCTATTCTATTACCAAAAGACGATAAAAAAGCAATTAATGTCTTGGCTCTTTGTTTTATAATTTTAATTTCTATTTGCACAACTTTGTTGGCTATACTATTTTTCTTTGAAGAAGGAATCATACAATTTATTCAAAAACCAGATTTAAAAGGATGGCTTTACTTCATCCCTTTGACATTGTTTTTCACCAGTTCTTATTCCATATTTACCTATTGGAGTAATAGAAAATCCAGGTTTGCTGACACCTCGGTTGGTATAGTTTCATTATCAACAACCAAAGTTGGAGTGAATTTATATGCAGGGTTGTCTAAAGTCAATTTTTTTGAAGCCAAAGCTTCTTTTTTAGAATTTTTTAAAGCATTGTTCAAAAAATCCTATGCCATTCCTTCGGGTGTTTCAGCTATAGGAATTGGAGGATTAATCTTAGGTTCTTTTGTCGGATATTTTTCTGCGGTTTTTTATTTCATCATAAAATTCTTTAAAAACGACAGAGGGTTAATTTCAAGTATTAACAAAGTTACAATTAAGGAAATGGCAAAAGAGCATGAAAAATTCCCTAAAATTAATTCTATACATGCTTTAACAGATCAATTCAAAAACTCAGGAGTAATTTATGTGATATCGTATATTTTTGGTGATATAATATTGGGGTTTTACAGCATGACTTTAAGAATACTTACTACTCCTTTGGCTGTAATTGGAAATTCTTTCGGGCAAGTTTTTTTACAAAAAACTGCAAGTATTTATTCTGACAAAGGAGATTTTATTCCATTGATTAAGAAAACAATATCTAAGCTTTCATTGATAGCAGCCCCAATATTTATACTGATTTTATTATTTGGGCCTCAATTGTTTTCTTTCGTTTTGGGTGAAAAATGGGAAATTGCTGGTGAATATGCTAGGTATTTAACTCCTTGGTTATTCCTGCACTTTGTGTTTTCTCCTATTTTTCAAGTTGCAGTTGTAATTGGACGACAAAAAGAATTGTTTTATCTTTCTTTAGTTGGAAATAGCATTGTTTTTGGATCAATACTAATTGGAGGTTACTTTTTCAAAGACATTAAAATCAGTTTTTTAATTCTCTCCACCCTTAATGTTGGATACTATATATATAGCTATAATTACATTCTTAAAATTTCGAAAAAGGCTATTCAAGTATAGTTTGTTTTAATATTTTAAAATATTATCTTTATTCTTAATGATAAAAGCAAGCATCATAAAGCTCCAAAGTGCATTTTATAGGTGGTTTACGCCCAAAATGGTCTATGGATTTAAGTCGCCAGAAGGAAAGAGCCTGAAACTTACTAGGATTAGTAATTCGACTTATATTGAACAAAAAGATAAGCTTGTCTTGGGAGATAGAGTATTCATTGGTCATCATAATTTTATTGATGCCAGCAATGGTTTGGAAATTGGCGAAGGATGTCAAATCACAAATTTTGTTTCCATAATTAGTCATTCCAGTCATAATGCAATTCGTTATTACGGAAAGGAATACAGAGGGACAAAAATGAAAGGTTATGTAAAAGGAGGTGTGAATATTGGTAAATATACTTTTGTCGGACCCCATGTTACAATTATGCCAAACACAACCATAGGAAAAGGAAGTATTATTTCCTCTCACAGTTATGTGCAAGGACAGTTTCCTGATTTTTCTATTATTGCTGGAAATCCAGCTATAATAATTGGCGATACCCGAGAAAAAGATGAAGAATTTTTCAACAAAAACCCAGAACTAAAAAAGAATTATGATGAATGGGTTAGTCTCAAATAAATTAAAATTAGTAGTATCAGCATTTATTATGGCATCTGTTTTGCTTTTGCCAGAGATAAAACTGAGCTCTAGCTTACCTACTATCCAGTTTATAGATTTAATTCTGCCATTTGTAGTTTTAATCTTATTTATTGAAAGAAAATTCATTGAAATATCTCAGTTTTATTTCATAGTAATTGTCTTTTTCTTTTATATAATTTTCACTATATTTTATAACGGTAGACAAGACTCAATGAGAGACTTTTTTGAGTTATATAAGTTGTTGAAATGGATAATTATAGCCCTTTATTTCTCTACAATTGATACTCATCAATTTACTAAACTGTATATAAAACCAATTTTTGTTTTTATAGTCACTGCCAATATGTTTCATTATTTCAATTGGTTTAATTTTAATTATATAGTTGAACATTATTACGCAGGAGGAGTTCATATTCAGACATTTGGACTAAACTCTTTGGGTCAGCCGACTTACAAAAGAATGTTAGGGTTAAGTGCAAATCCAAACATAAACAGCATAGTTTTTTCTTTTTTTAGCGTCCTCTTTTACCCAAGAATGAATAAAGGTTGGAAAAAAATTATTTGGTTTGTTATTGCTGTTTTAATGTTGTTTTTATGCCAATCAAGAACTAATTTATTAGCTTTAGTTGTGGTGTTTTTATTCACCATTTTCTACAAAATGAGTGAATCAAAATACATGATTAGAATTATGCTTATCGTTGTAGGAGTTTATTTAGGATCTATGCTTATTGCTTCTAGTTCCTACCTAAATTCACTTTTTGTACAAAAAATAAATAATCATGCTTCAATTATGGGTCGAATGGAGGTGTGGAGTCATTTATGGGAAATGATAAAAGAAAAACCACTTTTTGGTCATGGACCTAACAAAGACTATTTTTATGACAATGGACTCTATGCAGAAAATGAATTTATGCTTCAAACATGGAGATATGGATTCATTGGGCTCGTATTATTTTTAGGTTTAATTTTTACCCCAATGATTAAAGCATTTAGAAATTCATCCAAGAAATACAGCATAGAGATAATTCAGTTGACTATTTTTTATGTAATTAATTCATTGACCAACAATCCATTTTCTGATAGGATTACGATTGTATTATTCGCCATAATGGTGGGAATGTTTTTTAATAGTGTTAAAACAGAAAACACCCATGAATAAAAAACTGATACTCATAGGTTCTGGAGGGAAATCCGTTCACATTAAAAATTATTATTATCTAATAAAGGATTACTTTGATGAAGTATTGGTGATTACAGATACTGAAGTAGATTTCTGTAAATTCAAGAAAATAGGTTTTTCATTAAGAGATCCTTTAGAAACGTTTAAAAACACAAGGAAATTAAGGAAAATCATGAAAGAGTTTTCTCCCTCTGTAATTCATGTTCATCAGGCGAATTCGTATGCCTTCATTACATCAAAAGCAAACAGAGGTAAATTTCCTCAAGTGCTTACAACTTGGGGTTCAGATGTACTAATACTTCCCCAGCAAAGTAAATTATTAAAAAGGGTGGTAATACATTCCTTAAAAAAATCTGACTACATAACTGCTGATGCTAGTTTTATGGCAACAGCCATCAATAAATTGGCAAAAAAAGAAGTGCTAATTGCAAATTTTGGAATAGAAATGGATCAAGTTTCAATTCCAACAAAACAGAATGCAGTTTACTCCAATAGATTACACAACCCATTGTATCGCATAGATAAGATTATTGAAGGATTTGCTGAATTTCACAAAAACAACCAAGACTGGAAATTGATAATTGGAGCTAATGGAAGTGAGACTGAGAAATTAAAAAAACAAGCAAAAAATTTATTGCCAAACAATTCTTATGAATTCATTGGGTTTGTAAACCAAGAAGAAAACAAAAAAAGATACTTGGAATCGAAAATTTGGATTTCAAATCCTGAAAGTGATGGAACAGCAATAAGTTTGTTGGAAGCTATGGGATACGGTTGTATACCCGTTGTAGCAGATTTACCAGCCTCAAAAGAATGGATAGAAAACGAAAAGAACGGAATTGTAATTGGTCAAAATATTGCTGAAAGTTTAGAAAAAGCAAATAACCTTGTTCTTGAAACTGTTCAGGATTTGAACAAAAGAATTATTGAAACAAGAGCAACAAAGGGAGTAAATAAAGAAAAATTTATTTCTTTGTATAATAAAATTTTAAAATTGAATGATTAAAGTTTGCCACATATCAAGTGCTCATCCTCCTTTTGATGTGCGTATTTTTCACAAAGAATGCGTTTCTTTAGTAAAGGCAGGTTATGATGTTTCCTTGGTTGTTACTCATGATAAACACGAAACTGTGCAAGGAGTAAAAATGATTCCTTTGCCCCCAACAAAAGGTCGAATTCATAGAATGGTTATAAAAACTCATTTTGCTTTTTATAGAGCGTTAAAAACTAAATCAAAAATTTATCATTTTCATGATCCTGAATTAATGATTGTCGGAATTTTATTGAAAATAATGGGAAAAAAAGTAATTTTTGATTCCCATGAAAACGTCTCTTCACAAATAGAAAATAAAAGCTGGATAGGAAACAAACCAGTTCGGTTGTTGGTAAAAAACTGTTACAGATTGTTCGAAAAATTCGCAATTTTATTTTACGACACAGTAATATCTGTAACTCCAGAAATTGTTGAGTTTCTGTCTCCTAAAAAAGGATTTCTAGTTCGAAATTACCCAATAATTTCATTGATTGAAAATCAAGGTTCAAGAACAGAAGAAAAAGAAACGACTACACTTATTTATGCAGGAGGGTTGACTAAGATTAGAGGAATAAAAGAAATTTGTGAAGCAGTAAAATTGACAGAAAAAAATGTCGAACTTATCCTTTTAGGAAATTGGGAAAGCGAGAAATTTAAAAATGAATGCCTAACAAACAAGAATAAAGTTAAATATTTGGGAGTTTTGCCGCTTAAAGAAGTTTACCCAATGATGAAAAATGCAGATTTGGGAATGGCCACTTTGTACCCTGAAAAGAATCATTTGAATAGTTTACCTATTAAAGCATTTGAATATATGGCCTGTAATTTACCTATCTTAATGTCTAATTTTCCTTATTGGGTTAATACATTTGAAGGGTGTGCAATGTTTGTCGACCCCAATTCTGTAGAGGCTATTAAAGAAAAGATAGAGTGGTTTGTCGACCACAAAGAAAGCGGAAAAGAAATGGGGAGATTTGGAAATGCTGAGGTGAAGAGAAAATACAGTTGGGAAGAAGAATCAAAAGAATTGGTTAACATGTATAAATCCATTTTGAAATAATTTGTACTTAGAAAAAATCCATATCGATCAACTTGCAACATTGAATACAGCCCATGTGTTTAATACAAAAGAATGGATTAAAACCTCTTATGACGAGAGGTTTAATTTGTTGGGCATCTTCAATAACAACAAAGAGCTGATAGGGAGTTTTTACTATTACAAATTCAAAAGAGGAAAGGTATTAACTCAATTGTCTGCACCTCCATTTTCTCCAAATTGTGGACTTTATGTAAATGACCAAACAATAAATCCAGCACAAAAAAACACATTCAGAAAAAAGGTGTTGGCTTTGATTAGAGAATACTTTGACAAACAAAGTTTCGATATTTTATCTTTGCCATTTCCAACAGAATATGTAGATATGCAAGAATTTATTTGGAAGGGATATTCTGTAGAACCGAGGTATACTTATCAATTAGATTTGAAAGAATCAGAAGAGGGTTTATTGGCGAAAATGTCTTCGGAAAGAAGAAAAAACATTAGAAAAGCAGAGAAAGATGGTGTTTTTGTGGAGAGAGTTAAGAATACAGAAATAGCAAAAAAGCTAATTATAAATACCTATTTCCAACAAAATTTAACTGTAAACAATGCTGTGATAGATAAGTTGTTTAGTTCTTTTTCTAACGAAGAGAACACTCTGTGTTTTGTTTCCTATGACAATAAAAAAGATCCAATTGCCACTGTTTATTGTGTAATGGATGAGTCAATCTGTTATTATATTTTTGGAGGATATGATAAGGATAAAAAACATGAAGGAGCGGGTGCTTTAGCAATGTGGAGCGCTATTAAAATAGCAAAAGAAAAAGGAGTTAGCATTTTTGATTTTGAAGGATCAATGTTGCCCGCAGTAGAAAAATATTTTAGAGGATTTGGAGGAAAAATGATTCCATTTTATTCTGTAAATAAAAATAAATGGAAAGGAAATCTTTTTTTTAAATTAAGAAAGCTAATTTCAAGTAAATAATAAAGGTGTTTTAAATGAAAATAATCACGATTATAGGAGCAAGACCGCAATTTGTAAAAGCAGCAGCATTGAGCAGAGAATTTGCGAAACATAAATCTATTGAAGAGATTATTGTTCATACAGGGCAGCATTTTGATGCCAACATGAGTGAGGTGTTTTTTGATGAAATGGAAATACCTAAACCCAAATTTAATCTAGCCATCAATAGCTTGTCGCATGGAGCCATGACAGGAAGAATGCTAGAAAACATAGAAGAATTATTATTGAAAGAAAAACCAGATTTGTTGTTGGTTTATGGCGATACCAATTCAACTTTGGCAGGAGCTTTGGCAGCAAAAAAACTACATATAAAAGTAGCTCATGTGGAAGCAGGTCTAAGAAGTTTTAATATGGAAATGCCCGAAGAAATAAATAGAATATTGACAGATAGAATTTCAGACTATTTGTTTTGCCCAACGCAAAGTGCCATAGATAATTTGGAAAATGAAGGCTATGAAAATATAGATTGTAAAGTTGTTAGAACGGGAGATGTAATGCAAGATGCAGCTTTGTTTTATGCAGATAAATCGGAGGAAAAGTCTACTATAATTGAAAAAATAAAATTGAAAAAATTTATTTTGACAACTTTACACAGAGCAGAAAATACAGACGATAAAAATGTACTTAATTCCATTGTTACTAGTCTTCATCATATCCATGAAAACATATGTCCAGTTGTTCTTCCTCTTCATCCTAGAACAAAAGCAAAATTGGAGCAGTTTGGTATAGAATTGAAAGTAAAACGAATAGACCCTGTTGGCTATTTTGATATGATAGAATTATTGAAAAACTGTTCGCTAGTGATTACTGACAGTGGGGGTTTACAGAAAGAAGCTTTTTTCTTCGATAAAAACTGTGTGACACTTCGTGAACAGACAGAATGGGTAGAATTAATAGAAGAAGGAGTAAATAAATTAGCAGGAAGCGACAAAGAAAAAATAATTGCTTACACCACAGAAATGTTGAACAAAGAATCTGATTTTTCTACTAATTTGTATGGAAATGGAAAAGCAACTGCGACCATCACGAACTTTATTATGAACGAGTTCTAGTATAAAAAAAACCATGTCTAACTCAAAAACCCTTAGTGTTGTTATCCCCTGTTTTAACGAAGAAAATTACATAGGAAACTGTGTTTTATCTTTGTTAAGTAATGGATTTCCAGCATCTCAAATGGAAATTTTGATAGTAGACGGAATGAGTAAGGATGGAACTAGAGGCGTTGTAAACGAGCTTAATAAATCAAACTCTCAAATAAGATTAATTGATAATTCAAAGAAAAAAACTCCGTTTGCGCTTAACCTAGGGATTGAAAATGCAAAGAACGAATATATATTAATTGCCAGTGCACATTCTTCTTTTGACGAAGGTTATATTTCTGCCCTTTTTGCTGAAATGGAAAAATATAAGGCAGATGTAATAGGAGGAGTAATGGAGACAAAAGTTCAAAACCTTACTCCAACTTCTAAAGCTATAAAAGAAGTGTTGTCCAATAAATTTGGTGTAGGAAATGCATTGTTTAGAACTGGAATAAAAAAAGCAATGGAGGTGGATACAGTTCCATTTGGGATTTATAAAACTAAATTACTAAAAGAAGTTGGAGGTTACAACCTACAATTAATAAGAAACCACGACATAGAATTATCTAAAAGACTCCTGAAAAAAGGAGTGAAAATAATGCTGACTCCAGCAACCAAATGTTATTACTACGCCAGAGAGTCTTACGCTAAATTAGCACAAAACAATTATAGGAATGGGAAGTGGAATTTACTTACTGTTTTCATTACCAAAGATTTTAATTCACTTAGTTTAAGGCATTTTATTCCTCTCGTTTTTGTTTTGTCAATCCTTCTTCCTTTGTTGTTTTCTCTGCTTTATTTCCCTTTTATTTATTTATCCTTATTTACTTTTACTTTTTATTTATTGGCGTTAATTTTAGTCACAATAAAGACTGTAAATTTACAGCAGACTACTTTTTTTCATGTGTTGCGAGCCTTCGTTACTCTCCACTTTTCTTATGGAATGGGGTCTCTATTAGGTTTGTTTGGGTATTTTAAGAAAAGATAATTTTATTGTGAGGATATTTCATGTTGATTCAAAATAGCTTTCACTTTGGTTAATTTTTTAAAAGATAATTTATTTATTAATCCTCTGAAAGGATAAATAAATTTCACCAAAAAACCAAAAAGAGGAGAATACACAATGTTTAATTTACAATAAGCCTTTCTGTATTTAAATTTTTTAATTAAAAAATCTTGAACTCCAGACTCGTGTAGTAATGAACGAGTACCTAAATTAACATACTTTAATTTTTTTTCTTCCAAGTAGTATTTATCCATTTCATATTGAAGTGCATAACTTGCATAGAGGTTTTTGTAATCTGTATGGTATCTTATATAAGTATAATTTGCAGAAGAGGTAGAGATTTTATTTGAGCTATAAGCAATAGGAGTGTTTGATTCTTTAATGAAAACAACCCAAAAATCCCTTTCTTCATTATCATTAGAGATTTTTTTAAATTCTTCTTTTAGGATAGGAACTTGTCCATAGCTAACTATAGAAGAGGCATATATTTCATAGCAATTTGAACGAAAAAACTCGTGAGAAACAAGTTTTACTTCACAGTTTTTTAGCCCTTTTTTAACTTGGCTCCTGGTATTTGTAGAAAATTCTTTGATTGGTACAATTTCATCCTTAATTATATACCAAAATTTTGAATAATTTGGATTGTCAAAATCTGAAATATAACGTAAAAGTATACAATTGTTATTTTTAATTTCTTTTTTAATTAATTGTTTTTCAGTACTAAATACAACATTTGGATCGAAATATGGAAATAACATTCTGTTATTAATAATAAATTTTTGTCTTTATATATTTATCATAATTAGATTAGTGTTAAATATAAAATTAATAATATTTTTTCAAAATATGATTTTAAGAAAAAAAACTAACTTTACAATACAACAAAAATAAATCAATTGGAAAAATTCAAAGCCGAAATTGCTAAAAAATTAAATGCCAATGCTTCGCAAATTTCCTTGTATTGGAAAGGAAGAGTGGGGTTTTATGCATTGCTCAAGGCAAATGGAATTGGCAAGGGAGATGAAGTGATAATTCCAGCATTTACTTGTGTAGTTGTGCCCAATGCTATTATTTATTTAGGAGCAAAGCCTGTTTATGTAGATGTAAATAAGGACACATTCAATACGACTTTAAACTATATAAAGGAGAAAGTAACGACAAAAACGAAATGTATTGTAATTCAAAATACGTTTGGATTATCTTCAGAAATTGAAGAAATAGTCGAATTTGCAAAAGAAAAAGAAATAGTTACTATTGAGGATTGTACCCACGGTTTTGGAGGGTCTTATAACGGAAAACCAAATGGAGTTTTTGCAGATGCTTCTTTCTTCTCTACCCAATGGAATAAGCCTTTTTCAACTGGAATTGGTGGATTTGTATTCCTAAAGGACAAGACGATTTCTCAACAATTATCGCTAGTAAATGAAGAGTTGGCACTTCCTTCGTTCAAAGAAAAACTGATGTTAGGTATTTTAATAAAGGCAAGAAAATTTTTATTGAACCCAACAACATACTGGACCTTATTAAAAACATATCGATTTTTAAGTAAAAAGGGGATTGTAGTAGGCTCATCATCTGGTGAAGAAATCACAAGTGTTATAATGCCCAAGAATTACTTCAAAGCTTTTTCAAAAACACAGGAAAAAGAAGGGTTAAGGGGATTAAAAAAATTAGATGATTTACTTGAAACAAGAAGGAAAAACGGATTGCTTTTTAACCAGTTTTTAAAGAATAATGGAAAAACCTATGTAAAAGAAGAGTTGTATAAGAACCACTCTTTCCTAAAACTCCCTGTTTTGGTAAAAGATCGAGAAGTCTTTAAGTTTAGAGCAGAAAAAGCATCTATCAATTTAGGAGATTGGTTCGTTTCTATGATTCATCCCATTACAAAAGATTTTTCTAATTGGGAATTGGATAACAAAGAGTTTCCTATAGCCAAGGAGGTTTCAGAAAAAATACTTAATTTAGATACGGACACTAAAAACCCTGAAAAGGTAATAACGTTTCTCCAAGAAAATTTGAACGAGATAGTATAATATGAAATTAATTCAATTCCGAAATATTTGCATTTATCTATTCCTTGTGAGCTTTTTCTTTTTTCCTAGGCTACAAACTATATTTATTAGTGTAGCTTTTTTTATTACTTTTTTCACGGGAGAATTTTCCAATTTTAAAGAAGCCGTATTGCGCAATAAATTAAGCATGTCTATTGCAATTTATTTTTTAATCACACTAGTTAGTTTGCTTTATACAAGCGACATAACTTCTGGATGGAAAGGAATAGAAATAAAGTTTTCTATGATAGCTTTCCCTATTTTCTTGCCATTAATATTTTATAAATCAAAGAATATTAATCGCGAATTAATAATAAATGTATTGACAATTACTGCAGTTGTTTATGCAGCACTTTCTTTTTCTAGAGCTTTTTATTTGTACGCTACATTGGGCGAAACCATAAACTTTAATAGTGTAAATCTTGGATTTAGGCTTTTTCAAGAAGGTCCTTTCGTTCACCCAACTTATGTTTCTATTTATTACGTGATTCTAATTCTAATTTGGGGTAAAAGAATTGTAGAGGGTAGAATTAATAAAAGAAGCAGTTTTTGGATTTTGATGTTAACATTCTTCTTTATCTTTATCTTTTTTTCCTCCTCAAAAGCTGGAGTGTTACTTTCTGTAGTAGCTGTAATCTCCCTTTTAATCTACTATGCCAAGAAAAATAAAAAGATAATTCAAGCCTTATTTATGTTTGTTTTTTTTGCAATTATTGGCGCTATTGGAATCAATAATTCTAACCTTAAAACTAGGTTTAATACTGCTTACCGAGAAATGACAAAAGAGTACAACAACCCAGTTTCCTATGTGCAAAGTACAGGAGCAAGAATATGGGTATGGAAATCTACTATACAATTAATTGAAGAAAACCCAATACAGGGTGTAGGAGTAGGAGATATTAGAAATGAATTAACAAAAAAATACAAAGAGGTGGGGATCATAGATGAATCCATTCTTAAGCTAGATTCTCATCAGCAATATCTACAAACGACCGCTACTATTGGTATAGTTGGACTCATTTCTTTGCTGTTGGTATTTTTTAGTTTGTTCTATTACAGTAAAAAACTCAATCATTTCATTTTATTTTCATTTTCCCTCACTTATTTTTTGTTTGGATTCACAGAGTCTATGTTCGAGACTCAAGCTGGAATAATTTTCTTTACTTTCTTTTCCCTTTTCTTGGTTTCAGAACCTCAATCAAAAACTGAAAAAGAGGTATGAATCAATTAAGAAAATATAGTTTGGCGTTTTTTGTCTTGATTTCATTTCAATCTCTTGCACAAAAATACAGCTTCATTAATTACTCTAAAAATCAAGGACTTGCGCAGAGCCAGGTGTTTGATATAGCTCAAGATTCTAAACGGTACTTGTGGGTAGCGACTCAAGATGGATTAAGTAAATTTGACGGTCATACTTTCGTTAATTATTATGAAAAAGATGGGCTAGAATCAAGTATAATAAATTCCTTATTTATTGATAAGGAAGATAATATTTGGGTAACTACACCAAACGGAATTTCTATTGTAAGCGGAGAAAAAATCATTCCTTTTGAGCATAATAATTTGTTTCTAGATAAAAAAATTGGAGAAGTGATTATCCAAGAAGATAAAATCTGGGTTTCTACAAGTGAGGATGGCGTTTTTTGTTTTCAAAAAAAAGAAACTTCATTAAGTTCTTTATTGATAAAAGAGTATAGAAAGGATTTTCATAAAGTTAAGATTAAAGACATCAGTCTTTTTGGTTCAAAATTATATGTAGCGACAAGTAATGGGATTTTTTTAATCAAAAACTCTCAATCAGAAAAATTTCCTTTTTTAGAAAATGAAAGTATTAAATCTGTCAGCGAAAACTCTAAAGGAGAATTATGGATTGGAACAATGGAGAAAGGAATTTATTTTTTAAATAAGACCGAAATAAGAAACATTAATCAATCCAATTCAGATTTGCTTAATGATTTTACAACCTATGTTTTAGTTGATAAAAATGACAGAGTTTGGGTTTCTTCCAACACTTCATTTGCAGAAATTGGGACAGACAATAAAATAGAGAATTATAATGAAAAAAATGGCTTCGGCTATATTTCGCAAGTAGTATTTCAAGATGAGGAAGGGAACATTTGGATTGGAACAGATGGAAAAGGATTGGTAAAGTTCACCAACAAGGAGTTTTTGTATTTAAACGAACCAGAAGAATTACACAGTGGGTTAATTCTTTCTGTGGGCGAAGACGCAAAAGGAGATTTGTGGTTAGGAACACTAAGGGAAGGAATTTGCAAATTAAATAATAAATCGATTAAAGCTTTCAATGCTAGAGATTCAAAACTACCCAACAATAATATTTGGACAAGTCTTCTGGATAAAAACGATAAATTTTGGATTGGAACATCTGAAGGCCTTGCCTGTTATGAAAACAATTCATTTGTAACCTACACGCATAATCAAGGGTTGCCTTCTAATAAAATACAGTCTCTTTTTCAAGAAGTATCATCTGTAATGTGGGTTGGGACAAGAGAAGGAGTTGCTTATTATAAAGACAAAGTATTTCATACGTTAGATTCATTTCCATATACCAATGTGCGGGCGATAACCTCTACTGAAGACGGATATTATTGGTTTGGAACAAATGAAGGCTTAGTGCTTTATGATGGATTTGAAGCAGAATTGGTGGACGATTCATTACTGAACGGAAACAAGGTTTATTCTTTAGTTTCTTATGGAAATAAGCTTTGGATTGGAACAATAAATGGATTAATTTATTTTGACGGGAATAAATTTGAACTATTCGATTTCTCCAAAGAAAATAATCAATCAGTAATCAATTTTTTATTGATAGATAACGCAAATTTTTTATGGATTGGAACCAATAATGGAGTGTTTACAATTGATGTAGAGGCCTACAACAAAGGCAAAAAAGAAATAACTTCTTATACCATAAACAATGGCTTGATTGGAATGGAAACAAATTTAAATTCGATCTTTCAAGACACCAAAAACAACATTTGGTTCGGAACCAGTGAAGGGATAAATGTCTTCCAAAGAGCATCTGAGAAAGAAATAAATTCCATAAACCCAAAAGTAAATTTAACCAATGTGAAGTTGTTTTTTGAAGAGAAAAACTGGTTAGATTCTCTTCAAAAAAATCAATATTTTTCTTTTGGTTACAAGAAAAATGCATTTACTTTTTATTACCACACCAATTACTTTAAAGATCCAACCAGTGTAAGGTACTCTTATAAACTCGAAGGTTCTGGTGAGGATTGGTCACCTATGGAACCAATAAGCTTTTCGAGGTACCCTAATTTGACTCACGGAGAATATACTTTTATGGTAAAATCTACAATAAACGAGGGGAAAACATGGAGCGAAATTGAAAAAGTTGATTTTAAAATAAACCTTCCTTTTTGGCTCAATTCTTGGTTTATTATTTTGGTGCTATTATTCGTATTCTTAACAGGGTTTTTAATTTTTAATAGAAGAAGAAATACGATCAAAAATGAAAGAGAACTTGAATTATTAAATTATAAGAACAAATTAATAAAGCTCGAACAACAGTCACTTAATTCTAGTATGAATAGGCATTTTATTTTTAATTCACTTAACTCAATTCAGTTTTATATCAACAAAGAAGATAAGCTTTCGGCAAATCGATACTTGTCTAATTTCTCTAAATTGATCAGGAAAAATCTCGATAGTTCAACCAGTGAGGATAGTTTAATTCCGCTTTCTGAAGAAATTGAAAGGTTGAGACTGTATCTTTCTTTAGAGAATATGAGATTTAAAGAAAAGTTTAGCTACGAAATAAACTTGGACGAAAGTGTAGATGCAGAAATGACAAAAGTACCCGGGATGTTTATGCAACCTTTTGTTGAAAACAGTATTTGGCACGGGGTCTTACCTATGGAAAAACCCGGTAAAATAGATATTAATATTTATACTGTTGAGGGTAAAACATATTTTGAAATTATTGATAACGGAATAGGAATATCTACAAGTATAAAAAACAAATCCAAAGAGGAAAACAATCATTCTTCCCAAGGGATGAGAATCGCCACCAATAGAATTGAATTATTACAAAAAGTGATTAACAAAGAAATATTGATTGAAGGTCCAGTCGAAATATTTGAAAATGGAATAGTGAAAGGGACGAAAGTTGTGATTGTTTTCTCATAAATCAACAAAAAATCGCATCAAACTTTTCCTTCTTCAAGAAAAAAGTAGCATCTTTATAATTCCAAATAAAAAGAGCGTTTTTTAATTGCTCATAGTAAACAAATTTTACACTAAATATGGACAATTTTTCTTTTCTAAGTAATGGTGATGTGAACGCATTTGAAGACCTTTACAAGAAATACAAACAAGACCCTTCTACTGTTGATGAGGGATGGGCAAGGTTTTTTGAAGGGTTTGACTTTCAAAAAGCAAACTATGAAGAGGATGGAGGTGCAGTCTCCGAAAATTTGCACAAAGAATTTAAAGTTCTTAACCTCATAAATGAATACCGCCACAGAGGGCATTTATTTACCAAAACAAATCCAGTAAGAGAAAGAAGAAAGTATTCTCCTACTCTTGATATAGAAAACTACGGATTGTCTGATAGCGACAGAGGAGTTGTCTATGAAGCAGGGAATGAAATTGGAATTGGTGCAGCTACTCTTTCACAAATCATTGACCATTTAGAATTAACTTACTGCCAATCTATAGGGATTGAGTACATGTATATTCGTGCTCAAAAAAGATTAGATTGGATAAGAAACAAAATTGAAATCACCAATAGAATTCAATTTACTAAGGACGAAAAAAAACATATTCTTCATAAATTAAATCAATCCTCAGAATTCGAAAATTTCCTTCAAAAGAAATTTGTAGGGCAAAAAAGGTTTTCAATTGAAGGAGGAGAGTCATTAATTCCAGCTTTGGATGCGCTAATCGAAAGAGGTGCAGAAATGGGTGTGAAAGAATTTATAATGGGAATGGCTCACAGAGGAAGACTGAATGTGTTGGCAAATATTTTCAACAAACCAATGGAAAAAATCTTCAGTGAGTTTGAAGGAATTGAATATGAAGATGAAAATTTTAGTGGAGACGTAAAATACCACCTAGGTTGGTCTTGCGACATGAAAACGGATAAAGGTCATGACATTCATTTAACACTTTCCCCAAATCCATCTCACCTTGAGGCAGTAGCGCCAGTTGTACAGGGAATTACAAGAGGGAAAATTGACAAATACCTAAAAGACGAAAGTAAAATTGTGCCCATTATAATACATGGAGATGCTGCAATCGCAGGACAAGGCATTGTATATGAAATGCTGCAAATGGCACAGTTGGACGGATACAGAACTGGAGGAACCGTTCATATTGTAATAAATAACCAAGTAGGATTTACAACTAATTACTTAGATGCAAGGTCGAGTACTTATTGTACCGATATTGCAAAAACAACTTTAGCTCCAGTTTTCCATGTAAATGGAGATGATGTAGAAGCTGTAGTTCAAGCTATGACAATTGCCTTAGAATACAGACAAACATTTAAAAGAGATGTGTTTGTAGATTTATTATGCTACCGTAAATATGGACATAACGAGGGTGATGAGCCTAAATTTACTCAGCCTAAATTATATAAAGCGATTTCTAAACATCCAAATCCTAGAGAGATTTATTTGGATAAGTTGATTGCTGATAAAGTAATTTCTGAGGAAGAAGGGAAAGAGTTAAAAGACAATTTTCATAGAGTATTGGAAGATGACTTTGGCAAAGCAAAACAGATAGAAAAAGCTTCAGTAAAACACTTTCTGAATAGAACTTGGAAAAAATTTAAGCATGCTGAAGAAGAAGATATATTTATATCTGCTAAAACTCAATTAGCAAAGAAGAGACTATTAGAATTAGGAGATAAACTTTCTACACTTCCCGAAGGGAAAAAGTATTTTAGAAAGATTGTGAAACTAATGAAAGATAGACAAGACTCAATAGAAGGAGATAGATTGGATTGGGGAAGTGCAGAAATGTTAGCTTATGCTTCTTTGCTTGACGAAGGGCATCCAGTTCGTATTTCTGGACAAGATGTAGAAAGAGGAACTTTCTCTCACAGACATGCAGTTGTAATTACCGAAGATGCAGAGGAAGAGGTAATTACATTAAATCACTTAAGCAATAAGCAAGGTAAATTTTCAATCTACAATTCCTTATTGTCAGAATACGGAGTCTTAGGATTTGAATATGGATATTCGTTTGCAATGCCAGAAGGACTAACTATTTGGGAGGCACAATTTGGAGATTTCTTTAACGGAGCTCAAATTATGATTGATCAATTTATTGTAGCTGCCGAAGAAAAATGGGGAGTAAGTAACGGGTTAGTTATGTTATTACCCCACGGATACGAAGACATGGGAAGTGAGCATTCAAGTGGAAGAATGGAAAGGTTCTTACAACAATGTGCGGATAATAATATTCAAATAGTAAATTGTACTACACCAGCCAATCACTATCATTTGTTGAGAAGACAGATTAAAAGAGACTTCAGAAAACCATTAATTGCTTTCACACCAAAGAAATTACTAAGGTACCCTAAAGCTATTTCTACGTTAGACGAATTGGCAAAAGGAAGTTTCCAAGAAGTAATGGACGACCCAACTGTGGATGCTAAGAAAGTGAAGACGGTAGCGTTATGTTCAGGAAAAATCTATTATGATGTTTTAGAACAAAAAGAAGTACAAGGAAAAGGCGATCATGTTGCTTTGGTAAGGTTAGAGCAAATATACCCATTTCCAGAAGCTCAAATAGAAGAGATTATAAAGAAATACGGAGAGGATAAGAACTATGTTTGGTTACAAGAAGAGCCAGAAAACATGGGAGCCTGGACTTTTATAATGAAGAAAACAAGAGAGTATAAAGTAAGATTTGATGTTGTGTCAAGACCAGAATCTGGTTCGCCAGCAAGTGGATCACCAATTTCTTCTAAATTGAGACATAAAACATTGATTAATAAGTTGTTTGAAACTAAGTAAAGTATAAAACACTAAGTCAACCTGAAACTGATTGAGGAGGACAATGAAGGATTAAAATAAAGAATTATGTTAGAAATGAAAGTGCCTTCACCGGGCGAATCGATATCAGAAGTAGAAATTGCAGAGTGGTTAGTAGAAACTGGCGACTGGGTAGAAAAAGATCAAGCAATTGCTGAGGTAGACTCAGACAAAGCTACACTTGAACTACCAGCAGAAGAAGCAGGAATTATTACGCTAATGGCGGAAGAAGGAGATGCAGTTGCAGTAGGTGCAGTTGTCTGCTTGATAGACACAGAAGCTAAAAGACCTGTAAGTGCAAACAAGCCGAAAGCAGAAGTAGAAGAGAAAAAAGAAGAGGCATCAGTTCCAAATCCAAACCCTGTAGCTGCAAAACCAGCTCCAGCAGCAAAAGAAACGTATGCAAAAAACGTTCCTTCGGTTTCTGCAAAGAAAATGATGGATGAAAATGGAGTTTCTAAAGTTAAAGGCACTGGAAAAGATGGAAGAGTATTGAAACAAGACGTGATAAATGCCATGGCAGCAGGATTTTCGCCAGAAGCAACAAGCGGATGGGGAGGAACAAGAGATACAGAAAGAGTAAAAATGAGTATGCTACGAAGAAAAGTAGCAGAAAGATTGGTAGCTGTGAAGAATGAAACAGCAATGTTGACTACGTTTAACGAAGTAGACATGAAACCAATCATGGACATTAGATCCAAATATAAAATGAAATTTAAAGAACAATTAGGGGTGAATCTAGGATTCATGTCGTTCTTTACCAAAGCAGTTACAGAAGCATTAAATCATTTTCCTGCAGTAAATGGAATGATAGATGGAAAAGAAATGATTGTGCATAATTATGCAGATATTGGTATTGCAGTATCATCTCCAAAAGGATTGATGGTACCAGTAGTAAGAAATGCCGAAAGAATGAGTTTGGCCGAGATTGAAGCAGAAATTAAGCGACTAGCAATAAAAGCAAGAGATGGGAAAATCTCTATTGACGAAATGCAAGGAGGAACATTTACTATTACAAATGGAGGAGTATTTGGATCTATGCTTTCTACACCAATAATAAACCCACCACAATCAGCTATTTTGGGAATGCACAACATTGTAGAAAGAGCAATGGTAGTGGATGGAGAAATAGTAATAAGACCAATTATGTATGTTGCATTATCTTATGATCACAGAATTATAGATGGAAAAGAATCGGTAGGTTTCTTAGTGAAAGTGAAAGAAATGCTAGAAAACCCTGAAAAAATGTTGTTCGGATCTAAAGACCCGGTTGAGGTTTTATTGGGACTTTAACATTTTTTATAAAACAGAAGATGTTACTTTTTAAAATTTAGGTGTTTAATATATTAAACGTCTTTTTTATGTCCAATAATTACATTTTTGTTCTCATTTTATTCGTAACAGCTTTTATCAGCTTCACTTTTTTATCTTCCATTTCTTTTGGTGATAAAGAACCGGAATTTGATAAAACTTACGAAGCTTTATCGTTTGACTTTCCTTTGGGGATTCCAAACGGTGTTGGTTACTATAATACGTAAGAATTTGGCGAAAACAATCACCTAGGTCAAGATTGAAATGGAACTTGGGGCTGAAATACAGATTACGTAGATTCCATTTTTTCTATTGCAGCCGACCAAGTTACTTTTGCTGAAGACATAAAAGGAGGGTGGGGGAAAGAGATAAGAATAAAGCATGTATTCAAAGGGAAATATTACGAGTCGTTATATGCTCATTCCAGCAAATTATTCGTAAACAAAGGAGATTGGATTGAGAAAGGATACCACATTGGTAACATTGGCGATCGTTAAGGTAAATACTTAGCTCACTTAAATCTAGAGTTAAGAGACAGTTTAAATATGCCGATTGGCGGGATTACTCTTTAGACGAAAAAGGGTATGTAAACTCTACGGAGTTTATACATAATAATTGAATATATGGAAATTAGATATTGACAATTATTTTGTTGATAATTGCACAGGTTATTTGAAGTCAAACAGAAATATTAGTTGCTTATTTGCTCATACAAATTAATTAAAGCCCCTTAAATGAAAAGAGCAATTGTCGACTATTTAAAAATTTCAGATGAAATTCTACAAAAACTAGTTGAAAAATATCCAATGGGATATAAAAAAAGAGACATAGTAACGTTTACAAATGCTAAAGGTCAAAAAGTGGAAGCAGTTGAACTAAGAACTGAAGACACTATTTATTTGGTAAAAGTAAGTGCAATGTTGGTCGATAAAATGGACGATTACGAAATAGACGAAGAAGAGGACGATTTTGTAGGCGAGGGATCTTCTGACGATTTGGAAGGAATTGAGCACGAAGAAGAAGAGGATAACAGCTTTGCAGACGACAAAGAAGACTAGTGTTTCTTGTGCTATTTCTGAGAAAATTTTTATCTTACAGAAATTTGTAGATTACATGAGACCATCTGTATTAAAAAAAAGCGACAAAATAATTATACTTTCTCCCTCTGGAAAAGTAGAGGAAGAAAGTATACGATTAGCTTGTAAAAAACTTGAAGCATGGGGACTAAATGTACAATTTGGTTCTCACGCTTTTGATGTATATAATAAGCTGGCAGGAAAAGACGAAGACAGAATTAGCGATTTACAA